>Ga0209517_10008734_pt1 | contig 11789 bp, 13 predicted proteins | sample PeaSoiMetSII2010_FD_187695 | JGI IMG/M metagenome (GOLD analysis project Ga0209517, IMG submission 187695) | Peat soil microbial communities from Weissenstadt, Germany - SII-2010 (SPAdes) (version 2) | ecosystem: Environmental > Terrestrial > Soil > Wetlands > Peat | place: Germany...
CCCGACCTCCTGCTCCCGCAGCGCCGCGATGATCTGCTCTTCCGTGAACCTTGATCGCTTCATCGTCCGTCCCTTCCGTTGGGTCGGACTCTAGCTTCGCCTGGAGGAGTTTCAGGGGGTCACGTCAAAATCCCAACCAGTGAAAGTAGGAGATGGGCATGCCGATCCAGCCGTATCTGTTCTTCAACGGGCGCTGCGAAGAGGCGATCGAGTTTTATGGCAGGGCGCTCGGCGCCGAGGTGATGATGCTGATGCGGTTCAAGCAGGCGCCGGACCAGAGCATGATCCAGCCCGGCAATGGCGAGAAGATCATGCACGCGCGATTGCGCGTCGGCGACGCCATCGTCCTCGTGTCGGACGGGATGTGCAGCGGGGAGCAGAAATTCGATGGCTTTTCGCTGACCCTCAGCGTGTCAAGCATCGAGGAGGCCGACAGGCGGTTCAACGCGCTCGCCGATGGCGGGGAGGTGCGGATGCCGCTCGGCAAGACGTTCTTCTCGCCGCGCTTCGGCATGCTTGCCGACAGGTTCGGCGTGGGGTGGATCGTCCTGGTCGAGGGCTGAGCCGCAACCTTTTTCGTGGGCCAAGGAGGACTCGATGAAACTCTATGAATTCGCGCCGACCCGCTCGATCCGCGTGCGGTGGACGCTGCAGGAACTCGGCGTCGAGTTCGAAGCCGTTACCATCAACCTGCTCGCCGGCGAACAGCGAAGCGCCGCGTTTCTGGCGATCAACCCGGCCGGAAAGGTTCCCGTCCTTGTGGATGGGGACCTGGTGCTCAGCGAGTCGATCGCGATCGTCCTGTATCTGGCCGAGAAATATCCCGATAAAGGGCTGATACCGCGCGACCTTGGTGCGCGGGCGCAACTGATGCGCTGGCTGCTGTTCACCACGACCGAACTGGAGCAGCCGCTGTGGCGGATGTCGCGGCACATATTCATCTATCCCGAAGACAAACGGCTGCCGGGCGATGTGGCACTGGCGCGCGACGAATTTGCCGCGATGGCCAAAGTCGTCGAACAGCACATGGAAGGCCGGGAATTTGTCGTCGGCGATAGCGTCACCGTCGCGGATTTCGTGCTGGCCTATACGCTTGACTGGGCGCATGCCCTGGACGTGCTCAACGAGCTGCCGCGCCTGGAGGGATATGTGGAACGGATGTACGCCCGGCCGCGCGCGCCGATGCGGCTCATGGCGGCCCGGGCCTCTGTCGGGCGCTGATTCAGCCGCGCCTCACCCCGGGATCGTCAGCGAAATCAGCCGGTCGGCGGCGCTGTCGATCCCATCGAGGCGGCGGCACGCGTCGATCAGCTCGGCGAATTGCGCCGGGCTGATCGCCAAGCCGGGTTCGATCGGCGAGATACGCCGGACCTGCTCCTCGAAATCCCAGATGAATTCGCGGCCGGTGCCTTCCCGGGTGAAGGACCGGCCGTCCTTGGTGAACACGGTGATGCGCGGGCCGAACAAGGTACGCCGCATCACCGGGATGATGGTCACCCGGTGCATCAGGTCGAGCACCTCGGGCGGGTCGGTGTCGCCGGGGCCGGGCATCGCCTGGCGCAGCATCGGGAAACCGCCGGTCGCCGCGCCATAGGCGGTGAAATACTGGGTGCTGCCGACTTTCGGCTTGCCGTCGATCGCCGGGGTGGGGAAGAGCGGGCTTGGATATTCGGTCTCGAACCAGTTAACGACCGCCTCGATGCGGTCGATGTCGGCATAGGCGATGTTGTGCTCGCGGCACAACGCGGCGGTCACGTCGACATGCGCGATGTTGTACCCGGCGGTCGAATAGATGCGGTACAGCGTCTCGAGGAAAATCCACTCTTTGCCTAGGTTCGCTGTGATCTTCCCGAGGTCGGTGCGGTTGTCGCCGGTGAAGCTGTAGCGCAGCTCGCCGCGGTTGTTGCCGGCATAGGAATGATAGAACCCGGCGTCGCCCTCGAGGGTCGTTTCGCCGCCGGGGGTGCCTTGCTTGGCGAGGGCGACGGCGAGCAGCGCGTTGCGCACCGCGCCACCTTCACGCAGCGAGCGCCCGCCGCTGCGGATGCCTTCTAGATTGCCCGAGGCGAGGTTGACGCATTGCGCGATAGCGCCGTGGATCTGCTCGGCGTCGAGCCCGCCAAGCTTTGCCGCCGCTATCGCCGCGCCGAAAATCCCGAACACCGGCCCGGCGTGAAAACCGCGGGACATCACCGTCGGGATAAAGTCCGCCGCCATGCGCTCCATGACCTCGTAGGCGGCGGCGACGGCGGTCAGAAACTGCCTGCCTGACGAGCCGGCGGCTTCGCCCGCGACCAAGGCCGCCGGCAGGATCGCCGTGCCCGGGTGGGTCAGCATGCGGAACGTATCCCACTTGCCGCCGGCGAAGATGGTCTCGGCGTTGACGAAGGCTGCGCCGGCCTTGGTCAATCTCGCGCCATGGCAGAGAGTCGTCGCGGCGCCGGCGCCCCCGGCTTCCTCTTCCTGCATCAACGCCAGCGCCTGGCGGCTCGCCGGCATGTCGTGCGCGACAAGCGCCGAGCTCAGCGCTTGAAGGGTGACGCCCTTGGCCCTATCAATGACCGCCGGAGGCAAATCCTCGTAGCGCAGCGCGGCGACAAAGGCAGCGAATTCCCGGCTCAGCGACACGATCGACCCGTCACTGCTTTTGCTCTCCCGTGGCCGGCGCAGGTTTGGGAGCCGGTGCTGGTTCTGCCGGAGCTGCCGGGGGTGGCGCGGCTTGAGTTGGCTCTGCCGGGGTCGGGGCTGCTTGGGTTGGCTCTGCTTGGGTAGGCGCTGCTTGGGTAGGCGCTGCTTGGGTAGGCGCTGCCTGGGTCGGGGCTGCCTGAGGTGGCGCTGCCTGAGGTGGCGCTGCCTCGTGCGGCGTCGTCTGAGTCGGTGCGGCCTGAGTTGGCGCGGCCTGAGTTGGTGCCGGCGGAGTTGGCGCTGTTTGAACGGGCGTATACTGGATCGGCGGCTCATGAGTCTCGGCTGGCGGCTGCTGCTCCGGCGTCGTCCCGCCTGGCGTTGCTTGAGACGGCGGCTCGCGATGGTGTACCCGGGGAGGCTCACGAACCTCTCCGCCCGGGCCAATCTTCGCCAGTGCCGCGGCAAACACTTTGGTGGCGAGCGCGTCGGGCTTGCCGACGCAATCGGCGAGGGCGGCTTCCTCGACGGCTTCGATTCGCTTGATCTCGATCGTGCGCGAATGGACGAGCGCGGAGCGATAACCGAGCAGAAATGACGTGGCATAGGCCTTGTCGTCGTCGGTTGCACCGGTCAGCGTGCGGCAGGTCAGCTTCCGCACATCGACCGGCGCCAGCGGTTGGCCTTCCGCAGGTTCGGCGTTCGTCGTCGTCTCGGCCTGCGGCGCGGGACCGGCCGGCGGGTTGGGCCCGTTTGGTTGCACCGGAACACATGCCGCCAGCAGCGTTGCGCCCAGTCCGATGATGACGGCGTTGCGGATCATTTCCCCTCGCACCATTCCCCCAGAACGTGCCGCGAATAGAAACCGCGCTCCTCATCGCGTCAAGCGCGAGACCGCCCTAGGGAGTTTGGCGGAGGTTGGCGCGGCGGCCGTCGGCGCTCTACACTCGCAAGAGCCGCATCGGAAAGGGACGAGCGATGATCGTCGAACAAATCTGGACCGGAAATGCCGGGCGCAACTTCAACTACCTAATCGCCTGCGCCGAGACCGGCGAGGCGCTGGCTGTCGACCCGCTCGACTACCAGAAATGTCTCGCCGCGGCGAAGGCGAAGGGCTGGACGATCACCCAGATCCTCAACACCCACGAGCACCGCGACCACACCGGCGGTAATGACGAGATGGTGCGCGCCACCGGCGCCAAGGTGCTGGCGCACAAGAACGCCAAGGCGCGAATCCCCGAGATGGATGTGGGTCTGAGCGCCGGCGACGTGATCAAGGTGGGCCGCACCGTCGAGCTGCAATGTCTCGACACGCCGGGCCACACCATGTCGCATATCTGCATCCTGGCGCATGGCGATACGCCGGCTCTCTTCTGCGGCGACACGCTGTTCAACGCCGGCGCCGGCAATTGCCATAATGGCGGCCACCCCAACGAGCTCTACGGCACCTTCGCCAGCCAGCTCTCGAAGCTGCCGGCGACGACGCTGGTCTATCCCGGCCACGATTACATTGTGAACAATCTGCGCTTCACGCTCGACCGCGAGCCTGACAACGCCAAGGCCCAGGCGATGCTGCCAGGGATGGAGAAGCAGGACACCAACAAGCCGCTGGTGACGAGCCTGGGGCTTGAGATGGAGATCAACACCTTCTTCCGCCTGACCAGCCCGACCGTGATCAAGCGGCTGCGCGAGGCCTTCCCCGATTTGCCCGACAACCCCGACCAGAAGACCGTGTTTTTGAAGCTGCGTGAGTTGCGCAACAAATGGTGAGTTGAGATCGGGAACATGTCCGCAGAATGAGACGGCGCCGATTTGTTGCACTCCTTGGTGGGACGGCGCTGGCTCCGCTAGCAACGCTGCCGGTGCACGCGGAACCGCCCGACAATTGCGGTGTTCCGGTCGCGCGAGATGACGGTTGGCCCGTCGCCTCCGCTAATGACGACACATTCATCGACCGAGCCGCGCTGTGCAGGATGGCCGATCGGCTCGTGGCTTCGAGCGCCAATGTGCACGCCGTCCTGGTCGCACGCGGTGGCAAGCTAGTGTTCGAGCGGTACTTCAAGGGTTCCGACGAGATCAATGGCCGTCGGGTGGAAAGCGTCACCTTTGACGCCGATACACCGCATAACATCAAGTCGGCTACGAAGAGCGTCGCGTCGCTCGCACTCGGGATCGCGATCGATCGCGGGCTGATACGAAGCGTCAACGAACCGATCTTCAGCTTCTTCCCCGAGTTGTCCGATTTGCGTTCCCCCGAAAAGGACCGCATCCAGTTGGTGCACGGGCTCACCATGACGATGGGGCTGAAGTGGGTCGAGGCCATCCCGAGCAACGAGGACGACAACGATGAGGTGCGCATGCACATGGCGTCCGATCCGTGTCGTTACGTCCTCGGTCTTCCGGCGACTGCTCCGGCAGGACAAGAGTACTTCTACAACACCGGCGCGCTGACGCTTGTGTCGGCCATAGTCCGCAAGGCTACCGGACGCCCGCTTGATGAATTTGCACGCGAGACGTTGTTCGAGCCCTTGGGCATTACCAGCGTCGAGTGGGTTCGGGTCAAAGGGGATAGCGATGCCGGCGGGGGATTGCGCTTGCGACCGCGCGATATGGCAAAGATCGGCCAACTCGTGCTCGCGGGCGGTCGCTGGAACGACAATCAGATCGTTTCTAAAGCCTGGATCGAGACCTCGACGGTACCGAAAGTCGAGGCCACGGGCGGTCAATTTTATGGATACCTATGGTTTCTCGGGCGGTCGCTGCCCAATGGCCGTGAGGTCCACTGGGATGGCGCGCTTGGTCGAGGGGGACAGTCGATCCGCATCGTCCCGGAACTCGATCTCGTTGTCGTGGTGACTGCGGGATACTACCAGGACTACAGCCCGCAAGCGTTTCAAGTGCAGTCCGGCATCTTCAGGGATGTCTTGAGGGCGGTTCCGCCACGGTAGTCTGGATCTCGCCCACGCGGATTATTCCTGCTAATTCGGGTGCACGATCGTCCGCAGCATGACACGGCGTTCGCGCGGATCGGCGTCCGCTGCGCCGCGGTGCATTGTCGCAATCTCGTCCCAGATCACGACGTCGCCGACCCGCCACGAGTGGTAGTAGACCAGATCGTCCTGGATCGAATGGTCGCGTAGCTCGAGGATCAGCGGCTCCGATGCCTCGTTGCTCATGCCGACAAAGCCGTGGCAGTGCGTCGGGTTGACGAACAGCACCTTGCGGCCGGTGACCGGGTGCTTCTTGATCGCCGGATGCAGGCACTCGGGCCGGCCTTCGTTGCGCTGGCGGATGTGCTCCTCGGTGTAGATCTTGCGGGAGTCCGGTCCGTCGGTATAGCCGTGCCGCCCGGTCATCCCGGCGAGCTTCTCTTTCATCGCCGGCGCCAGCATGTCGTAGGCCGAATACATATCGGCGAACATTGTGCCGCCCTTTTCCTTGGGTACCTCGACCGCGTGGAGGATCGCCAGTCGCGGCAGTTTCTCCGGCGGATCGTAGGTTTCGTCGGCGTGCCAGCTCGACGCGCGAACCACGCCGAATTTGTCGACACCGCCATCCTTGGCGACATTGGTGATGAACGAGACCCGCGGATCGTCCGGATGCCGGTAATTTTCGAGGATATGCTCCCGCAGATGGCCGAAGCGGGCGCCGAAGGCGGCAAGCTGATGCGCGTCGAGCTTCTGGTCGCGGAACACGAGCACCGGATGGTCGCGAAAGATGTCCTCGATCTCGGCGAACGTCTCATCGTCGAGCCGCGCTAGGTCGACCCCTTGAACCTCCGTGCCGATTTTCTTGCCGAGCGGACGCAGCGACAGTTGAGCGGTCATGGCTTCCTCCGCGAAGGTCTCGGCAAACGATAACACGCGCAAAAAGGATGTTACTCGCGCGGAAGCGGGAACGCTTCGTCACTCTCGCGAGACCAACCCCCTCTTTCTGTCATTCCCGCGAAAGCGGGAACCCATGAACACTGACATCTGGGGGTAAAGCACTGACCGTGGATGCCCAGTTATCGATTGGCTGTGTTCATGGGTTCCGGGCTCATCGCTGCGCGATGCCCCGGAATGACAAAGTAATTTAAATCACGGCACCAGTATGATTTTTCCGATGTGCTGCGACGACTCCATCAGCGCATGCGCCTTTGACGCTTCGGCGAGCGGGAAGGTCTTATAGGTGCAGGTGCGCAACTTGCCTTGCGCCCAAAGCGGCCAGACCTTGTCCTTCAGCGCCGACACGATCTGCGCCTTTTCGGCGACCGAGCGGCCGCGCAGGGTCGAGCCGGTGACGGTCAGGTGCTTGCGCTGGATCATGCCGAAATCGGCCTCGACCTTGGCGCCGCCCATCAGCGCGACAAAACACAGCCGCCCCTCGCGGGCGAGCAGGTCGAGCTCGCGCGGGATGTAGTCGCCCCCGACCATGTCGAAGATTGCATCGACCCCGCGACCCTGGGTGAACTCCTTGCCGATTTTGACGAAATCCTCGGTCTTGTAATTGATCGCGATATCGGCTCCGTAGTCGCGGCAGGCCCGGCATTTCTCCTCCGAGCCCGCGGTCGCCAACACCTTGGCGCCAAACGCCTTGGCGAGCTGGATTGCGGTCATGCCAATGCCGCTCGACCCACCCTGCTGCAGGAAGACTTCGCCCGCCTTCAGATGGATGCGGTCGAAGACATTGGTCCACACCGTGCAGAAGGTTTCCATCAGCCCGCCGGCATCGACCATGCCGACGCCCTGCGGCACCGGCAGGCACTGCACCGCCGGCACCGCGGCGTATTCGCCGTAGCCGTCGGCGACGAGCAGCGCGCAGACCTCCTCCCCAAGAATGAAACCGCTCACGCCTTCGCCGAGCTTGACGACCACCCCGGCGCATTCGAGGCCCGGGATGTCGCTGGTCCCTGGCGGTATCGGGTAGCGCCCCATGCGCTGCAGGCAATCGGCGCGGTTGATCCCGGCGCCGGTGATGCGGATCAGCACCTCGCCGGTTTTCGGCTCCGGCACCGGCCTTGTTCCCGGCACCAGAACCTCCGGCCCGCCGGGCGATTTGATCTCGATGACGGTCTGGGTCGCGGGAATATTGGCGAGCATGCGAAGCCTCTCTGCTTGGGCTGTTGCAATTGGGTCCGGTCGACGGGCTCAAGCAGCGATGTTTACGGGCAATCCGAGAGAGGGATTCCGACGGCAAGGCGGCGATTGCCGCCCATGAGACATCCTTTGACCCAGTTACCGGTGAAAACTTCACCCGTTGAGGTGCGGTAGGTGCCGTGACCGTTGGCCCGATCGTTCAGATAGTCGCCCTCGTAACTCGCGCCGCTCGGCCAAACCTGTTTGCCGCGGCCGGTATAATGTCCGTCGGTCAAGACACCATTATAGGTTTCGTTCGGCCGCCCGTTTAAGAACCAAACAAGCGTGCCGGAGCCGCTGGCCAAGCCATTTTTACAAGCACCGCTCCAGGTGATGCTCTCGCCAGGCGTCGGTGTGGAATCCCATACCCGGCAACCGTTCGGGTCAGCAATCCAACGCGGTTGCTGCTGCGCGTCGGCTGCATGAACCGTCGCTATGAGGGCAATCAGTGCCAACCACGTGCGCCACATCGGCATTTCTCCCCTATCGGATGCTCGAGTGGCGAGCATTGCCTTGCCTCGCGGTCCGCGCTGGGGTCGTATTAGCACAAGAGCGTGCGACGGGAGGGAATGGATGCCTTTGCTGCAGGACAAAGTCGCCCTGGTGACCGGCGCCGGCGCCGGGATCGGCCGCGCGATCGCGCTCGGCATGGCGGCGGAGGGCGCGACGGTGGCGGCGGCGGACATCGACCTCACCGCCGCGCAAAAGACCGTCGAGGCGATGGCCGGGAAGACCAACCGCGCGCTGGCGATCGCGGCCGATTGCGGCGATGTCGCCAGTATCGACGCGATGATCGAGAAGACCGTCGCCGAGTTCGGCCGGCTCGACATCATCGTCAACAATGCCGGGGTTACCCGCTACAGCTACGTCATGGATTTGACCGAGGCGGATTGGGACCGCATTCACCGGGTCAACGCCAAGGGTGTGTTCTTCTGTCTCCAGCGCGCGGCCAAGGAGATGATCGCGCAGGGTGGCGGGCGGATCATCAACATCGCCTCGATCGCCGGGCGCGGCCATGCCGGGTCGTCGAATGTCGCCTACGCGGCGAGCAAGGGCGCGGTGATGGCGATGACGATGCTGGCGGCGCACCAGCTCGGCCCGCATAACATCAACGTCAACGCGATCTGCCCGGGGGTGACGCGCACCGAGCTGGGCGCGCGCAATTCGGTCGGCCGCGCCGCGGCGCGCGGCATCACGGTCGACGCGCTGCATGCCGAGCAAGAGGCCGGCATCCCGATCCGCCGCGCCAACACGCCCGACGACATTGCGGCGATGGCGGTGTTTCTCGCCTCGCCCGGCGCGCGCAACATCACCGGCCAGGCCTACAACGTCGATGGCGGCTTGGTGAACAGTTGACGCGTTATCTCCCTCTCCGCCCCTGGGGGCGGAGAGGGCTGGGGTGAGGTGGGGGAAACGCCAACGCATGCCCACCTCACCCGGCCGCCGCTTCGCGACGGCCACCCTCTCCCCCCAATGGGCGAAGAGGGAAACTCTGGCGAGATAGGGGAGAGAGATGTCTGAAACCTTCGACTACATCGTCGCCGGCGCCGGCTCGGCTGGGTGCGTGATCGCGGCGCGGCTGAGCGAAAACCCGAAGCACCGGGTGCTGCTGCTCGAGGCCGGGCCGAAAGACACCAGCCCGTGGATCCACATGCCGATGGGCTACGCGAAGCTGTTCGCCAACCCCAAGCTCAACTGGATGTTCGAGAGCGAGCCCGAGCCCGAATTGCAAAACCGCACGATGTACCAGCCGCGCGGCAAGGTGCTGGGCGGCACCAGCTCGATCAACGGCATGGTCTATATGCGCGGAAACCCCGCCGATTACGACGAATGGCGCCAGCGCGGCTGCACCGGCTGGGATTGGGACAGCATCCTGCCGTATTTCAAGAAGGCCGAAGATCAGGAGCGCGGCCCCAACGAGGCGCACGGGGTCGGCGGGCCGCTGCGGGTGTCGGAGCACCCGGTGCGCTGGAAGCTCGCCGAGCATTTTGTCGACGCGGCGATCGAGGCGGGCCTCCCGGCCAACGACGATTTCAATAGCGGCCACCAGGATGGCGCCGGGCATTTCCAATGCACGATGAAGGCGGCGCGGCGCTGGAGCACCGCCGCGGCCTATCTCGGTCAGGCCAAGAACCGCGCCAATCTGACGATTGAGACCGAGGCGTTGGCGACCAAGGTATTGATCGAGGAGGGCAGGGCGGCCGGCATCGCCTATCGCCAGGGCGGGTCAACGAAAGAGGCGCGGGCGCGCGGCGAGGTCATCGTCTGCGGCGGCGTCTACGGCTCGCCGCAGCTGTTGCAACTATCGGGCATCGGCCCAGGCGATTTGCTGCGGGAGCACGGCATTCCGGTGGTCGCCGACCGGCCCGGGGTCGGCAACGAGCTGCAGGACCATTTCTATGTCCGGCTCGCCTATCGCTGCACCCAGCCGATCACCCTCAACGATGTCGGCAACAGCTTCATCCGGCGCACGGCGGCGGGCATCCAGTATTTCCTCACGCATTCCGGCCCGCTCGCCAGCAACGGCATCTGCGCCGGCGGCTTCGCGAAGAGCGACGAGCGCCTTTCGCGCCCGGATATTCAGCTGAATTTCAGCACCTGGAGCTTTCAGGGGCGCGACCGCAGAGGCGTGCTGCCGCATCCCTGGCCGGGCTTCAGCGTCAGCGCGGTGCACCTACGCCCCGACGCGCGCGGCCATGTGCGGATCAAGAGCCCCGACCCGTCGGCCCCGCCGGCGATCCTGTTCAATTTCCTCAAGACGCAATACGACTTGGACGCGCTGCGGTCCGGAATGCGGCTGGTGCGCAAGATCACCGAGCAGCCGGCGATCGCGCCGTTGGTCGCCGGGGAGATTCTGCCCGGGCCCTCGGTCAACACCGACAAGGAGTTCGAGGAGGCGATCCGCGCCAACGGCCTCTCGAACCTCCACCCGGTCGGCACCTGCCGCATGGGGCCGGACGACGCGGCGGTGTGCGACATCCGCCTGCGGGTCAACGGGGTAGGGCATTTGCGCGTGGTGGATGCGTCGGTCATGCCCGCCGTGCCGGCCGGCAACACCAACGCGCCGACGATCATGATCGCCGAGAAAGCCGCTGACATGATCAAGGAGGACGCGCGAGCGGCTTGAGTTAAGTTGCGGGCTGATTTGGAGGTGCGGCGATGGCGATGAAGCGCATGGTGCTCGAGCTCGGCATGGGCACCGATATTCGCGGCGCGGATTACACCAAGGCGGCGGTGCGGGCGCTGCGTGACGCGCTGTGGCACAATTCGCTGAGCATCGCCGATGCGGTCGGGCTCCCGGTCGACTCGATGCGGGTCGAGGTCACGATCGGCGTGCCGCATCCCGAGAAGGTCGATAAGGCCCAGGTGCTGGCGGTGCTGCCGCACGGCACCGGCACGGTCAACCTCGTCGAGGGCGGGCTCGAAATCCCCAACGATGCCGGCACCGACTCGATGGTCCTCGCCCATGCCGCCGCCGTGGTGCGGCTCGACATTCCTTGAGGAGACCGGTCATGGCGGCCAAACGCATCATCCTCGAAATGGGCAGCGGCAACGATCTGCACGGCGGCGACTACACCAAGGCGGCGATCCGCGCGGTGCAGGACGCGCTGCATCATTCGTCGCTGTCGTTTATCCGGAGCTTCGGCCTCGACTCCAAGCAGATGCAGGTCGAGGTGACGATCGGCGCGCAGAAGCCTGAGCGGGTTGACGCCGCCGCGGTCAAGGCGACCTTGCCGCACGGCCAGGTCACGGTGAGGGTGGTCAAAGGGGGCCTCGACATCCCCGACGATGCCGGCCACGACACCGCAATTGTCGCCAGCGCCGCGGTCGCGGTGCGCATGGAGCTGCCGCAAGCGCGCTAGCGCTGCATCGATGACGCGCGTCCTTCGAGACGCGGGCTGTGCCCGCTCCTCAGGATGTGACGTGACCCCCATTTCTCATCCAGCGATAACGAGAGTCCGGGGTTGATCTGAACCTTCTGTGTCGTGGGTGGCAAGAGGCCGGGGCGCGGAGCCCCAGCGAAGCGCAGCGTCCCGGCCGGTCTCT
>Ga0209517_10008735_pt1 | contig 11788 bp, 11 predicted proteins | sample PeaSoiMetSII2010_FD_187695 | JGI IMG/M metagenome (GOLD analysis project Ga0209517, IMG submission 187695) | Peat soil microbial communities from Weissenstadt, Germany - SII-2010 (SPAdes) (version 2) | ecosystem: Environmental > Terrestrial > Soil > Wetlands > Peat | place: Germany...
CCTTAATTATTCCACTCTTACTCTTGGTTCTCTGTGGGATTTTCGACTTTGGCAATCTATATTATCAAATGGATCTGGTGAACGAGGCGGCGCGGCAAGGGGCGCGCTTATATGCTGTTAATGCTCAGACCTCTCAGCAAATTACCACCGCGCTTCAGAGCAGCTATGGCAACCAGTTAACTGTTGTGGTAACCCCCCAAACAGTGGGATCTTTTACTAACGTTCTGGTCAAAGTCACCAGCAGCGTAACCATCATGACCCCGTTAATCAGCGCCTTCTTTCCCCAAAATCCCTACCCGGTAGTAGGGTCGTGCACTATGTTGGTGGAACAATAAGGAGGGTCTTTTTATGATAAAAAGATTGCGGAAAAACCAGAAAGGCAGCGTGGCGGTAATGGTGGGAGTGATGCTGCCGGTCCTGGTTGGATTTCTTGGCCTGGCCCTGGACGTGGGCAATCTGGTAATCGTCAGGACCCAAATGCAAAACGCCGTGGACGCCGCGGTCTGTGCCGGCAGCTTACAATTATCGCTGCCCATACCGACAGGCCAGGCCCAGGCAACCACTGAGGCCAATGCTATCCTCACCGCTAATAACTTCTTGCCGGCCAACGCTACGGTGACTTTTACCCAGGATGCCGTTAAAAATCCCTCTAATGTTCCGGAAACTAACTGCACCCTGACCATTAATGTGCCGACCTATTTCATGAAGGTGTTGGGCATTTCCACGGTCAGCCTGTCGGCCTACGCGGAAGCCATAGTGGAGAATAAGCAGGTGAATTATCCCGGCGGGCCTTTTAATTATACCATTTTCTCCAATAAAGACTTATTACTTAACGGATCTCAATCAGTTGATGATTCCGTACATACCAATGGTAAATTAACTGGGAATGGCAGTTTTACTATTACAGGAGTGGCCGAAGGTTTGGGGGGGGTAAATTTTAATGGCTCCTACAGCGTAGGTTCGATTAACGCTGGCCCGGGGCAGAATATCAGCCAGAATGGTTCTGGTAATAACGCGCCGGAATCTTATACTGCCACAAATATTCCCATGCCTGACTATACTCAGAAGATCTTATCTACTCCTGGTCTTACGACGTATTCTACCAGTCAAACCTTTAATGGCACTGTGGATTTAACTAACCCTATATATGTACAGGGTAACGTAACATTAAACGGTTCGATTTCTGATACTGGAGCAATTTTGGCGACCGGCAATATAACCGTAAATGGCACCGCAACTATTAGCGGTACCAGCCAACTTTTTCTCTATTCGTCAGGGGGCAATATTACAATTAATGGCTCGTCGACCTTTGCGAGTGGTAATTCAAGTGTAGTCGTATATGCTCCTAATGCTACTAACGGTAACATAGTCATTAACGGTTCCTCTTCGATAAATGGATATGTAATAGGAAACAGTGTTACATCGAATGGGACGGAAGACTTTGATCAGACGGTTTCTGGAAAACCTTTTCCGATAACGTCTATAAACTTAGGTACTCATTCGAAATTAATCAGTTAGACTCTCCGGACCACCCATGCCCTACGCCAACCCGATAATATCGCCGCCGCAGCCCTCATCGGCTCGGCCAACAACGAGCCCGGAGGATGGCAGGCTCCTTGCAAATTGCTTATAATTAACCTGCAAAGACCCGATTAATTGGTCACTGAGAACAGACCTTGAAACCAGAAAAATCCCTTGATCCTGCCAACCCGGTTGGCAAAACTTATCGGGTCCTCCTGTTGCTGGCCGACCCGAAAACCCGGGCGCTTCTCAGGCAGTGGCTGGCCCGGGATTATCACCTGGAAGTCCCCCATCCAGCGGTTCCGGAACCCCCGGCCTTCGATCTGGCCATCCTGGACTCCCCTCATCTGGGACGTTTGGCAGGGGGTCTGGGGGAGCGGAAAAAGGCCGAGCAGCCGGCCTTCCTGCCCGTTCTCCTCATTGCCTCACCCGGGGAGCCCATCCTGCGAAGCTCCCATCTCCCCGCAGGCGTGGATGAGATCATCCTGGCCCCCCTCAACAAATTCGAGTTGCGGGTGCGGGTGGCCAACCTGCTGCACACCCGGAGTCTTTCCAGGGGCTTGCAGAGTTGCCGGGAGCAGCCGCCCGGCCCGGCCGCGGCCTGCCCCGGGGATCCTGAACGGACCGCAGAGATCCAGGCCAGGATGGCGGCCCAATTTCACCAGGTGGCGAAGCTGGAGGCCCTGGGCACCTTTGCCGGCGGGATCGCCCACGAGTTCAATAATGTTCTCGGGGCCATGAAAGGCTATCTGGAGCTGGCCTGTATGACCCTGGAGACAGTGCCGGGGGCCGCGAAGATTAGCAGTAAATTGAAAGCCTCCTTAAAGGCCGCGGACCGCGCCCGGGACCTGGTCAAACAGATTCTCGCCTTCAGCCGCCAAAACGAGCGGGAACCCAGGCCCCTGGAGGTTCTGTCCATTATCAAGGAGTCGCTTAAGTTGCTGCGGGCCTCCCTGCCCGCCACTGTTGAGATTCGCCCAAATCTGGACCCGCGGTGCGGTCTGGTGCTGGCCGATCCGGTACAGATCAGCCAAATCTTGATGAATCTCAGCAGCAACGCCTTTGAAGCCATGCGCGACACCGGCGGGGTCCTGCAAATCAACCTGGAGCCGCTGCGCCTGGAGGGCGGTTCGCCCGAACCCGGGGTTGAGCTGAAATCCGGACCGTACCTTAGACTCACCGTGGAGGACAACGGTTGCGGCATGAATCAAACGATCCTGGAGCGCATTTTCGATCCCTTTTTCACCACCAAGCCCGTGGGTGAGGGCACCGGCTTAGGCCTGTCCGCAGTCCACGGCATTGTCCACAGCCTGGGCGGCGCCATCGGGGTTTCCAGTAAGCCGGGGAAAGGCAGCGCCTTCCGGGTCTATCTCCCCAGCGATCAGAGCCCCTCAACCGCCGAAGTCCCCATGACCGGACCCATCCCCCGGGGCACGGAGCATATCCTCCTGGTGGATGACGAACCCGCCATCGTCGAGATCGGCGTGGAGTTTCTGCAGGACCTGGGTTACCGGGTCACCGCTTTTACCAGCGGCCCCAACGCCTGGAAGGAGTTCCAGGCACAGCCGCAGGCCTTTGACCTGCTGATTACCGATTTGACCATGCCGCTGCTGACCGGGCTCGACCTGGCGGAGGCCGCCCTTAAGCTGCGCCCGGACCTCCTGGTTCTTCTGACCACCGGATACAGCGAGGCGAATATTTCCGCCAGGGCCCAGCAGATAGGAATCCGCCAGTGCCTGCTGAAACCTCTGGTCTTGCGGCACCTGGGGTGGACCATACGGCGGCAATTGGATGGAAAGGCTTAGACGGGACGCTAAGGCGGCCGGACGCGGGCGCCTGGAATTATTGGCAGGGGAAATTTTTCTTGCTAAAGAAGAAAAGAATTGTTCCGCAAGAAAATTCGGCGGCGCCCTGGAAGAATCCCCGGTAAAGGACCCGGCAGCCGGCGCCGGCGCCGAGGTTTCCAGTTAACCCTGATTCCCGGCCGCCAGCCGTTCCCGGAAGGTGTCCACGGCCCGGGGTATGAGCCTCCGGATGAACACCCCCCGGTCCGAATGGTTTAGGCGGGCATAGGCCTGATAATCCGGGTGGTCCGCGGCGAGTCCGGGAATCTCCCGGGCAAATTCCACCTGCCCGCGCCAGGCCTCTTGCACGAGTTGGATGATGGGGCGCTCTCCCCCGGGAACTTCCTCTACCCAGCCCAGGCGGCGCATCAGCTCAAACCTCACCCGATCCACCAGGGCCAAGGCGGTGTCCATAATCTTCAGCTTGACGGCGTATTCCAGGTCATCCAGACGAAAGCGCAGCGACCCGCCCAGGCCCCTGCTCCCCATGATTAGATCGAAAAAGACGTAGAGGTTCTCTTCCCCGGGGCTGGCCAGATACAGCAGGGTTGCGGGACTCAAATCCTCCCACCGGGTTTCGGGGCCGAATTGCTCATGAAAGCGGCCCAGCCAGGAACGGAAGCCCTGGTCCGCCGCCACTCTGGCCCGGAAGCGCTCCAGATCGATGACTTCAGCCACCGCCATTCTGCCGGTCCTCAGCAGGTTGGGACACCAGTTTGAGCCCCACGTAGATGTAGTGAATGCCGGAAAGGGCCGTGAGGCCGGCGGTAATATAAAAAACCGCGGTCAAAATTCCATGCGGCAGCTGCCACAACTTTGCCTTGGCCAGCAACACCAGACCCACGGTGAGCAACTGCGCGGTGGTGGTCCATTTGCCCGCCAGGGACGGCTTGATAACCAGGGGATAATCCGTCAGGCGCAGGATCAAGGCCCCCAGGCCCAGGATGACGTCCCGGCTGATGACCATCACCGTCAGCCAGGAGGGGATTAACCGGGAAATGCTTAAAGTCACGAAACTGGTGGACATCAGGAGCTTATCCGCCAGGGGGTCCAGATAGCTCCCCAGACGGGATTTCTGCTGCCACCAGCGGGCGATCAGGCCGTCCGCCAGATCGCTCAACCCGGCCAGGATAAAGACGAACAGGGCCTGGCGATAGCGGCCCTCAATCAAAAAAATGATGAATAAGGGGGTGAGGAGAATCCGGGTAAGGGTGATGAGGTTGGGGATGGTTAAACGGGCTGGGGAAAGGTGCGGAGAAACCATAATTGTGTTTCGGGTTTTGCGTTTGGATTTCAGATTTTAAAGTATCCTAACATAGGAATGCACAGAAAACCAAAGGTTTGAGAGGCCTGCAAAATTTAGATTAGGGAGATTTAATCTGAGGCCGGGATGAGCGGCAAGATGGCTGTGGAGTTTCCCTTCGCCTGTCCGCCAAATTATTATACATTATCACCAGCTTTTTCCCGGATCTCCGGCGCCTGGCCAAAACACGTCCCCGGATCTTCCGGCGGCAGCCGCCATCTCCTGTAGGGTGCGCACTGCGCACCATTAGATTATAGGAAGCATGAAGACCCCGGTGCGCATTGCGCACCCCACATAGCTCAAAACTCGAAACTCAGGAGGTCGGCATGCGGGCGGTGGTGCAACGGGTCAAAGAAGCCTGGGTTCGGGTTTCCCAGGAGGAAGTGGCCAGGATCGGGGAGGGCCTCCTGGTCCTGGCGGGAGTGGCGGCTGACGATGGCCCCGGCGATGTGGACTATCTGGCTCAAAAGCTGGCCCATCTCCGGGTCTTTCCAGGCGCCGAGCGCCTCCTCGAGTTATCCCTGCTGGACACCGGCTTCGAGGTGCTGCTGGTCTCCCAATTCACCCTCCTGGGGGATTGCCGCAAGGGCCGCCGCCCCTCCTTTGCTGCGGCGGCGGCTCCGGAGCTGGCCGAAAGGCTCTACCAGGACCTGGCCGCCAGGCTAGCCGGCCACGGTCTCAGGGTGGCAACCGGCCGCTTCCGCCAGATGATGGAAGTGGGCCTCATCAACGACGGTCCGGTTACCCTGCTGCTGGACAGCAAAAGAATCTTCTGAGGCCCCCGGGGTTTAGCAAGGCTGTAGGGGTGGACCCAGGTGTCCGCCCCCTCGGGCAAAAGAATCTTCTGAGGCCCCGGAGTTTGACAATATCGTGATTAGCACTTATGCTGTTTCCAGGTTAAGCAACTGAGCTATTGCGGAAGTCCGCCAGCTTCTTCCGGAATCCCGAGGTCGAGTCTAGAAGCTATTGCAAAACCTCAGTCCGCCCAAAAATGTCATTCTGAGCGAAGCGAAGAATCTCGTATTTTTAGTGACTTGGGATCCTTCACTTCGTTCAGGATGACAGGGAAATCAGGCCTTGCCATAGCTTTTAGTGTTTAACCGAAACCCACTCTCCGCAAACCATTGGCTATGCTGCCCATTTACTTGAAAGACCAGGATTTTTCCCCCCCTGAGGAACCCATCTACTACCTCCTCACCCGCCAGGGCCTCTTTCTGGTGAAACGCACCCCGTTCTTCCAGGCCGTGGTGCCCGCCACCGGCATCCCCTGGCTGGCTCCCCAGGAACCCGAGGTGCACCTTTGCGGTCCCCCGTTGCCCGCGGACCTGCTGCTCCAGGCGGTGGCTTTTTTCCGGGCGGTGTATTCCCGCCACCATACTGAAGCCGTGGCCCTACTGGCCTGGCGGCAGGCCGGCCACTCCTACGAACTGGTCATCCCCCACCAGACCGTGGGGGGCGGCCATTGCGATTATCAGGTGCGGAATTTCCCTGCCGGCCTCCGCCGCCTGGGTACCATCCACAGCCACGCCGGCCTTGAGGCCTTCCACTCGCAACGCGACGAGGCCGACGAGCGCCACGAAGACGGCTTTCACCTCACCGTGGGCAACCTCGACGGCGACCTGAGCCTTTCCTGCTCCGTGGTAGTCCAGGGCTACCGCGGCTACCTGCCCCCGGAACGCCTCATCTCCCCCTATCCCATCCCCTGGGCTGAGGCGCCGCCGGCCGAGGATTGGGCCGGGGAGGTGGAGGCCAAGGTAACCCCCTTGCCCCGTCCCATCGAGTTCGGCGCCTGAAGGCGCGATGGGCCTTTTTTTGCTGGGAGAAACGGAACCTCAAATGGGCAACCCTATAGAGATCAAGGCCATCGGCATCGGCGGCATCGGCTGCGCCTTGCTGCCCTTCCTCTGCCGCTACCTGCAATATTCCGGGGAGCGGACCCGCCTCACCCTAATCGACGGCGACTGTTTTGAACAGGCCAATGCCCCTCGCCAGGCCTTTGCCCGGCCGGGCAACAAGGCCGAGGTCAAGGCCCGGGAGCTGGCCCAGGAGTTCCAGGGAATATCCCTGCGGGCTGTGCCTGAATTCCTCACCGCTGCCAACCTCCGGGACCTGATCCGGGAGGGGGACATCGTCTTCCTGATGGTGGATAACCACGCCTCCCGCCACCTGGTGGACGGGTACGCCGCGGCCCTCCGGGATCTCACCCTGATCTCCGGCGGCAACGACTACGAAGACGGCAACGTCCAGCTCTACCTCCGGCGCGGCGGCCGGGATTTGACCCCCTCCCTGGGACGCTATCACCCCGAGATCGCCCAGCCCACGGACCGCAGCCCCGCCGAGCTCTCCTGTGAAGAACTCCTGGCCGCGGGCGCCCCCCAGCTCCTGTTCACCAACCTCATGGTTGCCAGCCTGATGCTCAACGCCTTCTATACCCTGCGTCTGGGCTCCCCAGGCTACGGCGAAGTTTACCTGGATATCCGGCAAAATCTCTGCCGCCCCGTTACCAGGCCGGGGTAATCCAGGTTGCCGTCAATAGGTTCTTTCGGTGTAGGGGCGGACCCGTGTGTCCGCCCCTTGGTGGGCGCACACGTGGGTGCGCCCCTACAAAAGTTCCCTCACCTGTCATTCTGAGGGAGCGACGCGACCGAAGAATCTAATTATTTACGAATAAATCCGAGATCCTTCGCTTCGCTCAGGATGACAAAATTCACACAGGCCAGAGGCCTATGCTACCAAATCCGGTAGCATAGGCGTCCCGCCTGTGAAAAGTTAATTTGTGAGTTTAATTTTGGCAGAGGCCCCGACTTGCTATAAGATGGCCGGGCCGGCAGGCTTACCGGGCGCCTGCCTCTGCCTGCCTGCCACGCCCCTTTTTAAAACAACCGGTAGTTCAGGCGGCCCGATAAAAAAATCGGGGGAACCCCGAACCGGGCTTCCCCCGCAAAATTAAAGATAGCCGATCTGATTGGCTGAGCTTTTCCTAGCCCACCGCCTTCACTTTGTGTACCCTTCTCTTAAGCTTCTTCCCGGGGTAGCCCTGCACCCCCTCCGGTTTCACGATTTCCGCCATGAAATCATATTTCTGACACATGAAGGGATAGGCCTTGGGCTTGGCATGGATATTCAAGCAGTAATAGGGCTTGCCGTCGCAGTAGATAGTCAGACCGAAGGCGTTGACCCAGGAGATATATTCTATCCAGCCATGTGCCGGGATGGTCAGGGTGGCATCGCTGTTTCCCGAGGGTAGCTGCACGTCGCAGTTGGTCTGGTTTTTAATTATTCCAGTAAATTTCCGAGTAGTCTCTTTAAACCGCCGCGGTATGGGCAGGTCACGCATTTCCGGCAGGAACGTCTCGTCCGGGAGAGGTTCAAAATACACCCCCTGCTGTTGTGTGCCAGGTACTGATCCATTTGGGCCAGGTTTAACGACTGGCGGAGAGGGGGCGCTTTGCTCAGCGGCCTGGGTTCGGTCGATGGCGCCCGCCAAACCCAAGCAGATTACCGCCACCAAGCAGATTATTTTCTCTTTCATGATCCCCCCCCTTACTATTCAATCGGCTGGTGGCCAAAGGCCGAAGGCTCTTGAGCTTTGGGTGGCGCATACTCGCTCCTCATCCCCATCGGCCCAGGGTTAAACTCATATTCAATTATCCCGCCCGTTTCATCGTATTTTATCGAACTCAATCTCCTGCTGTAATTAATCATCGCAATGGACCTGGCAAAGGGCAGCGGGTCACCCTGGGTCGGCGCCGGATAGATCCTCAAGCCCAGCATGCCGCCCCCAACACTCCCTGAATTGGAATCGGATCCAAGGGGGCCGATGAATCTCGCAGCGGAAGCGGCGCCGGCGCCGCCCCCGGTGCCAAAGATGCCGAAATCGGCCACCTTCCCCTGGTGCGTATCCCGATATTGGCCGCTGGCAAAGCCTTGTTGGTCAGTATCGACAACGGTGGAGTTGTCCGCCGTAACGCATCCCCAAACCCCCAGGGCCATAATGAGCAGCAACCAGCCAATTTTTTTCATCAGTTTCCCCCTCCCAAGAATTTCCCTTCAAGCCAACCTGTATGCCGCCTTCTGAAGAAAGACATTGCAATTAAGTGCTTACGTTTAACCTTTAGTTATTCCAATTTTTTTTGTCAAGGAAAAAATTAAAACTTCGTCCTTTTTTTATATAGGGGAAGAAACAAAACTATCTAAACCCCTAAATCAACGATTATGACTTTATTACCTCTAACGAAAAAGCAAATAGGGCAATTCCTGATTTTAAGGGGATAAATCCCTGATTTTTAAAGGGTTCGAGTTCCGTGGCGGAATAAATATTCCCGCTGAGGGGCTATCTTGGTCCCAGCGGGAAGGGACCTGTTGCTAAGTATCACCACCTCGATGATACTGGCCGCTTCTGAAACGTCAGAGAATCTGTAAGACCTTTCAAAAACGTTCTGGCGAGATTGGTGCAGTTTCCGTAACGCCCTTTAACTATGATAAATAGGCGCGCCGAATTATGGAAACAGCTTCCTATTCCTCACGGCCAAAATCTTTTCAGCCCGGCTTAGATAAGGCCGGGTTTCAACCCAGTCTGGCGCGGCTCAGGGCTTCTCCTGGTCAACTTCCGGCAAATCTACCGCCTCACCGGTGAGGGCCGCCACTTCCACAAGCAGGGCGCGGAGCAACTCTTTCTCCGGCACCTGGCGCAGTTTGCGGCCCTTTTTGAACAGGATTCCCACCCCGGCGCCTCCGGCCACGCCGATGTCCGCCTCCCGGGCCTCCCCCGGCCCGTTCACCACGCAGCCCATGATCGCCACCTTGATGGGGGTGGTCACCGCCAGCAGGCGGCGCTCCGCCTCCTCCGCCAGCGAGAAGAGGTCCAGGCGGCAGCGGCCGCAGGTGGGGCAGGAAATCAGTTCCACCCCCCGCTCCCTGAGGTGCAGGGCCCGGAGAATCTCGTAGGCCGCCCGCACCTCCTCCACCGGGTCCCGGGTGAGTGAGACCCGGATGGTGTCGCCGATGCCCCGGGCCAGCAGCATGCCGATCCCCAGGGCGGACTTCACCGTCCCGGCGATCAGTCCCCCGGCTTCGGTCACCCCCAGGTGCAAAGGATAATCCGTCCGCCGCGAGACCTCCCGATAGGCTGCCACGGTCACCAATACATCGGAAGATTTCAGGGAAATCTTGAAATCGAAGAAGCCCCAGTCCTCGAACTTCTTGACCCAGCGCAGGGCGCTGGCCGCCAGGGCCGCGGCCGTAGGGGCCCCATACCTTTCCAGCAGGTCAGCTTCCAGAGAACCGGCATTTACCCCCAGGCGCAACGGCACGCCCCGTTGCCGGCAGGCCTCCAGCACCTGGCGGGTCTTCTTCTCCCCGCCCAGGTTGCCGGGGTTGATGCGGATGGCGTCGGCCCCCTGCTCCAGGGCGGCCAGAGCCAGACGGTGATTGAAATGGATGTCGGCAATCAGGGGCAGCGGGCTCTCTTTTTTGATCTCTCCCAAGGCCCGGGCCGCCTTCTGATCCGGCACCGCCAGCCGGCCCAGTTCGCAGCCGGCCGCCGCCAATCTGTGGAGCTGGGCCAGAGTGGCGCCCACCTCCCGGGTGTCGGTATTGGTCATGGACTGCACCACCACCGGGGCGCCGCCGCCGATCTGCACCGGGCCGATGTGGATGGCCCGGGTAGGTTTGCGTTTTATCCGCATGGTTTCATCTTTCTTAGCCATATGCTGTTCAAATTTTAGCGAAATCGGCTCCCGCGCGCAAGTCGCGGCCACGGTCTCCGGCGGGGCGGGGGCTGCCGTTGAGCCAAGTTACCTAAAGTCCCCAATTTTACAGGGGTTTTTTTCGATAAACGGTTTTGTGCCGATTTCCCTTTTCTGTTTTCCTGGCAAGCGGAAACCTCTACAGATCTACTTCCAGTGGACCCAGGTCGCTGATGCGCCCCGGCTGCCAGCGGGGTTGATCATCCTTGTCGAAGAGGCGCGCCCGGATGCCTTCCAGGTAGTCGGGTTGCTGCACCATGAAGTGGGCGGCCCGGATCTCCCGCCGGAAGACTTCCGGCAGCGGCCGCCCCTGGTTGGCCCGCAGCAGCTTCAGGGTCAGGGCCAGGGCCGTGGGGGAGCGCTCGGACATATGCCGCAATGCCTCCCCACAGAATTCCAGCTCCGGGCTGCACTGCCTGAGGGACGCCAGGATTTCCCCCAGGCTCTCTTTACCCGCAAAATGCTGAGCCACCCAGGCGTCCAACTCCGGCCGGGGCGAAAAGTCCTGCTTGGCGTAGGCCGGAAGCCAGTCCTGCATCTGCCTGGCCGCCTCTTCTCTTACAATAAATCCCGGCGCCAGGCGTCCGGAGATCATGGCCAGGTCCTCCTGGAGGTCCAGCAGACGAGGGGATGGCGCCAGGTGGGTGGCCAGTCCCAGACGGACGCATTCGCCCCCCGCCGCCTCGTAACCGGTGAGGGCCAGGTACTCCGGATAGCCGAGGGGACAGCGGGTGTGCAGCCAACCGCTGGCACCCACATCGGGGAAAAAACCGATTCTGGTCTCGGGCATGGCCATGCGGCTGCGCTCCGTGACCACCACCAGGTCAGCGCCTGCAGCCAGACCCAGGCCGCCCCCCAGGGTGATGCCATCCGCCAGAGCCACCACCGGTTTGGGAAACTGGTGAAGCAGCAAGTCCAGGGCGTACTCTTCCCGGAAAAACTCGTCGGCCAGGAAAGGCGCCCGGCCCTGTAAGGCCCGGACCAATTCTTTCAGATCGCCGCCGGCGCAGAAGCCTCGTTCACCGGTGCCGGAGAGGACGATCACCCTTACCCCCTCGTCCTCCCGGGCCTCATCCAGAAGCCCGCGCAGCCGCCGGATCATCTCGAGATTCAGGGCGTTGAGGACCCAGGGCCGGTTGAGGACCAGGTTTAACAGGCCACTCCGGCGTTGCACCAGGATGGGAGATTCTTCAGGCCTCTCTAAATGGCTATCTTTTTCGCCCATAAAAGATGAGTTGGGGCATTTCCACGTTGCCCATGAAAGGGATGGCGGCCTGGATGGTCTCCAGGCGCCGCACCTCATAGCCCGGAAATTGCGCCTGTAATTCCCGGGGAGTGGGAAAATGGTGCACCATTTTGCCGTCCGGAGTGGC
>Ga0209517_10008737_pt1 | contig 11787 bp, 10 predicted proteins | sample PeaSoiMetSII2010_FD_187695 | JGI IMG/M metagenome (GOLD analysis project Ga0209517, IMG submission 187695) | Peat soil microbial communities from Weissenstadt, Germany - SII-2010 (SPAdes) (version 2) | ecosystem: Environmental > Terrestrial > Soil > Wetlands > Peat | place: Germany...
CGCGAATGGCCTGCATGGTGTAGAAGTTGGTCAGCCCAAGGTTTACCCATCCTTGCTCGTTAGGGGGAGTCACCTGAGTAACGTAGACGTCCGACCACCTCCCATAGCGGTCTCCGAGATCGTGGCTTTGCTCTATGTAAAAATCCGGCATGCGGGTTTCGATGAGCTTTCGGGCAGGGGCATCCCGAAGCTCGGGTCGAAGTTGATGTGGCCCTGGAGCTTCGTCATGAGTTCGACATCATAAAGCCTGGATGGGCGGACCTGCACGCAATCGGAGATTATGACGTCGCGCAGTTCTTCCCAACGGTCGAGGATAGCGTCATAGAAATCGGGCGAGCAGGCGCCGATTGCGAGCGCACTTCCGACAAATTCACCTGATTTGATCTGTCCGGCAGCATCCTGCAGGGAAACGAGCCTTCTCTTGTACTCTGCTTTCCAATCCATGAGAATCTCCTTATATGTTTGGTCCTACGTTGAAAAGCTCTTGCAACGCGCGTGTCCATAAAGAATACGATATTCCAATAGCTCTCAATGCCTCGAACAGGGTTCGAACTGATGCGCGCTGCTTGAGCAGCAAACTTTGTATCTTGCCTCTTGGCGTTTTGGATAATTGGTCGATAAATTCAACCTCCCGCGGGTATTCGTGCCCGGCAAGGTGCTGTTTGACGAAGTTTTTTGATTGTTCAGAAAGCTCTCGGCTAGGCGGCTCAGGGAACCAGGGTGACATAACCATTTATCGCCTCTCATTTCAGTCGGTCCGGTTTTCCTGCAACCGCAGCCTCCCCGGTGGTGAAATGTTTCACGATGGCGCTCGCCACTAAGAACGGCCTATCCTTTCGCAAGCGCTTAAGATGATTTCGCCGGAGCGCCCGCTTAAGAAAAGGCAGCCGTCTTCTTCCATTTTCACAGTATCGCCTGCCGGGAAATATCACCCGTTTCCGACTCTTCTTCCTTGTGCTTTTTTATCATCTTTCCGGTATCCACGAAACCAAAAAGGCGAGGGATTTAAAATGAGGGGTTTAGGGGTTTAGGGGTTTAGGGGTTTAGGAATTCTGGGATTGTAAAACGAATTATTTTCTTTTGCTTTTTCTTTTCACTGTTCACTGTTCACGGTCTTTAAAATGCAGCTCCCTGTTTGCTTCCGGCTTTTCCTGCCTGCCCATTTTCTTCTCTCTGTGCCCTCGCCTTGACCTGTCTATGACCAGCCCTCTGCGGTCAGCGCGTAGGTCATTTCATCTAAGAGTTAATCGGCTTCGGCTGTTGATCCCTGCTTGCATTTTTCATGTATATATTCCGGATCGAGATCGACGCCGCAGTCCCACTCAATTGTATCGAAGGCAATTCGGACACTTTTGAACTTATCCAAATCCTTGATTCGCTGAAATACGCCGAAATCAAGAATTGGTTTCATGTTGAGGACCCCTTCCCGGCCGTTTTCAAAGACAAGAAAAAGCGTGTAGTCATCTCGCGGAATCACTTCTTTTATACAAGGGTACATAGTGGCGCAGCCTCAATCGTTTTTCAATAGCACAGGTTTTGAGGCCTGTTCCCCGATACGGATTACCATGTTTCGGTCGAAACCTTCTTTTCCTATTTTGCTAAAATGGCCGGGGATGCAGGCCGCTGATACAAAATCCGATAATCGGCCCCAGCCCATCGTATTTATCCAAACCATACTTGTGGAGTATCGGATTGTCAATGACCAGACATGCAATCCGCTTACCGGCTTTAGCCGGAAACTCTGTAGTTAGTTCACCCGCCTTATTAATGATACTGCCATAAGTAGTCGGCTTCCTTTGCCAAATCTGACGAGAAAAGCACATAACCATCCTGGTTATATCCACCGAACCAAAACAACAATGCACTCTTGCCGTTCGCGTCATAGTCGCCTGCATCTACAAGAGTCAATCCGGCGCCTAAGTAAGTTGATTGCGTCGTAACTAAAAAGGTGTGTGAATCCCATGCTTCGTCCGGCGGACCTTCACAGCCGTCGGTCCGGGGTTTCAACCGCACCGATATTAGTTTACGCCCGCTCCGGTCTTTATACCCCGCTAGCGCTTCAAGGTCGTTTGAAGTGTAGCTGAAAACCACGCTGGAATCTGAGTGCCCAGGGCATATAACGGCCGGACCGGCGTGCTTCCGGAATTGAACGAACACGCGGGCGATTAATGATGCTTCGGGCTTGAAGGGTTCCCAGTTATCGGGATCTGAAACGCTTCCATTTGAAACTACAACAAGTGGGCGGTTCTTCGGCGCCCTGCACCAGCCTGCGAATAGATGAAGCTTGTCTGCGACACGCGGAATGGTCTGGTTCGGTGAGATGTTTAGAAGCTTGTCACGCGGGTAAGTCCACTGGTAGGGGGTGCTAAATCCCGGATCAAGGGTCTTTATTTTTCCGATCTCACGGCCATGAAGACCGATGACCCAGTTTATCTTCTCAAGGTCGATACCCCTTGCCGCGCTCTGGCTGCTAAGTGATATCCATCCAGCCTCACTCTTTGCAAAGAGGGCACTGACTGCCGTACCGTTTCGATCATTGCATTGGGGCTCCTCCAGGACTCCAAGCAATGTTTGGCCGCAAGCCGTTTCTAAAAGACACAGCATGATCGCGATAGATACGAACAATAAAAAACCACAGTGTTTCATTTTTCTTCTTCACAAGTTATCCACCGGGGCCTTCCCTCTTCCTGCTCCCTCTCTGCGTCCTCTCCTTGACCGGACTATGCCCCGGCTCTGCGGTGGAATTTGGATTTCCCTCTTCCCGCTTCCCGCGCTACTTGCCAAAGGAGCAACAGTAGTCGGTAAGACTGCTAACCCTCAATTTGAAGCTGGAGTTTGCACCCACCTCAAATTTTTCTCCACCCCTTACGGCTCTCCACTCACTCGCCCCCTGCAGCAGTACATCGAGATCGCCTGCCAGGATTTCCATGATCTCTTTTTCAGAGGTATTGAATTCGTAGTCGCCGGGAAGCATAATCCCTAGAGTTTTCTTGGAACCATCCGCAAAAATGATGCTCCAGCTGGTCACATTTCCATCAAAATAGACATTGGCCTTTTTCACTACTGTTACATTGTTGAATTCCTCCACCTTTTGCTCCTTTCAGCTCTCATCACGCTCACCGGTCCGATCCAGCGGGGGTCGTACGCCGGAGCTGCTGCGCTCCGGGCCCGTACAAGCCCGGCCGGTGCTGAGGCCTTATCCCCTGCGCTTTCAGGGCGCGCTGGACAAACTCAACCTCAGAGCGTGGCCTGTTCACCATGTTCTCGGGAACGATCCTGCTCGTAATCCTAAGTCTTTGAACACGCTGAGCGGCCTGTGGTCCCCCGATAGGTCTGCGCAGATCTATCCGGGCCAGGTTCCGCTGAACGTCCACGGCAGAAATGGCGCCTCTCCCCCTCGGGGCGATCATCCGGTTGCGGTTTATCCTTGCTAACACAGCCTGGTGAGGTTTGGCCGGCAGGTGAGCAAGGCTCACGTTATAGACATAGCGGTACCGAATCGAACGATAGTCGGGGACCACCCTGTCGCTGATGACCGGCGCGGCCCTGTAATTGTTGATAATGGCGGTCCGGTCGATACTCGCGACCCTGACGCCCGTATAGCTGTTTACGCTGTAAAGGCTGCCCCTGGGAACGACAACCGCATGGCCGGCGTAAGCCAGCCTGCCGATGCCGATTCCAACTCCGCCTCCTCTTGCTCTAACAGCGTAGCTTCCCGGTCCCCAATAGTTATGGGCGTAGTACGTCTCGGCGGGCGCGAGCGTGACCCAGCCGACATGGGCGTTCGAGTGTATCCAGGAGACTCGTCCGGGATACCAGCTTACGAGTCTGCCTGTATTGCCGGCCCCGGCCTTCTCAGGAGGGGCCCAATACCAGGCCGAGTTAACAAAAACCCAGTTCCCATAATGGTGCGTCACATAGCCGAATGATTCCTCAGGAATCCAGACATTATCCCTGGACCACACCGTCCACCTGCCAACCGTGAACGGCTGCCAGCCTGCTGCAACCTCCGTCGGGCGCCACAGCATTCTTTGCCGGCCTTCATAGTAGACCTGCACCCACCTGCCGTTCCGGTCAAGATCGTAAGCATCATCGCGCAACTCGGCCGGCAGGATATCGATTGATTCTCCTTTGACCTGCACCCTTTGTGTCCAGAATTCTTCCCGCTTGAAGTTCCATTCATCCCAGGCGGCGTCCACCTGGCCGTCTCCCTCAACGGCCACCCTGCCATCAGAGATTATGGATGCGCCGCCGGCTTCGACCGCATACCGCGCTTCCTTATCTCCAAGGACGAAGTCAACGGTGCCCTCAAGGCTTATTACCTCGGCCGAAGCATCACCCACATAAAGATCGAAGGCAGTGCCGGGCCGCGCAAACACGTACCCGAAGGGCGTCGTCGCCTTGATCGGGGCCTTTTGACTTTTGTTGTAGAACCTGGCGGTGCCAGAGCCGACATCGATTTCCGTCAAGTCGTCCCGCAAGACTATAAGCTGTATCTGGGTATCGCTTCCCGTCCGCACCCATACTCCGCCTGGCAGCATGAACTCCGCCTTTCCCGTATCACTGGAATAGAGGGCGTCTTGGCTCCCTAAGGGCGCATCTTTTACGGTGGCGACCCAGTCCTTTTCGTCATAAACATATCGGAGAAGCTGACCTTCGATAAAAGTTATGCGGCCCACAAGCGCAGGTCTTTCGGAGTTCCCGGCCTGTGCGCAAACGACAGGCGCACACACTACGGCCAGGACCAGTCCAAGCGCGAGAGCGCTCAATCTTCTCATTGCGTTCTCCTCAGTACCGAAAATCAAACTCCATTTGTCTAAGTCGCCAAAGAACCGCTGCCCGCAGAAAATGCGGGCAATGCTCGACACCTCCTCCGGATTTTCAGGCGGATATCAGTTAAGACGAAGCAAGATGAGAAAAAGTCTAACAGATGCCCCTATTATCGTATCAAAATGCGCATAGCACGAAAACTATGAAAGGTCGAGCAAGGGGTCCAATCCCGAATTTTTTCCAATGAGCATGGCATGCGTTGACAGCAGTCCAGACATCCGGGTGGGTTAAGCGGAGCGCAACCCACCGCGCCTTTGCGAAGCAGAGAACAAAGCGGGTTTTGGATTACTGCGGTAAAGGGCTGAGAAGAACCGGGCCGATCTTTTCCCTATTTCCGCCTTACCCGCTTGATTACCACAGAAAGACCCGGAAAATTCCTTCCATTGTCAAGAAAGCCGATTCGAAGTATAAGGACGCACACGTCTGAATCCTTTTTGGAAAATTCAGCTCACAGATTTGAAAGGAAGTACATGCGAAGAAGTTTTTTCTTCTGCCTGCTGCTCGCAGTATTTTTAGCCTTTGTAATGGCTTCTTCGGCTGCGCCGCTCGAGGGTGGCGCCAAGAAGACGAAAGTGCGATCCGCTGACCGGAAAAAGACCGGTTCGAAGCAATCGAACGCCAGACGAGGCAAGGAGCAGTCAGCCAAACACGCCGGGACGGCCGCTGAGATTTCGCCTGCCCAGATAGAGGCGCGTTCGGAGATCCTCCAGGAAGTTTCCACCGGAACGGTGCTCTTTGAAAAAACCGCCGATGAACCCATCGAGCCGGCCTCTTTTACCAAGATCGCCTCTCTTTACCTGATTTTTGAAGCGATCAAGCAGGGCCGGATTCACCTGAACGACGAAGTCCCGATCAGCGAGGAAGCTTGGCGGACCGGCGGCTCGAAGATGTTTGTCGGGGTTGGAACGAGCGTTCCCCTCGAGGAGCTTATAAAAGGCATAGCGGTAGTTTCGGGCAACGATGCCTGCGTGGCGGCTGCGGAATATCTATGTGGGAGCGTGGACGCTTTTGTAGATGCCATGAACCGTAAAGCCAAAGAACTGGGAATGACCCGAACCCGGTTCCTCACTCCTAACGGATTGCCCGCTGAGGGTCAGATTACAACCGCCAGGGACATGGCGACCCTTGATATAGCTTACTTAAAGGCCTTTCCTGAAGCGCTGGGCTTCCATTCCATGAAAGAATACTCCTACAACAACATCCAGCAGTCCAACCGAAATCACCTTCTGTTCAAAGATCCGACCATCGACGGCCTGAAAACGGGATACATCGCAGCATCCGGATACCACCTTTCCGCCACATCCATGCGCGGCGGGATGCGGCTCATCGCTATCGTTATGGGCGCCCAGAGCCCTCCGGTCCGTGAAAGGGAAGCTCTCAAGCTGCTGAACTACGGATTCAGCAATTTCACTCTGGTCCAACCGTTCCCGGAGGGACAGGCAGTCGCAAAAGCGAAGGTCTGGAAAGGACAAAAGGACCAAATAGACATTTATCCTCGTGAAAACGCTTCTTTTGTCATCCAGCAAAGCCAGAAAAACCTGCTGAAATGGGAGATACATGCACCTGCCGATGTGACCGCCCCAATCAAGGCAGACAAGCAAATAGGCGAGATCGTTTTCCTGGTATCCGACCAGCCGAAGCGAACCGTTGCACTGGCCAGCAGGGAGGACATTCCGCTCGGAGGCTGGTTCAAAAGGAGCTGGCAAACGATCCCAAGCCTCCTTGCGGTCGATTGGAGACAGATGACTTTGGTCCTGGGCGGGATAGCCATTGTGGCTATTGTTCTAATTCTCCTGTCCGGCCGCAAATCGAAGAAGAAGTTTGCAAGATAATAACCTTCGAATTTTCCATATTCCAGGAAACTGCCGGTTGACCGATTGCCACGGTCTACATGGTTGAGCTGGCAATCAACTAAGGATACCCGCGTCCCTGCGCGCGCGCCCGAACGGTTGATAGGCTGAAGGTAGATAGGCTGAAGGCCACCGCGTCCCTGAGTTCGTGCCCGAACGATTTGCCTAACAGCCCTCAGCCTATTTACCTTCCCGTGTCCCTGCACGGGCGCCCGAACTCTTCCGGAAGGCTTTAGCGCAGTATCAGGAGTGAGGAACAAGACTGAGGAACACGCCCGCACAATCAGCGTCCGTATCGTACTTCGTCATTCCGGCAGCGCTTCTGAGCCGGAATCCACGTTTTTTGTGCTTCATGGCCCAAGGGACTGCATTCCGGTTAAAAACATGCCGGCATGACGAACTTGATTTGGCGCGTCTTTCGCCTTAACGGACACTTTATTACGGGAAGCAGGATGTTATGCCCACGCAGTCCTCAGTCCTATGTCCTCCGTGGCGCGTACAGCAGGGCGAAACAGCACTCTCAGATTGCCCAGCGCAGGGCCGAAGGCCCTCAGTTCTCAGTCCTCAGTCCTCAGTCCTGAGTCCTGACAGGTGAATCTATATGGCACTCGTTTCAAAGACGGCGGAGTTGCTTATCGAATCGGACGGAACGGACCTTTCGGCCGTGGTGCATCTGCCGGCCGAGCTCCCTGCCCCGGTGATAGTCTGCTCCCACGGCCTTCTTAGCGCCAAGGAAAGCCCCAAGTTCATCACCATAGGCGAGACGATGAGCGAAGCGGGCTTTTGCGCCCTGCGATTCGATTTTTCAGGCTGCGGGGACAGCCCTCCAAGGCACACGATGAGTCTTGTCGAAGCAAGGATGTGCGACCTGAAGGCGGCTATGAGTTTTGTTCTTAAACAGCCATGGTCGGACGGACGCATCGGGCTTCTCGGCTCGAGCCTTGGCGGGTTCCTGTCACTTCTTGCCGCTAACGAACGTCCGGAACTGATTCGAGCCACCGTGTGCTGGGCAGCTCCTTTCGACATCAGCGGGATTCATCCGGATGCGGAGCAATTAGAGGAATTGCGAACCATTTTCCCGGACGGCCTCAGCCTTGGCTCTCCAACAAACTTGGATGCCATGAGCAAGGCCGGACGCGTTCTGCTGATTCATGGGCAATTGGATGAAGTCGTGCCCTGGAAAGATTCGGTCCGGATTTATGAACGTCTTAATGACCCCAGGAAGCTTCTACTTATGCGTACCGCAGACCACAGGATCAGTGACGATTCCTGGCGCAAGAGAGGGATTCAGGCCAGCGCAGAATGGTTCCTTACTCATTTGAAAATAAAAACCTGATACTTGTGAGAACTGCTTTCGGGATCTTAATATATTAACAAGGGTAAACCCTTGTGCCGGTGCCCTCAGCTTTTCAATAGATGAATGGAGATTCCCAAATTCTGCCGGAGAGGAAGCCGATGCGATTCCCGCCAAATTCCAAAAGAGCCCTGACCTCTTCAACTACGGGTCTTTTTTTTCTGATTTTAGTCCTCTCACTGCCGGCAGTACTCCTGCTCTCATCCGCTGCCCTGGCCCGGCAGGATGAAATCAGTCTTACAATCATGCATGTAAATGATACCCATGGACATATCATTCCGTACCAGGACAAGAGCGTTGATCCCGAACGGCCGGTTGGCGGCGCTGAGTACCTCGCCAAAATGATTGAGAGCGAAAGGGCTGCAAATCCGGACGGCACAATCCTTCTATCAGCGGGGGATATGTTCCAGGGGACCCCGGTATCAAACCTCTTCCACGGGAAGCCCGTAATCGAGATCATGAATTACCTGCAATACGACGCCATGGCCCTCGGGAACCACGAATTCGACTGGGGACAAGACGTCCTCCAATCCATTATTTCGTTGGCCGGCTTTCCGGTGGTTTCGGCAAATGTCTTCAAGCCCGGCAGCCAATATATCCCCGGGGTGAGCCCCTATGTAATTCTGAAAAGGCAGGGAGTTCGAATCGCCGTAATCGGCATAACCACACCCGACACCTACTACACCTCAAGACCCGGCAATCTCACCGGACTCACATTCGTTCACCCGGAGAAGGTCCTGCCCGATATAATCAGGCAGGTCCGGGCACAAGGGGCCTCAATCGTCGTTGCGCTCACCCATGACGGGTTGGACTCAGACCGGGAATTGGCAAGGAAAGTCAGCGGAATCGACATCATAGTAGGAGGCCATAGCCATACGGCCATAAGAGACCCAGTGATCGAATCGGGCACGGTAATAGTGCAGGCAGGCTCGAACGGGATCTATCTCGGGGTCCTGAACATCACTTTTGACCGGGCGGAGAAAAAGATCCTCAGCTATACACGCAAGGACGAACTCCGGCTGGTTTCAGCCGCACCGGGCGCTCAGATCGATCCAAATGTCGCCCATATCGTCGACAAGTATGAAACACAGATAAAGACCGAGTTTTCAAAAGTGATCGGCACAGCGGCAGCCGATCTTACCAGGGATCGTGCCGGGGAAAGCTGCCTTGGCGACATCGTTACAGACGCCATGCGCGAAGCCTCCGGCGCCCGGATCGCCTTCCAGAACGCCGGCGGCATCCGGGCCGATATACCAAGAGGACCGATTACTATGGAGGCAGTCTTCACGACTCTGCCCTTTGAAGATGATATGGTCACGATGGACCTGACAGGAGAGCAGATCGGGGAGCTTTTGGAGAAGAGCGTTTTATCGGAAAAGATGCTCCAGGTTTCAGGAATGCACATCGTATATGATCTGTCCAAACCTGTTGGAGCAAAGGTGGCCTCGGTAGAGGTGGCTGGAAAGCCAATGGAGCCCCAGGCAACCTACAGGGTTGTGACGAATGATTTTCTTGCCTCCGGAGGCGACCAGTTCAATATTTTCAAACAAGGCCGAAACATCTCTGCCGGGCCGTCGCTAAGGGACGCAGTAGCCGGCTACATCAGCAAAAATTCGCCGATAAATGTTCAGGCCCGGAACAGAATCATTTTCAGAAACTAATGAGGACGAAAACTGTTTCACAGTCGGGCTCGAAGGGAGCCTGGCTGACGGGGCCAAAATATTCACGGTGGCCACGGGGTGAATAATGAATGGTGAATGCTGAAAAACCCAACTTCTTTAACCACCGATGGACCCGGATAAAGCCCTCGATTTTTCGATCCCAGGATCTCCTTTAGGACAGCCGTCTTCGTAGTCATGTAGGGTGGGCAAGGCTTTCAGGGGCTGTGCCCACCCCACAGGGCTTTTGCGACGGGATGTTGTGCTTCCTGCTTCCTGCTCCCTGCTCCCTGCATGTCCGCGTCCGCCCGTGGTTCTCCGGGCAATTGCCCGTTGGTTAAAGTCGCTATTGCATCCGATTATTGGTTTATCATAGTATGGATCGCGCCAGGTATTCCCGTTAAACACAATCGCGCTTTTTTACAAACCCGTCCTTTTGAGATCGCCCGCGAAACCGGGTACGGTTATAAAAGTTTGCTATTTCGTTCTTACTCGTTACAATTAATCTCCGAGAATCTTTCTGGAGCAGTTAAGTTTCCGGTTTTTGCCGGGCCGAAGTCGAATTATGCGGACGGGGCGAGGTTTGTCCCTGGTGAAAATGCGAGGAACATTTTATGAGCCTTCCATGGAATCGTCCCAAGGCAATTCTTTTGCTCGAGGACGGGACCGTTTTTCGAGGATACACGTTCTGCGGTCATGGCCGAACGCTGGGCGAGGTGGTCTTCAATACCAGCATGACCGGGTATCAGGAAGTTTTGACCGATCCATCTTACAAAGGTCAGATCGTGGCAATGACCTATCCTCTGATCGGCACTTACGGAATCAACCCGGAGGACATGGAATCGGCGGCCATACACGTGGAAGCATTCATCGTAAAGGAGTACCAGGACTTTGCCAGCAACTGGCGAAGCGACCGGTCTCTGGCCGATTTCCTGAACGAACATGGCAAGATCGGCATCGAAGGCATAGATACGCGCGCCCTTACCAGACATATCCGGGTTGGAGGGGCGATGCGCGGAATCATCGCGACCGACACCGAGAACCTGAGCGAACTGATGGATCAGGTCTTGGCATATCCGGGGCTGAACGGGATCGATCTGGTAAAATACGTAACGTGCCAAAAACCCTATAGATGGCTGCATGGCGAAAAGCATGAAATAGCTTCCCCGCAATGGTTGCCGAACGTTGGCGGACTCCGGGTGGCCGCCCTTGACTGCGGGATAAAATATAATATCCTTCGCAAACTGGAGAATGCGGGGTGTCAGGTACTGGTTTTCCCCGCTCATGCCGGCGCCGCTGAGATTCTTAGCTGTGATCCCGACGGCATTTTTCTTTCAAACGGACCCGGCGACCCGGCCGCTGTGCATTATGTTATCGAAACCGTTCGGGACCTGTTCGGGAAGAAACCCATATTCGGCATCTGCCTCGGACACCAGATGATGGGACTTGCGCTCGGGGGCACTACATTCAAACTCAAGTTCGGGCACCGGGGCGCAAATCAACCGGTAAAAGACCTCACAACAGGCAGAATCGAGATCACTTCACAGAATCATGGCTACTGCGTCGATCCTGATTCGCTTTCGCACCTGCCCGTTCGACTTACGCATATAAACCTGAATGACAATACGCTGGAAGGGATGGAGCACCTCGAGATTCCCGCCTTCTGTGTCCAGTATCATCCGGAAGCCTCTCCCGGCCCGCATGACGCCTCATACCTTTTCGGCCGGTTTATTGAATTGATCGAGAAGAATGCGTCAGCCGCCCGGCGACCGTATAACATTTGCCACTGATAATCCGGATTCAAGGAAACCGAGTTAATGCCCAAACGCACAGACATAAAGAAAATACTGCTTATCGGCTCCGGGCCGATAATTATAAGCCAGGCGTGCGAGTTCGACTACTCCGGGACACAGGCCTGCAAGGCGCTGCGTGAAGACGGCTACGAAATAGTGCTGATAAACAGCAATCCGGCCACCATCATGACCGACCCTGAGATGGCGCAGTACACTTATATAGAGCCGATAACCCCTGAGGTGGTCGCAAAGGTCATAAGGCGCGAGCGCCCTGACGCTCTGCTTCCCACACTTGGAGGCCA
>Ga0209517_10008740_pt1 | contig 11784 bp, 7 predicted proteins | sample PeaSoiMetSII2010_FD_187695 | JGI IMG/M metagenome (GOLD analysis project Ga0209517, IMG submission 187695) | Peat soil microbial communities from Weissenstadt, Germany - SII-2010 (SPAdes) (version 2) | ecosystem: Environmental > Terrestrial > Soil > Wetlands > Peat | place: Germany: Weissenstadt...
CGCGAACAGCGTAGCGGACGTTTTCTTCGGAGCGCAGGTGGTGCTCGCGCATGGTCAGGGTGCCAGCCCTACGGTTGCCGTGAGCTACTTTCATCGTGCGTACGACGGCGGAGCTCCGGAACTGGATTTCGGCAGTCCGGTCAACTCGGGACTGCTCCTGGCAAGCGGCGACGTGAAGGGTTTTCATTACGACGCCAACGCCATGCTCAACGAGTTGACTCAGGGTCCGGTTCGCAGAGCGCAGTTCGGCCAGTCGCTTTCGATTTCCCACGCGATTGTGGGCAAGTTTTCGCTGTCCGGTGAAATCTGGCACTTCACGCAACCCTTCGTGCGCGGCAACGCCGTGGGGAATCTTTGGGCCGTGGGTTATACAGCAAAGAAGACGCTCGTATTCGACGCAGGTTTCGACCGCGGGCTGACCAGAACGTCCACACACTGGGAAGCGTTTGCTGGATTCACGTACCTGTTCCCTCATCGCCTTTGTGGCAGGTGAGGCATTCACTTAACTTGCCGGTACGTCGAGAGCGTCGTGGTAGCGGCGCTGCTGGCAAAGGCCCTCCGTTCGAAACCCCGCGCACCCTTCTGAGAAACGAAGAGTGCGGCACCCCTCAAATGTTGTGCGTGGCTTGAAGGAACTGCGGTGTGAATGGACACGCGTGGGTGATGTTGGTTTTTCATCAGGGACGGTTAAGGCTGCGCCACCCGCCGAATCAAATTGATCGGACCGGCGAAAAGGATGGGCCACCCGCCTGACCAGCACTTCCACGCACTGGGAAGCATTCGCTGGATTCACGTACCTGCTTCCTGATCGCCTATGGGGCAGGTGACGGGGTTTGGTAGGCGGTCCACCCGCCGAACGGGTCCGATGGGGAAACAGATAGACGCACCCTTCTGAGAGACGAAGAGTGCGGCACACCTTCGATGTTGTACGCGGCTTGAAGGAATCGCGGTGTGGACTTGGTCAGGCACTAGCGAAATTAACGCTGTCCGACGACCCTTAACGGTGTTCCACCCGCCGAAGTCGGGCGGGAGCGAAAGAGGGCGCAGCAAGCGGCGCCCCTACGACTGCGAACAGCTTCACCCCGGGACGTCGGGGCGAGTTATATCAGCACGCCGCCGCATACGTCCCGTAGGCGTATAATTAGATTTCGCGGTGACCGCAAATGCCCGGTCTCAAAATCCTCGACGAGACACCCGAACTCCACGAAGCGCGGTGGTGGGAGGCGGAGCCCGGCGGCAAAGTGCATTGTTATCTTTGTCCGCGGCACTGCCATATTGGCGAGGGACAGGCTGGGTTCTGCTTCATTCGCGCGAACGAGGGTGGCAAGCTCTACAGCCTCGGGTACGCGCATCCTGCCGCATTGCAGATTGATCCCATCGAGAAAAAACCGCTGAACCATTTTCTGCCGGGGACGCGCGTGTTTTCGATGGGCACGGCCGGCTGCAACATGGGCTGTTTCTTCTGCCAGAACTGGGATATCTCGAAGTCGCACGCGGACCAGGTGCGGTCGTCCTACGTGCCGCCGGAAGACGTGGTGCAGCTCGCGATCCGCAACGGCTGCCCGACGATCGCGTTCACCTACAACGAGCCAACGATCTGGGGCGAGTACGTCGTTGACATATGCCACGCCGCGAAAGAAGCCGGCATCAAGACGGTCATGGTCTCGAACGGCTACATCACCCGCGAGGCTTTCCACGACATCTACGACCACATTGACGCGGCGAATATTGACTTGAAGGCGTTCACCGAGAATTTTTATGGGCGCATGACGCTGACGCATCTCCAGCCCGTGCTCGACACGCTCCAGTGGCTGAAGAACGAAACGAATGTGTGGGTCGAGATCACGAACCTGATTATCCCGACGCTGAACGACGCGCCCGCCGAAACGCGCGCTCTGGCCGAATGGGTGCTGGAGCATCTGGGTCCGGATGTGCCGCTGCACTTCACGGCGTTCCATCCCGATTTCAAATTGCGCGACAAGCCGCGCACGCCCCCTGAAACGCTTCACACGGCCCGTGCCGCGGCGCTCGAAGTGGGATTGCACTACGTGTACGAGGGCAACATCCACAGCGATGGCGGGAATACGAGCTGCCCGTCGTGCAAGACGCTGCTGATCCGGCGCTCGTGGCACGATGTGGAAGAGAATCATCTGGCGGACGGCTGCTGCCCGAAATGCGGGCTGTCCATTCCCGGGCGGTGGGGGAATTCGTCCGGAGGAAATTCGGCGCGCGCGGCTCGTAAGGACGGATCGGCGGTGGCCGAGCGATACGGGGAGTTAAACCTCTAGAAGCTTGCTGCGAGAGAGACAGCGCATAGGAACGCGCTGCGCGCGCGATTCTTGTGTCGGAGCTAAAGCTCCGACCCCCTATGGCGGCCGCCTAAAGGCGGCCGCTACGAAGGCGGGGCAAGATCGGAAACGTTGCCATATGGAAATCGTGGGCAGGACATTGAAGCCGCTGGAAAGCTTACTGCGAGAAAGGCAGCGCATAGGAAAGCGCTGCGCGCGCGAGCTTTATGTCGGAGCTGAAGCTCCGACCCCCTAAGAACCACTTATCGGACGGACTCAAATGGCACTGGTGGCGGCAACGCCGTATCTGAGCGATCAGCGGTATGAGGAGTACTCCGCCGAGCAGCATGCGGTATGGGCGGAACTCGTCCGGCGCCGCCGGACGCAGATCGAGGCCTTTGCGTGCCGCGAATTTTTGGATGGCTACAAAATCATCGGGCTGGAGAACGACCGGCTGCCGAATCTGAGCGCCATCTCGGCGCGGCTGAGACCAAGAACGGGCTGGAGCGCGACTCCGGTGAGCGGGTTTCTGCCGAGCGACGCGTTCTTCGAGATGCTCGACGCGCGCATGTTTCCGACTACAACCTGGCTGCGCAGCCGGGATTCACTTGGATACACACCCGAGCCGGACATTTTCCACGACGTTTTCGGGCATGTACCGATGCACGCGCACCCGGTGTTCGCGGATTTCTTGCAGCACTACGGCAGCGTCTGCGCGAGGATCAAGGACAGGGAAACGCTCGAGCGCCTCGGCCGGCTTTTCTGGTACACGGTGGAGTTTGGCCTGATTCGCGAGGGCGCGAAGGTGAAGGTCTACGGCAGTGGCGTGATCAGCTCGCAGAACGAGTGTACCAACGTGATCGAGGGTGGCTGCGAGATACGCGATTTCAGCCTCGATGAGGTTCTGGCGACGCCGGTGAAGGTGGACCGCATCCACCACCTGCTTTTTGCCATCGAGAGTTTCGAGCAGATCTACGAAGCGATGCGGGAAGCAGAAACGCGCGTGCTGGCAAGATCGTAATTGGCTCGACGCTACGCGGGCAGCGGATCGTTATAGCGGCTCAGCTCGACTCCGCTTCCAATCGGCAGCAGCAGCGAGTCAATCTTCGGTTTCGATCGCACGTACTTGCGATACTTAAGAGCGTCCTCGCGGTAATTGTCCGGCCGGAGCATGTTGTCCGCCGCGACGAAGGCGCCGGGCGAAAGCTTCGGATAGAAAAGTTCGAAGCAGTCGATATAGAGTTCCTTCCAGAGATCCACGAGTACGAAATCGAAAGGGCCCTTGAGCGACGCGATTGTGTCGAGGGCGTCGCCGAGGCGGAAATCAACGTGCGCGGTGAGGCCAGCCTTCCCCAGCATCGTACGCGCGTAGTTCTGTTTGTTCGCGGCCTTCTCAATGGTGATGAGTTTTCCGCCGGTCGCGCGCGCCGCTTCCGCAAGCCACACGGTGGAGTAGCCATAGGAAGTGCCAAGCTCGAGGATGGTTCGGGATTTCGCGGCCTTGACGAGGATGTTAAGGAGCTGCCCGGTCGCGGGGCCGACGGCGAGCAAGAGCTCGTCGCGGCGCGCGTGCCACTGGTCCATGGAACCTTGCCGCTGGAGCTTGTGCTCTTCGGCGCCGCGCTTTTCGTACTCCCCCAAGACCGCTGCAATCGCCGCGTCCATTATTGCGTCCTCCCGAATTCAGAGCTGAGGGAACATCATAAAGCATGAAGGGGAGACTTACTCAAAGGCGCCGCAGCAAACCGAGGGGAGTTCGCGGCCTGCGTGAGATCTGATCTGGCGCGCTACGCGGGAAAAATGGCGGGGACGACGAGACTCGAACTCGCGACCTCTGCCGTGACAGGGCAGCGTTCTAACCGACTGAACTACGTCCCCGCGGTATGCTCACCAGATGGTGGGCGATCTCAGATTTGAACTGAGGACCTCCCGGGTGTAAACCGGACGCTCTAACCGCTGAGCTAACCGCCCTCGAGTCATCGTAACAGAACCCAGACGCTCGAGGCTAGAGCATAAACGCCGGCAAATGCGTGCGTTCAGCGGTTGCCAGAGGCTTCCTGTACATCGCAACGCAAATCTCTGAAGTCTCGTTCAATCCTTCCGATGAACTTAATGAGAGCTAATGAGAACTCACGCGCGGCCGATGCCGTTTTTGGGCAACCTGTACCTTCGTCCAGGAGCAAAAAATAGCCTGTACGGAAGTACAGGTTTGCGTGCGGCGGATCGGATGTTAGCTGATTCACCACGAACGTCGCAGCAGGTTTCCAATTCCAGCGGGAGCGCATGCTACTCTGCAAATTCCTACGGTTCTAGTACCGCGGGCGAATAACTATGTCTTCACGACTCGGTGAAATCCTCGTCAAGGACAACCTGATCTCCGCAGATCAGCTGAAGCAGGCGCTCGAACACCAGAAAAAGAATGGAGGCCGGCTGGGAACTTGCCTGGTGAAGCTGGGCCTGGTCAGCGACGACGACATCACCGCGGTACTTTCCCGCCAGTACGGCGTTCCGTCCATCAATCTGAAATTCTACGAAGTCGATCCAGCGGTGATCAAGTTGGTCCCGCAGGAAACAGCGGTCCGCTACCAGATCGTGCCGCTGTCCCGGGTCGGTTCGACCCTGACGATCGCGATGACGGACCCGACGAACGTCTTCGCCATGGACGATATCAAGTTCATGACCGGGTTCAATGTGGAGCCGGTGGTGGCGTCGGAGACGGCGATCAGCGAGGCCATCCACAAGTTCTACGGCGAAGTCGAGAGCGTCGAAGAGCTGGACAAGGTGATGAAGGACCTCACGGGCGAGGAAGCGGACGCCCTGGAGCTTGCGGCCGAAGAAACGGAGATGGACCTGGCCAGCCTGTCCAAGGCGGCCGAAGAAGCGCCCATCATCAAGCTGTGCAACCTGATCCTCACCGACGCGGTCAAGCGCGGCGCAAGCGATATTCACGTGGAGCCGTACGAGAAGGAGTTCCGCGTCCGGTTCCGCATTGACGGAATTTTGCAGAACGTGATGGCCCCGCCGCTGAAGCTGAAAGACGCGATGACCAGCCGCATGAAGATCATGTCCAAGCTGGACATCAGCGAGAAGCGGCTGCCGCAAGACGGCCGCATCATGATCAAGTACCTGAAGGATGGCAAGAAGAAGGAACTGGATTTCCGCGTTTCGACCGTCCCCACGCTGTTCGGCGAAAAGATCGTTCTCCGCTTGCTCGACAAGGAAAACCTGCGCCTCGACATGACCAAGCTCGGATTTGAGCCCGAAGCGCTGGCGAAATTCGAACGGCAAATTCTGAAGCCGTACGGCATGGTGTTGGTCACCGGGCCGACGGGCTCGGGCAAGACGAATACGCTTTATTCATCCGTCGCGCGGTTGAACACCGCTGAAACCAACATCATGACGGCCGAGGATCCCGTCGAGTTCCAGCTTCCCGGAATTAACCAGGTGCAGATGAAGGAGCAGATCGGGCTGAATTTCGCGTCGGCGCTGCGCGCCTTCCTGCGGCAGGACCCGAACATCATCCTGGTCGGCGAAATTCGAGACTTCGAGACGGCGGAAATCGCGGTCAAGGCGGCGCTCACCGGCCACCTCGTGCTATCGACGCTGCACACGAATGATGCCCCCTCGACAATCAGCCGATTAATGAATATGGGTATCGAGCCGTTTCTCGTGGCGACCTCGGTGAACCTGATTTGCGCGCAGCGGCTAGTTCGCCGCATCTGCGTGGGGTGCAAGGAGCCGCTCCAGATTCAGGGTCCGGCTCTCATTGAGGCGGGGTACTCGCCCGAGGAGGCTTCGAAAACGATCGTGCAGCACGGCAAGGGGTGCTCGACTTGCAACAACACCGGCTACAAGGGCCGCGTCGGACTGTACGAAGTGATGGAGATTAACGACGAGCTGCGCGAGTTGATTCTCGTCGGCGCTTCGGCACTCGAGATTAAGAAAAAAGCCCTGGAGCAGGGGATGATCACGCTCCGGCGCAGCGGCCTGCAGAAAGTGGCCGCCGGGCTGACGACCATGGAAGAAGTCTTGCGCGAGACCGTGCTGTAACGAGGAGAAGAAAATGGCCGGCATTACACTGAGCGAGCTTCTGAAGAAAATGCTGGAGATGTCGGGCAGCGACCTGCATCTCTCGACGAACAGCGCGCCGCGCGTCCGCGTGCATGGCAAACTCCGCCCGCTCGACATGCCGCCCCTGACTGCGGCGGACACCAAGGCGCTCGCCTATAGCGTGCTCACCGACGTGCAGAAACACCGTCTGGAGGAAAATCTCGAGCTCGACTTCTCGTTCGGATTGAAGAGCCTGGCGCGTTTCCGCGGAAACATCTTCCACCAGCGTGGCGCCGTGGCCGCGGTTTTCCGGACGATTCCGTGGGAAATCAAGAGTTTCGATGCCCTGGGTCTTCCGGCGGTGGTTCGCGGATTGTGCGACAAGCCCCGCGGGCTGGTGCTGGTCACCGGGCCGACGGGCTCCGGCAAATCCACCACGCTCGCCGCCATGCTCGACAAGATCAACAACGAGCGCGAAGAGCACATGATCACGATCGAGGACCCGATCGAGTTCCTCCACAACCACAAGAAGTGCCTGGTCAATCAGCGCGAGGTGCACTCGGACACTCATTCGTTCGCAAATTCACTGCGCGCTGCGCTGCGCGAAGACCCGGACGTCGTGCTCATCGGCGAAATGCGCGACCTCGAAACGATCGAATCGGCGTTGCGCATCGCCGAGACGGGCCACTTGACCTTTGCCACGCTGCACACGAACTCGGCCGTTTCGACCATCAACCGTATCGTGGACGTATTCCCGGCGCACCAGCAGCCGCAGGTTCGCGCCCAGCTTTCGATGGTGCTGGAAGGAATTCTTTGCCAGTCGTTGCTGCCCAGAATTGACGGGCGCGGCCGGGCGATGGTGATGGAAGTTTTGATTCCGACCGCCGCGATCCGCAACCTGGTCCGGGAAGACAAGATTCACCAGATCTATTCCGCGATGCAGACCGGCACCGGGCAGACTGGAATGCAGACGTTCAACCAGAGCCTTGCGAACGCTTTTTCCCAGAAGTTAATCACTTTGGAAACGGCTCTTGCGAGATCTTCGAATCCAGACGAATTACAGGATTTAATTAACCGTGGGGTGACTTCGCCGCCAGCCGGCGGCCGGGTCCCAGTCCGGCGGTAACCGAAGAGGGAGGTAACAGATCATGCCGGTATTTACATATCGGGGAGTCAATCGCATGGGCACGAATGTGGCCGGCGAGCGCGAGGCGGAGAGCAAGGATCAGCTGAAGGCGATGCTGCGTCGCGAAAACATCAACGTCAACAAGCTCTCGGAAAAGGGGAAGGAATTCAACATCCCCACCTTCGGGACTGGCGTGGATGAGAAAGAGCTCGCTATTTTCACGCGGCAGTTCTCCGTGATGATTGACGCCGGCTTGCCCCTCGTCCAGTGCCTGGAGATATTGGCGGGGCAGCAGGACAACAAGACCTTTCAGAAGATATTAAATAGCGTGCGCGCTTCGGTGGAAGGCGGCGCAACCCTTTCGACGTCCATGAAGCAGCACGAAAAGGTCTTTGACGCTCTGTACTACAACATGGTGGAAGCCGGCGAGACGGGCGGTATTCTGGACACCATTCTGCAGCGCCTTTCGACGTACATCGAGAAGAACGTCCGATTGAAGCGCGCCGTGAAGTCCGCGATGATCTATCCGGTCGCAGTGTTGAGCATCGCCGCCGGCGTGATCATTCTCCTGCTCTGGAAAGTCGTGCCGATCTTCACCACACTGTTTAACGGACTGGGCGCGGAGTTACCGCTTCCCACGCGAATCGTCATCGGGATGAGCAACTTCGTCGGGAGCATCTACGGACTGCTGATCGTGTTCTTCGTGGTAGGCGTCGCCGTAGCTCTCAAATTCTGGTACGCCACGCCACAGGGCCGCATGGCGATCGATTCAACATTGTTGAGGCTCCCGGTGATCGGCATGGTGCTGCGAAAGATCGCCGTCGCGCGATTTACGCGAACTCTGGGAACGCTGATCTCCAGCGGCGTGCCCATCCTGGAAGGTCTGGACATCACGGCCCGCACGTCGGGAAATGCCGTTGTCGAAAGGGCTATCTCGCAGACGCGCAAAGCAGTCGAGGCCGGACGCTCCCTGGTTGAGCCGCTGAAGGAAACGGATGTCTTTCCGGGCATGGTGACGCAGATGATCGGCGTTGGCGAACAAACCGGCGCGATGGACGCCATGCTTTCAAAAATCGCGGACTTTTACGAGGAAGAAGTGGACGCGGCAGTGAAAGACATGCTGACGGCGATCGAGCCGATCATGATCGTCTTCCTGGGCGTCGTTGTCGGCGGGGTGGTCATTTCCATGTATTTGCCGCTATTCTCGTTGATCGGCAAACTGGCCGGGCACTAAACCGGTGCGTCTCGGCCCGATAGGAATCAACGAGACGCGGCGGCGCGTCCGCCTACGTCCCTAGGGTCGAGCCGAGATCAGAAAACGTCAGCGAACCCGAAATGATATTCACACCTAGTGTGAGCGAATGGCTGCCATTGCTGGGCCGCGTTCGCTTCCTCATCATTACGTTTCTCTTAATGGTGTTCATCGCGGTCCGCCAGTGGACAACGATTCCTTTCCCCGTGGCAACTCTGTTCGTCTTGGCGGCCGTCTGGTACGTCCTTGCGGCGATTTTCGTGGTCCTGCAGCGCAAGCTGCCGGATTTTCAGTGGCACGCGCCGCTTCAGATTGTCATGGATCTAGTGATGATCACGGGCATCGTGTATTCCAGCGGCGCGCAGGACAGCTATTTCACTTCCCTGTACGTGCTGGCGATTTTGATGGGAAGTATTTTGTTTTCCCGGCGAGGGGCGTTTCTCGTAAGTGGCGCCAGTTTTGTCCTGCTAGGATGCGTCGTCGAACTGACTTACTACAACATCATTCCCCGGACAGCCAATTCGATGCCGGGTCCCCGCGAACTCCAATCGTGGCTGGGAAGCAACCTCTTCGCGTTCTTCGCGGTGGCCTATCTGGGGAGCTTATTGGCGCAGACGATTCGCAAGAAGGGCGTCGAGCTCGAGGAAAAAAGCGAAGAGCTGAGGGACTTGCAGGCATTCAACCGCGACATCATCGAATCCATGCGCGGTGGATTGCTGACCACCGACTTGAAAGGCCGCATCCTGCTGGTGAATCGCGCCGGGGCCGAAATTACCGGGCAGGGATTCGGTTTGCTTCGAGGCGAGAATGTCGCGGAACTCTTTCCGGGCTTCTGGCCGGTGGAAAGCGACGAGCAGGGGACTCCGCTGGCATTGCGCAAGGAGATTGAATTCCGCACGGGCTCCGGGGCCACGCGTTTTCTGGGGCTATCGATCTCTACGTTGCGCACCGGTCAGAACGAAGCCGCTGGGTTTGTGTTCAATTTTCAGGACCTGACCGAGCTGAAGCGCCTCGAACGGGAGGTATTCAATAAGGAGCGCATGGCTGCTCTCGGCAGGCTTTCCGCTGCCATCGCCCACGAAATTCGGCAACCGCTCACGGCCATGACAGGCGCTCTCAAGGAGCTGGCGCGCCTCGCGCCGCTGGAAGACGACGACAAGAAGCTCGTTCAAATCGTCAGCCGGGAATCACAGCGGTTGAATCAGATCATTACTGAATTTCTGGACTATTCCCGCGAGAAGACCTACACGTTTGCGGATCTGGACATGGTGGCACTGATCGAAGAAACGCTTCTGCTGATCGAACGGCACGCGTCTGCTTCCGGCAAAGTGCGCATTGAGCGGAACTTTCCGGCAGGAAAGCTTCGCGCCCATGCGGATCGCGACGCAATGAAGCAGGTGTTTTGGAACCTCTGCAATAACGCGTTGCGCGCCATGCCCGAAGGGGGCGTCCTTACCGTAACCCTGGATTCCGGTCCAGACACCGTGCGAATTGCCATCCGCGACACAGGAATTGGTTTCGACCCCCGCGCGTCGGCCCGGATTTTTGAGCCCTTTCAATCCGGATTCGCCGGCGGCACCGGGCTGGGCCTCGCGATCGTGTATCAAATTCTTCAAGCACACAAAGGCCAAATCCGCGTCGAGACGGATCCCGGGCTCGGCACGGAGTTCGTGGTCGAACTTCCACGCGCGAGTCGCTCTCGTTCGTCCGGGCGGCCGGACCCGCGCCTTGCGGCTGAAAAACTGCGGCCGGTTGGGCCGCTGGTGGGAAAGGCATAGGTCGCCCATGGCCCACCTATTGATCGTCGACGACGAACGGTCTATCTGCGAACTCCTGGAAATCAGCTTTCGCAAAGAGGGCCACAAGGTAGAGGTGGCCACAAGCGGGGAAGCGGCCAAGCGTCTGATGGCCTCCCGGCTATTCGATATCGTCGTTTCCGATATCTGCATGCCCGATATGGACGGCGTGGAGCTTCTGCGCTACTCGAAGGAAGTGTCGCCCTCCAGTGTGTTCATCTTGATTACCGGCGTGCCCACGATCGACACGGCGGTTGCCGCGGTGAACTTCGGCGCGGACCGCTACGTGATCAAGGGCGACCGATTGCTCGACGAGCTCCGCCCCGCCGTTCAACAAGTGGCCGAGAGTCTCGCGTTGAAGAAGGAAGCGGGCTACCTGCGCCGTGAGCTTCGCCGGCTGACCGGGCTCGATCATATGATCGGGACCAGTCCGAAGATGCGAGCCATATTCGAGCTGATTCAAAACATCGCCCCGCAGCCAAGCCGTGTTTTGATCACCGGCGAAAGCGGCACGGGCAAGGAGCTGGTCGCACGCGCCATCCATCAAAACAGCGCGCGGGCGAAAAAACCCTTCATCACCATCAACTGCGGGGCTTTTCCCGAGACGCTGCTCGAATCCGAATTGTTCGGCTACGTGAGAGGCGCTTTCACCGGCGCAAATGAAAACCGCCAGGGGCTGTTTCACGCCGCCAATGGCGGAACTCTTTTCATGGATGAAATCGGCAATATGAGCGTCACGATGCAGGTGAAGCTCTATCGCGTGCTGCAAGAGGGCAAGGTCCGCGCGATCGGCAGCACGGACGAGTCCGACGTGGATGTCCGCATCATCGCGGCGACGAACAAGGATCTCGCGAAGGAAATCGCGGAGGGCCGGTTCCGCGAGGACTTGTACTACCGCTTGAGCGTCATCCCGATTCACCTTCCGCCGCTCCGCGAGCGCCGGGAAGATATTGCTCTACTGGCGCGGGAGTTTCTCGGCCGTTTTGCGAAGTCCATGACCAAGAAAATCGACGGCATCGAGCCGGAAGCCATGCGCCGTCTCGAGGTTTACGATTGGCCGGGAAACGTCCGCGAACTCGAGAACACGATTGAACGCGCTGTCGCCTTGGAAAGTGGCAGCCGGATCACGGTGGATGCCTTGCCGGAACGCATCCAGAAGCATTTTCAGGAATCGGTGCCGCACGCAACCCACAATGGGGATCACCCCTGCCTGCCGCAGGACGGCCTCAGCCTGGAGGAGTACATTCAGGAGTTGGAGCGCTCGTACCTGCT
>Ga0209517_10008742_pt1 | contig 11783 bp, 8 predicted proteins | sample PeaSoiMetSII2010_FD_187695 | JGI IMG/M metagenome (GOLD analysis project Ga0209517, IMG submission 187695) | Peat soil microbial communities from Weissenstadt, Germany - SII-2010 (SPAdes) (version 2) | ecosystem: Environmental > Terrestrial > Soil > Wetlands > Peat | place: Germany: Weissenstadt...
TTCGAAGTCCAGGACGCACATCCCGAGAACGCTTCGTTTCACGGGGAAGGGGAAACCGAAGTGAATCTCCCGGGCAGGAAACTGCTCTGGACGGACACGCTCGATTTTCGCAGCGATAAGGCTAATTTCTATTACCAATTTCGGCGCCAATTGCTGAAGAACGGTCAGGTCGTTCGCGAAAAGAACTGGCAGGAAACAATTCCGCGCGACCACCAGTAGGGAATATGCGAACTTTACTCCGACAAACAGTCTGGATCTGGCTTCTGCTGGGTGCGATGCCAAGTTTGGCGATTGAGCCACCGTCGCCTCCCAAGTACGGCGTTCGCATGGAGCAGGCATGGATCCCCATGAAAGACGGTGTGCGCCTGTCCGCAACTCTTTACATGCCGGGCGGCGCCCAACCGGACGAGAAGTTCCCCGCGCTGCTCGAATACCTGCCTTACCGCAAGGATGACGGCACCGCAGCCGGCGACTACCCCAGGCATGCCTACTTCGCGCGACGAGGCTACGCCAGCGTGCGCGTGGACATTCGCGGAACTGGCACGAGCGAGGGTCGCCCGCCGGATCGAGAGTACTCCGAGCAGGAGCAGATTGACGGCGAACAAGTGATTGCCTGGCTCGCGCACCAGCCCTGGTCCAACGGCAATGTTGGCATGTTCGGCATTTCCTGGGGTGGGTTTAACTCGATGCAGATGGCGATGCGAAATCCGCCCGGTCTCAAAGCCATCATCGCTGTGGCCGCCACGGATGAGCTCTTCCACGACGACGTTCATTACATCGACGGCATCATGCACATCGACGAGTTTGAGTTGAACATGGACATGGCGCCCGGAATTACCGGCGCGCCCGACTACACGCTCGATGAAAGAATCCTGGGGCCGCGGTTCGACACGCCACCCTGGTCATTGCTTTATATGAAGCATCAGCACGATGGACCATTCTGGCGCAGTCCGGTCCGGCCGCAGAGCGAGATCAGAGTTCCTTGTTTCCTGATCGGCGGTTTCGCCGACGGCTATCGCGACAGTATCCCGAACATGCTGAAAAATGTGACCAAGGTTCCTGTCAAGGCTGTGATTGGTCCCTGGAACCATTCCTTCCCCAACGATGCCGACTTCGGACCGCGCGTTGAGTGGCGCGATCAGGCCGTGCGCTGGTGGGATTACTGGCTGAAAGGCCGCGACACGGGTGTGCTCAATGACCCGAAGCTGGTCGTTTTTATGCGCGAGTCGCATCCGCCCGATCCGAACCTGGAGACCGTTCCCGGCGAATGGCGTGCTGAGTCCGGTTGGCCGCCCCCTGAGTCGAAGGACTCGACTCTTTACTTGCAGCCAAACCACACACTGGCGGATTCACCCGCGGCGCAGGATGTCCACCAGTTAAAGTACGTCCCTTCCATCGGTGTGGAAGCCGGATTCTGGTGGGGCGAACTCTTGGCCGATCAGCGTCCCGTGGACGCCTTCAGCCTGGTTTACGACTCGGCTCCGCTCGAAGCGAACGTCGCGATCCTCGGCTGGCCCCGCACCCGGCTGCAGGTATCGGCGCCAGTTCCGCTGGCGGACTGGTTCGTGCGCCTTTCCGACGTCGCGCCGGACGGAAGCGTCACACAAATCACTGGCGCCGGGCTGGACGGTGCCCAGCGTGATTCGATGGCTGATCCCCACGACCTCGAACCGGGCAAGACTTATTCGTTGAACATAGAGCTGCACCTGACTTCATGGATCTTTCCCAAAGACCATCGCATTCGGGTTGCCGTTTCGAACGCTCTTTGGCCCATGATGTGGCCGACGCCTCATCCCATGACTACTTCACTGATGCTGGGAGGAGAAGCCGGTTCGAGGCTGATCCTGCCAACATTGCCAGAGAAGGGCGCTGCTCAGGTTGCTCTTTCTCCGCCACAACCTTCTGACCAGCGGGCCGACATCCAATCTGCCGGGTACCCGTGGCCCGGCGAATGGACTTTGCAACGTGATGAAGGGCGTCAGAAAGCAACGGTTGTATGGAAAGGGAAGTCGGAAATCAGCTACCCATGGGGCAAGGAAAAGGACTTTGAACAGTTGACCTACGACGCTGACGATGCACACCCAGCGGTGAGCTCAGTGCGCGGCGAAGCGGAGTCGATTTATGAATTGAAAGGACGCGTGCTTACTTGGCGGGGGCACCTGTCCGTTACCAGCGATGAAAGAAATTTCTATTACAAGTACACGCGCGAACTGCTCAGGGATGGACAAATGCTGAAGCAGAAGACATGGGAAGAAACCATACCGAGGGACCACCAATGATTCGGTGCCGGTAGCGAAGATGGCAGCTTCCAGTCGCCCACCGACATTCCGACACCAGACTGGGACGAAGGGAGTCCTTATGAAAAGCCTGAATTCACTCGCCATTCTGCTTGCGGTTTTGATGGTGACAAGCATGGCCTTTGCCGACACGACTGGCAGCATTCGGGGGACCGTAGCCGATTCCAGTGGGGCATTGATTTCCAAAGCGCACGTCATCGTTACGAACGAAGAAACGAATGAGACACGAAGCGCAAACACAGACGTAAGCGGAGCTTTTCAGTTCCTTCTGCTTCCGACCGGGACCTACGCCTTACGCGTGGAACAGCCGGGCTTTCGAAGTTATATCGTGCGCAGCATCCATCTCACCGTGAACCAGGTGGCCACTTTTAATGTCAGTTTGCAGGTTGGTCAGGCACTAGCCAAGGTAGAGGTGGTAGCGAACGCTGCGCAGGTTGACACTGCAACGACCCAGGTAGGCACCGTAATCGACACCAAGCCCATCATGGATCTTCCCCTCAACGGCCGCGATCTTTACCAGCTCATTGGCTTGCTGCCCGGCATTACTGTTCCCGGCAATGCCGACGCCAACAATCCGGTTTATGGGGTTACCACCGGTTCGAACCCAGCCATGGTTTTTTCCAGCGGTGGCGGCCGCCTGGTGATGAACAACTTCATGGTGGACGGCACCGACAGCAACGGCACCTTTTCCAATCAGCCGGTAATCAACCTCATCCCGGACGCGACCGAGGAATTTCGCGTGATTACCAACACATTTAATGCGGAATATGGCAGGAACGCTGGATCGGTGGTCAACATCATTACCAAGTCGGGCACCAATCAATGGCATGGAAATGTTTTCGAGTTTCTACGGAATAATGCTCTGAATGCCAGGAACTACTTTGAGCTGACGAAGGCATCTTACAAACTCAATCAGTTCGGCGGTACTCTAGGCGGCCCCATCCGGAAGGACAGGACTTTCATCTTTGGCAGCTTTCAGGATTCGCGTGAGCGAAAAGGCGCTGATACCACGCGTGACAGGGTCTTTAGCGCTGCTGAGCGAGGTGGTGATTTCAGCGACCGGGAGTCGGACTTCACCGGCGCGCTGACCACTTCGCTCTGCTTCCCGCGGGACAGCACCGGAGGACAGTGCTATGCGGGAACATCTGCTAACCCTATCCCGTACAGCACGGTCTTTCCAGGGGCGGTCATTCCAACCTCGTCATTTGATCCCGTCTCCCAAAGCATCCTTGCGAATCTTATTCCTCAGCCAAACGTAGGAGGCCTTTATTTCTCTTCAAGCCCGGTGCAGCCGAATGATTCTTATCAATGGACGCTCAAGGTAGACCATCAGCTAAGCCCGAAACACAAACTGTCAGGCTTTTATTTCTTCGATGACAACACAACCACTAACTTCGGTGTGTACCCCCTGCAAGATCTTCCCGGGTTCCCGGCCACAAGCAAAACCCGGTCCCAGCAGATCAACTTGGCGGAGACCTGGATCAAGAGCCCCACTACTTTGAATGAATTCCGCGTTGCCTACGTCCGAGTGGCCATGGGGCAGGAGTCGCAGCCACTGCGCACCGGTTCCCCTGCTTCTTTTGGCTTCACCGGCATTACTCCCGGCCCTCCGGCAAATCTACAGAGCTTGCCAGTCATTGACATCGTGGGCGGACCATATTTTCAAAGCCAGGGAAGTGGATCCGGGGGAGGAGAGGATTTTCAGAATGTCTATCAGGCTGAGGACAACTTCTCCAGGATCTTGGGACGCCACGCGTTAAAATTCGGGGCCGATGTGCGCTGGATTCAGTACAAGCAACAACTGGCCTACGTGTTCGATGGCGATTTCTACTTCGCAGGAGGCGGACCGAACAGTACGGGGGATCCGTTTGCCGACTTCCTCCTGGGGTTGCCGGACTATTACTCGCAGGGAAGCGACCACACGCAGTACTTGCGCTCCAAGCAGGTCGGGATATATGGACAGGATACCTGGCAGATTCACCCTAACCTGACATTGAATTACGGCCTGCGTTGGGAGTTGAACACGCCATACGTCGACCAGAATAACCAGCTCAACGTGTATCGATTCCCGGCGGGTCCCGGAGAACCGCCAGAATCCCAGGTCTTTCCTACCGCGCCCCCTGGCTTCTTGTTCCCCGGCGATCCCGGCGTGCCGCGCGGACTGACCCAGACCTACTACAAGTCGTTCGCGCCGCGGATTGGATTGAACTACAGTCCGGATTGGCTCGGTGCGAATAAGCTGGTCATCCGGTCAGCCTATGGCATTTTCTACAATCCCGTAGAACAGTATGTGCTCCTGGAGTTCAACGGTGAACCGCCGTTCGGCGGGAGTACGCTACTTACTGGTTCCGGATTTTCCACCCCCTTCGTTGGACAAGACGGTAAGGTGTACACGAACCCCTATCCCTTTGTTCCTGCTTACCCGGGCGAATCGGTCGAGTTCAGCAATTACTACCCCATCTTGCTATATGGTAACTATCGACCCGATCAGCGGAGCCAGTACATGGAGCAGTACAACCTGAGCGCGGAGTACCAACTTAGCGCTTCCATGGTTCTGGGCGCTGGCTATGTGGGCAGCCAAGGGCATCGCTTATTGGCTACGTATGACGAAAATCCGGGCAATCCCACGTTGTGCCAATCACAACTGCTTACTTCTCAGGGCTGTGGTCCCTACGGCGAGGACAGTACCTATATGTCCGCTGCGGGGGGAACAATCTACGGCACGAGGCCGGCGGGCGGGCTCTCCAACAATGGCCTTTCTGCCGCCAAGCGTGGCTTGGAGGCCTTCAGCAGCATGTTTACTATCGACTCGATCGCCAGTTCAAGCTATAACTCCGCGCAGATTCATCTCGAGCGTCGGGCCAGCGACTTCCAATTCTTGGCCTCATACACATTCTCCAAATCACTGGACAATTCCTCCGGATTCCAGAACCTCCTGAATCCATTCTGCTTCAAGTGCGATAGGAACTTGTCCGCCTTTGACGCCCGGCACCGATTTGTCTTCAGTTATACCTACGAGTTGCCCCTGAAGCGCTTCGTCTCTGGTGGCGGTATCCGGCAGAAACTCGTTGACGGCTGGGAAATCGGTGGCATCTACTCGTATCAGACTGGGGTCCCGGTCCACCTGACCGACACTTCTTCTGACTACTCATTGACCGGGGGATACGATTTCGAACCGGCAGATCGCCCTGAGATCGTCGGTCCGATTCAGACCCAGGACCCGCACAAATCTGGGTGTACATATGGAACTGGACCCGGGACTAGCTCGCCCTGCGCACCGGTTGCCAACCAGTTTTTTGTCAACTCAAACGTATTCCAAACCGAGCCTCCGGGCCAGTTTGGGAACGCCAGACACAATATGTTCGGCGGTCCTCCAGTTAACAACTGGGATTTCACAATCATTAAGCGAATTGCGTTCAAAGAGCGCTACAGCTTTGAATTCCGGTCGGAGTTCTTCAACCTCCTGAATCACACGCAGTTCTATAACCCGGATGGTGACATCGGCGCGGGGCCTCAGTTTGGCGTGATCAGTCAGGCCCGAGATCCACGGTTCGTCCAGTTCGGAGCCAAGCTTGCTTTTTAGAACAAGCTAGAGCAAGGAGAGCCGCGAGTGGCCAGGACTCTCTCTGTGGGACACTCGAGGGCTGCGTTCAGCGTCATTCGGATAATGCCGAATTAGTTGCTGGCAGGGAAGGGCAGGTATGCATAGTGAATAAAGTTCTGAGCCTTGGGCGCTAAGGATTCGATTGGGAGCGCCTGGCGAAAGCAGTCTCGGAGCTTGGCGAGCTGCTGGACGTAGTCATCATGCTTTCAAAATCATGAGGTGATCATGCTAGCCTATCTATTCCTGTTGGTTGCGGTCGCTATTCGCTTCCTGCCCCACCCTCTAGCTTTTACGCCGGTAGCAGCGTCCCTGTTGTTCTTCGGCGCACGTGGCGCAAGGCGGCAGGTATGGGTCCCACTTGCGTTATTAGCCGCATCCGATGTCGCACTGACCACTGTGGTCTATGCATATCGGTTTTCCTTCGACCACCTTGTGACTTGGGCCTGGTACGGAGCAGTTCTGTGGCTGGGGGCACGTCTCCGCCAAAACGTTCGTCCTTTGCGCCTGATCTTCGCTGCGCTGGCCAGTTCGGTTTCGTTTTTTCTAGTCAGCAACTTCGCTGTTTGGGCAGCCTGGAATATGTACCCGAAGAACTTGGCTGGGTTGATGATGTCGTACGCCGCAGCTCTGCCGTTCTTCCACCGCGCTGTACAGGGCGACCTGTTCTTCACCAGTGTCATGTTCGCCACGCCAGTTTTGCTGCACCATCTTTCGAGCGCCGGAGATCGGATCATTAGCAGCCACTGCAAAGAAACGGCATAAGCCTTCTGGCGGCTTCAAGGCCACTCGTGGTGGCTGCCGCTGAGGTATGAAGAAGCGCAATGTGACATTCTGCCGCCTCGGCTTTCGCGCAGGATGGGGCTAACCGCCAGTTGATCCAAGTTGTACTATCAAGTAACACGAACCTCGCAAACCAGTGCGAGATTATTTGCTGCTGTGTGCGAGGCGCTAACTAGCGTGCACGATCCAATGCAAGTAACGCTTCAAGAGTCATCCTCGATCCTGAAGGATTGGCGCAACGGACTGGATGTTGACTCGGTCTTGCGCGGCCAGGGCGCGGATCCAGCCGTAATCCGCTCGCGCAGGCCTGCGGTAGCAGGATTAGCTGAACGTGCCTTGGCAGAAGGCATGCCGCTGCTCGATCCCATCGTGATTTACCGCAGACTGCCGGTTGAATCGGTGCGGCACGAGCGGATCGCGCTGCGGGGTGGGCGACTCCTAACCGGCAAACTGGTGGCTCAACACCTGGCTGCTGCTCAAGAAATAGTGGCCCTGGCCGCTACCATCGGCAGCAGAGTGGAAGACTTCATCTCGCAAGTGCTCAAGCATGACACTGTGTTCGCCCTTGCCCTGGATGGGTTTGGCAATGCCGCCATTAACACGCTTGCGACTGCTACCTGCCACTATTTTTCTGAGGCAGCGGCTACGGGAGGAATGGACACCACGATTCCGCTGTCTCCAGGAATGATGGGCTGGCCGCTAGAAGTGGGACAGAAAGAGATCTTTGCTGTACTGGACACTGATGGAATTGGGCTGAAGCTTACTCCCCATGGCGTGATGATCCCGCGCAAATCTCTTTCCATGGTTGTAGGCTTGGGGCCCGAGGTGCTGAAAGGTGCCAAGTCGTGTGATTATTGCTCCATGCAGGCAGCCTGCCGTTATCAGGACCACTACGGAACAGCCTAAGTCCTGAAACCAGAAAACGCGCTCCGCACACCATGGCCGATGAAACAATCTTCAAGGTAGATTTGCAGCCGGTGGGCCGCCGGGCTCAGGTCGCGGCCGGAACAACGCTGCTGGCCGCAGCTCGCTCGGTGGGAGTGGAGTTGCAATCCATCTGCGGCGGTGCCGGTACCTGTAACAGTTGCCGGGTGCGCCTTGCAAAGGGTGTGATTTCGCCCCCGACCACGGCCGAAAAAGACGAACTGAGCGCCGAAGAGCTCGCGGCCGGTTATCGCCTCGCCTGCCAAGCCGTTGCCCTCAGTGATGTGTGCCTGGACATACCGGCCGAATCGTTGACCGCCCCGCAGCGGGTGCAAGTAGAAGGGGAAGATCGCAAAATCGTGCTTCAGCCCCTGGTGTCCGCAGTGGACGTGCACATCGCTCCGCCCAGCCTGACTGATTTGAGATCGGATCTTACGCGCTTGCGAAGTGTGCTTCCTTCGGATAACGGCGGAGTGGAGCTTCCCCTGCCTGTTCTAGCCTCTCTGGCTGAGAAGTTGCGTCGTCAAGAGTGGTCGACCCGGCTGGTCGTGCGCCATACGGCTGGTCGCCGCCAGATTGCTGGTGTGCTGCCGCCGCACAGCCGGATGTTTGGCCTGGCTGTGGACATCGGTACCACCAAGCTGGCTGCATATCTTATCGATCTGGAAAGCGGCGAGACCGTCGGCAGGGCGGGAGCGCCAAATCCACAGATCGCATACGGCGAGGACGTGATCAGCCGCATCTGCTTTGCCAATCAGACCCCGGAAGGGCTGTCCCTCCTGCAGAACAAGGTCGTGCAGACGATGAATCATCTCGTGGCCGAGCTTTGCGCCGGGGTTGGATCGCCAGAACAGATCGTGGACGCTGTCGTGGTCGGCAACACGGTCATGCACCACATTTTCGCTGGGCTGCCGGTGGACCAATTGGGCACTGCACCCTTTGCGTCCGTCGTCTCAGAGAAGCTCGAAATTCCCGCCGCGCACGTCGGACTCTCACTGTCATCCGGCGCGACGGTCTATCTGCCGCCGAACATTGCCGGCTATGTTGGCGCCGATCATGTAGCGATGCTGTTGGGTATTGGCATCGACCAGAACCAACGGACGGTTCTCGCGATTGACATTGGAACGAACACCGAGATCAGCCTGATCCATCACGGGCGCATCCTGAGTTGTTCCTGTGCGTCGGGTCCAGCCTTTGAAGGTGCCCACATTAGGCACGGGATGCGGGCTGCGCAAGGTGCGATTGAACGGGTGCGCATTATCGACGGCAAAGTCCATACCCACACGATTGGCGGTGTGCCCCCGGTAGGGATTTGTGGATCTGGCATCCTCGATGCCGTGGCTGAAATGCTCGCAGCCAACGGGTTGGACAAGCGGGGAAACTTCCGCAAGGATAGTCCGTTCATTTGTCAGTCCGGGAGTGAGTCCGGGTTTGTTCTGGCGCCGGCTGTAACTACAGGACACGGGAGCGACATTGTGATTACGCGCCAGGATGTGAACGAGATCCAGTTAGCCAAGGCGGCGATTCGCGCCGGCATCGAGGTACTGTTACAAGAGGCCGGGCTGGAGCATCGCTGCCTCGACGAGATCGTGATCGCCGGCGCATTCGGTTCCTACCTTGATGTCAGAAGTGCTATTCGGGTGGGCATGGTCCCCCCTCTTCCGCGCGACCGGTTCCGGCAGGTAGGAAACGCCGCAGGCACCGGAGCCAGGCAGATGCTGCTTTCAGGCGAGCGGCGGCGGATGGCCGAAGAGATCGCTCAAAGGGTAGAGTATGTCGAGTTGGCCAGCCATCGTGCGTTTTCCGACTGGTTTGCCAGCGAACTGCATTTCTGACCAGAGTAACTCATGAGTCCAGCTGAGTTCGATCGCTTCGCCACCAGTTACGATCAGGAACTGGCAAAGTCTCTCGCCATCACGGGTGAGGACAGAAGTTTCTACGCCCAGGGAAGAATCGATTGGACGGCACAATGCGTCGCGCAGCTTCGAAGTCAAGTGCGACGAGTCTTGGATTACGGCTGCGGCGACGGTGCGAACGCACCGCTGCTGGCAGCCAAGTTCAAGGCTGACCACGTGCTGGGAGTGGATGTCTCGAGCGCCTCGATCACCGTGGCCCGCCAGTCGAATCAGGGCGCTGGGGTGTATTTCCTTTGCAGCGACGAGTGGACGCCCGACGGCACGATGGATCTTGCCTTTACCAATGGCGTTTTCCACCACATAACGCCGGGCGAGCGCAGAGAGTGTCTGGCTGCCATTCGTCGCGCTCTTCGTCCCGGGGGCCTGTTTGCTTTTTGGGAGAACAACCCTTGGAATCCGGGCACGCGATATGTGATGTCGCAGTGCGCTTTTGATGAGGATGCGGTTACGATCAGCCCGCGTGAGGCGCACAAGATTCTGTCGGAAGCCGGTTTCAAGCTTCTGCGCACCGATTCGCTGTTCTACTTCCCAAGGCAACTGCGCTGGCTGCGCCTTGCCGAACGCTGGTTGCGTGGGCTTCCTTTTGGTGGCCAGTACCAGGTATTTTGCCAGAATCCTCCTGGATGACAGCGGGAACTACAGCCGCAACGGGATCGGGTCCGTGTTAAGGGCGGGGAGGAGCTGCATCCTGAAGGCAGCTATTTTATCGAGTGGTGGGACCGGGCATCCTAGCGCAAAGTTTTTCTGACCATTTTGGGGAGATCGCGTTTTTCAACAGCCACGCCTGCTTACAACAATTGATTACAACAATTGACTAGCGCCGTCGGCGCGGGGAAGCTCAGCTCCGGCAATTCTCAGAGGTGCTATTGCAGCTTGGCCCACACCACTTTAGCTTGCCTGTTCCTCAACGACCGTCTCCCGGTGAATATTCGGATTCGTAAATACATCGGATTCATCATGGCTGGGACTGGAGAACTCCGAGACCACCGCGCCCTCCGGGCCGGCCTGGAACCAATGCAGCGTATTCGGGGGAATAGTGTATTGTTCGCCCGGCCGCAACACGATCTCGTGAGACACGGTGTAGTAGGGCCGGCTCTCGCTCGGTATTCTGGCTTGAATATGCGGAGTAGCCGGCCCGTCCACGTATAACCAGACCAGACCACGGCGGCAGCGGAAGGTCTCTTGCTTGCCGCTTTGTCCATGGATGGACGGATGTCGGTGTTCGGGGCATGTCTGTCCCGGAAAGAGAACCAGTTCCTTAGCACAGTAGCGGTCGGTATTGACGTAAGTCACCAACTCCAGCCCTTCTGACGCGAGACGATTGAGCCCAAAATCGGCTACCTCGATGTTGGTGGCTTCTGCGTTGGTCAGGGCAAATCCTGCCGCAGCTAGGATCTGCCGCACCCTCTCCTGTGCCGCAATCACTTCACTTTGCTTCATCACATTCCTCCCGCCGCACGGTTCCAGACTCCCAAGTGCTGGTCATAAGTCCATCCGTCGCCCGGCACGCAGGTCCCGATTCTCTCCCAACCCGACGAGATGCGCGCCCGTAACTCGGCCACGGACCGCACGCCGCTGGAGGCATCCGCAGCTTCCACACTGGAAGCACCCGCCGCAACGGCCATAGTCAACGCCTCCTCCGGCCCGCCGCCAGCGGCCCCACCGCCTTTTTCCATATCGGGTCCGAGCCTGCGCCGGGCTATCGAGTACTTTCCGCAACACAACACGTCCGAAGTGCTGTGCATGCTGCAACACAGCCATCGTTATAACATCGAGGGACCAATGGAATCCGGTAATTAGACCCGAAGTGAACTTCGTGATCTGGTGACCCGACGAGCTATCGAGCGATTGCATCCAGAGATTTGCCGGTCCCTTTTCTTTGTTCATACGGAATCGTCAGATCTGTTCTTCTGACCAGTCTGACGCGCGGCTTGACTATCCCATTGATCTGCGAGAAGCTATCGCCATTCGGGGGCGCTGTCACGGGGTGGCCCGCAGCCCGGGAGGCGGACGTGGGATCGGCAATCTCTTCGCTGATTGTCGCAGCGGAACGAGGAGACAGGCCCGCCGCGGAAGCATTGTTTGCTGCTCTTTATTCCGAGTTGCATCGGCTCGCCAAGCGTGAACTCGCACGAAGCGGCTTACCGGTGACCCTGAGCGCCACAACCCTCCTCCACGAAGCGTACCTGGACATGGCTGCGCGCGACGGCCCGTCGTTTCCCGACCGGGCACGATTCATGGGGTATGCGGCTCGGGTGATGC
>Ga0209517_10008744_pt1 | contig 11780 bp, 10 predicted proteins | sample PeaSoiMetSII2010_FD_187695 | JGI IMG/M metagenome (GOLD analysis project Ga0209517, IMG submission 187695) | Peat soil microbial communities from Weissenstadt, Germany - SII-2010 (SPAdes) (version 2) | ecosystem: Environmental > Terrestrial > Soil > Wetlands > Peat | place: Germany...
CGCCGACCGTGCCGGACCTATGTGCCTACACTCGTAATGAACAGGTCGTCGGTTCGATTCCGACAGGCGGCTCCAGGCAGTGAAGTGTTCTCGAATTCCTTGTCGGTCCGGTTTATCGCTTTCGTGGACCACTCAGTGAACCGCTCGACCGCTCAGGATGCCCACTGCGAAACATGCCACTATCACTCACTGTGATAGAGGTCGGTGACGGCTTGACGTGGCAGCCGGGCGGCGTGACCCAGATCCCGCCGCTTGGGAGGTGCTCCGCTGGGGCCGCCATTACCATGACGGGGGAACTACCTGTTGGGAGACTCGGTAGCGATGACCCGGCCCGTGCATGTCCTTTACACCCTACCTCGTCCGGCTTCGGCTGCGGTTGACCGGTGATCCTGCAGAGGTAGACGGGGCAGACCTCGTTCTCCTCGATGCCGTTCATCTCCGCGTAGTACCGGAAGTCCGGCAGCGCGCATACCGGGTCTGTCGCCTCGACACCCAGTTCGTCCAGATCCGCCAGCGCGGTCAGGCCCTGGCCTTGCGCCGGCGCGGTCCGAGCAGCCGGAGCTGGATCCAGGTGACGATCAGGAAGACCACCGCGAGGCCGACCGTGAGTGCGATGTCGCGCAGCCAGGTGCCGGGCGTGTGGTTCCACAGCGGATCGGCTGTCGCCGTTACCGGGGTCAGTACGTTCACGTTGACCGTGGAGGCGGCGGCGCCGAGGCCCCACCGCGCGGGCGCGATCCAGGAGAGCTGGGACAGCCCTGCGATCCCCGCCAGCGGCACCACGCCTCCGGACAGCACGATCTGGCCGACGACCAGCATGACCAGGAACGGCACGGCCTTCTCGGACGTGTTCACCAGCGCTGAGACCATCAGGCCAAGGCACATCGAGGACAACGCGAGCAGCCCGACCGCGATCAGGATCTCGACCAGCGGCAGGTGATGCAGGAACGACCCAGCCGGCGGCATCGCCCGTCCGGCCAGGCCGACCAGCACGATCACGACCGACTGCACCATGCTGATGGCACCGACGATCAGCAGCTTGGAGAGCAGGTAGCCGAACGCGGACAGTCCGGCGGCTCGTTCCCTGATGTAGATCGGCCGTTCCTTCACGATCTCCCGGAACGATGCCGCGGTGCCGGCCAGGCACGCGCTGGTGATCAGCAGTTGCAGCAGTTCCTGCGCGGTCAGCCGGGTCCCGGGATAGCCGCTCAGCCCGTGCGCGGCCGGCACGAAGTGGATCAGCAGCCCGAGCACGATCGGCAGCACGGCCATCGTGATGAGGAAGCCGCGGTCGGCGGCGATCACCTGGGCGAACCGCCTGGTCAGGGTCATGACCTGGCCAAGCCAGCCGCGGCGTCGCGGCGCGGCTGGCGCCGCCTGCTCCGCCTCGGGTGCCGGGACGTCATCGGGCGCCACGTACTGCACGTGGTACGGCGAGGCCCGGAACTCCGCCGCCCAGTCCCGTTCCGGATGCGCCTCGACGGCCTGGAACACGTCCGCCCAGTCCGGCACGTCGAAATACTGCAGCCCCTCGTCCGGCGGGCCGAAGTACCCGACTTTCCCGCCCGGCACGAGGAAGAGCAGCCGGTCGCAGACCGAGATGTTGGCCACGCTGTGCGTGACCACGATGATCGTCCTGCCGTCATGCGCCAGATCGTGCATCTGGTGCATCACGGACTTGTCCAGGCCCGGGTCCAGACCCGACGTCGGCTCGTCGAGGAACAGCAGCGACGGCTTGGTCAGGAGTTCCTGCGCGACATTGACCCGCTTAAGCTGCCCCCCGGACAGCCGGTCGGCGCGGGTGCCGGCGTGCCGGGACAGGCCCAGCTCCGCCATCACCTCATCGATCCGGGCGTCGCGCTCCTGCGCCGTCGTGTCGGCAGAGAACCGCAGCTCCGCGGCGTACTGCAGAGCGCGCCGGGCGGTCAGCTGGGTGTGCAGGATGTTCTCCTGCGGAACCAGTCCGATCCGGTGCCGGAGCTCGTCGTAGTTCGCGTACAGGTCGCGGCCGTCGTACAGCACGGTGCCGGTGTCCGCAGGCCGCATCCCGGTCAGCGCACCGAGCAGCGTCGACTTGCCGGCACCGCTCGGACCCAGAACTCCGACCAGGCACTTCTCCGGGATGGACAGCGACAGATGGTCCATCAGTGTCTTCCTGCCGCCGTTAACGGTGACGACGAGGTCCCGGGCGGTGAACGTGATCGCACCCTGGTCGACGAACTGGCTCAGCTGGCTGCCCTTGAGCCGGAACGTGGAGTGCCCGATGCCGATGATGTCGGATTCGGTCAGCACGCGGGAGGTGATCCGCCTGCCGTTGACGTAGGTGCCGTTGCTGCTGCCGAGATCGGCGATCTCGTAGATGCCGTCCGACCGGCGGCGCAGTGCCGCGTGCTGCCGGGAGACCTCCAGATCCGCCAGCACCAGGTCGTTGTCCGGGGACCGGCCTATCTTCAGAGTCGTGGTCGCCAGCGACCTGAGGTGCGTCATCGACGTGGGCCGGTCGACGACGCTCGGCATCATTCGGGTCATCGACGCCTCGTATGCGGCCACCGCCGACGGCGTCCCGGGCATCGTGCGTTCGCGCGGCGCCGCCGCGGGCGCTGAACTCTCGGCCTGCGCGCTGCCCGTCGCGGCGGATGCCGGTGCATTCGGCACGGCCGCCGCCGTCGTCGGCAGCTGCGGCCGGAACCGCAGGACCGGCCCGTTGTCCCGGTGCCCGAGGCGCACCTCGCACGAGCCGGCGATCTCGACCCGCTGCGTGCGGTCGGGTCCGAGGAAGGTCCCGTTCGAGCTACCGAGGTCCTCCAGCACCCAGCTGGCACCCTCCACCCGGAGCACCCCGTGCGCCCAGGAAACCCGGGGGTCGTTGATCGCGATGTCGGACTCTGGATCACGGCCGACCCGGTAGGACTTCCCGCCCTGCAGCAGATGGTTCTGATTCATGGCCCGCACCATGAGGTCAGGCGAGGCGCCAGCGCCCACAGGGCCAGCCTGGGCCGGGACGGCCAGGGACAGGTCCGCGTCGCTCACGCCCGCGGCCACGGGAGCGCTCTGCTCGGGGGACAGCTCGGATGCGTCAGAACGCTCTGAAGTCATGCTGGGAAAGTGTAGGGTCGCGGGCCTGAAATCGGAATCGGACGAAACATTCGGGCATGGGCATGTCGCACGCCGTTCACGGCGGCTGGGCCTTGCCGAGCGAGTAGGCACCGGTGAACTTGGGCACGCCGGGCTGATAGAAGACCTCGATCTCGGTGATCGCGAAGCCGGCGCTCGTCAGCGACTCGCGGACCGGCATGGTGAAGCGGCAACCGCCCGCCAATCGCATCTCCCAAGGGTCCAGTCGCCGCTGCCACCGGCGGACCGGCTCGTCCGGGGCAAGCCCGTGCTCTAGGAAATGCAGCGTCCCGCCCGGGCGCAGGACCCGCCGGACCTCGCACAGTGCCGCGGCCGGATCGGGGATGGTGCACAGCGTCCAGGTCGACAGGGCGGCGTCGAAGCTGTCGTCAACGAACGGCAGCAACTGCCCGTCCAGACCGGAACGCTCGACCGGCACGGATGAGGCTGCCACTCGCCCAGCCGCGAGCTTCCAGCCGAGTTCGGCGGGCTCGATCGCGGCCACCCGCCGGACGCCCGCCGGGTAGTACGGCACGTTGAGCCCGGAGCCGAAGCCGATCTCGACGACCTCGCCGGTGAGGTCCGTGCAGACCCGCTCGCGCAGCGCGAGCAGCGCTGGCATGGCGCACAGATGGTTGATGATCCGGGGCAGCACCTGCTGGTCGTAGTACCGCACGGGCTAGGCCTCCCCCACCCGGTTCACGATCGCGGTAAACAGCCACGGGAGCCGCCGGGCGGCCGGCACGATCCGCGGTCCGATCGCCGGGGCGTTCCGGGACCAGAGCAGCCCGGCGGTGAGCGCCCGGGACGTGCGGGTCACCTGCAGCCAGGCCCGCTCATAGTCGCCCGCCCGGCCGGCGGCGAGGCAGTCCGCCAGGGCAGTCGCCTCGCTGAGTGCCGCGCCGATGCCCTCGCCGGTCAGCGCGTCCAGGTACCCGGAGGCGTCTCCCACGAGCAGGACGGGGCCCTTGGCGCGGTGCGCGACATCCTGCCGGAGCGGCCCGGCGCCGCGGACGCTGCTGGCCGGCTCGGCTCCGGCGAGGCGCTCACGCAGGGCCGAGAAGGCGGCCAGCCGCGACTCAAAGCTCGCCTGGCCGTCGCCGAGCACCGCGACCCCGACGACGTCCTCGGCGACCGGGGTGACATAGGCCTCGGAATCCTTCGCCCAGTAGACCTCGACCAGACTGGTCCAGGGAGCGACCCGGTAGTGCTGGCGGAGCCCGTACCTGACGTGCCGTGCTGGACGCGGATCAAGTCCGCAGGCCCGGCGGATCGCCGAGTGCAGGCCGTCCGCCGCGACGAGGTAGCGGGCCTGGATCCCGGCGGCAATCACTCCCGGACCGGACTCGCCCGCGGTGAACTCATCCTGGCCGCGCTGGCCCCCGCCGCTGGCGGCGTCAGAGCCCGTACGGCCGACCTTCTTGCCAGACCCGCTCAGGCGTGCGTCCGTTGAGTCCCGCCGGCTGAACTCCGTGACCCGCACCTGGAGTACCGGGATCTCGAGTTCGCTGGCGCGATCGGCCAGCGCGGAGTGCAGCGTCGTGCGCCGGACGCCGAGTCCCGGCCCGCGCCGGAACAGCGCCTCGACCTGGCCTTGGGAGTCCAGGTAGCGGATCCCGGTGACGACGTGACCCTCCGGACGGACGCCAAGCCCGGCGAGCCGGCGCACGGCGGAGGGCATCAGCCCCTCGCCGCACGCCTTGTCGATCGGACCCTCGCGCGGCTCCGCCACGGTGACCGACAGCCCACGCTGCGCACACGCGATCGCGGTGGCCAGCCCGGCCGGGCCGCCGCCGACGACCAGGACGTCGATCACGGCGCCGCGGTCGCCAGGGCGCGGGTCTCGCACCGCAGCCGGACCGTCAGCAGCCAGGCGTTCAGAGCCGTGAACGTCAGCGCCGTGATCCAGGCCGAGCCGACCAGCGGCAGCGCCGCGCCTTCGAGCACGACCGCGACGTAGTTCGGGTGCGCGAACCACTTATACGGCCCGTCGTGCACCAGCGGCTTGTCAGGGATCACGATCACCCGCGCGCTCCACCGGGGGCCGAGCGCTGCGACGCACCACCAGCGCAGGGCGTTCGCCGCGATCACGACGACGATCATCGGGTACGCGAGCGCCGGAATGAACGGGGCGTGCGTCACGATCGGCTCGATGACGCAGCCCAGGAGCAGGCCGACGTGCAAGGCGACCATCACGGGAAAGTGGCCCTGGCCGTACTCGATGCCGCCCTCGGCCAGGCTGGCCCTGGCGTGCCGCTGGGACACCACGAGCTCGAAGATCCGCTCAACGATGATCACGGCGAGCAGCGCGTAGTAGATCTGCATCAGCGCACCTTCACGGGAACCCGGCCGGTCACCACTGCAGGAGAATCAGCTCGACACTGACCCCGGGACCGAGCCCGATCATCAGCCCGTACGACCCCGCGGGCTGCGGGCCCTGCGCCTGCGTCATCTCCATGACGTGCAGCACCGACGCCGAGGAAAGGTTCCCGACCTCCGCGAGCGAGCGGCGACTCACGGCCAGGGCGCTGTCGGGCAGCTTGAGGCTGTGCTGGACGGCATCGATCACCTTTGGCCCGCCCGGGTGCGCCATCCAGGTGCCGATGTCGTCAACGGTCAGCCCCTGCCTGGCCAGGAACGAGGTGACGACGGCGGCGAGCTCACGCTCGATGACGTCGGACAGGTCGGTGGTCAGCACAATGCGGAAGCCATCCCGGCCGAGCCGCCAGCCGAGCGCGTCGCTGCTGTCCGGGCAGACCTCGCCATGCGTGGCGATGATCCGCGGACCGCCGGCCGCTCCCGGGGCACCGCCAGGCCGCGAACTCTGGTCATGGTCCCTGGCCGCGTGCCCGCCCCGGGCGACCACCGCCGCGGAGCCGTCGGCGAACAGCCCGCTGACGACCAGATCCGCGGTCGTGATCTCGGTCCGCGGCCAGCACAGCGAGCACACCTCCACCGACACCAGGGCAGCGGTGTGTCCCGGCCAGGCCAGCAGGTAATCGTGCAGCCGCGCGAGCGCGGCAGCGCCCGCCACGCAGCCGAGGCCGAATACCGGCAGCCGCTTGATGTCCGGCCGCAATCCCAGCCTCGGGATCAGCAGGGCGTCGATCGACGGGACGATCACCCCAGTGACCGACGTGACGATCAGCAGATCCAGGTCGCTCGCCAGAACACCCGCGTCGCTCAGGGCGCTGCGGAGAGCCTGCTCCCCCAGCTCGGTCGCAGCGCCGACATAACGCTCATTAGATAGTCCGATTCCATACACATCACGATATTCCTCTATTGGGAAAACGAGGTGCCGGAACTTCACTCCTGAATTGCCGTGCAGACGATCCACGAGCGAGCGCTGGGCCCGGCCCAGGCCACCAAGATCCGCCACCATGCCGGTGATCTCGGCCTGCGCGTAGCGGTTCGGCGGGAAAGCGGACCGGACGGCCGCGATCTGCGTCATGGCCGGGTAACTGGCACGCGGGGATACCTCCGTCGCTGGGCGCTATGACCGGTTCCTCAGGTCAGGTTAGCGCCTCGCCACCGGCGAGGAATAGCGCGACGTCCACGGCGGCGATACCCAGAGCCGCGAAAAATGGTATCTTTCCCGACCCGCGAAAACTCACCAGGGCGAGAATCGCGGCGGCCGCCAGGCCGGTCACGGAGATCCACCGGCGGGACGGGATAGCCGCCAGAATCAGGAATACCGAAGCCGCCAGCAGCAGCGCGATCGCGGCCGCTCGGACCGCCCGGCCGCCCCACCGGGCGGCCACGATCTGCGGCAGTCCCTCGACCCCGGTGACCCGGTCGGCCGCGATGTCCGGCAGCACGTTCGCGAAGTGCGCGCCGAGGCCCAGGCACCCGGCAGCCGCCGTGACCGACCAGGCTGGCCAGGGCTGACCCGGCAGCGTGCTCGTCGCGAACGCCGGGATCGGGGCGAATCCCAGGACATACATCAGGCCTGATGCCCAGGTCGACTTGAGGCCGAGGTTGTACGCCCACGCGGCACCGACCATGACGGCGTTGACCAGCAGCGGCCACGGCCCGATCAGCAGCGACAGGATCGCGGCGACCGTCAGAGCGCTGAATGCGGCGATCCAGACGGCGCGGACGCTGATGTCACCGCGGGCGATCGGCTTGTCCATGCGGCCGGCCGCGGTGTCCCGCGCTGCGTCGCACGCGTCGTTGGACCAGCCGACCGAGAACTGGCCGGCCAGGATCGCCGGGGCGACCAGTACCGGACCGATGCCGTGCGGTGCGGCCTGCGCGGTGAGCGCAGTGACCATGGCGGTGATCGCCAGGCACGGGCCTGGATGACTGGCGATGACCAGCACCCGCGCGCGGGGCAGGAGCAAGCCGGCGGGTCGCGCGCTCTTCGTAGGCATCGGAGATTCTGGCGTTCCTATCGAGACGACGCTTACCTGGCTTATCGGGCCGACGCTATGCCGGGCACACTACTGGAATGAGGCTTGCCCTGCACGGCGCCAACCCGGCCGAGTGGCTGGCGCTCCGGCTGGGCCTGGTGCCGACCGTCGCGGCGCAGGCGTGGGCCGGGATGGGCTTGTCCGGGATCGTGGTCGCGGCCGTCCGGACCGGCGTGACCGAGCGACTCGCCCAGGGTCCGGCCACTGTCGCCGAGCTCGCCGGCGAGCTAGGCCTCGATCCGGTGCCAACCCAGCTGATGCTGCACTGCCTGCGGTCCTTCGGGCACGTCAGCTGCTCCGGCGGGGTGTACCGGCTCAGCCGTTCGTCTCGGCGCTGGCTGGACCCCCGGTCGGGCCTGTCGGTCAGCCGGTACGTCGCCGGCGCCGCGGACTACTGGGACTGGTGGTCCGGGCTGGACGAGGTGACCCGGACTGGGAAGGTTCGCCGAAGCCACGACGCGGCGGCCGACGACCCCTACTGGCGGCGGTACATCTACGGCCAGCTCGACCTCGCCCGTCTCAGCGCCCGCGAGGTGGCACGGAAGATCCGGCTGCCAGCAAGCGCGACGTCGCTGCTCGACCTCGGCGGCGGGCACGGCTGGTATTCGGCGGCGATCTGCCAGCGTCATCCGAATCTCACCGCCACCGTGCTCGATCTGCCAGGCAGCGCGGCGATCGGCCGGGAGATCATCGCCGCCGCCGGAATGTCCGACCGGGTCCGGCACCGGGACGGCGATGCGACCCTGGACGACCTTGGCAGCGGCTACGACGCGGTGCTGTGCTTCAACCTCGTGCACCATCTGACCGCCGACCAGATCGTGACGCTCTTCGGGCGGATCAGGGAGTCGCTCTCGCCAGGCGGGACCCTGGCCGTGATGGACGCGTTCGCCGAACCCGCCCGCAGGGCGTCGGCGGCGGATTTCCTCGCGATGTTCGTATATCTCAGCTCGGGCGCCCAGGTGCATACCCCGGCAGAGCTGCGGATCTGGCTGCGGAAGGCGGGCTTCACCAGGCCGCCGCGCCGGATCCGGATCCTGCGAATCCCGGGCCAGGCGATATATCTGGTGCGGAAGTAACGTCAGTGACCGTCGGCGCCGGCGGGCGGAGGGCGCGGCGTCGGCTAGCCGGGACTGGGAAGTGACCGAGTTCGTGACTGAGGCCGATATCTGGGACGTGGCGGTGATCGGCGCCGGGCCCGCCGGAGCGACGGCCGCGCGAGAGGCCGCCCTAGCGGGCAGCCGGGTCATCCTGCTGGAGCGCGCGACGCTCCCCCGGTACAAGACCTGTGGTGGCGGCCTGATCAACGCGTCGATGCGGACGCTACCCGACAGACTGGCGCTGAAGCCGAGAGCGCGGGTGCGCTCGTTCTCGTTCAGCTTCGACGGGAAGAGGGAGAAGACCCGAACCCGGTCCGAGCCGCTGCTCACGCTCGTGATGCGGGACGAGTTCGACGCCGCGCTCGTGGACCGCGCGACGGCGGCCGGCGCGACGCTGAGCGAGGCGACTACCGTGCTGAAGATCGCCGAGGACGGTGACCTGGTGCGGCTATCCATCCGGGAGCACGGCGATATCCTCGCCCGGATCGTGGTCGGCGCCGACGGCTCCGCGGGCCGCTCATCGGCCTACGTCGGCGTGACATTCCGCCGGGTCGATCTCGGCCTGGAGGCCGAGATTCCGACCCCGCCGGAGCAGATGGCCTCGTGGGATGACCGCATCCTCATTGACTTCGGGCACGACCCAGGCTCCTACGGATGGGTTTTCGCTAAGGGCGACGTGCTGTCCGTCGGTGTGATAGCCGCCCGCGGTGACGCCGACGCGACCCGCGCCTATCTCGCAGAGTTCACCGAGCGTCTCGGCCTGGCCGGTATCGAGCCGCGGATCAGCACCGGCCATCTCACCCGGTGCCGGGAGCAGGGCTCGCTGCTCGCCAGGGGCCGGGTCCTGGTTGCCGGGGACGCGGCCGGCCTGCTGGAGCCGTGGACCCGGGAGGGGATCTCGTTCGCGCTCCGCTCTGGCCGACACGCCGGCCAGGCGGCAGCGGTCGCAGCTGCCGCCCCGACCGCCGCCGAGACCAGCACCGCGATCGCCGGCTACACCGACGCCATCAAGGCCGAGCTCGAACCCGAGATGCTGGCCGGGCAGGCGTTCCTCGACGCGTTCATCCGCCACCCGGCACCGTTCTACTGGGCCGTTGCGCGGGTACCAGCCGCCTGGCGGCTGTTCGTCCGGATGGTTGCCGGGCAGACAACATTCGCCGAGGCCTACCGCAACAGGTTCATCCGGCTGGTGCTCGCCGGCCTGAACCGGTGGTAGCTCGGCGGCTCAATCCAGCGGCTGCTGGAAGCCGCCGCCAAGCGGCGCAACGGTGCGTGGTGGGCGCTGTCGCTCGCACTTGGCCTGCGGCGGGGCGAGGCGCTCGGCCTCAAATGGGCGGACGACGTGGATCTAGAAAAAGGGCACGCTCCGCATTTGCCGCTCCCGGCTGCGGCCGAAGTACGCGCATGGCTGCGGCGACACGTGCGGCCGGTCGCCAGGCTACTGCCCGCAGCGCGTCAATATCCGGTCGGCGACAGGCGGAGTCAAGTGGAAGGCGGGCCGCACGATCGGGCTGCCGCCTCAACTCGTCGCGCTGCTGTGCGCGCCCACCGCGATGAGCCTGCGGTTTGCCCGGCTGTTCGACGCCACCGTCCGCGCCGGCCACGGCCAGGAATCTCGTTGCTGGTGGCCCGCACCCGCGATCCTGGCGGGTTCGCCGCCCTGGCGGCAGCATGCCAGGCCGAGCGGCCCCCCAAACGCTGATGGGACGATCGGCTACGCGGCGTAACCGCCGCAAGGCGCTGTCGTGGAATGAGTCGTGGAATCGGTGTCCTGATCGCTCAGGGCGTCCTGGGCGTTCCGGGTGTCCGGCTGGGGTATTGGTGCAGGCAGGGCGCTCGGGGTGGCGGGGCGGGCCTCTCGTAATGAACAGGTCGTCGGTCCGATTCCGACAGGCGGCTCCATCGGTGCTGGTAAATTGTGTTAATCGCTTACAATTTCGAGTGGCGATCAAATCCGTGGACCGGGTCGTGGACCGAGTCGCGTCGCCAAAGCAGCGATTTGAGCACCCCCGGTCAGTGACGGAGAGTACTCAGTGAACCGCTGGCCGGGTGTCCGGCACGGCTGCACGGCTCGGTTTCCGACAGCGGCCGCGTTCCCATCGTCACCAAGGCTTCCCACTGCCTGCGTTCGCTGCGGGTGGCCTGGGACTGGCGCTGCTGTTCACGGGCACGTGCTTGCCGTGCTTGGCATGCCGCGAGGCACCGACACCTGATACATCAGCCCGGGATCGGCGGGCTCTAACCTGAACCTCACATTCGTGCTGGCCAGCCCGTTGCGGCCTCCGGCGCTGACGGCGTGGGAAGCACACAGCATGTCCGTGCTGACCGGCGGCCGGTTCGAATTCGGCATCGGCACAGGGCATCCCGGGAACGTCCGGCAGGCCGTTGATGTGATCGGCATGCCGGAGACGACGGCGGCGCAGCGGCTTGGCCAGGTCGAGCGGTCCATCGACCGGCTGCGCGAGCTCGACGGCGATCGGCACACGCCAGTGCTGATGGCGGTATCCGGGCACAAGGCGATGGCCGTCGCTGCGGCTAAAGCGGACATCGTCACGATCGCGATCGGACCGCTCGGCTCGCGCGGACATGGCCAGGCTCGCGGACGAGCTTCGGGCCGCGGCCGGGCCATGAGCTAGCTCGCTTGAGCTTCTGCTGAACGTGTTCGTGATCGGCGATGACATGCCCGCCTGGATGCGGCAGTTTCTTGGAGCGAACGCGGCCACGCTGATCGCCCACGATTCGCTGATGATGCTGCGCGGCGGTGCTCAGGAGATGGCCGACGAGCTCCAGCGGCGCCGGGACGCGTCCGGCACCTCGTACGTCGCCGTCAACGCCGCCTTCATCGAGCAATTCGCGCCGGTCGTCGAACTGCTCGCGGGCCACTGACCGGCCCGGGTGCGCCTGCTTCGGGGTTAATTAATTTCCTCGCGCGGCGGGTGTTCCGTCATCATGATCGGAATCGCCGAGCGGCGGAGGGAGCTGCCCGCGGTGGACGTCGCAGCGGATCAGACCGAGCGGAGCAAGCGCCGGATCGGCGGGTTGCTGCGGCAGCGGAACTTCGCATTACTGTGGTCCGGCGAGACGGTCAGCGGCGTCGGCAGCGCCATGGCCGCTGTCGGGGTGCCGTTGCTGGCGGTCGCTGTCCTGCGAGCAAGCA
>Ga0209517_10008746_pt1 | contig 11779 bp, 9 predicted proteins | sample PeaSoiMetSII2010_FD_187695 | JGI IMG/M metagenome (GOLD analysis project Ga0209517, IMG submission 187695) | Peat soil microbial communities from Weissenstadt, Germany - SII-2010 (SPAdes) (version 2) | ecosystem: Environmental > Terrestrial > Soil > Wetlands > Peat | place: Germany: Weissenstadt...
GCGGACCTGCCCGGCGATTCGGCCCGCCAATACGGCGGCGCTGGTGCCGCGCGCCCCTTCCGTCGATACCAACCACCAAGCATCGAAGCAATCGCGCACTTCCGCGGCAATGGCCGGTGCATCCTTGTCGGCCAATATGCCGCACACAGCCAGCGTCTTTCCCGCAGGCGGCAACGCGCGCAGATTCTCCCGGAGCACACGCGCAGCATCCGGATTATGTGCGACATCCAAAATCCATGTCGGTTTGCCGAACCCCGGTGCAATGACGTGGAAACGTCCCACCAGTCGCACTGACGTCAAGCCCAGCGCAACCGCTGCGGCAGATACGCTGATGCGCGGTTCGAGTTCCTCCAAGGCCGCGATGGCCGTCGCCGCATTTGCGAATTGGGTGTCACCCGCGAGCCCGGGTGGCGGTAAACCCGGTAAATCCCAGCGGGGGCCCTGGTAGCGCCAACCCGAGGTCTCGCGGACGTAGTCGAACTCAAGTCCCAGCCGCTTCGGTAGCGCGCCAATTGATGTTGCGATCTCGGTCAGAGTCTGCGGCACCTCACGGCTTCCCACGACGGCGCTGCAGCCCTCGCGAAAGATGCCGGCCTTCTCTCGCGCAATCGCCTCGAGCGTAGTGCCCAGGAACTCCTCGTGATCCAGGCCGATGCTGACGACCACCGCCACCGTCGCATCCACCGCGTTGACCGCGTCCAAGCGCCCGCCCATGCCGACCTCGAGCACCCACGCGTCCACCCTCGCCGCCTCGAATATCAAGAAAGCAGCCAACGCGTTGTACTCGAAAAACGTCAACGATACGGCGCCGGGCGTCGCCACGCCGGGTGTCGCTGTGCAAGCCTCCTCGATGCGCTCGAACGCCCACACGAGTTCATCCTCGGTGACCAGCCGGTCGTGCACGCGAATGCGCTCACGATAATCGCGCAGGTGTGGCGAAGTGAACGTGCCTACGCGGTAGCCGGCGGCGGCCAACATCGCCGCGCAATAAGCGGTAACGGAACCCTTGCCGTTGGTGCCCGCAATCGTGATGACAGGCACGCTCGGCTGGCGCCATTCAAGCCGCTCGAGCACGCATTTCAAGCGCTCCAGGCCAAGATCGATGGTGTGCGGGTGCACCTGTGCGTGGTGGACCAACCACTGCTCGAGACTCCGAGGCAAGGTTGATGCTCTAGGCCGCCGCAGCGGGCTCTTTACCGGTCAATAGACGAAGCATGGCGCCGATACGATCGCGCAGCTCGCGGCGATCGACGATCATGTCCAGCGCGCCGTGCTCGAGCAGGAATTCGCTGCGTTGAAAACCCTCCGGCAGGGTCTCGCGCACCGTTTGCTGAATAACCCGCGGACCGGCGAAGCCGATGAGCGCCTTTGGCTCGCCGATGTTGATGTCGCCGAGCATGGCGAGGCTCGCCGAAACCCCGCCCGTCGTCGGGTCCGTCATCACCGATATGAACGGCAGTCGGGCCTCGGAGAGCCGCTTGAGCGCCGCACTGGTCTTCGCCATCTGCAACAGCGAATACAGCGCCTCCTGCATGCGCGCGCCGCCGCTTGCGGAAAAGCACACCAGCGGCAGGCGATGTTCCAAGCACAACTCCACGGCGCGCACGAATTTCTCGCCCACGACCGACCCCATGGACCCGCCGAGAAAGCGAAACTCGAACGCGCAGGCCACGATACCGAGCCCGGCGAGCTGACCCGACATCACGATGAGGGCATCGCGCTCGCCCGTCTGCTTCTGCGCTTGGACGATGCGATCACGGTAGCGCTTCGTATCCTTGAATTTGAGCGGATCCTCGGATTCGACTTTGGCCGCAATTTCCTTGTTCGAGCCCGGGTCCAAGAACTTCAGCAATCGCTCACGCCCGCCGATGCGCATGTGATGACTGCATTTGGGACAGACGTGGAGGTTGCGCTCGATTTCCGCGCGGTACAGCACGGCATCGCACGCCAGACACTTGGTCCATAGCCCCTCGGGCACCGAGCGTGTACGGCGCTCGGTCTTGATGCGGGAAGGGACGATTCGCTCAAACCAGGACATACTATAGTTTACCAAAAGCGCTCAATGGGCGCTGGTATGCCATACGCGGCGGGATACTCCACCCGCCACAGAAACAGCCCGGCGGCCGGCGCGGTCATGCCCGCGGCGCGCCGGTCACCGCCGGCCAAAATCCGCGCCATTGCGCCGGCCGGATCGGCATTGCGCTGCACATCGAGCAAGGTACCCACGATATTGCGCACCATGTGGTGAAGGTAGGCATTCGCCTCGATCTCCAGCCGTACGGTATCGCCCGCGCGCTCGACTTGAATGCGCTGCACGCGCCGGACCGGCGTTTTCGATTGACATTCGATGGAGCGGAACGCTGAAAAATCGTGCTCGCCGATCAGCACTTGCGCAGCGCTGTGCATGGCGCCGGCATCGAGCGATCGATGGATCCACGCAGTGCGTGAGCGTTGCAATGCCGAGCGCGCGCTGCGATTGAGAATGTAGTAGCGATAGATGCGGCGAACCGCGGTATGCCGAGCATGAAACCCTCCGGTCACCTCGGCGGCCCATTGCAAGGCGATCGAGGGCGGCAGTTTGGTATTGGCGCCAAGCACCCAGGCGCGCGGGGTGCGCACCGCCGTGGTATCGAAATGGATGACTTGGCCGGTCGCGTGAACGCCCGAGTCAGTGCGTCCGGCGCAAATCGCGATAACCCGATGCCCTGCGACGAAGCCGACGGCATCTTCCACCGCATCCTGCACTGATGCCGCGTGCGCTTGCGACTGCCACCCGGCGAAATCGGTCCCGTCATACTCAACGATCGCCGCCACCCGTCGCGAATCGGCACGAGCTGCACCGCCCGCGGCTGGCGCATCCCCGCCGATCGCGGCCCGGTCCACGCTAGCCGGGCAGCGACTCTATGAGACGCGAGGCTTCCTGTTTCTGGCTGGCGGATCCTTCCTGCACAACCTCTTCGAGAATGCTGCGTGCCCCTTCAGGGTCGCCCATATCCATGTATGCCCGGGCAAGGTCGAGCTTCGTGCCCACTTCGCTCATCGTCACCGGCTCCATTTCCGGTACCGCAAGATCCACGGGCTTCAGCTTGTTGGTCTGCACCTGCAGCTTGTTGGTCGGACTATCGGTGCCGAACATCGCCTCGCCCACGTCGAGATCCACGGCTTTGCTCTGTTCGCTCACCTCGAAAACCTCGGTGGAAAACAGATCCTCCGCTGCCCGCGGCTGATCCAGGGTATCGCCGCTGCCCAGCGCGGACGCCAATCGATCGAGATCCAAGTCGATGCTGTCGGCGCTGAGGCCGCGCAGCTTCGACGTGGAGTCCATGTCGACCTTATCGAGATCATCGAAATTGGCGAACTCATTCGACTTGAATCGGGACGTGGGACTGCCATCGATTTCCAGCGGCATCAGCACCGTGGGCGCTGATTCGGGACCCAACACCGCCGTCTTGATTTCATCGTTCCCCGAATCGAGTTCGGCGACGAACGACGCCTCCAATTCACGCTCGAGTTCGGTCAGATCACGGTCGCGCTCATTCAACCCAGTGAGCTCGGTAGACCTGCTCTCGCGCGAGTGCTTCTCCGCGTCCGCCATCATGCGGCGCGAGCGCTCGTCCAGACCGGCCACCATGGTCGGCGCGTCGGTCGGATGATCGGTTTCCTCGAGGGCACTGTTGGTCGACGCCGACCCCGTTTCCTCCAGATGATCCAGATCCAACCCTAGATCGTCGATCGAGACTTCGGCGGTCTGGTCGGCCTTCGACGCCAGCTTCGAGGCGAGACGATCCGGCAACTCGTTGCTCTTCAATGCCGGCGCTTCGGCCGTCGGCGACTCGGACGGCGCCCCCCAGAATGGCGCTTCCACCAGGTTCGCGTCGCTGAAGTTCATCAACTCGGATTCAACCGTCGGTTCGTCGCGCGGCGGCATTTCGCGCGTCGGCGATTCATCCGCGCCGCGCTCCGGCGCGTCGAGCGTGAAGTCCAGGTGGTCGGTAACCGCATGCAATCCCGGTGATTCAGCGGTAGTGGACGTGTGGTCGCTCGCCTCGCCCAGTTGGTGATCCAACGTGCTGCGCTCGCCCTCGGGTTCGCCGAACAAATCGATATCGACCCGATTTTCTCCGCCTTCGAGATTCAGATCGACCAATGCACCGGCACCGCGGCCGCCGCCGGTGCTCGAAGCAAACATCGGTTCGTCGGGGCAAATCTGCTTGCCCATGATGACGATCTTGTCCCACTCGCCCGCGGGTGCACGATCCCGCGTCGCTTCCAAGCTCTTCGCCGTCTGCAGGAACGCATCCTTGTTGCCCCAGACGAAGTAAATCTCCAATAACTTCAGACGCAGATCGCGCCGATCCGGCTCACGTTCCAGCGCGATCCGGACCAGGTCGGCCGCCTGGTCGTAAAGACCATAAGCCATATGAAAGTCGGCCTCGGCCAAGGGATCGCCCTGGTCCAGATTGACCGCACTTTCGCTCGACATGGTGTCTTCGTGCGATTTGAGGTCCGTCGTATCGCCGAAACGGCCCGTCGCCGCGCTGAAATCCGGCATGGGATGCGGGCCGGATTCCTCCACCACGAACGACTCCGCGCCTTTACGCGGTGTAACCACCTTGGAGGCCGGCTCACGCAGATCGGCGACGTCGGTGTCTTCCATCAACCGACTCATGGCGCTGCTCTGGTCCTTATTCCGCCGCATAGCAGCGAACCCGAGTCCGGCGAGCACGACGACCAACAACGCAACGGGCACCCACCAATTCTCGGCCACCCAATCGATCCACGATCCGGGATAGGCCGGCGCCGGCTTATTGACCGGCGGCGCGGGCGCCGCAGCGGGATTCACGGCTTCCGGCGGCTTGGTAGTCGCTGCACTCGACGCGGCCGGCCGCTCCGGAGCCGGTACCGGCGCAGTGACCGCTGGGGGCGGCGTTACGGCCTGCGGCAGGGTCGCCGCGGGCGCCGTTGCAGCCGCGCCTAGTTTGCGTTGCAAGGCGCTCAGTTCGTTGTTGCGAATGTCGATCAGACGTTTCGATTCGGCGAGCTGGCCTTCCAGATCCCTGACCCGATCCTTGAGCGCCTGCGTTTCAGCCGCCGAGGCATTGGAATTGGCGGCGCTCGCGTTGCCGGTCCCGGTCGCGCTGCCGCCGGCGCTGGGCGTGACGAGACGCAGATGCCCGCCAGGCGCTCCGGCAGCGGTTTCGCCACTGCGCCAAGCATCCATTTGGCGATGCACTTCGCCGATGGCTTCTCTTTGGTTCAAAGCCGCGATTTGATCGGCGCCGGGGACGCGCAATACCGCGCCCTCATGCAACACGTTGATATTGCCGCCGAACGCGCCCGGATTCGCGCGATACAGAGCAATCATGGTTTGATCCACGTCCGCCGGTCCGGCGGCGCCTGCCTGCAGGCTGCGCGCGATCTTCATGAGCGTATCGCCCTTGCCCACGCGAATGCCGTTCGCCGACGCGGATCCCATCGAGGACGTCGGCGTTGTGCCTGACTCGGCGCGCGGTGCCACCGGGGGTGCCATGCGTACCGGCGGCGCTGCCGGGGTCGGCGCCGCGGTGGTCGCCGCGGCGACCGCTGCAGCCGAACTCGCGCTCTCGCCCGGCGTGTACACCGGCGGATCGAGCAGCACGGTGTATTCCCGCATCAAGCGGCCGCGGGCCCAGTTGACTTCCACCAGAAAGGTAACGAACGGCTCAGGAATCGCATCCGTCGAGCGGACCAAAAGCACATCCCGGCCGTCCTTGCCCTTACCCACCTTGAAGGTGAGCGAAGACAGAAAAGGCGGCTTATCGATCCCGTAGCGGGTAAACGCTTCTCGGCCGGCCAGAGTCGCCCGTAACGCAGACAACTCGTCGGGAGTCGCCGCGAGCAGGTCGATCTCGGCATTCATCGGCTCGTTCAACGCCGAGTTCAAATGAATCTCACCGAGGCCCAACGCCCACGACAAGGACGGCCAAACGGAGGCCGAAGACAGCAAGCACGCCATCAGCATCATGCGACGCATCGTCACGGACATTTTCTCTCCCAGAATTCCGGTGGGCAAGCGGGTAAAGTTCATTGCGAGATAAGAGCTTGGAAGCGGATTCTCACTTGCCTTTTACATAAGTGAATAACTATATCTTACCGGGCACTATTTACCAAAATCTGGGCAACCGAAACTGCGTTATGTGCCGCACATTTTCGAACATTGTCGGCAACGACCCAAAAATTTAGAGCTCTATCACGCGTCGGATCTGCACGCAGCCGCCCAACGTATACCTTATCGGGGGCCATTGCCATGGTCGCGGGCGTCGGAAATTCCGCCGCCGAATCAGTTTCGATGACCGAAATGCCGCTGGCCCCCTGCAACGCCAGCGTGGCCTCGGCCTGAGTCAGGGGCCGATCGAATGCGGCGTGCACCGCGAGACTATGGCCGAAAAATACGGGCACCCGCACCGCCGTCACATTGATTGCGAGTTGCGGCAGCCCCAGAACGCGCCGCGTCTCATCCCATAGCCGCCGCTCCTCGCGAGTCACGCCATCGGCCTGCAGCGCATCTACCTGCGGTATCACATTGAAGGCAATCTGGCGGCCAAAAGCGCGGCCGCGCGCCTTCTTGCCGCTCAACATGGCAACGGTTTCGCCCGCCAGTTCATCCATGGCGCCGCGCCCGCTGCCCGAGACCGCTTGATAGGTCGCCACTTCGGCGCGCAGCAATCCGGCCAAGCCATGCAGCGGCGCCAGTGCCGTCGCGAGCGCGACGCTCGCGCTCCCCGGCAAGGAGAACAGGCCGCGCGACCCCACGCCCGCAAGCTCGCCGCCGTTGACGTCCGCGATGATCAACGGGACGTCGCTGCGCCCTCGGAACGCCGCGGAACTGTCGATGACCCACGCATGCGCGGCCACCGCCTCCGCGTAGCGCTCGGCAAGCACCGCACCGCCGCAAAAGAATGCCAGATCGATGCTCGAAAAATCGAATGCCGAGACGGGAATCACCTGCGGAGGCTGCCCCTTCTCCTCGTTCTCGTCCGAAGCGAGCGGACGACCGAGGCTGCGCTCATCGTCAAGCGCATGCAGTGCGGCATAAGGGACTTTTCGGGCACGCAGGGTATCGAGAACGGCTTCCCCGATGAGGCTGGAGGCGCCGACGACGGCGATGCGCGGCGGCACGCCGGTGGGCGTCACTCGTGCGCCCCAGGGCTTGCCGTGATCACGGGGGTGGTGCTGACCACATCCGCACACTGCGCGCGGAACCGCAGATAATGATCCATCAGCACCAACGCCATCATCGCCTCCGCGATGGGAGTGGCGCGGATGCCGACGCACGGATCGTGACGGCCGGTGGTCGCGATCTCCGTGGGCCTGCCGTCCACATCGATGGTCGCGCCGGGCACGGTGATGCTCGAGGTCGGCTTGAGCGCCATGCTCACGACGATGTCCTGGCCCGACGAAATGCCGCCGAGCACGCCGCCGGCGTGGTTGCTCTTGAAGCCCCTCGGCGTCAGTTCGTCGCGGTGTTCGGAGCCCCGCTGTGCCACCGAGCGGAAGCCCGCACCGATCTCCACGCCCTTGACCGCATTGATGCCCATCATGGCGCTCGCGAGGTCGGCGTCCAGCCGCTCGAAAACCGGCTCGCCCAACCCGGGAGGCACCCCACAGGCGACGACCGTCACGCGCGCGCCGATGGAATCGCCCGCCTCGCGCAGGCGCCAGATCATGTCCTCCAGCTCCTTGAGGCGGCTCGGATCCGGACAGAAGAACGGGTTGTCGTAGGCACTGGCAGGCGACACCGGCTCGAGCACCAACGAACCCATTTGCGCTAGAAACCCGTGGATGGTGATGTTCAAGCGCTCATGCAGGAACTTCCGCGCGATGGCGCCCGCGGCTACGCGCATCACGGTCTCGCGCGCCGAGGAACGTCCCCCGCCGCGGTAATCGCGAAAGCCATACTTCTGCTGATAGGTGTAATCGGCGTGGCCCGGCCGAAAACGATCTTTGATCTTCTCGTAGTCGCGCGAGCGCTGGTCTTGGTTTTCGACCAAGAGCCCGATCGGCGTGCCGGTGGTCCTCCCCTCGAATACCCCCGAGAGGATGCGCACCGTATCCGGTTCGCGGCGCTGGCTGGTGAATTGCGATGTGCCCGAGCGACGCCGCTCGACGTCAGTCTGCAAGTCGGCCTCGGTCAGACCCAAGCCCGGCGGACAGCCGTCAACCACACAGCCCAACGCGGGCCCATGACTTTCGCCGAAGCTGGTCACCGTGAAGACCTTTCCGAATGTATTTCCCGCCACGCTCGAACTCCGTAAGTCCGCTACCGGTCAACGCCCAAGTCCGCTGCCCGCAGCACGAAAACGCCTCCGCCACCCATCGCAATGTCCGGCCAAATGAACCGCAGCTGCGGAAACGCCCGCATCAGCGTGTGCTCGGTGTTGCCGACTTCCACGACCAAAATGCCGTCATCTTCCAGGTGCTGGCGCGCCGCCGAAAAGATCGCTCTCACCGAGTCCAAGCCATCGGCGCCTGCGCTCAGGCCAAGCTGCGGCTCATGGCCGTACTCGCGCGGCAATCGACGCATTTCGGCGCGGCCGACATAGGGCGGATTGCTGACGATGATATCGTAACGGCGACTCTCGACAGCAGCGAAATGATCCGATCGCAGCACCGTGACCCGTTTGCCCAACCCTAAGCGGCGTACGTTACGGCGGCACACCTGAAGTGCGGCGGCTGAAATGTCGACCGCGTCCACGCGCGCCTGCGGAAAGGCCTTGGCGCTTGCCACGGCGATCGCGCCCGATCCGGTCCCGACGTCCAGAATTCGGCGTATGCGGCGAGCCGGCGCCCAGGGCGCGAAGCGGTTCACGATGAGCTCAGCAATGGGCGACCGCGGCACCAGCACGCGCTCATCGACATACAACTCCAGTCCCGCAAAGAAAGCTCGATGCGTGAGATAAGCCAAGGGAATGCGCTCGTCGATTCGGCGCCGCAGCAATTCGTCGATGCGCGCGCGGCGGCGCTCGGTAAGCGGCCGGCCATAGGCGTCGCTGCCCTCGGCGTGGTCGATTCCGGCGACAAAAAACACCAGCTCCGCCGCCTCGTCGCAGGCATTGTCGGTACCGTGTCCAAAGTGTACGCGAGCCCGCTTCAAGGCGCGGGCACACCGCTCGATGGCGGCGCCCACGGTCGCGGCGGGCACGGCCGGGGCGGCCCCAGGCAGGCTCCTATGGGATAATCGCAGCATGGCACCTCGATCCAGGTCTTTAAGCATCGCGTTCATGGGTATTGCCCTGCTTGCGGGCATTCCCGCCGCGCTCATCTGGCGCCGCGGCGCCGCGCCGGTCCAGCTCGCGACCGGGACTTATCTATCGCCCGGCCGTGCGCTGCCGGATTTTAGCCTGATCGATGAGCACGGGCGCACATTTGGACCGGCCGACCTCAAAGGGTCTTGGTCGATGATGTTCTTCGGCTATACGAATTGCCCCGATTTTTGTCCCACCACGTTGTCCACGTTGGCGGCGCTGGAAAAACGGCTGCGCGCCAGCGGCGCGCCGGTGCGGCCGCACGTGATCTTCGTGTCGGTGGATGCAAAGCGGGACACGCCCGAACAACTCGCGAAATACGTGCCGTATTTCGATCCCGAGTTCATCGGCGTGACCGCAGCCAATCAACCCACCATCGAGGCCGTCGCGGCCAAGCTCGGCGTCGAGGTCACGATCACGCCGAAGGCCGACGGCACTTACACCGTCGACCATTCGGGTGCCATCTTCGTGTTCAATCCCGACGCTCGATTAACGGCGATCCTCGTGGGTCCGTTCACCGTCGATGCCTTGCAGGCCGATTTCCAGCGCATCGTGGCTGGGCAAGCGTGAGCGCCGCCGAGGACATCGATGCCCCCAACCCAAGCAAGGCGGGTCTCGGCGGTCGACTGTTCGTGTGGCTGCAATATGTGTTGCCGCAGCACGCTCTCTCGCGGCTTATCCTGGTGGCGTCGCGCGTCAGAATACCGTGGTTCAAGAACCTGCTGACGCGCGGCTTTCTCAGGCTTTTTTCGGTCGACACGAGCGAAGCGATCGAACCCGACCCGTACCGGTACGGCAGCTTCAATGAATTCTTCACGCGCGCCCTGCGGGCCGATGCCCGCCCGATCGACGCCGACCCCGATGCGATTGCGAGTCCGGTGGACGGCGCGGTCAGTGAATGCGGCGCCATCGAGGAGGATCGTCTGCTGCAAGCCAAGGGGCAGCGGTACACGCTCGACGATTTACTTGCGAGGCAACCTTGGGCCAAGAGTTTCGCGGGTGGCTCGTTCGCCACGATTTACTTGGCGCCCTTCAACTACCACCGCATTCACATGGCGGTACGCGGCACGCTGCGCGATACAGTCTACGTCCCCGGCCGTTTATTCAGTGTGAACGCGGTTACCGCGCAATACGTGCCCCGCTTGTTCGCGCGAAATGAACGCGTCCTAACCCTGTTCGACACGGATTTCGGGCAGTTCGCGCTGGTCCTGGTGGGTGCCCTCAATGTGGGAAGCATAGCCACGGTCTGGGCCGGCGACATCACGCCGGCGGCGCGCCGCACCGTGACTCGCATTCCAAGTCCCGCATTGACGCTCGACAAGGGCGCTGAACTCGGTCGCTTCAACATGGGTTCGACCGTGATCCTGTTGTTCGAGCCGAACCGGGCGCGCTGGCATCCGCTGCTGCGCGCGGAATCCGTGGTGCAATTGGGCCAGGCCATCGGGCAGCGGGTTGAAGTCGAAGAGCGGCCCGCCGTAGAGCGACGGCGCGCGACATGAGTGGCAGCGTGCGCGACGACATACGGCCCGAATGGCAGCCGTCGGCGACGCTGTCCGCATTGCGGCAGCGAGCCCACATGCTGGCGACCTTGCGCGAATTCTTTGCCGCGCGCGGCGTGCTCGAAGTCGATACGCCCATACTCAGTGCGAGCGCCGTGAGCGATCCGCAGATCGAATCGCTGACCACGCGGGTTGGCGGCATGACCGATCGGTTCTATCTTAGTACGTCGCCCGAATTCCCGATGAAACGTCTGCTGGCGGCGGGCAGCGGCGACATCTACCAAGTGTGCAAGGTATTTCGCGATGCCGAGCGTGGTCGCTGGCACAACCCCGAATTCACCCTGATCGAATGGTACCGCTTAGGCCTGGACGATGCGGCTTTGATGACCGAGGTCGAAGCCTTGGCGGCCGAACTCTTGGCGCCGCGCCGCCGGCTCATGCCGGCCGAGCGCCTGACGTACGCCGACGCGCTCCGCCGGCATGCCGGCGTCGATGCGCACACCGATAGCGAACTTGATCTGGAACGCGCGGCCGCGGCTCATGGCATCGTGTGCCAGGCTGAACTCGACCGCGACGCCAAGCTGGATCTTCTGATGGGAATGGTGGTGGGACCCCAACTAGGGCGCGACCGGCCCTGCTTCATCTGCGATTACCCGGCGTCCCAGGCGTCCCTTGCCCGTTTGAAGCCAGGACTGCCGGCGGTCGCTGCACGCTTCGAGTTCTACATCGACGGTATCGAACTCGCGAACGGGTTTCATGAGTTGGCGAATGCCGGCGAGCAGCGCGCCCGGTTCACACAGGATTTGGCCACACGTCAGGCGCGTGGCCAGCTTCAGCCGCCGCTGGATGAGCGCCTGCTGGCGGCACTGCAATCCGGGATGCCGGATTGCGCCGGCGTTGCTCTGGGCTTCGATAGGTTGGTCGCGGTGGCCCTGGGCGCGGCCCGTCTATCCGAAGCGATGGCGTTTCCGATCGAGATCGCCTGAGCATGGCGGG
>Ga0209517_10008749_pt1 | contig 11775 bp, 13 predicted proteins | sample PeaSoiMetSII2010_FD_187695 | JGI IMG/M metagenome (GOLD analysis project Ga0209517, IMG submission 187695) | Peat soil microbial communities from Weissenstadt, Germany - SII-2010 (SPAdes) (version 2) | ecosystem: Environmental > Terrestrial > Soil > Wetlands > Peat | place: Germany...
GGGATTTGAACCCGGGACCCTTCCCCAAGAACGCGTTGCGCAATTCTTTTCGGGTGACTTCCCGTGGGTTTGTATTCCCAGAGGTAAAAGCAACATCGACGCTGAAGCGTCACCGATGCTCTACCTGTTCAGGATCCTTGTGATGGATCTGGCTGAGCTACGGGCCCTGTTCCTCAGAAGTTAGTTATGGATTTGAAAAGGGTTGCGTAGCGGACAGTTGGGATTGTGGTGAAGGGGCTTCCATCAGGCGAACGTCTATTCTGGTCTCTTTTCGGCCACGTTTGACAGTTAAGCGAACGGTGCTGCCGACTTCCTGTTTCTGTATGTAATGTTGCAATTCATCCCACCCCTTCAGAGGGATATTGTCAATAGCCGTTATTACATCGCCAGCCGATAGTCCGCTCTGCTGGGCTGGACTCTCTTTCCCAACTCTTACAACCAGAGCTCCTTCTTCAAAGGGAACATCATAGTAGTGAGCTATTTCTTGGTTTAGCGCCATTCCTGAAATTCCAACGTAGGGCCTGATTACTCGACCATGTTCAATGATTTCTTTCGCTATTCTTCTGGCCGTGTTGATCGGTATTGCAAATCCTATACCTTGCGCGAACGGGATATTTGCGGTATTTACACCAATGATGTACCCGGAGCTGTCTACAAGTGGCCCACCACTATTTCCCGGATTTATCGATGCGTCTGTTTGGATCAGATCTTCATACATGTGGTCTTCAACGTGCATGTGACGTTTCAGAGCGCTTACGACGCCAACGGTCACGGTTGGGCCTCCAGGCAATAGGAATCCGTAGGGGTTTCCTATGGCAATTGCGATCTGTCCTACTACTAACTTGTCTGAATCTCCAAGTTGCACCTTTGGTAAGTCCTCACCGTCTACGCGAACAATCGCCACATCAGAGACAGCATCTGAACCTAGAACTTCACCTCGAAATCGTTTGCCATCAGCGGTAGCCACTTCGACCTTTTCAGCATCTTCGGCGATATGGTGATTCGTTAAAATTCCGCCGTTTGAGTCGAAGATTATTCCCGAACCCATACCCCGTACGGGTATCGTTCTGAAAATATTCTGTTGGATCATACGCAGAGTTCCAACGGACACGACTGCAGGGCTGACTTTTTGGACTGCGTCTATGACATCTTTTTCATCAATAGGTATCAAGCTGTTCACTACCATCAAAACGATCGTGCGTTCTATTTATTGACTGGGCAGAGTATAGAGTGGTCAGAGGGTTTACGATGAGAGATGATGCAAATTACTATCGATGTTCAGAGTGTAAGTATGAATTTCTTGGCGGAACGAAAAATCCGGCTTGCCCAAAATGTAAGAGCATCAAGCTGGAAGGCTTGGACATTCGTGCACTTACGGGATTGGACGGCTAGGATACGCGGGTTGGCGCCCTTCGCCAGGAGAAGACGAATCTTACTCCTTTGGGCGGGATTCGAACCCGCGTCGACGACGTGACAGGCCGTCATCCTAGACCACTGAACGACCAGGGCCAAGCTAAGCAAACGATTCGAGAGAGTTTAAAGTCTTGCTGAGCGGAATTTATCTGAGCCCACGCGAAGAGTGCGACATTGGCTAAGAAAATTATCTCGGTCGGTTCGAAAGCACCTAACTTCATGTTAAAGGATCAAAACGGCACAGCAATAAAACTGAGAGATTTTATTGGAAAGAAAGTTATCCTCTATTTTTACGTGCGCGATGATACTCCGGGTTGCACGAAACAAGCGTGTGAGTTAAGAGATGACATGGACACTCTTGGCAGACGGAATATTATTGTGTTAGGAATTAGTCCGGATTCAGTCGATTCACACAAGCGTTTTGTTGAAAAATATAATCTCACATTCCCTCTGCTCGCCGATGAAGACGCTAAGGTAGCGAAAAAATATGGAGTTTGGGCGAAGAAGAGCATGTATGGAAGGAAATTCTACGGAGTTGTTAGGTCAACCTTTGTAATTGACGAGGAAGGGAGAATTATCAGGGAGTACCGGCGAGTTAGGGTGGCTGGCCACCTGGGACGAGTATTAAAGGAACTCTAAGTTCCCTTTGCATCGGGTGCGCTGATGATTGGTGGATCTTGATGTAGTGTATATTCCTACACCGAAAATAATCGTTCGTCAGATGTTATCTCTAGCCGGTCTTCGGAAGAACGAAAATCTCTACGATCTTGGTGCTGGAGATGGTCGCATATTGGTAGAAGGAGTGCGAGGGTTTGGTGCGAAGGGTACAGGAGTCGAGATAGATCCGGAGCGAATCCAAAGACTTCGAGAACGTTTACAGTCTACTGGAGTCACAGCAAACGTAATTCAAGATGACTTTATGAACGTGGATCTGTCACCCGCAGACGTGATTGCAATCTACTTATCAGATTCGGTGAACGCGCGATTAGCGAAGAAACTCGAACATGAGCTGAGAGCGGGAACTCGTATCGTATCTCTCGATTATACTCTCCCTGGTTGGAAGGCAGAGAAGGAAATATCCGTGAAGAGCGGAGGATTGGATCGTAAACTATTCCTCTATATCGTCGGCAAGCACGCCGTTAGAGAACTAATTTAGATGGTCCCGCGGGCCGGATTTCCACAGGAGTTTCCTGATTTGAACCAGCGACACTCCGGTTTCGGTTGTTAGCCTAGCAGGCTGACGTGGCCGCGCCTTGGGCGCACACCTACAGCGTCTCCGTCGTTCTTGACTAGAGAACAACTCGGAAGCTCTACCAGGCTGAGCTACCGCGGGACCGAGCAAAACCAACGGTGCGTATCCTATAATCTTAATGGAATTAGGATTATCCACATTACATTGAATTAATGTACGGAGTGTAGATTTTAGTCTTGGGAACGTCTACATTTCGGACAGAAGGTTTGATGAGATTGCATCTTGCCTCCGCAGAACCTGCACTTGCTGACTTTTGCTGACTTTTGCGTACCTGATTTTTTGCCAGTCTTTAATCCTAAAATCATCAGCGGAATTCCGACGAGTAACAATTCATAGTCAGCATATTGGATAAACGGAGGGAGTACTGACACGCTGCGAACTGAGCTTGCATTGAACACGATCACTCGTCCGTCATGATCGAGATTGTCGAACACGAAGAAGTAAGTCCCAGTTGTAGGAGGTGTCACAGTGAAGTTGGAGGAGATAGTTGAGGGTTTTGCCAATAGAATGTTTGCTGGTTGACCTGATCTCCAAAGCGAGAGGTTGCCTTCATCCATTACGTAGAAGCCGATTTCTTGTCCCGCTTCAACTTGAATGGTTCCTGAGACTTGCACGTTTCCGTCTAAGTTTGCGGAAAGATATGTGTAGTTGGTGGGTTGTATAGTAATCAGTGTTGAGGTTATGATCGGATTTTCTACCTGTGTATATGATACCATACCGATCATACTGACCACTGGGGTCAAAATTTGGACACCTTGAGTCATCACGAAAACACCGGCAAGTGTCAGCAATAATCCGATTGTTAGAATAGTTCGTCGCAAACTGCCACCTCTAGTTTGTGTAAGCTTTCTGGAAATCTAATCCTTGCGGCTGGTCTCCGTGCGGTTTGTTAATGTCGCGTTTTCAGGCCCCACTGCTTCTCGAAGGTTAGCCTCAGGAGTGAACTGGTACACCATCTTGGCTCTTTTAGATGCTAAACTGTTGGTAGTCGAAGCACAAATCACGTCCTCTGTGTGGCGTGACAAGGCGGTTGCAGTTTGATGCTTCGGTTGAAACGTTGCTTCGCCTGTGGTCGTTTCCTTCATGCGGTTGTTTTCAAAGCGTTTTCGTAAATCTCAAGGCCTTTCTCGAGGAGTTTTTCGCTTATAATTAGTGGACCCATGAAACGTAAGACGTTACCGAAGTGTCCGCATGTGTGCATGATCAGACCGTTTTCAAACATGGTTCTTCGCAATTTCACCGCACGTTCTTTTGAGGGTGCTTTGCTTTCTTTGGATTCTACGATTTCGTTGCCGATCATGAAGCCGGCCCCTCTCACTTCTCCTACGAGTTTGCTTGCGTTTCCTATTCGTTCGAAGTCTACCTTGAGTTTCCTGCCGAGGGTTTCAACTCTGTTCAGCAAGTTTTCCTGTTGGATGTAATCTATACTCGCTGCTCCAGCTGCCATAGCGACTGGATTCCCGCGGTATGTTCCCATGTGGAATCCGTCTGGAAGTTTTTCGTCGTATTCTTCACGGTATGCGACGAGTGATAGTGGAATTCCCGATCCAACTGATTTTGACACGGCCATAATGTCCGGGGATGTTTTAGTTAGTTCACAGCCCCAGAATTTACCGGTTCGACCGAAGCCGGACTGTACTTCGTCAATGATCAGTGGGATTTGGTATTTGTCAGCGATTTCCCTGAGTCCAGGAAGGAAATCTTCAGGTGGGATTACGTATCCACCTTCTCCTTGAATTGGTTCGACAATGATTCCTGCCGGTCGGTCCAGACCAGAGTGTGGATCGTTAATCAAGTGTTCAAAGTATCGCAAGACGATCTTCGCCTCGTCTCCCTTGCGTTCCACGGGAAATGGGAATCGGTATGAGTAAGGATACGGTAAGTGGAAAACGCCATATCGAATGGCTCCGGAGGTTTCAAGATAATGGGTGTCTGCCGTTGCACTTACAATTCCTTGATGTATTCCATGGTATGCTCCTCCGAACGCTACTATCGTGCTTCTCTTTGTGACGTACTTTGCGATACTAACTGCGGTTTCGCACGCGTCTCCGCCGGTAACTGTATTCAGAACCTTAGCGTGCCCCTTCAGTTTGCCAGGAAGGGTTGAATGAAGTCGCTCAAGAAATCGGATTCGAGTTTCCGTAGGGATTTCGAGTGTATGCCATACTCTGTCGAGTTGTGATTTGACGGCTGCTGCAACGAATGGATTGTTGTGTCCTAAGTTGATAACACAGATTCCGCTCATCCAATCGATGAAGAGATTTCCGTCGACATCTCGGACCGTCGCTCCCTTGGCTGAGTCGATAGCGAATGGGAACGCTTTACTGTATAGAACCGCCCGTGTTTCTAGCGCAGCCTGTTTCGCTAGTAGCGCCTTCGAATTAGGACCGGGAGGCTTAGTGATAATTCGTGGTGCTTCCTCGAAACTCAATTCTTGGAGTGTCAACCGTCAACACGATTGTTGAAAGCTCCGATTTGATACTTAGGTTTGTCGCAAGAGACTTCGTAGGCAATCCTTAATGTGGGAACCTGTAAAAATCCGTTAGTCATGGAGAAGACGAAGCGTAAGTTTTACAGAATTTTCTTTTCAACTGATGTTCACTCTTCGGAAGTTGTTTTCAGAAAATTCATAGGCACGGCCAAGTTCTACCAAGTCGATATGCTGGTTATGGGTGGAGATGTCACCGGGAAGACTGTTGTACCATTGGTAGAGGAACCGGACGGAACTTTCCATTTAAACTTCCAGGGCCAGGAGTTTCGAAGCATTCCGGCTAACGCAATAGTCGAGTATGAAACACGTGTGATGAACGCGGGCTTGTATCCTTATCGCGTTTCCGTCGGGGAATATGAATCTTTGAGATCCGACGAAAGTAAGGTTACGGCATTATTCGATCGCTTGATGATAGAACGTCTGAATCGTTGGGCTAAAGTCGCTGAAGAGAATCTCACCACATTAGGAGTGAAGTGCTATTGGACCGGCGGGAACGATGATAAACAGAATGTCCTGGATCGCGTTGAGTCGACTGAGCATTTTGTGAATCTAGATGGGAAAGTTGTAACGCTTGAAACGGGGCAGGAGATGGTTAACCTTGGCTGGAGTAATCCTACCCCTTGGGCTACGCCCCGTGAATGCAGCGAAGAAGAGCTTGGGGATAAGCTGGGATCTTTAACGTCTCAGATCAAGGAACGGGCTAGCTGCATATTCAACGTTCATGTTCCACCGTTCGATTCGTCGCTCGACATCGCTGCCAAACTCGACACAAGCTTCAACCCCCCTAAACCCTACACGGAAGGCGGACAACCGATCATGATCCCGGTCGGCAGCACCGCGGTACGTAAATCGATTGAAGAAGTCCAGCCCCTGCTGATGCTGTGCGGACACATTCATGAAACAAAGAACGCGACCAAGATCAAAGGGACGACATGCATCAATCCCGGTTCAGAGTATCAAGCTGGCGTATTACGCGGAGTCATCGTGAATCTCCAGAAAAATAAAGTGCTAAGTTACCAGTTTACATCAGGCTAGAAAGGAAGTGAGCCTAGATTGGCGGCACTTCTTTGTATGCTAAGTCCAATTCAATGCCGTTTCTTTTCAGGTACCATCGTCTCAGGAAGAAGAAACCGGTCCAGAACACGAATATCGCGAAAATTAGGAGTTCAGAAGGTAAGCTTGCAACTCCGAGGCCTGGGATGGTTATGTAGTAGTAAAGCATCCAAGCACTGAATGCGGCTGCAATTACTCCGCAGATTGTAATTAGCGGTATCTTGCCTACTTTGTATTTTGCTATTGGTGAAGTTTCGTAAACTTCTTTTCGCGACCACGGGAAGATCGCTCCACCAACTGCGGTGCCGATGTACATCACGGTCGCCACAGCTGTAACCGATAGGGTATATCCGACGAAACCAGGAACGAAATTGTACACGTAACTCATCACGACTCCTCCAAGCACGAGGAAGATTACGTGCGCGACGACGGGTGTGTGGGTGCGTTCGCTGACCGAACTGACAAATTTCGGTAAGGCGCCGTCAATAGACATTGCCACTGAAACTCGAGTCCAACCGATGATCACGTTAAACACTACCTGAATTGCGTTCAAGAAAATGCCAATAATCATGAGGAACACGATCACTGGATTATCCGTTAGGACCGCAGCAAGATCACTGAACCACGGCGGTATAGGCATAGCCACTGACCCCGTGACGTAGTTTCCGTAAGCGGCCGCAGCCAACCAACCCTGACCAACTGAGCTCACGACGGCGTAGGCCAAGATCATCATAAGCACGGCACTGAACAGACATCCGATGACGTTGATGAACATCTGATTCTTCAGAACGTGGGCTCCCTGAATTTCTCCAGCCTGTTCTTGGGCATAACCTACCCATCCGAGACTGGTCAGTGCGATCGGGAGTACGAAGAGGGTTGAGATCGGGATCATTGAGGTTGGGGTGACTTGAATGAAACCGTTCGCTGTCGCTTGAGTAATAATTGAATGATAGAAATCCGCGCTGCTTGTAGCAAGACCATTGCTAGCCATTATGTTCATCGCATTGTTGAATCTCATTATGAATACACTAGTTGGGGTGATCAGAAAATAGCCAACCATGATTGCGAAACTTAGGAGAAATCCGTACCACATCACCCACTGTGCCATCACGAACCATCTGAAACTCTTGATCAGTATTGCTGCGGCGATGGTCGAAGCGACTACTGTTGTTAGCCAGATGCCCATCGGTGTTGTGAACCACACACCCCAATTCAGGAATGTTGCATTCTGCATAGTTAGCCCAAGTCCAGTAAATAGAGGAGCTAGGCCCAATATCGCTACAAGGAGTCCGCCCAACGTCTGCCAGATCAAAAAGAACGTAACAATCATCGTAGAAACGATGGCGAAACCCAACCACGGTTTGAGCGTTCTACTTTGGAAGACGTAGTCCCCTCCAGTTCGAGGCATCGCAGACGCAAGGCCAGAATAAACAAGCCCTAGTAACGCGGTGAAGACACCTGTAATGAGAATCCCGACCGGAATGTTAGCGTCTGGCCAGAGGCCGAGAGTGAGCAGGTATACCCACGGAAATATAACGCCAATATTCAGCACATTATACGCGAAAGCCGAGTACGGTGACATTACTCGGATTAAACCGGAAGATCTCCGCGCAAAAACTTCCGTCTTGCTCAAAGTACCTCCACCAAAAGTTCAAGATTAGTGCTGCTCTAGATGTATTTTAGACTAACCGTCAACTTAGCAGTCCTTGGCGCCTTACCATGTATCGTGAGTTCATCGAGTAGAGACAGGACATACCTATTCGTTTTGGCGGGCCCGCGGGGATTCGAACCCCGGATCCCAGGCTTTCCTTGCAAAGCTCCGAAGGCTTGCACGACCAAGAGGTCACTGTGTCTTAATCCTGGCTCGACTACGGGCCCAGTCACGACTCATGTAAACCAAAGCGTATATGGTTTCCTTGAGGTTCACCAACACGAACTTAAGAGCACAACTTACAACAACAGAGAACGGCAGGAGTACTTACAATGACAGTACTTTCGGATGGAGAAATTCAGACTCATATCCAGAACGGCAAGTTAGGAATAGTACCCTTTGATGCAACCTGCCTTAACGGAGCAGGTTATGACCTCCGTCTAGGCTCGGAGCTCATAATTGAGCCCGCGAGCCAGAAGTTAACGTCGACCTTCGAGAGAGTTGAACTACCAGCCGATCTAGTTGGAACGTTGCATATTAGATCTTCTTTAGCACGCGCTGGGATCATAGGAAGTCTCGCGCTCATAGACCCGGGTTTTCATGGCCAATTAACGATTTCACTGTTCAATAGTGGCTCCGAGAGGTTCTCGATGAGAGAGAGGGATAGGTTCATTCAGCTCGTCCTGCATCCACTTAGCATGAAGGCGTTACGACCGTACCGGGGGAAGTACCAAGATAGCCAAGGAATTGTAGAAAGAAGGTAGTAGGCACACCACTCTTTGTGTTAATTCATGTCGAAAGTATTATTACTAGTCAGCATGGGCATGTGAATGTCGACCACTTGTCACACATAAGGAAGGCAAAAAATTGAGGGCAGGCTCTCGCATTTCTGATCTAAAGTACAAGCTTATGACCATTGAACTTCTCAATCTTGCGAAGAATTACTACACTTACAGGGAACTCGCCCAGATCATCGGGCTGCCCGAAACAGTGCTCAGCAGATACGTTAAGGGTCATGTGTTACCGACAATTGATCGTGCGCAGAATATCAACAGAACACTCCAGAAAATTATGCGTCTAGAGGGCGAGATTCAGCAGCGAATACGATTCGACGAATCAGGCTATTTCGACAATACCCATCTTATCGCGGACACATTACTACTGGAACGTGCTGTTCAACATGCGGTTAATGCCTTCGCGGGAATGCGCATCACGAAAATTCTTACAGCAGCAGTTGATGGCATCCCACTAGCGTCTCTTTTAGCCCATCGATTGGGAGTCGGTCTAGTCATAGCAAAGAAAGCACGAGAGGTAGGCGTACGCGAATTCATAGAAGAAATCTATATCCCGAGCAAGACAGCCATCATGATCAGTCTATATGTTCCACGAGACGCCCTACGGAAGGGTGACTGCGTGCTAATCGTAGACGACGTTATCGACAGCGGCGAAGCGCAGATCGCTATGACCAGAATCGTACAAAAAGCCAAAGGCGAAGTAACTGGCATGTACGCACTTGTCGGCATGGGAGCCGAGTGGAAGAACAAGATCGAAGCCGTAACGCACTGCCCCGTAGAGATTGTTCTACAGATCGGAAAGAAACCATTACAAGAAGTTTAGATCAAAAGCTACTCCAACGCATTTTCATCTGAGAGGGATCGATAACTCCCTTCTCAGTTATGAAGCCGGTCACAAGCTCTACAGGTGTCAGATCGAACGCTGGATTGAAAACTTTAACACCTTTTGGTGGAATTCTTTTTCCGGCCACATTGACCACTTCATCCGCGCCTCTCTCTTCGATCTTCACCTCCGACGCTTCATTGTGAAGATTGAAAGTTGACGTAGGTGCTGCAACATAAAATGGAATACCGTTTGCTTTGGCAGCCAGGGCAATAGGGTACGTTCCAACTTTATTCGCTACGACAGAAGCAGTTATTCTGTCGGCGCCAACGATCACCATATTTACTAGATGAGACTTCAACGTGTAACCCGCAGCTCCGTCAACTATCAACGTAACAGGTATCTTGTCTCTTAGGAGCTCATACACAGTAAGTTTAGCTCCTTGCAAACGAGGTCGAGTTTCTGTCGCAATCACACTGACCTTCTTTCCCTGATGGATGGCAGTGCGTATTGGAGCTAGAGCAGTTCCGTAGCTTACCGTTGCTAATGTTCCGGCATTACAATGCGTCATGATCCGATCTCCATCGTCGATTAGGCCGGCTCCAAACTCTCCTATTCGTCTATTCGCCTCGACATCTTCATCCGCCATCAACTTAGCCTCACATACAAGCTCTGAGACAATTTCACTCACAGTACCGTTCGCTGCTTCGGCCTTTCGCAAAATGCGGTCTATTCCCCAGAATAGATTCCATGCAGTCGGACGACTCTTACGAAGAAGAGTTGCGGCCGCGTTTAGTTCTACCATAAAACGGTCCTTGTTCTTTGCTTTGGAAGAACTCGCTGCAAGCGCTAAACCCATACCTGCAGCAACACCTATCGCAGGTGCTCCCCGTACAACCATTTCCCGGATAGCCTTCGCTACTTGGCGGTAATTATCGTATGTCACATACGCGAATCTTTCGGGAAGCTTCGTCTGATCAATCATGCGCACTCTTCCTCTGTACCACTCAACTGTCCTCAGACTTGACATGGGACGCAATGATTTCACTCTCAGATAGACAGAGGTCTTCGGGCAGAATTTACCTTTCTGTTTTCTCAGCCACAAAAGCCTAAAGCAATGCGAATCTTTGCGTCCCTCAAGTGCCCAACATGGAGAATTCGAGCAGCGTACCGAACAATACCCCTGCGGTTGCCGAGGAAAAAGCCCAGTTCACCCCCTGGCAAGCATTCTGTGCAAGTAAGGTATACTTGCCATACAAACCTGAAATGATGGAATTAAGAGATCGCGGTTACGGAGACTTGAAAGATGAAAAATTGACGCTAACACCCTACGAATCATTCTACCTATTTGAAAAACAGAAGATTGTAGTTAAGAAGAAGGGAACCGATGAAACCCTTAACCTTCGCGATTTGGTCAGAAAGTTTTCAGTCGGCAAACCAGAGATCTGGATCAAATATCTTGTCTACCGCGATCTGAGAGACCGCGGATACATTGTACGAGAATCGAGTCCACAATTCGATTTTGACGTCTACGGAAAGGGCCCTATGCGCCGACTAATCTCAATCGTGTACGAAGGAGGCGAAGCGAGTCTAAAGAAACTTGGAAAACTTCTCGCGTTCGCAGATGATCAAAGGAAGGAATTGATACTAGCGGTTGTTGATCGCAGGACAGATATCGTGTATTATACGCTCAGCTCGCTGCACGTCTAGAGCTCATTGAGGTTGCTTTGCTCCGCATTGAGGACAAAGCATAGTGCCTGACGGGAATTGTGCTCCGCATTGAACGCAATATTTTGTCTGACCAGGCACACCCGGTATTACTGATTGAGGCGGCGGAGTCATTGGGGGATGTCTGACCATACCCAAAATTGATCCTCCAATTCCACCAGCTAGCAAATTCATCAACGTGATAGCTACAACAGCTCCTTGAAGTTCCGCAAAACTGGGTTGTGCGCCTGAGGGTAGGGGGATTACTTCGAAAATCACTAAAACCTGAGAAATACCAAGAAAGAATGGAAGACTGAGAACTCCGGCTAGCGCTCCAGCTAAAGAAGCATGCCCCATCTTTGCATAGATTACGTATGCCGCGCAGGCACCGGCAATGAAACCTCCTATTGGAGCTGCATAAGTGACGTTCCCAATACTCAACACAGAAGAAACCAAACCGCCGAGAACTACACCGACTAAGACACCGGTCCCGAGTTCACGACTTTTAGCGACAGACATGGAAGTCGGCTCGCTACAGTAACCTAGTCGCTATAAAGGTTGCATATCATTAACAAGATTATAGAACTAGCT
>Ga0209517_10008750_pt1 | contig 11774 bp, 13 predicted proteins | sample PeaSoiMetSII2010_FD_187695 | JGI IMG/M metagenome (GOLD analysis project Ga0209517, IMG submission 187695) | Peat soil microbial communities from Weissenstadt, Germany - SII-2010 (SPAdes) (version 2) | ecosystem: Environmental > Terrestrial > Soil > Wetlands > Peat | place: Germany...
CTAAGGTTTCCCCAAGGATCCTTGGATTCGACCCCCGCGCTTTCAACAACCAGGGTGGCTTCCTTCGTCACGCCGCGCATAGTAAGATCGCCGGTGACCTTCCACTGATTCTTGCCCTCCGAAGTCACTTTCTTGGACACAAAGCTGATCTTGGGATACATTGCAGTGTCCAGAAAATCGGCGCCCTTCACGTGCGCGTCGCGCTTCTCGTCGTGGGTATGCAGGCTGGTCGCATCGATCGTGGCGTTGACCTTCGTATTGCCGGGGTTGGACGGATCGAAGATCACGTCGCCGGTGACGCCGCTGAATCCTCCTCGAATGTAAGCGATCATCAGGTGCCTGATCTTGAAGCCGGCGCCCGAGTGGGCGGGGTCGATGGTGTAAGCGACGGCAGTTGCCGCGGTGCTGGCGGTACTCATGCTGATTCTCCTTTTTTCGCGGACGACAGCCCGCAACTTTATGTTTTGATGCATCTGCCTGGCAGACCGATGCAGCCCATTATGGGCCGGGAACCGCCGCGAACCGGCGTCCTCATGTAGTTTACAACGAAGGCGGGTATCGGCTCCCGTTAGATTACAAAGTGGTGTGTATACTGGCTCTGAAGCAGGAGCCATGCAGAGCACCCGAATCGCGTTCACCTTATTGTTAATTGCCCTTCCCGGAGCGGCCCAGCAAGCGCCGCCGTTCATCCCCGTTACCGATCAGATGCTTGCCAATCCAGATCCGGCCGACTGGCTGATGTGGCGGCGAACGTTGAACAGCTGGGGCTACAGTCCTCTGAATCAGATCACCAAGGCGAACGTCGGAAAACTGAGGATGGTCTGGACGCGCGGCCTGGGACCTGGCATCCAGGAAGGCACGCCGCTGGTTTACAAAGGCATCCTGTATTTCCCCAACCCGAGCGATCTGATGCAGGCCATCAACGCGGCCACAGGCGATCTGGTGTGGGAGTATCGTCGGAAACTGCCGGACGATCTCAACAAGCACATGCCGGTGCCTAGCATCAACCGCAACCTGGCGATTTACGGCGACAACATCATCGATACCAGCGGGGACGATTTCGTGGTGGCCGTGGACGCGAACACGGGGAAACTGGCGTGGGAGAACCGAATTACGGACTATCGCGAGAATCCCGCGCAGGAAACGTCGGGCCCGATCACTGCCGCCGGGAAAATCTTCTCCACGCGCGGCTGCGAACCGAGAGGCGGCCCGGACGCGTGCATCATCACAGCTCACGACGCCAAGACCGGGAAGGAATTGTGGCGTCTTCACACCATCCCGAAGCCTGGTGAACCGGGCGACGAGAGTTGGGGCGGCATCCCTTATGAGAATCGCTGGCACGTGGGCGCATGGATGGTGCCGAGCTACGACGCGGAGCTGAATCTGCTGTATGTGGGAACGTCGGTCACTTCGCCCGCGCCAAAATTCATGCTGGCGGGCAACGACAAGAAGTACCTGTATCACAACTGCACGCTGGCCATTAATCCCGACACGGGCAAGATCGTCTGGTATTACCAGCACATCGTGGATCACTGGGATTTCGATCATCCCTTTGAGCGACTGCTGGTGGATACGGTGGTGGCGCCGGATCCCAGCCAGGTGACGTGGATCAATCCCAGGTTGAAGCCGGGGGAAATGCGCAAAGTGCTGACGGGAATTCCGGGGAAAACCGGGATCATCTACACGCTGGATCGCAAAACGGGCGAGTTCCTGTGGGCCACGACTACGGTAAAGCAAAACGTGGTCAGCAAGATCGACGGCGCCACGGGCGAGGTGACCGTGAATCCGGAGACGACATTTACCCACGCCGGAGAAACGCGCTTTGTTTGTCCCACCGCCAACGGTGGAAAGGATTTCCAGGCGGGCACCTACAGCCCTCTCACCAACACCATGTATTACGGGCTTCAGAATACCTGCGCGAACGTGACCGCACTCGCCGAGAAACCGCAGCTCGGCGTGCTTTATGCAATCAAGTATCAGGATCAGATCGCTCCGGGGACGGACAAGATTGGCTCGCTGTTCGCGATCTCAGCCGAGACCGGCAAGATCACCTGGAAGTACGATCAGCGCGCGGGGATCATGTCGCTAGTGGCCACCGGCGGCGGGCTCATCTTCGCGGGCGACACCAACGGGCGGTTCCGCGCGTTCGATCAGGATAACGGCAAGATCCTGTGGGAGGTCAACCTCGGGTCGCCGGTCACGGGCTACCCGGTGACGTATTCGGTCGCCGGAAAACAATACGTCGCGGTGAGCACCGGCAACTCGCTGGCGAGTGGGGGATTGAACCGGCTGGCGCCCGACTTGAAGCCGAGCGCGGCCAGCAACCTTTTCGTGTTCGCGTTGGGCGAGTGAGCATAACGCTCCGGCCCTCCAGTTGCACTAAGAAAGACCAGAAGGTGGGATCTTTCGATGTTAGCCGGAGCCATAGCCGCGGTTTTACTAGTGTTTGCACTGTTTTTGTCCATGCTGTCGTCGTCGCCAAAAGACGATGCCGAGTGGCATCCTGACACAGACGCGTGAACATTTGTCCACTGTCGGTCACCCGCCGTTAACGTAGCGGCGCCAGCGTGAACGTCAGCAGGAAAATCGCGAGCGCTGCCAGTCCCAGGGCCGTACGGTTCTTATCCAGCTTCGTCGTGTCGTAAATCACCGGATGCCGCAGCGCGAAGAAGAATAGCAGAGCGGCCCACACCAGCCAACTGTAGCTGTGGGCGAAGAACGCAAGCGGCACCAACGCCAGTACAAAGATTCGCGATAGCAGCTTGTGCCACCTGCCGGCAAATGCGTAGAGGATGTGCCCGCCGTCCAATTGGCCGATGGGCAGCAGGTTGAGCGCAGTTGCCAGAATGCCCACCCACGCCGCTCGCGCCACAGGGTGCAGCAAGATGTCCGCTGAACGGACGCGCGGGAAAATGATCCATTCAAAGAGTCGTTGGATGGCCGGTACTCCAAACGTCAGATCGCCGCGCTCGGCGATTCCGGGGACCACTTTGGAGCTGGCGATACCGATGACAAGCGCCGGCACAAGTAAGATAAATCCCGCCAGAGGCCCGGCGATACCGACGTCGAACAGGGCTTGGCGGGTGTAAATCGGCGAACGAATCCGGATAAAGGCGCCGAGCGTTCCGATGGGCGAGGGAAACGGCAGGAAATACGGCAGGCTGGCGTCGATCCCGTAGTAACGGCAAGCGAAATAGTGACCGAGCTCGTGCCCCAGCAGGATGGTCATGAGCGTGATCGAGAACGCCAAGCCATCCAAGAGCAGCAGCGGATGGACTTGGAGCGTGGCGAATACGTTGAGGTACTGATCCAGATCCAGCGGCTGGCTGGTTTGGAAGCTATGCGCCAGCACAACGCCGACGATGGTGGTGGTTAGTAAGGTGAGCGCGAACAGCGCCCAATGCAAGGCCCAGCGGGCGGCTGAAATTGTGTCTCGCGGGAAAGTGAGCGCGGCTCTCAACGCGTCGCTTGATGAGAGGGGAACCACGACACTAGGCTACTGCAGCGACTGCAGTTCCTTGCCGGGCTTGAAGCGCACCGCTTTGCCGGGCGGGATGGCGACTTCGGCGCCGGTGCGCGGGTTGCGGCCGATGCCGGTTTTGCGGGGGCGTACGTTGAAGATGCCGAAGCCGCGCAACTCGATGCGCTCGCCGTGTGACAGGGCCCGCTTCATGCTCTCGAAAACAGTTTCCACGGCCATCTCGGCCTTGGTCTTGGTGATGCCGGTTTTGTTTACGACTTCGTTGATGATGTCGAGCTTGATCACGGTCTCTCCCTCGCGATGAAACCTGAACGGAGCGCGTGCGGCTGTGCCCCGCGAATCCTCCGCAGCCCCCTAGGAGGGAGCAAACCTCATGATAGGATTAGGGTTAGGCAGTTGTCAAGCAGACGCGATTGATGGAAAACGCTCGCAACCTTCTACTCGACGTCTCGCCGCGCCGCGAATCTAGCGTCTATGTCACTTGGGCTGAGCCGGGTTAGCGGTGTTCCGCCGAACCGCTTCTGTATCACCCCGTCGGTTGTTGAGGATAACTGTTGCCATACGCGCTCCTGTCTTTCAGTGAGGGACTGGCCGAGGACTTGAACCTGGCTGAGGTCCCACGCCATCAAGAAGAAAGGACGAGCAGTTCCCGAACCCTTTTCCGCGATAAGAATTAGCTCGACACGGTCACTGCCTAAATTACATCGACACCTAACGTCATCCGCCTTGCCGCGCCTAGCTTGTGTGGTTTCATAACCAGCACGCTGAAGTTCAGGTAGTACCGCGGAGAGTATGGCGAACGCGGCTGGGCTTGGGCGTCGCCTCCAAAGGCTGGGGCGCTGAGCTACAGGAACAATCGAGCGTTCATCGACTTCAAATGTGCCGCCGCCAAGGAGGGTGGGAGCGCCCATAGGGGAAGTATCTCAGCTTTAGACTGACCACGAAACGCGTTAGTGCCCAAACAGCGTCGCCATGTCCCGGCTACCGCGTACGACGTGAAGAATTAGCACGTCATCATCTTCAACTCGATAGATAATCACATACTCGCCCACTGGAAAACTACGCAAGCCGGGCCGCAAGTCTTCGTCACGGCGGCGTCCGATATGTGGACAAGTTGTAAGAAGGAAAAATCGATCCGTGATAGCATCTACCACACGGTCGGCGATCTCAATGCTGCTGCTTTCGCGGGCGATGTAATACCAGATGTCGTCTAGCTCGGCTTCAGCCGCCGGTGCAAGACGGTGCGCCATCAGCGGGCAGGTGTTCGCTCTACCGCCAAGCGGTTGCGTCCCCGCTGCTTCACTTCAGCGGCAAGGTCGCGCATGGATTGTTGCGTGATGACTCGGCCTTCGCCTAGGGCGAGTGAAAGCTCCGCTCCATCGACGGCGGCAAGTATCTCCGCCCGATTGCGCTCGCGCTCTTCCCACAGAGCGAGAGCTTCCTTAACCGCCTCTTCTTCACGGTGGAGGCGTCCGCTATCAATGGCCTGACGGACAAATGCTTTTTGATCAGGGGTGAGCTGTACTTCCACTCCTTCAGGATACGGGACAGCCCCCCTGGGAGCAAGCCGCTTCCGGGCTCCCATTTTACGAGCGCAGCATTTGCTCCAGGCGGGCCTTCATTTCTTCCTCTTCGATGAACTCTCCTCGGTCCGCCTGAGCAATACCCTCGCGCGCGGCAGCGCGAAAGCGGGCATCCTCTTCCAGAAGACGCAACGCGGCATCCTTCACCAGCCGTTCGGCATCGGTGCCTTCCTTGGTGGCGATCTGCGCAAGCTGCGCTTCCTGCTCCGGGGTGAAATGTACTTCCATTGTCTTCAGGATACAGGAAACCGCACGCGGTTCACTTCCCTACCAAATGCCCCGCGTCGTGTTCGTTTTCCAAACAAGTTTCGTCCAACAGTTCCGTGTCGGGCACGAAAAACAACTTCAGCTTGACGGTCCAGGGCTTGGTGTACGCTTTGGGATCGTCGACCGTGACTTCCACCTCCATGCGCCCGAAGTTCACCCGCCGCAACCGTTCGGTCACTTTGGCGCGGTCGGTCAGTGGGCTGCCGTTACGGTCGAGCCACTGCCCGTCGCGAAAGCCGTTGGTTTCCACGACCAGCGCGTCGCCATCCCATTTCCCGATAGAGTATCCATTCCATGAAGGGTTCGGGTCAACGGGCAGCGGCCGCCCATCCATGAAAATCTGGCGGTAGCTGGTGTCGCGCTCACTCAACATTAGCAGCAGTCCGGGAAGCTGCACGATTTTCCGATAAAACGCATCGGTGTGCAGCCTGAGGAACCCAATGGGGAGGCACTTGGTGCCGGGATCGTCTTTCCCGTTCTGCTCCGAGCGCGCCCTCACCAGCTCCGCAGCCCAGGGTTGATACGGGAGACCGCCTTTGAGTCCCCATCCGAAGTTCATGAACTCCTGGCTGACTTCCTGATCCGGACATCCGCCGGGCGGGCAGGGTCTGTTTTTCTCGGCGTCCCAGATTCCCGAAAAATCCGGCTTGCCGTCGGCGGACTTGGGCGCGGGCGCGGCGAAATTGGGAGAACCGTCCGGATTCCTGGGAATTCCCGGAGTCGGGTAATGTAGCCATTGCGCCGATAGGGAGGCGCACGTCACGATGAAAAGTGCCGCCAGCGTTGCCTTATTGATGAACGCCATTCCGTTTGCCACTTAGGCTATCACGCCCCGCGCCGCCTACATCTGGCAGCAGGTGACGTGGGCGGAAACGGCGCGCCAGATTCCGGCTTGATAGGCCCACAAATCTGTGGCGTCCGGTGCATCGGTCATGGTTATCTTGGGCAGCATTTTAACTCCGTCGAGTTCATTTCCCAACCAAATGCCTCGTGTCCTTTTCGTTTTCCAAACAGGTGTAGTCAAGCAGATCCGTGTCAGGCACGAGAATCAAGTTCAGCTTCACAGTCCACGGCTTGGCGTACGCTTTGGGATCGTCGACCGTGACGTCCACCTCCATGCGCCCGAAGTTCACACGCCGCCACCGCTCGGTCACTTTGGCGCGGTCGGTCAGGGGACTGCCGTTACGGGTCGAGCCATTGCCCGTCGCGAAACCCGTTGGTCTCGACCACCAGCGCGTCGCCATCCCATTTCCCGACGGAGTATCCGTTCCACGTAGGGTTCGGGTCCACGGGAAGCGGCCGCCCATCCATGAAAATCTGCCGGTAGCTGGTGTCGCGCTCACTCAACATGAGCAGAAGTCCGGGAAGCTGCACGATTTTCCGATAAAACGCATCCGTGTGCAGCCTCAGGAAACCAATAGGGAGGCACTGTGTGCCGGGATCGTCTTTCCCGTTCTGTTCCGAGCGCGCCCTCACCAGCTCCGCCGCCCAGGGTTGATACGGGAGACCGCCCTTCAGTCCCCAGCCGAAGTTCATGAACTCCTGGCTGACCTCCTGATCCGGGCAGCCGCCGGGCGGGCACGGTCTGTTCTTCTCCGCGTCCCAAATTCCTGAGAAATCCGGCTTGCCATCGGCGGTCTTGGGCGCGGGCGCGGCCAAATTAGGAGAGCCGTCCGGATTCCTGGGGATTCCCGCAGTCGGGTAATGCAGCCATTGCGCCGATAGAGATCCACACGCCCCAACCAAGAGTGCCGAGAGCATTGCCTTCTTGATCATGGATAATTTACGCCAGTGCTTTCCAAAACACGGTTGTGTCGCAAGGTCTTCCATCAGGAAACAGCGCGTACTTCGGGATGACGCCGACCTTCGTCCATCCCAAGCGCGTGTACAATCTCTCAGCGTCTCCTCCGGTGACCGTATCCAGCACAAGAAGGGTTTTGCCTGCTTGCCGACTGGCTTCCTCCGCGTGTTCCATGAGACGGGCAGCAATTCCCTGCCCGCGGCCTGAACGCCGGACCAGCAATTTGGCGATATCGGAGCGATGGGGTTGGTTCGGCGGCGTCGCGTTCACGATCTGAACCGTTCCCATCAAATTGGAATCGAGAAAAGCTGCCAGCAAAATTCGGTCGCCGTGTTCTACTCCTTCGACGACCTTTTCGAAGAACGACTCAGCCTCGGGCCTCGAGAGTGACGCCATGAAACTGACGGAGGCGCCCCCTTCCACGCAGTCGAGCAGAACATCCGCAAGCGCACTGATGTGTCGACGCCCTTCGGTGCCATTCAGCCGCCGAATCTCGATCACAAGACCAGCTTACTTCAGTGTCCGCTGACTCCGCCCCAGGGCGAAGTCAAGTGATAAAAAGCCGCCGGGCCAATCATTTCCACGCGGCGGATCTTGCGGTTCTCAATGAGGAACGCCTCGGTAACCAGAATGCTGGAGGGCGAGTTGAAGAATCCGAACGTGTACGGGCGGCCGTCGGAAAGGATGCCCGACTTTACTGTTCCCTGATCGAACACAGCGTGCGACCAGACGACGCCGCGCTCGGCATCCACCAGCGGATAGCGGCGGTCATGGATAGCCTGAACCACAAAGTAGTAGCCCAGTTTGAACTGCGACATGCAATCCAGCGCGAAGCCGTTGATGGCGTCCTTGGGCTCGTTGGGAGGCCGGGGGACGTTGGTGGTATGTGAGCCGTTTTCAATGCGGTCGCAATCGTCGGTGAAGGGATATGTGCCGGTGCCATTCACGCCCTTGCCGTCGTTCTTCTCGAGGCCGCTGAAGTAGGCGTCGGCGATCGAAATCATTTCCGGGCGCGACAGCCGCTGCGCCGGAGGAATCGATTTGAACCACATGTCCTCGGGCTTGTAGCCGGGCTTATCCAGATCGGCGATGTTGGCTGGACCGCCGCCGCCCTGCCGGAAGTAGATGGCTTCCACTTCAGAGATGCGACCGAGTTGGATGCGCAGGCGCAGGCTCATCAGCAACGGCTTGCCGGCTTCATGCATGGTGCCCATGAAAACCACGCTGCCGAACTCCGGGTCGGCGAAGATGTGCTTGTAGTTGCCGGGGCCTTCCACGGTTTTCCAGAACCCGTCGCCGAGCTGCATCACCTGATCGTTTTCGGTGTACTTGACGTCTGCCGAGAGCGGCAGGCGCTTGGGATCGCGCGCGACCAAGGCAGCTATGTATTGATTGACCACGTCCTCCAGACAAGCCCGGTTGCAATTGAGCGGGATGGGCCCGGTGGAAGCGCTGGCGTGGGAGCCGAGAGCCAGCGCGGCCGCAATTGCGCCGGCGGCGACGAGGGTGAAGCGCATGATCAGTTGTTCTCCTGGGATGGGATTCTATCAGGTCCGGGCTATCGGGTCGGGAAAAGTGGGATAGTAGGAGCATGGCGCGGGGCTGGGAAAGCAAGTCGGTCGAATCTCAGATCGAAGCGGCCGAGGAGCGCGCGGCGTTGGCGAAGGCGACGAAACTGACGGCCGAGGAGTCCGATCGCAAGCAACAACGCGAGAGTCTGCAATTGTCGCGGACCCGTGTGATGCACGACCTGGAAACCTCAAAGAACCCCCACTATCGCGCGACGCTGCAAGCGGCATTGAAGCATCTGGACGACAAAATCGCCACGCTCAAGTGATGCTGCGGTTTCTCTGCTTTGCAATTCTGGCTGTCCCTGTAATGGCGCAACAGTTTCACATCGATCATGTAACAGTGGCGGGCAAGAATGTCGAGGCCATGACCAAGGCGCTGCGCACTGTAGCGGGAATCGCGGCGGAGTACGGCGGCCCGCACTCCAATCACGCCACCGAAATGGCGCTAGCCAGTTTTCCAGATGGGTCATATCTGGAGCTGATCGCGATCCAACCGAAAGCCGATCCGGCTGCGCTAGCAGCGCATTACTGGCACAAGTTCATGGAATCGGATGGCGGACCGTGCGCCTGGGCGATTCGCCCTGCGGATTTCGGCGGAGAAGTCGAGCGCCTGCGCAAGGCCGGTGTTGCGGTGACCGATCCTCGCAAGAGTGGACGCAAGCGGCCAGACGGCGTCCAGCTCGATTGGGAGACGGCGCAGGTGGGTCCGACCAACGGCGGCTTCTTTCCGTTCATCATTCACGATTTCACGCCGCGAGATAATCGTGCCTTTCCGAGCGGTAAACCAACCACTACCAAATGGGCCGGCGTCGTCAATGTCGTGATCGGTGTTCGCAATCTCGACCCTGCCATCGCTCGATACCGGCAGGCGTACGGATTGCAGGCGCCAGTATTAGAGAGCAATGCCGCATTTGGCGCGAAGGTCGCGTTGTTTTCGGGAACCCCCGTCGTGCTAGCCGCGCCGCTCTCGCCCCAATCGTGGTTGAGCGCTCGCATCGAGCAATTCGGCGAAGCGCCGTGCGCATTTGTTCTCGGCACCCGGCCGACGACGACGCTTGACAAGATTTCTTGGGCCGACGCGGCACAACTGGGCTGGCATCTCGGCTTCGAAGTCAAATGAAGCTGCTCGCCCTGCTGGTGGCGCTGGCGCCATTTGCCTCCGCGCAGATCCAAATCGATCCCGCGATCGCAGCCGAGATCGCCAAAATCAAAACCATCGACAACCACGCCCACCCCGTGCTGCCCGCCGCCGGTGACACCGGTTACGACGCGCTCCCCGTCGAGCACATGGACCCCTACACCGAACCGGTGCGAATGCGAGCCGGATCCCCGCTGGCGGCGGAAGCCTCGACCCACGGCTTCGGAACCGAATCGATCCGGCAAAAGGGCCAAGACTACCCGAATTGGGTGCTCGATCAACTGGGCATCGAAACCATGCTGGCCAACCGGGTCACCATGGGACCGGGCATCGCGCCGCCGCGATTCCTGTGGGTGCCGTTCGATGACGCCTTGCTGTTTCCGCTGAATAATCGCGCGCTCGCGACAAATTCAGATCGGAAGGCGTTCTTTGACGACGAAGACCGCCTGCTCGCGCGCTATCTGAAAGAATGCGGCTACACCAGGCCGCCTGCAACGCTCAACGAATATCTGCAAAAGATCGTCGACCCGACCCTCCAGCGGCAGAAGCGCGGCGGAGCGGTCGCGATCAAGTTCGAGGCGGCCTATCTACGCTCGCTCGATTTCGACGACGTTCCTCGCTCTGAGGCTGAGTCCGCATACACACACGGACGGGCATACAAAAAACTGCAGGATTTCCTGTTCCGCTACATCGCGGCCGAGGCTGGACGGCTGGGGATGGCGGTGCATCTGCACGTGGCTTGGGGCGCGGGCGGCTACTTCGACATCGGAGGAACGAATCCGCTGCTGCTGGAATCGGTATTCAACGATCCGCGCTTGCGCCGAACCAATTTTGTGATGCTGCACGGCGGCTGGCCGTTCACTCGCGAGATCACGGCGCTGCTGTCGAAGCCCAACGTCTACGCCGATTTCTCCGCGCAAACGCTGACGAATTATCCTCGGCCGGTAGCGCAGGTGCTTCGGGAATGGCTGGAATTCGCCCCCGATAAAGTCTTGTTTGCCACCGATGCTTATCCCTATTCGGACGAGCTGGGCTGGGAACAATCGGGCTGGGTGGCGAGCAGCACGGGCCGGCAGGCGCTTGGATTGGCGCTCACGGAAATGTTGCATGACGGGGAAATCACGCGGGATCGCGCCTTCGAGTTGGCGCACATGGTCCTGCACGATAACGCCGCAAAGCTGTACGACCTGCAAAAATGAACGTTATCTGCGCGTTATCACGCAATCCACGACGCTACCAGAGCGATAGTGCGCGGCCTTCGCGCCACTAAGGTCTCTGAAGTTCCCCTAAGTGTTTCTCCTGAGCGCTTGTTGATTCGTAAAAACATAAACGCGAAATACCGCACATATATTCCGGATTCCCGGCCGAAATGTATGGCAGGCGAGATGCGTGAAGGGTCCAGCGTTGGGAGGCTGTATGGCAACAGGCGTAAAACCTTCGCGATGGAAAACGTGGGGCCACGCGGGCAGCATACGAAACAGTTTGCTGGTCCTGAGCGCCGCCGGAATTGTGCCGACCATTTGCGTCGCGTTGGTGGGATATTACACCATCGGCCGGTTGAACCAGAAGACTAGCGCCATCGTCTTCGCTACTTCTTCCCTGCGCAACCATTGGGAAGGCAACATGATGCATGACGACCTGCGTGGGGACGTCCTGGGAGTGCTTCTCGCCAAAACGAACCAAGAACGTGCCATGGGGCGGACCAGCCTGGAGTCGGACGCGAAGAGGTTTCGCGACGCCTTGATGCGGAATCGAAGGATGCCGGCACTGGAACCCGACGTCCGCGCAGCCCTGAACGCCTTGTACCCATCGCTTGAGGCTTACGTCCTGGAGGCGGAAGCAATGGGCGAATTGGCGGATCACGATCGGGCGAGGGCGATCGCCTACCTGCCTCATTTTGAAGAGTCGTTTGTGGCACTCGATCAGGAGCAAG
>Ga0209517_10008755_pt1 | contig 11770 bp, 13 predicted proteins | sample PeaSoiMetSII2010_FD_187695 | JGI IMG/M metagenome (GOLD analysis project Ga0209517, IMG submission 187695) | Peat soil microbial communities from Weissenstadt, Germany - SII-2010 (SPAdes) (version 2) | ecosystem: Environmental > Terrestrial > Soil > Wetlands > Peat | place: Germany...
GGATTCGAACCTACAACCCTTCGGTTAACAGCCGAATGCTCTACCATTGAGCTACCGAGGAGCAAGTTGGCGGGCAGGCTTCATTTTACACCAGCCCAACCCTCCGGGCCACTGTTGGGCTAGAAAAATCCACGGCTACGTTATAATAAAGGAACTGCCTTCCGGCGGCCAAACCCACCCCGACGTTGCAGTCCGTGGCCAATCATAATGTTCGATAACCTCAGCGATAAACTCCAGCGGGTCTTCAAGAACCTGCGCGGCGAGGGGAAACTCACGGCTGAAAACATGGAGGCCGCGCTGAAGGAGATTCGCCTCGCGCTCCTCGAGGCCGACGTACATTTTAAAGTCGCCAAGCAGTTCATTGAGGCGGTCAAGGAAAAGGCCATGGGCGAGGAAGTGCTTACCGCCCTCTCGCCCACCCAGCAGGTTGTCAAGATCGTCCGCGATGAGATGGTCAAGATGCTCGGCCAGCATCAGGCACGCTTGCGGACCGCTAACGAGCCGCCCAGCGTATACATGATCGTCGGCCTGCAGGGCTCCGGTAAGACCACCTCGACCGGCAAGCTCGCCCGCTGGCTTTCGAAGAACGGTCATTCGCCGATCATGGTTTCGGTCGACGTCTATCGCCCTGCTGCACGCAAGCAGTTGAGTGTGCTCGCCCGCGATCACAAGCTCCCGATTTACGAGGGTGCGCCCGAAGAGACCAAGCCCGCCGAGCTGGCTCGCGGTGCGCGTAAAGAAGCTGTCCAGACAGGGCGCGACGTGATCCTGGTCGATACCGCCGGCCGCCTGCACATCGACGAAGAGCTCATGACCGAGCTGACCGAGCTCAAAGAGCAGCTCAATCCAGTCGAGATTCTGTTCGTCGCCGATGCCATGACCGGCCAGGATGCCGTGAAATCGGCCGACGAGTTCCACAAGCGTCTGGGCATCACGGGCGTGATCCTGACCAAGATGGATGGCGATGCTCGCGGCGGCGCGGCACTATCGATCCGCGCGGTCACCGGCCAGCCTCTCAAATTCGTTGGCGTGGGCGAAAAACCGGACGCCTTCGAGCCGTTTCATCCCGACCGCGTCGCTCAGCGAATCCTCGGCATGGGCGATATGCTCAGCCTGATCGAGAAGGTCGAGGAGACCTACGGGCAAAAAGAGCAGGAAGAGATGCAGCGCAAGCTCATCGAGGATGAGTTCTCGCTGGGCGACTTCCGCGATCAGATGAAGCAGTTGCGCAAACTGGGCCCGCTCGAATCGATTCTGGGGATGATGCCTCAGCTGGGTCCGCTCAAGGATTTGAAGAACGCCAAAATTGACGAGAAGGAAATTACCCGCCTGGTGGCCATCGTCGATTCCATGACCACCCGCGAGCGCAACAATCACATGATCATCAACGGGGCCCGGCGCCGGCGGATCGCCAAGGGTTCGGGCACCTCGGTTCAGGAAGTCAACAATTTGCTCAAGCAGTACGCGCAGATGCGCAAGATGATGAAAAGCTTTACCGGCGGCGGATTCCTGGGCAAACGGCTCGGGAAGCTCAAATTGCCCATGGGCTTCGGGTCATAAGAGAATATATAGGATGGAGTTAGAACAACGATGCTGATGATTCGTTTAGCGCGATTCGGCGCCAAGAAGAAGCCGACCTATCGCGTGGTGGTGATCGATAAAGAGCGGGCGCGGGACAGTACGGCCATCGAAGTGGTGGGGACATACAATCCCATCACGAAGCCCAAGGCGGTGAACCTCAACCATGAGCGGATCGCCCACTGGATGAAAAACGGTGCCCGTCCGTCGGATACGGTGGCTCGCCTGATCAGGGTGTATCCAGCGGCGCCAGCGGCCTAGTTTCCCCCCGTTCACCCCAGGGGCCCGGTTCTGGCATCCAAGTGCTAGAATCGATCCAAGCAGGAGGGTAACGGGTGAAAGATTTAGTAATCGATATCGCCAAAGCTCTAGTGGATATTCCTGATGAAGTGACGGTTCGTGAAGTCGAAGGCGAGCAGGTTACCGTACTGGAGTTGCGCGTCGCACCGACCGATTTGGGTAAGGTGATCGGCAAACAGGGCCGCACTGCGCGTTCGATCAGGACACTGCTGGGAGCCGCGGGCATGAAGTTGAACCGGCGCTTTACGCTGGAGATTTTGGAATAAGGCTAGCCGAACGCCTTGGATGACGCGAAGTGGATCGTGGTCGGCCGTATCCTCCGGGAACGCGGCCGGATCGGTGAACTGACCGCCGAGATCTACAGTTCGCAACCCGGGCGAGCCGAGAAACTGAAGGATGTGATGCTGGGCTTGGGCGGCCTGAAGCGGCCAGTCCAGGTGGAACGGCTCTGGTATCACAACGGCCGGCCGGTGTTTAAGTTCTTCGGGATCGACTCGATCTCGGACGCCGAGGCTTGGCGCGGGGCCGATTTACTGGCTCCCGAAAGCGAGCGGGCGCGTCCGGAGCAGGGCGAGTATTCGCACGCCGAGCTTATCGGCTGTGAAATATGGACCTCCGCGGGGGGACGGCCTCTGGGGATCGTTCGCGGGATCGAGGACTACGGCAGCCAGATCCTTCTTCGCGTGGAGAAGACTGCGGGTGGGGAGATGTTGATCCCCTTCGCGAAAGCCATCTGCCGCGAAATTGATGTGGCCCGGAAAATCATTCGGGCGGAGTTGCCCGAAGGGCTGGCCGAGTTGTGATTTATGACGTTTCATGTTCTGACGATTTTCCCCGAGTTTTTTCGCGGGCCGTTCGAGCATGGAGTGATCGAGCGGGCGCAGCGGGCAGGTTTGATTGAGATCCGGGTGCACGATCTGAGAACCTGGACGGTGGACCGGCACCGGACTGTGGACGACCGGCCGTTCGGTGGTGGCGAGGGCATGGTTTTAAAGCCCGGGCCGATTTTTGAGGCGGTGGAATCGATCTGGCCGGATCGGGCGGCAGGCAACAGGAAAGTGGTCCTGCTCTCGGCTCAAGGCCGGAAGTTCGATCAGTCCGTGGCTCGGGAATTCGCGGGTCTGAGTGAGTTATTGCTGATCTGCGGCCGGTACGAAGGCGTGGATGAGCGGGTAGCCGAGTATCTGGCCGATGAGGAGATCTCGGTCGGAGATTTCGTGTTAAGTGGCGGCGAACTGGCCGCGGCGATGGTGATCGACGTGGTGGCGCGCCTGAAAGAAGGCGTGCTGGGAAATAGCGATTCGGCGGTGTACGAGTCGTTCGGGGAGGACGGCTTGCTGGATTGCCCGCAATATACCAGGCCGGCGGAATTCCGCGGCTGGAAAGCGCCGGAAGTGCTGCTGGGCGGGAATCACGAGCAGATCCGGCAGTGGCGGCTGAAAGCGGCGCGTGAAAAAACCGCGCGGCAACGGCCAGATTTATTGAGAATGTAGCGGTAGGGCAGGCGATCTTGTCGCCTGCCGAAAGGGAATCTGACAATGGAAAACGCAATTTTGACGAAGATCACGGCTCGCAATGTGAAAAGCGGCCACCCCGAGTTTCGGCCTGGCGACACCATCCGGGTGCACGTCAAAATCAAGGAAGGCGACAAGGAACGGCTGCAGGCGTTTGAAGGCACTGTGATCGCGCAAAACAACAAGGGCGTGAGCCGGACCATCACCGTTCGTAAGGTCAGCTTCGGCCAGGGTGTCGAGCGTATTTTCCCGCTGCATGCGCCCGTGGTGGATCACATCGAGGTGGTGCGCACCGGACAAGTCCGCCGCGCCAAACTGTATTACCTGCGGGGCCTGAAAGGGAAAGCCGCCCGCTTGCGGGAACGCGAGTAATCGTTTTACTGGCGCGAGCGGAAGAATTAAGACCCGATGCCGACCAGCCGTCACGAGAGGGCCTTCCGGCGCGCTGGCTACCGGGCCATCGCCGGGCTGGATGAAGCCGGCCGCGGCGCGCTGTTCGGCCCGGTGTTCGCCGCCGCTGTGATCCTCGATCCCGAAAAACCGATTCGCGGGCTGGACGACAGCAAGCAGCTGGAGCCCGAGCGGCGCCAGGTCCTGGCCCAGCGAATCCGGGAGCGCGCCCAGTCCTGGGCTGTGGCCGCTGCCGACGCCTTCGAAATCGACCACTGGAATATCCTGCAGGCCGCGCGTCTGGCCATGCGCCGCGCGGTGGAGCGGTTGCCCGCGCCCTGCGATTGCCTGCTGGTGGACGCCGTCCGCGTGGACCTGCCCCTTCCGCAAAAAGCGCTGATTCACGGCGACGCGCTGTGCTTTTCGATCGCTGCCGCGTCTATTTTGGCCAAGGTCGCCCGGGATGCCGCGCTTGAGGCTTGGGATGCGGTGTTTCCTGAGTACGGCTTCAAGGACAACAAAGGCTATGGCACGCCGGAGCACTTAGCCGCGCTCGAACGGCTGGGCCCCACCAGCTTGCATCGATTCAGTTTCGAGCCAGTCCGGAACCTGAGCCGCTACCAACTTTGGACCGGCTATCCGATCCCGCAGCCCATCCCCGAGCAAGGCGAGCTATTCGCATGTCCCTAACCCCGGAGCCGGCCTCGGCTCCTGACTCCCTACCCGCCCCCCCCGGCGAAACCCGGCGGTCGCCCCGGACCCCGCGCCTGCTGCGCCTGTGCTTTGCGATCTTTACCTTCGAGATTGGCCTCTTCCTGACCGTTTTCCCGTGGGTGGACATCTGGAGCCTGAATTACTTCTCAGGCTGGATCCCCGCGCTGGAAAATGTGTGGGATGAGCCCTACTTTCGAGGGGCAATCACCGGTTTGGGCCTGGTAAATATTTACGTCGCCTGCGCCGAAGTACTAAGGCTCTTTCGTCGCGATTAGTCCCATAAAATCAATACCTTCCAATCCGCCGCGGATTTAGCGGCTTCATCTTTTCAACCCAAGTCCTACTAGGGAAAACCCCTATTGACGTAAACTAAAGTACTAGGTAGTATTTAAGGTGAAGCTCTTAGCTGCAAGTCCTGAGTGTGCTAGTACTACGGGGCCAGCTGAGGGGAAAGGTGCAGGGTAATGAGAAATCTTCGTAGTTCACTAGTACTGTGTGGTACAATCTGCGCAGTAATTGTTTTGGCGCTTGTGCTTAGCGCCGTAACCTATGGAAGCAGCTTACAACTGCTGTCTCACGGTCCGATGCCTCCGCCCCCTGGCGGCGGCGACAATGGCGGAAACATTGCGCATGGACCGATGCCTCCGCCCCCTGGCGGCGGCGATAACGGCGGAAACATTGCGCATGGACCGATGCCTCCACCTCCTGGCGGCGGCGATAACGGCGGCAACCTGCAGTTGGTGTAGTTCTCTTTTCAAAGAAACAAGACAGCTCCGGCCTCGCAGCCGCTTCTCGTGAGGTCGGAGTATGGCCTTGAATCAAGTAGCTTTGGTCCTGGAGGCGGTCAGTATCGCTATTCAGGCTGCGGTTATTATTTTGCTCCTTCGAGGTTCCTTCCGGCGTTATCCCCTCCTCCTGGTTTATTGCTTTCTGCAACTGGCTGCCACGGTCTCAGAGGAATACGTCTTCCGCGTCTTCGGCAACGTCAGTAACCTTTATCGAAGATTGTATTGGACCGATGAAGTCACACTGGACTTGCTGCTATTCCTGATGGTGATCGCTCTCACCTTCCGAGCCCTGGAAGGGAGCGCGCTTCGAACCGGGATGGGCCGCCTGTTGGGGGCTGTCGTGGTGGTGGTTCTGATCGTGCCGTTCGTACTTTTCAGCGCCCGCCGGTTTAGCGACCCCTGGTTCGACGGAACCAGCCAGCTCCTCAACTTCGGCGGTGCGATCATGAATTTGGGCTTGTGGACCGCGCTCATAGGCACCAAGAAGCGCGATCCCCTGCTGTTGACGGTATCCGCCGGACTGGGAGTCGCCGTAACCGGCGCCGCGATTGCGTTCGGTCTCCGGCGTTTCACGCCGCCCGAGAGCATCTCGCAGCAACTGGCGAATCTGTTCAAGACTGTCACCTATCTGGCCAGCGTGGCGATCTGGTGCTGGGCGTTCCGCCCGGCTGGGCGCAAGAGCCCGACTCCTCCCGCGGCAGTCAGCGCACCAACTCCATCGTGAAGCTCGCGCGGCGCGATCTTCTTAAGTCCGCACTTGTTTCCACGGCACTGCTGGGCGCGGCTCGCCCTCCGAAAAAAGTCGTCATCGTAGGAGCGGGACTCGCGGGACTCTCCGCAGCCTACGAATTGGTCCAGTCCGGCCACCAGGTGACCGTGCTCGACGCACGCGACCGGCCCGGCGGCCGCGTGCTGACGCTGCGCGATACGTTCGCCGACGGCCAGTATGCCGAGGCGGGAGCCGAGACCTTCGGAGAGACTCACAATTTCGTTCAGCACTACGTTCAGGCGTTCCAGCTGGAAACGATGCCTGCCTGGACCTATGGAAAGCTGACTTCCCTCATTGTCCAGAATGGCCAGCGCTCCCCTTCCAACTCCACGCTTTCTCGCAAATACATCGAGCCGGCGGTGAAGGAGATCGGCGATCCTCTTGCGCCAGGGTGGCCTTCGGGCGACCTGCTGCGGCAATTCGACCGCATCTCGATGGCCGAGCTGCTGCAGAGCCGCGGCGCATCGCCCGGGGAGATCGCGCTGTTGCAGATCGCGTATAGCGATTCGTGGGATAACGGAACCGCGCCGGATTCGGCCTTGTGCCTGCTGCGTGACGAAGCCATCGCGCGTAAAGGCGCATCGTTCCGCATCCGCGGTGGCAATGACCAGCTTCCCAAGGCTCTGGCACAGAGGCTGGGAGCGCGCGTGCATTACCGTGCAACGCTCCAGCGTATCCAACAGAACCACAACCAGGTGACGGTGACGGTGAACACGTCAGGCCGCCGCAGCCAAATCTCCGCGGATTATCTGATCTGCGCGATTCCGTTCACGGTGTTGCGATCGATCGAGGTGTCGCCGGCGTTCAGCCCGGACAAACAGCGCGCGATCCGCGAGTTGAGCTACAACTCGGTGACCAGAGTCTACGTGCAATCGCCAACCCGGCCCTGGATCGCGGAGGGACTCTCGGGCTACGCCGCTACCGATCTCCCCATCGGAACGGTGTGGGACTGCACGGAAGGCCAACCCGGCGCGCGCGGGATACTGGAATCCTACGCCTCGGGCGAACGCGCCCGGCGGTTAGCGTCGCTGTCCGAGCCCCAGCGCATTCGCAACGTTGTCGAGAATCTTCAAAAGGTGTTTCCAGGCGTGAGCGAGGGGAAAGCCGTATCGATCGTCTGGGACGCCGATCCGCTGGTGAAGGGCGCATTCGCCTGGTTCAAGCGCGATCAGATGGCGACACTGTTGCCGCACATCGCCCGCCGCGAAGGCCGCGTATTTTTCGCGGGCGAGCACACGTCGCCCTGGTTCGGGTGGATGCAGGGCGCGCTCGAATCCGGCAATCGCGCCGCACAAGAGGTAAATAATGCGGCCTAGGTTTTCTTAAAACTGATTCCCAATTCCCGCAGCTGCCGCTCCGGCACGTCATTTGGAGCGTCGCACATCAGATCGGTGCCCTTGGCCGTCTTGGGGAAAGGAATCACGTCGCGAATCGACGTTTCGCCCGCCAGGATCATCACCAGCCGGTCGAGGCCGAGCGCGATGCCGCCATGCGGCGGAGCCCCGTATTCCAGAGCTTCCAGCAGAAACCCGAATCGCTTGCGGGCCTCTTCTTCGCTGAAGCTTAGGGCCGAAAACACTTTCGACTGCACATCCTGCCGATGAATACGAATCGAGCCGGAGCCCAGCTCGGTTCCATTCAGCACCAGGTCGTACGACTTGGCACGGCAGCGCGCCGGGTCGGTGGTGAGCTTCTCGATATCTTCGTCATGGACCGAAGTGAACGGATGATGCGCGGCATTCCAGCGCTTTTCTTCCTCGTCCCATTCGAACATCGGGAAGTCCACGACCCACAGGAACTGAAAGTTCTTGGGATCCAGAAGTTTGTGTTTGTCGGCGTACTTCTGCGCGGCGAACAAACGGAGCTGTCCGCACGCCATCAGCACGGTTTCCTCTGGCTTGGGGCCTTTCGGTTCGCCTCCCCAGCCCGCGAGCAGCAGCAAGTCTTCCTCCTCCGCGCCGATTCGCGCGCGAACAGCGTTCATCTGCTCGGGGAAATCGCGATCCAGGCGTTTGGGATCGTCATACACGCGCAGCCCGCGTTCCTGGCCGAATGCCTTCAGCTCATCGCGCTCCTTGCGGCTGATCTGGCCGACCTTGGGAATGCGAATGGCCACCAGGGGTAGCCCCTCGGGCGTTAGTCCGGCACCCCCGAACAAGTCTTCGACGCAATGGAACTGGGGAATCCGCAAGTCGGGTTTATCGCTGCCGTATGCGAGCATCGCCTGGGCATAGGTCAGGCGCGGGAACGTCGCGGGAACGTCGTAACCGGCCACTTTGCACGCCGCGCCGATCAAAGGCTCGATCACTTCGTAGATGCGCTCCTGCTGCGGGAAGGACATCTCCAGGTCGATTTGGGTGAACTCGGGCTGGCGGTCCGCGCGCAGATCCTCATCGCGGAAGCAGCGCACGATTTGGAAATATTTCTCGAATCCCGCCACCATCAGCAGTTGCTTGAAGATCTGCGGCGATTGAGGCAGGGCGTAGAATTTCCCCGGGTTGACGCGGCTGGGAACCAGGTAATCGCGCGCCCCTTCCGGTGTGGAGCGCGTCATGAACGGCGTCTCGATTTCGAGAAAACCCATGGCCGTAAGGACCGCGCGTACGGCGAAGGCGATCTTCGAGCGCAGGATAATGTTGCGCTGCATCTGCGGGCGGCGCAGATCGATGTAGCGATACTTCAGGCGCGCGTCTTCCTTGACGTCGACGTTCTCTTCCATCGGAAACGGCGGCGTCTTGGATGTGTTGAGAATCCAGATCTTATCGACCACCACTTCGACCCCGCCGGTCTCAATGGCGGCGTTTACAGTGTCATCGGCACGGCGTTCGACCAGGCCCTCCACTGCGATCACATATTCTGAGCCGAGCAGTTCCGCCTTGGCGTGCACCGCCGGGTCGCCATCGGAGCGAAACACGAGCTGCGTGACGCCATCGCGGTCGCGCAGGTGAATAAACAGCACGCCGCCCAGGTCGCGGCGTCGATGCACCCAGCCCATCAATATGGCGCGTTTGCCGGCGTCGGTTGCACGAAGTTCCCCGCAGGTATGCGTCCGGCGCAGCTCGCCTAAAAAGTCGAGAGGTACTTGTTCCATTTTCTAATTTGATTTAATCCGCGCCGCGAGCTCGGAGCGTGTGAGCTTCACTTGCTCGCCTGACGCCATGTCCTTTAGTGAATACGTCCCCGTGCTGACTTCATCATCGCCCAGGATCAGGGTGTAGCGCGCGCCGGTCTTGTTGGCGACCTCCAGAGCCCGCTTCAGCTTGCGGTCGGCTGAGCGCTCAACCGAAAATCCCTGCGAGCGGAGTTCGGCCGCGAGCGCGCCGGCGTGCTGCTCGGCAGCTTCGCCCATGGGCGCGAGGAACACGTCCACGGCAGGCTTGAAGCGGTCCGGATTCGCTTCTTCGAGAATCATCACCAGGCGATCCTCGCCGATCGAAAAGCCGATACCCGGCGCCGGAACCTTCGAGCCGATGGCTTCCGCCAGGCCGTCATAGCGTCCCCCGCCCAGCACAGAGTTTTGGGCTCCAAGAGCTCCGTGCGTGATCTCGAAGGTCGTGCGCATGTAGTAATCCAGGCCTCGCACCAGCCTCGGGCGAACCTCATACGCGATCCCGCGAGCATCCAGGTGTGCGCGCACGGTCGCGAAGTGCTGGCGGCACGCTTCGTCCAGATGATCCAGGATGGATGGCAGCGCGTCGATATATGGCTGGTCTTCGTGAACCTTGCAGTCGAGTACGCGCAGCGGATTGGTCGTCGCGCGGCGCTGGCAATCGGCGCATAGATGAGGCGCAACCTCGGCGATCTTGTTACGCAAAAGAGTCAGATACGAAGGACGGCAGTCTTTGCAGCCCACCGAGTTCAGAATCAGCTGAATTCCTTCCAGCCCGCAGCGGCGGAACAGCTCCACCACCATCTCGATTACTTCCGCATCCACCACCGGCGATTCCGAGCCGATGGCCTCCGCGCCGATCTGGAAAAACTGGCGGAAACGGCCCTTTTGCGGGCGCTCGCGGCGGAACATCGGGCCCAGGTAGTAGAACTTTTTGACGCCGGGAATCTGGTCCAGGCGATGCTCGATGTAGGCGCGCATCACCGAAGCCGTGGCCTCCGGACGGAGAGTCAGCGAACTGCCGTCGCGATCGTCCCAGGTGTACATTTCCTTGCCGACGATGTCGGTGTCTTCACCCACGCCGCGAGCGAACAGCGCCGTCTCTTCGAACAGCGGCGTGCGGATTTCCTGGTAATTGTAAATGCGGAACACTTCGCGAGCCACCGTCTCGACGTGATTCCACGCGGCGCTGGCGGGCGGAAGAATGTCGCGAGTGCCTTTGACGGCCCGGATCACAGAGAACTCCTGCGCATGCTGGCCCTACCCAGGGGGGCAGGCTTTAGAGGTTGCTGAAAAACGCAATCATCCGCTCGATGACTCTCGCGGCTCGGAATCGGTGGTCTGCGTTTACAGCGACTTACCGAGCCGCGACAGTGATGGAGCGGTTGTTTCGCCGCGTTTTTCAGCAACCTCTTTAGCCTGCGCGGGGCTTTAGCCCCGCTCAGTGAGTAGTTCATTCCGCTTCTTCCTTGGCCTGCTGGCCCCGCTCCATGTATCCGACGACGCCCTTCTGAAAGCGCGCCTTTTCTTCCCCGCTCACCGGGCGGCGCGGCTTGGCGGGCGTGCCCATCACCAGCATATCCGCAGCTACTTCCATCCCCTCGGGAACCAGCGAACCGGCGGCGACGACCGCGCCGCGGCCAATCTTTGCGCCAGTCAGCACGCAGGCGCCGATCCCGATCAGGCTGTCTTCTTCCACCGTGCAGCCGTGCAGCACCGCGGCGTGACCCACGCTCACGCGGTCGCCGATGATCGCCGGAAAGCCTTTGTCGGTGTGAATGATGGTCCCGTCCTGGATGTTCGTTTCCGCTCCAACGCGAATCGGCTCGATGTCCCCCCGCAAGACCACGCAGGGCCAGATGCTCGAGCGTTCGCCGATCTCCACGTCGCCAATGACGTGGGCGCCGGGGTCGACATAGGCGGATACGGCGATTCTGGGCTTAATGCCTCGGAAACTGCGAATCATGATCGGAGGGGGTAACCATCATGCTAACAGAAGCCGATATGCTCAAGGTATGGCGCGAGTATGGATTTTGCTCGTTACTGTCTGCTGCGTACTGCGAGCGGATGAACGTATCCAGCAGCTGGTCACGCGCCTCAGCCAGGAAGCGGACGCGTTTCGGAAAATTGCCCCCGATCTGGTCGGCCAGGAAACCCTGTTCCAGCGCGCTCTGAAACCGCCCAAACAAGGACTCCGTATCCGCGTGGGCGCCAGCGCCCAGAAGCCTCCGGAACCCGTTTGGCAGGAGCGGCGCATTTCGTCCGAATACAGCTTCGCGGCCTTTGCCGGCGAGGGCGGAGCCCTGCATGAGATGCGCCGCGTCACGGCGGTCGACGGCCGCACTGTGCAGGATCCAAAGAAAGCCCAGCAGGAGCTGGCTGCGATCGTTACCGCCGCCGACGACAAGCGGAAAAAGGAACTGCTGGAACAGTTCGAAAAATACGGATTGTTGGGCGCTGTGACCGATTTTGGACAACTCCTGCTGTTATTCACATCGAGCGACATTTTGCATTACGAGTTCACCTATCGCCGCCTGGAAAACCAAGGCAATGCTCATCTGCTGGTATTCGGATACCAGCAGGTCGACGGTCCGGAAGGCTTGACGGT
>Ga0209517_10008756_pt1 | contig 11770 bp, 10 predicted proteins | sample PeaSoiMetSII2010_FD_187695 | JGI IMG/M metagenome (GOLD analysis project Ga0209517, IMG submission 187695) | Peat soil microbial communities from Weissenstadt, Germany - SII-2010 (SPAdes) (version 2) | ecosystem: Environmental > Terrestrial > Soil > Wetlands > Peat | place: Germany...
CCGGATGCGCTGCTTGTCTCGGTGCGGGCAGGACTGGATGCGAGCCTGGAAAAGGCTCGCATCGTGGGCATTGCGCCGGAGACGATTGTCCTGGACCCAGGGTATGGCTTCGGCAAGCGGGGCGAGGAGAATTTTGCGCTGCTGGCGCGCCAGGCGGAGTTGCTTCGGCTGGGCCGCCCGCTGATGGCCGGCGTGAGCCGCAAATCGTTTCTGGGAAAGGCGTTGGCGCCGCTGTACGCCGGCAAACCTGCTCCGGTTGAGGAGCGGGAGGTAGCCAGCGTGGCGGGGCTCGTGGCGGCCATCCTGCACGGCGCGTCCGTCGTGCGGGTACACTGGGTACGCCCTGCGGTTGAGGCGGCGCTGGTCGCGGATACGGTGGTGGGCAGCAGATGACAGTTTGCCGGATACAACCAGCCGCTCACAGCCGTCGTGTTTGCGGTGGTCCAATGTGAGCATACGTAGGGTTGATGTGCGCCTAGGATGATGCGTAGTGGGGCCGCTCCCCAGTCGTTATTAAGACCGGTCTAGCTTCCAGCAAGGCTCCCGGAAGGCTGCGTCCTCCATGCCCGCGAAAGAGATTCTGCAAGAAGCCAGGAAACTTCACAAAGTAAGTGAGAGTCTCGATGCGCTGGCGCAACAACACGCGCCCGTAGCAGAAGGCCTCACGATTCTGGCAGGAACGGTTCGGAACTCGGCTGCGCTGCTGGAGGTTCTGGTTGCGCTGCGGCTGGGGCCGGAGCCGGGGTTGGATGCGGCAAGTAACTGGATAAACGGAGCAGAGGTCAGGGACCCCCAGCGACGAATACCTGCCACTGGGGACCGCGCAGAACTCTGGGGCCGAGACCCGATTTGAGGTTGTGGGTCAGGCGCTCACTGGGCACACGTCACCGCCCACCATTAACCACTGCTCAAAGAGGAGCCTAGCTATGAAGAATATGAAGAAGAAGAGCCGGGTAGAAATTGCACGGGAGATTATCGCCAATATAAGACGAGAGATGGACAGGCCGCGGCTTACCGAGTCGGTACGCAACGGCCTGAGCGCGGCAGCGCCACTCGAACCTGTGCACTCCGCCCGTTTCAAGAGATAGCGTCAACGGCAAACATCCGGCCCCGGCTTCGGGCTTCCCGGTCCAGCTTTACTCTCTCTACACGCCTGGGAGCGCATAGAGGCGGTAGAGCACGTGCCGCCGCAGGGGGTGACCCTCAGGCAGGCGCGGATGGTCGAAGTCGCCGCTCCGGTCGTGCAACATCCCGATCTTTTCCATCACGCGCCGGGAGCGGAGATTGGCCGGCACGGTAAACGACACCAATCCCCGCAGCCCAAGCGTCTCAAACGCGTACCGGACTACGGCCTGCGCGCCTTCGGTGGCCAGCCCACTGCCCCAATGCTCGCAGGCCAGCCGCCAGCCAATCTCGACCGCCGGCATAAACGGCGCTGTAAACCCAGGCACATTCAGCCCGACGAATCCGATGAACTCCCGCGTCTCAATCAACTCCGCCGCGTACAGCCCGAATCCGTAACGATCGAAGTGCTCCTCGATACGCGCAATCGTCTGGTCCGTCTCCTCCGCCGTAAGCTGCGCCGGAAAGAACTCCATCACCCGCGCGTCGGCATTGATGGCCCGAAAGGGCTTTCGGTCCTCCTCCCGCCAGCGGCGGAGGATCATGCGTGCGGTGGTGAGGTCGTTGGGCATGAAGGAAAGGCCAGCCGGTGCAGAGATGAGCGATTCCCTGATCCCAATATCGAACCCTGGGAATCGCTCATTTGTTGGCGATTGAGAGAATAGCCGCCCCAGATTAGCTGCTTATTCCCACCTTGTACCGCGGCCAAAGCGGCCGCAGCGCATCGTGGTCGATGTCGGGCTTGCCATCGCACTCCACTTCAATCACCGTCACCGGCTGGTCGGGCGCCTTCAACGGCAGCCCCGTCAGCCGCAGCGACCACTCGTCCTGCGTAAACTGCACAGCCTCGCCCGTCTTCAGCAGCCGCGCCGATTTCGCCTTCGCCTTCAACCCGGCAATGGCAATCACGGCCTCCGGCTGGAAGAAACTGAGAGCCTCGGCCGCCGGCGTGTACCCAGGCCAGTACTGCTGATGGATGTAGAGCGTATTCCCGCGCCGCGTGTAGTTGGCGTTCGTGTTCCAGCTGAAGTCGCCCCGCTCCGCGCCGTAGATGGCCTTGCCGTTGGTTGCCAACCACTTGCCCACAGCCTCCAGCACGCTCAGCGACTCCTCGGGAATCGACCCGTCCGGCTTCGGCCCGATATTCAGCAGGTAATTGCCGCCCCCGCGCGCGCAGTTGGCGAGGTTGGCCACAATCTCCCTGGGCGTCTTCCAGGAGTCGTCTCCCCGGTTGAAGCCCCAGCTGTCGTTGAGCGTCATGCAGCTCTCCCACGCCCGGCCCGACTCAGCCGCCCGCACCTCCTGCTCGGGAGTGCCGAAGTCCCCCGCCAGCCCATTGCGGTCGTTCACAATGATCTCCGGCTGCAGCTCGAAGACCATCTTGTTCATCCGCTCCGACTCCCACTCGGCTGCGGTGAGCGGCCAGTCCACGTCATACCACAGAATGTCGATCTTCCCGTAGTTGGTCATCAGCTCGCGGATCAGCCCGTGGGTGTACTCGACGAACCGCCTGCGCGCGACCAGATCCGTCTTGCAGGTTGCCCCGTCCGGGTGGTGCCAGTCCATCAGCGAGTAGTAGAAGCCCACCCTCAGCCCTTCGGCGCGGGCCGCATCCACAAACTCGCGCACCAGGTCGCGGCCTGGCCCCTGCTTTGGAGAGCAGTAGTCGGTCAGCTGCGTATCCCAGTGGCAGAAGCCCTCATGATGCTTGGTCGTCATCACCATGTACTTCTGGCCGGCGGCCTTGGCTAGGCGCGCCCAGTCGCGGGCGGCATTGGGCTTGGGATGGAAATGCTTGGCCAGCAGCTCGTATTGCGGTATCGGGATGCCCTCCACCTGCTTGGCCCACTCATGCTGGCCGATCACCGAGTAGAGGCCCCAGTGGATGAACATGCCGAATTTGGCCTGATGCCACCAGGCCATGCGCTGCGCGCGTGTGGCCGCCTGCGCGCCCGTCGAGGCAATCGCTTCCGTGTTTGCGGCGGTCAGGGCCAGGGCACCCGCCGCGCCAATCTGCTTCAAAAACGACCGTCTCGTGCTCTCGCTCCACTCCATCGGGTCCTCCCTCGTCGCAAAACCTGGGTGCCCATGTCTTTCCCCGTGGCGGACCACGGCGGAAGACATGGGAGTCATCTCTGCATCTGGTTTTGCGTCGAGGGAAATATAACAGCCGTGGGGGCCTTGGGGAGCAGATCGCTGCGCCCGCGAATCATTGGAACAGGCTTGACCTGGGTTCAGCGCCCGTGGTGCCCAAACAGCCCGCCACCCCCGTGATGCCCGCCGCCCCCGGAGTGGCCTCCTCCTCCAAAGTGGCCGCCGCCCCCCATCTTGGGCGCTTTCGGCATCTTGGGAGCCTTATAGGAGTAATGCGGGCTCTCTCCGCCGTGCCCACCGCCGAACATGTGGAATCCGCCGGACTGTTTGGGAGCAGACTCGGCATAGCCGCGCCCGCCGGAGTAGCCGCGAGGCTCGGCAAAGGAGCGCTGCGCAAATTCGTTGCGCTGGTAGCTGGACGCCGGCTCCCGCCAGCCCTGCCGCGGGTCCCCGTACGGGACCGTGGGCCGCGCCGCGTAAGCCTGGGTCTGGTTCGAATAGAAGCCGTTGCCGTAGCCGTACCCACCGGGCCGCGCGTAAGTCTGCGGCCGGACGGGCTGGGCCACAGGCGCCTGTGGCCGGTTGTAGCTGTAGTCCCGCAGCGCGGGCCGCACGTAGCTCCCAGCGTAACCCCGGTTTGGCCCTTCCGGCATGTGGTTGTACGCGTAATTCTCCTGCGTCCGCACCGGCGGGCGTGTAAACCCCGGCGCGCCGGCCTGGTTGCCGCCCCTGTCGCCGAACCGGTTGAAGCCCTGCTCCTGGTGGCTGTAGCCGTTGGGCTGGCGGTTGATTCCGCCCCCCTGCGAGCCGTAGCCGCCGCCGTACCCATTCCCGCCGCCGCCGCGCCCACCGCCACCCCAATGCGCCACCGAGGTGCTTTGCGAGTAATAAGGCGACTGGTTGTGGAAGATCGAAGAGGTCAGCCAGTTGAGCAACCAGCCCGCCCAGCCAAACTGCGTGTGGTCGAATGCCGACAAGGCGGTGCCCAGCCCGTAGCGCATCGGCGCCGACCCGGCAATCGACTCCAGCGCCCCGATCAGCGAGAACCCGGGGTAGGGCTGAACCGGCTGCCCGTAGACGTCCCATGGGTTATAGGCAGGCACGTAAACCACTTGCGGAGTGGGCGGAGCCAACTGGATGTACCCCTGCTGGTACGTCACCGTCTCCTGCGGAGTGCTACGCAGCGTCCCGGCGTCCTCGGCCCTCTGGCGCATCACCTGGATGGTCTGGAGCACGTCCTGCGGCTGGTTGTAGTAGGCATTGCCCAGGTCGGTGGTCCAGTGCAGGTCGCGGTTCATCAGGTCCAGCACCTGAGGAAACGCGGTGAGCGCCTTCACGCTGGGGTCCCAACTAGCCTGAGCGTCGGCCCCGGCGGCAATCTGCTCCGGCGTGGCATATCCCTGCGCGTGGATCCAGTTGTCGGCGGCGATCACCTGCGCGGGATAAGTGGAGGCAGCCAGAATCTGCGCCACCAGCGTGTCGGGATAGAGCGCGATGGGCGCTTCCAACTGCTCAAGCTGCTCAGCGGCAAAGGGTTCCCCGCCCTGCTGCGGTTGCGCAAAGCCCTGCTGCGGGTCAGCCATGCCAGGGTTCCCGTAGGGCTGCTGATCGTATGCCTGCTGTTGCGGGTAGGCCTGCGGCTGGGCATACTGCTGGGGGTACTGCTGCGGTGCGTACTGCTGCTGCGCGTAGGGTTGTGCCGGGTAGGCCTGCGTGTACTGAGGGCTCTGCGGCCAGCCCTGTTGGGCGGCAAGGGTCTGCCCGGCGAACAGGGCCGGAAGCACGACCATGGCCAGTGCGGCGAGACGGCGGCGGGACTGAGGCGCGGAGTAGTCAGGCGTAGCAGAGTCAACCGAGAGAGCAAAAGGCAACGCAAAGCGCGCGGGGCGCAAGCAGGTTTGGGGTTTCATATTCCCTCACAAGGGCTCGGTGGTTCCCCCTGAAGCCGTACAAACCGTCCAGCGGAACCGGCCGCCTAACCAGCCGTCAAGCGGAGGACGGACATCTAGCCTAGACACCGGCTGGCCGGGTTAGTTGCGAAAAATGTCGGGGGAGGGGAGTTTTTCCGAGAATCTGCAAAGGAACTGAGGGAGAAGGGGCACTTTTTGGCCGTGCTTGTCGAACGGCAATGGACCGGGTAGACTTGTCCATCTCCCCGGTTTTGGGCTGGATGGCCTTATCCTTCCTGGAAGATTCCTCTGAAAAGGTGCCCGATGACGCTGGCAGCTCACGACATCCCCATGGTGATCCTGCGGTTGATTTTGGCGAGTGCAGGTCTAGCCTGTTTCTACATGGCAGTTTTCATGTACACCGATAAGGTGGGGGCGTGGCAAAACCGGCTTGTGGACCTCTGGGTTGAGATTGGCGAGGGGAGCCAGGGTCTCCTCTCAGCGCAGGCATTGCTTGTAAAGAAATCCTCCGGGCTTGTTACCTCGGGACTTAATTGGCTGCTGGGCGATAGGCTTGTATCGACCCAGGTGGTGGCGGTTTCGTTTTCGCTCTCGTTTGCCTCCACGATTTTGCTCTTTACGTCAGCAGACATTCATGAAGATTCAATGCTGACGAACGGGCCGGATGTGAGGGTGTTGGGGGCGTTTGGGCTTGCCGTCGCCGTCGCTTTTTCTCTCTTTGGGTGCCTGGGAGTGAGAGGGCTAAGCACGCGGGGTAGGCCCCTTCTGGCGCTGGCAATTCCCATTGCGTCGGTCTTGTTCGCCTATCCTGCCTTTGCTTACCTCAGTGAGCCCCGGGGAGTCTCATCCGGGGACGGCCCGATCGAATATATAGCCGGGGAACTCATTTTCCTGGCATCCCCTGCATTTGGGGTCTTATGCGACTTGATGGTGCTGATTGTCAACCGGTTTGTCCTCCGAGGAATGGCCAAAACCGGGAGCTCCGTAACCCTCCTTCTAGGGTTCCTCTATAACGCGGCATGGGTGCTATTCCTGGGTGACTCAGTGGCTTACGTTTTTCGCAACGGGCTTGGTAATCCCAATCTGATTGGAGATCCTCTCGAAGGAGCGATCAGCTTTCTCTCCGCGCATTCATTTAATCATGGGTTTGAAGTCTACATTTCCATCGTAATTGCCCTCATGTCCAATCTGTTCACTTTGTTCGTTTCTGCTGGCCTGCTGACTATCGTCGCAGCCGCCCTGGCGCATCGTTTATTTTGGCCGCTTGCGGGGCGCACGGTTTATGCCTTGTACCAATTCAAGATCCTTTCCAATAAGGCGCTGCAATTTTCGACTGGCCTTGCGCTCTTGCTCCTTGCATTCCCTGGTCTCGAGGGCATTCTCAAGCGCCTACATCTTCTTTGACGGCGGTTCCGTGCTTCCAATTCGTTCCCCAATATCCGGACCAGCAGGTCCTTCGACTCGCTTCGCTAGCTCACGATGACAGCTCGCGATGAGGGCAACGGCGTCACGTTCCCGGCAGGCCAAAAGGTCGGCAGGGTTTATCATCGAAGAGGTCGCGGTTCGGGTTGGCTGCGCCTTGGGGCGAGGGAAGAAAAAGCGGGCCCCTGCGGCTAAGCTCAGGGCAGGCTTTCGACTGCGCCAGGATGATAATTCTCAAGCCTTGACGGATTTTCAGGACCTCCAACGTGAGAAACGGACGGACATGCGAGCAAAGACGGCGGTAGTGCTAGGCGCCCAGTGGGGCGACGAGGGCAAGGGCAAGATTGTGGACGTGCTGAGCGAGCGGTTTGCCGCCGTGGCGCGCTACGCAGGCGGGCATAACGCCGGACACACAGTCATCATCGGCGGCCAGAAGTTTGTGCTGCAGCTCATTCCCTGTGGCGTCCTCCGCCCGGGGTGCCGGGGCATCATCGGCAACGGAGTCGTCCTCGACCCCATCGCCTTTCTCAAAGAGGTTGCCAAGCTGCGCTCTCTGGGCGTGGCCGTCGATGACCAGCTTTTTGTCTCCAACCGGGCCCAGGTGATTCTTCCCTACCACCGCATGATCGAATTGGCAGCCGAGAGCGCCCCCGGCCGGCAGAAGATCGGCACCACCAGCCGTGGCATCGGTCCGGCCTACGAAGACAAAATGGCCCGCAGCGGACTGCGCGTGGTGGACCTGTTGCATCCTGACCTGCTGAAGACGCACATCGAGGCGGCCTGCGCGGAGAAGAACGCCATCGTCCGGGCTCTCTTCGGCACCGGCACCGCGCCCCTCGACCCGGAGAAGATGTACGACGAGTACGCGGCGGCGGCCGAGCAGGTGCGCCCGTTTGTTCAGGATACGGGACGTCTGCTGAATAAGATTCTCGCCGGCGGCGGCAGCGTCATGTTCGAGGGTGCGCAGGGGACCATGCTCGACATCGACCACGGCACCTATCCCTTCGTCACCTCATCCTCCTCCACCGCGGGCGGAGCGGCCACCGGAACCGGCGTCGGACCCACCGCGATCGGAACCGTCATCTCCGTGACCAAGGCCTATGTGACGCGCGTCGGCGGAGGTCCGTTTCCCACTGAGATTCACGACGCCGCCGGCGACGAGTTGCGTGCGCGCGGCAACGAGTATGGAGCCGTGACCGGCCGTCCCCGCCGCTGCGGATGGCTCGACATTCCCCTGCTCCGCTACTCCAACCAGGTCAATGGCGCGGAGTGGCTGGTGATCACCAAGCTCGATGTCCTCGACTCGCTCGCCGAAATTCCCATTTGCGTCGGCTACGAGATCGGCGGCAAAACCACCGACGAGATTCCCGCCGACGTGGACGGCCTCGAGCAGGTCAAACCCGTCTACACCACTCTCAAGGGCTGGCAGACTTCCACCGAGGGAATTACCGAGTTCGACAAGCTGCCCCAGGCAGCCAGGGACTACCTGCGCTTCCAGGAGCGGGAGAGCGGCGCCCGCATCGGCATGGTTTCCACCGGGCCCGACCGCGAACAGACGATGGTTTTGCCGGAGTTTGCGGCGGCCCTCAACGAAATTCACGCATAATACATAAAGATCGCCTGGAGACGGCCCACTGGGCCCTCCTCGGGTGAGAGAGAATCGAGTACATGGTCAGCTTTATCGTTCGTCTCAGTTTTAACCAAGAGGACCGCGCCGACGTGGCCGAGACCCTGCGCCAGCTCGCCGCCGCCTCGCGCCAGGAGCCGGGATGCGTCAGCTACGTTCCGCACCAGCTTGAGGACGACCCGGACACGGTGCTGATCTATGAGCAGTATGTTGACCAGAAAGCCCTTGCGGCCCACCGCGAAACGGACCACTTCAAGAAACATGCCGTCGGCGGGCTCTACCAGAAGATGCGCGAGCGCAGCATGGAAAACCTGATTGCTCTCGTTTGAACCGCGCTGTGCGTCCAACCGGCTGTGAGTCCCGGAAGCGTCCGGCACGTCCTGTTCAAGTCCGGGGTAATCCAGAGTGGCAACGCTGCGATTGAACGCGGATTGACCGGCACGCCCGTTCGAGACTACTATCCGATACGCCAATGCCCGGTGCCACGACCAAACTCTCGATGCCAGCCCGCCGCTGGAGGGCGCGTGGCGCAATACTGACCGCGTTCCTGTTGTTGACGGTGAGCTCCGGGGCGGTTGCGCGGCAGGCTGGCAAACCGAAGTCGGCAATACCCAAGGCACAGAAGCACGAGACCCGCCACGAGATCGACCAGCTCGAGGATCGGTGGCGCGACGCCGTGCTGAAGTCGAACATTACTGCCATGCAGAATCTGCTGGCCGACGACTACCTGGCCATTACTGCCTCAGGCACATTGCAAACCAAGGAACAGGCGCTGGACAATCTGCGTTCCGGTCGAACCCACTTCACATCACTGGAGATCACCGACCGCAAGGTGCGTTTTTATGGAACCACCGCGCTGGTCACCTCGGTTGCGGATGTGCAGGGCACCACCGGCAACGGAGATGTGTCCGGTAGTTATCGCTACACGCGCGTCTACGTGCGAGATGCGCAGGGAGCATGGAAGGTTGTCAGCTTTGAGGTGAGCAGGATTCGCGAACCCGGCGAGCACAACGAACATAAATAGGCATGCGTTGCGGGACCGGAAGCACCGCTAAGTTGAATGGCTGCAAGTCTCGATGTGAGTTACTTATATCTTCCTTATTGTTACTTATGATCTGTGGAACGCACAAAACGCCATGCGTTTCCGTGTCTGGATTCTGCTATAAACTCCCTGTGACGCGTGCGTCGGGCTCGCTGGTTTGAGCAACCGGAACGGCCAGGCCGGCCGGATTGGGCGAAGCGGTTGTGAAGCTTTCGACAGTTCCCTGACTTAAGGCTCTTCTCAAAGCTGGGTGGCTCCTGCGCATCTGTGCAGGAACGCAGACGATTCTGCGGGACAAAAGGTCGATGCCATGAACTCCAGGCAGTTGGCGACTCTCAAGACGTTCGCATTGGCACTGATTTTGCCCGGTTTGGCGGGTCTGATCGTGTCGGCAATGATCTCCGTGCATTATCTTGACACCATGCCGCGGTGGCCTTCGCCGCAGGAGCTGCGCACGGTGCCGCGCAACATCCATGGAATCGTCGTTTACCAGACCGAGGCAGAAGACAGGAAGCTCAACCTCATCGAGTACTCCTCAGTGGGCGTATTTGTGGCGGGCCTTGGCTTGTCACTGGTGTACCTCGAAAGATGGGGCGCCCGGCAGCTTCCCGCCGGTGAAGAAGAAGACAAGCTGACCGAAAAATACGGATAAAGCGGAACCAGAATTGATATACCCCGAAACCACAGCGCTCAAGTCGACGCGACAACCAGCGAGCGGCGACCTCGCACAAACATCCACAGGGTACGGTAATTCTGGTTCCGCTCTAGCCCCGTCTTCCAACCTCGGTCCTCTACAATGAACCGATGCCGGAGTTGCCCGAAATAGAGACCATAGCCCGCGGGGTCGATGCGCGCACCCGCGGCGACCAGATCGTCGAAGCCTGGTTTGGCAGGCACCGGGAACCCTTCAAAACCCCGCCCGCGCGCCAGGCCAAGGGCCTCGAGGGCCGCACGATTCTGGCAGTCCACCGCACCGGAAAACACATCGTCTGCGAGCTGGGCATTGCATGCAGCGGCGCTTCGGTTGAGAGCGGTAGCGAGCCGGACGCCCAATGGATTGTCCATCTCGGCATGACCGGCCGTCTCCTCGTCACCACCCCCGATGGCCCGGTTGCCGATCACACCCACGCGCGCCTCCGGCTCAAGAGCGGCCGCGAGATTCGTTTCGTTGATCCGCGCCGCTTTGGCCGCCTGGAATTCCGCGACCTTGGTCGCACTGCAGGCTTTCGCGCCGCAGGCAAGGAGCCGCTCGCCATCGGCGCTGAGGAGTTTGCCGGCCTGTTTCGCGGCCGCAAACTGGCCATCAAGGCGGCGCTCCTCAACCAGGCGCTCCTCACCGGGGTGGGCAACATCTATGCCGACGAAAGCCTGTTTCGCGCAGGAATCCGGCCGCGTCGACGCGCAGGCCGACTCACCAGGGCTGAGCTGGAGCGCCTGCGCCTGGCCTTGCGCTCGGTCCTCGAGCAGGCCATCCGCCTGGGCGGCTCGTCGGTCTCCGATTATGTAGACGCCGACGGCGTCCGGGGGTTCTTTCAGCTTCAGCACTGCGTCTATCTCCGCACCGGGCAGCCCTGCCGCCAGTGCCAGACGCCGATCCGGCGCATTCTGGTCGGCGGCCGCGGTACGCACTACTGCCCGCACTGCCAGCAATAGCTCTTCTCTATTGTTTTTTGGATTATTTATCCATTCTGAATTCCAGATTGCAGAATCTTCCCGCAGTTTTGGATTTGCAAGTCATTGAAAACATGAAGAAGAAGGAACGGCCCGTGAATTGCTATTTAGAGGGTGCCAGTGATGTACCGGCTGCTGGAGAAGATCCCGGCCAGCCCAAAGAACAGCGGGACCCGGCAAGAGCCACCGCCAAAGTAGCGGCCCCTCAAAAGGGGAGACCGGCCGGGAGGACCTGCAGAAGGCGCGGCGGATATAACCGCCGTCCTCACCCAGCTTGGGAGGCCAGTGACCAGCGCAGGACAGCAAAACGCCACTCCTTCGGGAGTGGCGTTTGTGTCTCCGGAGAAACTCTGGGCCATTTTGGGCAGGCGGAAACAGGTTTGCCCAGGCGTAACCGAAAGTGCCCTTGCCAGCAGCCACTCTTGGCTGTAGTATCAGACTTGCCTATCAAACGGCTGACGCGAGCCACCCGAAAAGGGCAGAGCGCGCTCGCCGCTGAGCAAGGAAGTTTCGCCGCACCGATTATTCCTTCATCAGGCACATGCGGCGGAAACTCCCATAGGAAGGGCATTACCAGGGGAAAGCACCGGCCGCACCGAATCGATTCAGAGAACCCCAGGGAACTCCTGTGGGGTTCCTGTGCAGAGATCGGCAAGGCAGCAGCGGCGCCGTTCTTCCGGGGATCGTGGCAGATTGCGCGGAGCGAGAATTCGCGGCAGTTTGCCGAATGTCCTCTAGTGATCAGATCGCAGGCCGAGGGGCTCTCCGTCCACACGCGGACTCGCCGGCAAGCAAAGGAAGTTCAGCAGCGGGATCCAGGGCGGCTGAGCGCAGAAACGCAATGCACCAGACAGCACATTGCCAGGAAGTACACGCATGACG
>Ga0209517_10008758_pt1 | contig 11769 bp, 7 predicted proteins | sample PeaSoiMetSII2010_FD_187695 | JGI IMG/M metagenome (GOLD analysis project Ga0209517, IMG submission 187695) | Peat soil microbial communities from Weissenstadt, Germany - SII-2010 (SPAdes) (version 2) | ecosystem: Environmental > Terrestrial > Soil > Wetlands > Peat | place: Germany: Weissenstadt...
ATAGTGGTGGAGGTCATCAAAGCTGAGGGTCCGGCCCTTGCGGTCCTTGAGCCATTTGTGGCAGACCTGATAGCCCCCGATGGTGAAGTCCCATACATCAGGCGGGATACCTTCAAAATATTGCTCTGAGTTAATATAAACCCGCCAGGCGCCGTTTTCATAGCGCACCCCTTCCACTACCTGGGAACCAGGGACAGGAAAGCGGGTAAAAAAGTTATCCAGGTGGGGGGATTCCATCAGGTGAAGAGCAACCAATTCGTGCCCCAGGACCGCCAGTGCAAAAAAGAGGTCCTTATCGCTGGTCAAGGGCACGCGGGGAAAATCCATTTTAAGAAATTCGGCGTATCGTTCCCTATAAGTGGGGGAGTAGAGCACAGCGTATATATAATAGAACACAAATCGAGGGCCACCAAAGGCCAAGCCCACTTTGGCGGAAAGGTCTTCAATGAAGGTGGGGTTGAAATTCGGGATTATGTCTCCCTGTCCCAAGACCGTGTGATGAAGGTACAAGGGGAACAGGGTATTTATATCGAAAGCAGCCAAGGACTTGTGCCCCATTATGAACCGGGTTGAAAGCACTGCCCAGTCATCACGGGTTTGACGTGTGGCAATTAATCCCAAGTTTTCACCCGCCAGCATGTGGCCCATGACTTCAGGGCGGGGCATACAAATAAAACCACGGCTTTTGCCGGTGTAATAAGTATAGCGCACATCAAAAGGCCGGTAGAGCACCGGCTTTACCAATTCCTCCTTGAGGCCCGATGCTTTTAGGTCCTTTTGGGCCAGCTCAACCTTCCAATCCCTTACGTCTTGCCCCAGGCGATATTTCTCCCTGGCCGTTTCCGGGTCCAATCTGGCGAAGTCCATAACTGTGTCCATGACCTCTTGCCGGGTCCAATGGATGGTGAGGTTATCCCTGGCGGTCACGATCCCCACAGAGTTAATCATAAAGATTTCATTTATCTCCCAGCCCCGGTCGTATTCGGCCCGCAAATCCATATTTTGGGGCACAAAAAGATAAAAAGGCGTTTGTGGCTGAAGCTCTCGCCATGTGGTCGCCTTTACTTCCATTTGGGCCAGGGCTTGGTACTTACCATCCCTTGTTCCCCACAGGTCCGCATAATGCACCCTGGCCGGGCCTGGGGTGTCAGGAACCTTCACAAATAGCCCGATAGCCACGCCCTGTTGAATGTCAAAGACATTTTCGTCTTTGGAACCATCCGGGCAAATCTCCTTCTTCTTGGCGTTGCCGTGGAGGTTCAGGAGGTAGATTTCACTAAAGGTCTGCATTAGCTGTTGCCGCATACCCCGAAAAGTGGGGTTGTCCAGATAGCCGTGATTGGTAATCATGGCCAGGACGCCACGGCCCGTTTGGGTAATGCGCCACTGGCCCCACCTGAGAAACTTAACGTAATCGTCTTGCAGCCATTTGGGGTTTTTCTCGCCCAAAGGCTTACCGTCAACCTGCTTATAGTCCTCAACCAGACGGCCTATGAAGGTCCTAACTGTTCGGGTACCGCCGGTCATGGTTGCCTCTTGGGTGAAGCTGGCATTGGCAGAATGCCCGGCATAGGGTGGATTACCTAGGACAACTTCAATAGGATCATCCTTTTTAATTTTGATTGCGGCGTTACTTTCCTCAGTGATGAATCCAGCCAGCGGAATGGGTTCAACTTTCAATGAGCCTTCATCCAGGGTATTTGTGAGATAGACCCCCAGGCGTTGCCCCGGCGGAAAGTTGAAGCCCTTTTCCTTCAAGAGCAACCCTAACTTGAGGTGAGCCATGGCGTAAGGGGCCATGAGAAGCTCAAAACCGAATACGCGGGGCAAGAGGCTTTGGGATACATAAGAGGCCCAACCTCCGGCCTGTCCTTGGGCGCAGAGGGTGTCATAAATCAGGGCGATAACGCCGTAAAGGAAAGTACCCGTACCACAGGCCGGGTCAAGAATAAGGGTATTCCTGTCAGCCAACCCCCAAGGGCGGCCAAAACGATCCTTGAGCAAGTGGTCAATGGCCCTCACGATATAGGAGACTACCGGCTCCGGTGTGTAGTAAACTCCCCTTACTTTCCGCTTTTCCGGGTCATAGGCCGCCAGGAAAGTTTCATAGAAATGGACTACCGGGTCTTTCTGCAATGACCCCCGGCCAAAATCCGACATGACCGCTTCCATATCGGCGGCGTTCAAGAGGCTCACCATATCGTCAACAACCCAGGATACCGTATCTGGAACATCTGGCCCGGCGAGATGGTAAAAAAGCTTCTTGAGGAAAGGATTGGTTTCCGGGAGCAAGCCGGCGGCGGTATCCCGGCGCAAGTCCTGGCCCGTCCCGATGCTCACCCTGGCGGCAAATAAGCCATAGGTAAGGGTCTGCGCATACATATCGGCAAATTGCTCCGGGGAGAGATTGGGAACCAGGGTCTTTTCAAAGGCGGCCAGCCAGCCCTTGAGGGTTCCCGTGGGCGGCTCCATTTCCAGGGTCTTGAGGGCGGCGTTGTGCATCAGCCCGGCCAGTTTCGCCATTCTCAGGGCTAACTCTTTGGCCGTGCCGATGGAGGGGAGTTTGAGGGCCAGGAATTGGCCCAATAGCTCCCCCACGGCGGCCAGGGCCCCTTTCTTGGCCTTAATTTTGCCGTCCCGTTCCACGGTCCCCAAGGAAACCACGGCCCGGCGCTCGCCCTTCACATACCAGCGAAATTCAAGGTAGTCTGTCAGAATCAGGTTAGGCAGGGCATCCCGATAGCGTTTTAGCTGGGGGCCTTTTTCTTCTATGTCCAGGTTTATCCCCACGTCTTTGGTTTCCAGATAACCCAAGAGCACTGGCCCCCGATAAACTGCCATGTCGGGCTTGCCGCAATCGGTAACTTGCCGGGGTTCATTGGTGGCCGTGAGACGTTCTTCCAAGGATTCCAAGAGGGTCTTGAGGGCGGGCCTGTGGGTATGCTCTGAGGCGTTCCCTCTGTCCAAATCAGTTTGCAGGGATTGGAGATAGGTTTTAAAGGGGTCTGTCATGCTATACCCATAGGGCAATTAGCCCGGTCTTGCAGCTGGCGCTAAAAATTCCTTATAGCACAAAACCGGGAATAAGGGGCGGAAATGGCCCTTGTAAGATCCCAGAGGACTCAAAAGAGAGAATTTGAAGACTGCAATCGCTTGCAAAGATGCTCAATAATTAGCAATGAGCGTGAGGGACTGTTCGGGGACAGCTATTGAATGGGTTTGTAAGAGGAAAATAATCTTAAGCCATTAATTAAGATAGCGACTTGATAATACTTGGTGCCGGAGGCGAGACTCGAACTCGCACAAGGTTGCCCTCGGGGGATTTTGAGTCCCCTGCGTCTACCAATTCCACCACTCCGGCACGAGAGATATTTTAGCCCCTTCGCCCCGCGGTTGGCAAGGGGGCTGGTCTCTTTTCCCATCCTGAAATTCATTTGGCGAAAACTAAAAAAGGCGGCGGAAATCATCCGCCGCCTTCTCCTGGCTCGTTCCGCGGCTCAGCAGCCCTAAGGCGCCAGCCGCTACAGACTATGCAAAACCCCATATACTATAAAGGGTCATTCTGAGCGAATCGAAGAATCTCGTCCTTTTAAATACTTGAGACCCTGCGCGGCGCTCAGGGTGACAGAAAAAGCGGCGTGGAAATGGCTTCTAGTGTGATGTCCCACAATTACCCTAACAAAAGATTTGAGATAAACTCCCCCTCCCTTGAGGGGAGGGGGTTAGGGGGAGGGTGGCAACATATAGTAAATGAAAGAAAAGTTACCACCCCCACCCTGACCCTCCCCCCTCAAGGGGGAGGGAAAAAGGCAAAGCATTTATGCAACGTTTTCGTGGGACGCAATACTAGTATTGGGCCCTAGATAAAGCTCTTAACAAGAGTTGCAGGTTCACCGCAGAGACGCAGAGGGCGCAGAGAAAGGACGTTGCGGCAGCAAAAAGGGCGGACACCTGGGTCCGCCCCTACCGGGAATGGCAAATAATTTCTTAATGAACCTCCGGGACCAGGCACTGGATTTTCCCGGGGGCTGCCGGCCGTTAACGGCCGGAAGGGTTGATTACCGGAACTTCCCGGGGGCCCCCCGGGGTAAAGGTGCCACCCTCCTCCGGACCGCCTTTCTTGATAGTGCGCGCCTCTCTCATCAAGGATTGGTTATACATGAGATAGCGGGCCTGTTGCACCGGGGAGAGCAGAGCGTCCTCTTCCTCGCCCTGGCGAGTTTGCAGGTCCTGCATCTCCTGTTTCTTCCGCTTCATGTCGGTAAGAATGGCCTGCACCTGCTGCTCCTGCGGCGCCGGCTGGGACATGGCCTGCTGCAGGCGCTGGTAATCCATCTTCATACTCTGGATCAATTGCCGCCGGCCCGGCTGATAACGCTGTTCGATCTGCAGGAGCCGGTCCACGGTTTGCTGATTCACCCCCAGGGCTGGTCCCATCTGAGTGCGTTTCACTTGCTGGAAGCGTTCCTGAAAACCGCCGGGGCCGGGCCCGCCAGGCCCGCCCGGTCCGCCCGGTCTGAAGCCCTCCGCGGGCTGCGCCAGGGCCCAGGTGGCCGAGGCCATCCCGGCCAGAATCAGGCCCAGAAAATAGAAGAATAGCTTTTTATGCATGATCCATCCTTTTGCTGCTGGCTTAACCTTTTCAGGAAGGTTTCCTTTTGCTGGGGCGTCATCCCGCTCAAGGTAGCGTCCAGGTCGTCCCCCAGATCTTCTTCCGGAGGCGCCCCCGCGCCGTGGTTATTGGACACATAGAGATAACTATTGGGTTCCTCGCCGGCCGGAGCTTGGGGAGCTACCGCCAATTGCTCCTTGGCGCCCTTTTCTTGGGCTGGTTGGGCGATCTGTGGCGCTGCCGGGCCGGCCTGCCGGGAGGTCTGATGGCTGACGGCCACCCACAGGAGCAGGGCAGCCAGGGCCGAGGCCCCTACCAGATAGGGAATCCTGCCCCACCAGGAGGACCGGGCCGGGGCCATTCTCCCTTCCTGGGCGGCCTGGACCAGCTTCAGGTGCATCTCCCGGGAAAACTCGCTCCAGAACTCCGGTCCCGGATCGGCCACCGGAGCGGTCCGGATGGCCTGGGCCATTTCCTTCAGGGCCGCCAGCTCTTGGCGACAGCTTGGGCACCGCTCCACGTGAGGCTTAAGCCGTCTCAGCCAAAAGGCGGGCAGGTCACCGTCGGGATACTCGGGGAGCCACCGTTGGAGAAGCGCGCATTGCCACTTCATCTTCTTCCTCACTCTTCAGATATTTCTTCAAATTCTTCAACGCCTGGCAGTAATTCACCCGGGCGGCGCCCGGGGTTCCTCCCAGGACCCCGCTGATCTCCTGGTAGGAGAGTCCCTGTTCCAACTTCAGGGTAAGCACCGCCTGCTGTTTGGGGGGCAGCTTTTTCAGGGCGGCGTAAACCCGCTGGCGCTCATCCCTGGATACCAACTCCTCTTCCGGGGAGTCCTCCTCCGCCACCAGCGCCACTTCGTCACAATCCACCGGTTCCCCAAACTTTTTCCGGCTTTTCAAAAAGTTGTAGCACTGATTGATGGCGATTCGGAACAGCCAGGTGCGGAACTGGGCATCCTGGCGAAAGCTCTTGATATAGATGAAGGCCTGCATAAAGGCCTGCTGCGACAAATCCTTCGCTTCTTCCGGGTCGCTCACCATCCGGCAGGCCAGGCCGTAAATCTCCCGCTGGTACTTCATCACCAATTCTTCGAAGGCCTGCAGGTCTCCGCCCTGAGCCCGGGCCACGAGCTGTGCGTCAGTCATGATCTCTCGTCGCCGGCCTTCAATAGATTAGACCCGGCATAAACGAAAATGTTAAATAGTAATTGCCGCATATCCCGATAACCACCCTCCGCCCGGGTGATATCCGCATAAGACCATGGGTTTCCTGCTTGTTTCGGATTACTTGCTAATTATTATCACCCATCCGGTCCCCAGGCTCAACTTTATTGTGACCCCGCCTATCCCCGGCCCTGCTCCTGGCGCCGCTCCGCCAGCCCGGTGGCGAAAGGCAAGGCCAGCATGGCGATCCCCAAGGCGGCCACTCCCGGCCAGCCAGCCAGGCCGTAGGCATAGCCGCTCACCGTGATGCCCGCCGCCCCGCCCAGGTAATAGGCCAGGATGTATAGGGAATTGGCCTGGCCCCGGCTGGAGGTGAGCTTGCGGTTCAGTGAACCGGCCGCCGCCGCATGAATGGAAAAAAATCCGCCGCACACCAGGAGCAGCGCCACCAGGATGGCCACCAGGGATTTTATCAGGGTCAGGGCGATGGCCAGGGCGAAAAGCAGCGAACCCAGGATCATGGTGCCGCCGTTGCCGATGCGGTTGCTCAACTTGCCGGACAGCGGCGCGGCTAAGATCCCCATGAGGAAGGAAAGATACAGCAGGGTGATGAGGTGGGTAGAGGCGTAGAACGGCGCCCTGGAAAGATAAAACGGCAGGTAGTTGAACACCGAGGAAAAGACGAAAAAGCCGCCGAAGGACACCAGAAAGATGCGTCTCAGTTCCGGGTGGGTTAACAGGGTGAGGAAGCCTTCGCCGCCGCTCCGTCCCTCATCCGGTCCCCGGCCGGGCGGCAACCGCCAGACGGCGATGGCGGTGGCCACGGCCAGCAGGGCGGCGGCGCTGACGAAGGCGTAACGCCAATGCAGGGACGAGAGCATGCCGCCCAACAGGCGGCCGCCCAGGCCGCCTGTGGTAGTGGCGGCGACATAGGACCCCATCACCACGTTGAGCTTTTCCACCGGCAGGTTGGCGGAGAGGTAGGCGGCCAGACAGGTGGTCAGGGCCGGCACAAACAGCCCCTGCAGAAAGCGGGCCGCCACCAGCAGGGGCAGACTGTGGGTGGCGGCGCAGCAGAGACCGGCGGCGCAGACCACCACGCCTCCCGCCAGGATGAGGCTCCGCACCGGGACGCGGTCCGCCAGCCAACCGAACGGCAGGCTGGCCAGGGCGATCCCCAGGATCACCGCGGAGACGGTATAAGAAGCCTGGGAAGGGCTGACCCCGAATTCCGCCTGCAATACCGGCAGCACCGGCTGGGTGATGTAGACGTTGGTGATGGCCGCGGCCACCAGGCCGAAAACCACGGCCTGCAGGCCCCAGGAGCCGCTTTCCAGGGCGCCTTTTTCGCTTTGCGGTAGCTGGTTCAGGGGTAACACCGGTCGATGAGCCGCGGGAAAGGGATGGTCTCCCGGACGTGGTGCAGACCGCAAATCCAGGCCAGCAGCCGCTCGAGGCCCAGGCCGAAGCCGCCGTGGGGCACACTGCCGAAGCGGCGCAGGTCCAGGTACCACTCCAGGGGCTCCCGGGGCAGGTTATGGGCCTCCAAGCTGGACAGCAGGGTCTCCAGGTCGTCCATGCGCTGGGAACCGCCAATGATCTCGCCGTAGCCTTCCGGGGCCAGCATATCCACGCACAGGGCCAGCCCGGGGTCCGCCGGGTCCGGCTCCATATAAAAGGCCTTGGCCTGCCGGGGATAGCGGTGCACCAGCAGTGGCCTGGAAAACATCTGGGACAGCACGGTTTCTTCTTCCCCTCCCAGATCCTCCCCCCAGGGGATTTCTTTGCCCTGCGCCTTCAGGCGCTCCAGGGCCTCGCCATAGCTGAGCCGGGGAAAGGGTCCGGCCGCCGCCTCCGCCAGGAGCTCGCGGTCCCGCTCCAACAGGCGCAACTGCGCCTCCTGGCGCCCCAGCACCCGCTGGACCACGAAGCGCACCAGGTCTTCCGCCAGCCCCATGACCTCCTCCAGGGTATAGAAGGCAGCCTCGGCCTCCACCATCCAGAACTCCGTCAGGTGGCGCCTGGTCTTGGATTTCTCCGCCCGGAAGGTGGGCCCGAAACAATAGACCCGGCCCAGGGCCATGGCCGCCGCCTCCAGGTAGAGCTGGCCGCTCTGGGAGAGGTAGGCCTTGCCCCGGTCCAGGTAGTTGGTCTCGAACAGGCTGGTGGTCCCCTCACAGGAGGTGGGCGTCAGGATAGGGGTATCTATCAGGACGAAACCCCGCTCATGGAAAAAATCGCGGCAGGCCCGGCAGACCTCGTCCCGGACCCGCAGGATGGCCTGCTGCCGGGGGGATCTGAGCCAGAGGTGGCGCCAGTCCATCAGGAATCCCACCCCGTGCTCCTTCGGCGAGATAGGATACTCCGGAGCGATCTTCAGCGGGCGCAATCGGGTGACTTCCAGTTCATAGCCCCCGGGGGCCCGGGGTTCGGCCTTCACCTTGCCCTCCAGGATCAGGGAAGACTCCAGGGTGAGGCGCTCGAACTGCTGAAAGTCTTCCTCCGGCAGGTTCCCCTTAACCAGTACACCCTGGGCCAACCCGGCGCCGTCCCGCATCACCAGAAAGCGCACCTTGCCGCTGGAGCGCAGATGGGAAACCCACCCCCGGAGGGTCACGGTTTCCCCGAGATGCTGGGCCAAATTGGCGATATCGGTTACCGGGGGCGAAGTTTTATTGGACATGCGACCATCCCCAACTGCGCCGGGAATACCGGTGAAAGCAAGCAGGGGCGGGTTTCAAACCCGCCCCCAGTAGTGGCGCGCTTCATTATCCTAACCTACAATCGGCTAAGATTCTATAGTCCGGGAGGTTAAATTCCCCCGATTTAATTGTCTGATTAATCATGAGACGCCGCCCTGGGGGCTCGCCTGTCGCCCGGCGTCTCACAGCATGATTTTGATGTGGGCATTTTCCCGGAGGGTTTTGACCCATACGGAAAATTGCTTCTCCATCTCCTGCTGAGTCAAGATGCGGCGAATCTCTGGAGCCATCTCCTCGTAGGACCGGGCCTGACCGCTCCGGCGTTCCAGCATCTGAATCAGTTGAAGCCCCTGCGGAGTCATAACCGGAGCCACCTCTTTGGGCTTTAACCGCCCCAGAAATTGCACCAGCTGGGGCTCCAGGTCGCTTTCAGAAACGAAACCGACGTCGGTTTCCGGGAGGGAGTATTTCTTGGCGACTTCCGGAAAAGTGGCGCCTTCTGCGACTTCCTTGACAATGGTTTCCGCTTTCCTTTTTATCTCTTCTTGCTGGGCTGCGGTGGCGCCCGGCGGTATATCTATCTTGATGGCGCACAGGTGCATTTGGGGGCCGCCTGCCTTATATTTTTGCTCGTAAACCTGGCGCACCTGCGCCTCACTGACCACGGACTTGAGGCCCACCGCCATAACCAATAGGCGCTCCTGGATCAGTTGGTCGGCGATATTTTGCTTGAGCTCTTGAAGGGTGAGGCCGGCCTTGGTCAGAGCGGCATTCAAGGACGCCTCGTCCGTCAGATGATTGCGTTTCTTAAAGTTTTCCAGGGCCTCATTCAGTTCCTTATCATCGATTTTAATTCCCCGGCGTTTGGCCTCGGCATTGGCCAGCTTCCGGTCAATGAGGCTCTCCAGCAGTTGATGTTCGATTTCCTTGCCTTCTTTGCCCTTGGGAGAAATACCCTGTTGGGTCTCGATGGACCGGGAGGCCCTTTGCAACTCCGACATGGTGATGACTTCATCATTGACTTCCGCCACAATCCGATCCACCACTGTAGCGGAGCCGCTCCTGGCAGATAACCCCGCCAGCAGACTGATCAGGGCCAAGCTCAGCAGCCCTCTGGAAATTCTCTTCATGGTTTTTCTACCCCTCCTCTTCTGCATTAACAAATGTCTCCACTTCTTTCAAGCAGTTTTGCAAACGCCCCATGTAGGGGCCGTCTTGCGGCAGCCGCACCCGTAAGGTTTGATCCTGAAAAAGGCGAAAGTTATCCGGCTTGCTTTTCAGCAGGCCCACCAGACGCGGCAGGTCCAGGCGCTCCGGCTGGGCAAACTGCAGCCGCACAAAGCTGTCCTGCACCTCCAGGCGCTTGAGGCCCAACTGCCGCAAGCGATGCTTGAGGCGGACCACCTCCAGGAGATTGCGCCCCTCCTGGGGCAGCGGTCCAAAGCGATCCTGGAATTCCTCTTCCAGTTCTTGCACCATCTCCGGGGTCAAGCGGCCGGAGAGCCGCCGGTAGAGAGCCAGGCGCTGCTGCACATCGGGCACGTAATCTTCGGGCAGGTAGGCGGCCAGGGGCAGGCGGATCTCCGGGTCCGGGGCCAGGTCCTCCGGCTCGCCCTTGAACTCCCGAATAGCCTGCTCCAGGAGCTGCAGGTAAAGCTCATACCCGACTTCCGCCACCTGGCCGGATTGGGCCTGGCCCAGGAGATTGCCGGCCCCCCGGATCTGCAGGTCGTGCATGGCGATCTTAAAACCGGACCCCAGCTCGGTAAATTCCATCAAAGCCTTCAGACGTTTTTGGGCCTCATCGGAGAGGGCCGCCTCATCGGGTACCAGCAGGTAGGCATAGGCCTGCGACTGGCTGCGGCCCACCCGGCCCCGCAGTTGATAGAGCTGCGCCAGCCCCAGGGTATGGGCCCGGTTGATGATGATGGTGTTGGCCGCCGGGATGTCCAGGCCCGCCTCGATGATCGCGGTGCACACCAGCACGTCCACTTCCTTGCGCCAGAAGCGCAGCATTACCTTTTCCAGCTCCCGCTCCGGCATCTGGCCATGAGCCATGGCCACCCGGGCCTCGGGCACCATCTCCTGGACCTGGCGGGTCCAACTGGCCAGGGTTCGCACCCGGTTGTGCACGAAGAAGACCAGTCCGCCCCGGGCCAGTTCCCGGCGGATGGCCGCCTGGATTACGGCCCGCTCCGGGCGGCACAAGTAGGTGCGCACCGCCAGGCGGTCCTCCGGCGGGGTGTCGATCATGCTCAGATCCCGCAAGCCCGTCAGGGACAATTGCAGGGTCCGGGGAATGGGGGTGGCGGTCAGGGTCAGCACGTCCACGGTGCGGCGCCAGTCCTTCAGTCTCTCCTTTTGCTTCACCCCGAAACGCTGCTCCTCATCGATGATGGCCAGCCCCAAATCCTTGAAGGCCACGTCCTTGGACAGCAGCCGGTGGGTGCCGATGACGATGTCCACCTGGCCCCGGGCCAGGTCCGCCAGGGTCTGCCTTTGCGCCGCCGGCGCTTTGAAGCGGCTCAGGACCCGCACCTCCAAAGGATAGTGAGCCAGCCGCCGGTTGAAGGTTTCGTAATGCTGCTCCGCCAGCACCGTGGTGGGCACCAGCATGGCCACCTGCTTGCCGTCCATGGCCGCCTTAAAGGCGGCCCGCAGCGCCACCTCGGTCTTGCCGTAGCCCACGTCGCCGCAGATGAGCCGGTCCATGGGTTTATCCGAGGCCATATCCGCCAGGACTTCCTGGATGGCCTCTTCCTGGTCCGGGGTCTCGGCAAATTCGAAGGTGGCCTCGAACTCCCGGAATACCGGGTCCGGGGGCGAAAACTGGTGCCCCGGCAAGACCCGGCGCAAGGCATAGAGCTCCACCAGTTCCCGGGCGATTTTTTCCACCGCCTTCTTGACCCGCTTCTTGGTGCGCTCCCAGGACTTGCCCCCCAGACGCTCTACCCGGGGCGCCGTCCCCTCCACCCCCAGGTATTTCTGCACCAGATGGAGGCGGTCCACCGGCAGGTAGAGGCGGTCGCCGTTCTGGTATTCCAGCTCCAGGAAATCATTGGCCTGGAGTCCCACGGAGAGTTTCACCAGCCCCCGGTAGATGCCGATCCCGTGCTCCAGGTGCACGATGTAATCTCCTTCCTGGAGGTCGGCCAGGGAAGTGAGGGCCTGGGAGGCGCGGCCCTCTTTGCGGCGCCGCCCTTCGGGGCGGAACCCCAGGGCCTCGTCTTCGGTGAGGACGATGAGTCCCTGGGAAAGGAGCCGGAATCCCCCGGAGAGTTCACCT
>Ga0209517_10008759_pt1 | contig 11767 bp, 11 predicted proteins | sample PeaSoiMetSII2010_FD_187695 | JGI IMG/M metagenome (GOLD analysis project Ga0209517, IMG submission 187695) | Peat soil microbial communities from Weissenstadt, Germany - SII-2010 (SPAdes) (version 2) | ecosystem: Environmental > Terrestrial > Soil > Wetlands > Peat | place: Germany...
CCCTCACCCCATCGCGGGCCGCGGCCACTGCATCCGCGTTGGCATTGGCCACCTCGATCGCGCGGTGGACGCGGCCGAAGAAATCCACTTCGTATGCCGATTGAATGAGATCCTCGAACAGCCAGATGGTCTGCGGAGGATGACCGCCGAGCTCCAGGATCTCATCCGTCACGGCATCCCGTCCGTAGAGCCCGTCCGCGAACTCCGCAGTCGACGGGTACCGATAGGCGTGCGCCGCCGAGAGTACTGCCCGGGCCGCTGCGAAATTCGCATCGGCCGTGGCAAGTGTGCGGTTCGCCTCGAGCGCCTCCTCGACCAGTGCATCGAGCCGCGAGTCATTGTAGAGCCGCCACCACGCATCCGGGGGCAGCGCCTGAGTCTCGGCCATGGGATTCAAAGACAGGAGCGGCGCCTCGGCGCCCCGCGGGAGCGCGGGCGCGTGGTAGCTCGGGCCCACTCGGCATGCGCCGAGCGAGGCGGCGAAGAGGGCAACCAGGGCAACGCGGCGGCGCGATATCATCAGGGCGGATCTTGGAATCACGACGGACTCGATCCGCGCGTGCGAAACAGCGGTATCGCGGACGCGGGACCCTGCGGAGCCGCGCTTCGAAATACCACGATCAGGAGCGCCACCGCGGTGAGGACGGCGATGGCGACGAAGCCGTCGATCACCGCCTGGGTCGTTGCCGCAGCCCGCACGACATTTCCCAACACCAGCTCGCCGCGAGCTACTGCGGAGACGGGATCGAAGACCTTCGTGGTCACCGCACCGTAGGCCCTCACTCGCTGGATGACCTCCGGATTGCCTATCTGAACGTGTTGTCCGATCAAGTTCGACGCCACCTGTCCCCGCACTCGAGCGAGCGTGGACACGAACGCCGTGCCAATCTCTCCGCCCATGAGGCGTGCCGTCTGCAGTACGGCGCCGAAGGTGAGCGCGTCCTGGGGTCTCAAGTGAAGGACGCCGAAGAATATGACGCCCGACAGCGCAAAGCTTTGTCCCACAGCTTGGAGGAACGAGGACGGAATGAACTGGTCCGAGCCCCAGAGCGGGGTCAGCTTGTAGGCCACCATCAGGCAGGCGACGCTGATGAAGATGAAGCCGATCGAGGCTACGAGCCGCGCGTCCGATCGGCGCAGCATCAGCGCTGCGAGCGGACAGAAGACGAGTTGCGGCGCGGCGATCCAGACCAGCGTGTGGCCTACCTCGAGCGCGCGATAGCCGCGCACCGACCCCAAGTACAGCGGAATCAAATATGCCGTGGCGAGGATCGTCAGACGCAGGAACGCGATCAAGAGAAACTGACTCGGCATCGGCGCGCCGAAGACCACCTTGAGATTCAGGAGCGGTCGGGCGGTGCGGGCCTCGTGGATCAAAAAGGCCGCGAGCAGCAGGCCCCCCGCCAACATCAACCCCGATACCACTCCCGAATTGAGCCAGTCGAGTCGATTACCCTGATCGAGGGCCGCATAGATCAGCGCGAGTCCCGAGCCGCCCGCGAGAAGACCAAAAATATCCGGCGGCGGCCGTGTCGTGATCGGTTTGGAGGCAATACCACGATGTAGACACAGCGACATGATCAAGGCGAGCGGCACGTTCTGCCAGAAGATCCAGCGCCACGAATGACGCTCGACGTACCAGCCCTCGAGGGAGGCCGATATATTGAGCGAAAGCTCGAGATTCAGTGCATAGATCGCGATGCCGAACGCCCAGTACTTGGGGGGTGTGTTGAGCAATATGAAGCTCAAAGTGAGCGGTATAAAGAATCCCGACGCCAGTCCGCCGAGAAACTGCATGGTCAACAGCATGGGCAGCGTCGCCGAATACGGGGTCAGGAGGGATATAACCGCAAACGCGATGGAGGCGCCGATCAATACGCGCCGCGGGCCGTACGCGGCGCCCATCCAGATGGCCACGAGCGTGACGAACATCTGGGCGACGGTTTGCGCCGTGGTGATCCACGCGCCCTCATCGAACCCGGCCGCCATAGCGCCCCGGATGTCAGCAAGACCGAACGTCGAGAGTCGGCCGTTCAAGGTGGAGATGAACGTGCCCATGAGGACCGCGAGCAGGCCGAGCCAGGGCATGGAAGTGGGCGGGGACGGCAGCGTCGGTGCCGTCAAGCCCGAGCCGGGCACAGGCGCAGTCGCGCTCATCGGTGACGTCCGCCTCGGGCATCGACCTTCGCTTCCACCGACATGCCCGGCACCAATCGATCGGTGAGACCATCCGCATCGTCGATGACGATCTTCACCGCGATGCGCTGCACGACCTTGGTGAAATTGCCCGTGGCATTGTCGGGCGGGAGCAGTGCGAACTCGGCGCCCGAAGCGGGCGCGAATGCGAGCACATGGCCGTGCAGTGTGTGCCCCGGAAAGGTATCGACCGTGATCTCGGTCTTCTGTCCCACGGCCATGTGGGTGAGCTGCGTTTCCTTGTAGTTCGCGATCACCCAGACGTTGGGCAAAGGTGTGAGCGTCGTGATCTGACTGCCCACGCCGACCAGCTGGCCGGGCTTGACCTGACGCTGGCCGACGACGCCGTCCTGGGTCGCCCTGATCGTGGTGTAGCCGAGATTGAGCTCGGCGGCATCCAGTGCGGCGCGCTGCGCGGCGATGGTCGCCTTACTCTGTGCAAGCTGCGCTTCGAGGACCGCGAGTTGGCGCTCGGCCGCGCGCGCCTGAGCGCGGTTTTGCGCGAGCTGCGCCTGGAGCTGAGCGTGGGTGGTCGTGAGCTTCTCGCCCGCCTCCGTGGAAGAAGATCCGGTCTCGAGAAGCCGGCGCTGCCTCGCGAGGTCACGCCCGTTTTGGTCGAACGATGCGGCGGTGGATGCTACCACCGCGCGCGCAGCCTCGACATTCGCAAGCTGCAGTGCGCGTTGCGCCTTCAACGCCTCCTCTTGCGCCATCGCGGTCGCGACGAGGGCTTCCCCTTGCGCCACGGCGGCGCGATAGTCGTCGTCCACTAATTGCGCGAGCACCTGTCCCTTGCGCACCCGCTCGTAATCCTGGATGGGAAGCTCGCGCACGTAGCCGGCCACCTTCGCGGAGATGGGCGTGAGATCCGCTTGCAGGTACGCATCATTCGTCCTCTGCCACCCTGCCCCGCCCTCCCAACGCGTCCAATTCGTCGACACAACGATGATGATGCCGACGGCCACGACGAATACGAGAATCCGCCACGCAAATTCAAAAGCCTTGTTCCAGTCGAGCTGCGGAAGATTCATGTTTCGATGTCAGCCTACCCTCTCGGCCTCGCTCCCGTCCTCGAATTTGACCATCCGCACTCCGAAGCGGCAAACAGTTCATTGGAGGAACTGCAGACGCTATCCGGCAGGCGGCGAAATGCCAAGCGTCTGTCATTATTCCCTTATGCATGTGCATTGTCGTCAACTTCATCGCCGCGCAACCATGCGGTTATCCCTCCGCTTATCCCATCTCTCGGTTTGAGGTGCGAGATCAGGTGGAATTTAGGCGTGGAAGTGAACGGAGGTATTGGGCGGTTTCCGGACGTCGATTTACGCGGTGTGTCTGGGTTCCATCCGGGACGTCGCCGCCCCTCTGGTTAAATGTTGCCGAGCGCATGGTGAGCAGAACGATGCCGCGAGAAATCGTCTACCACCGCCGGGGTCCCTAATGGATAGACCGCAACCGACCGACGATCTCATTGCCGATCAGGTCGCACGCATGTGTCGCCTGAGCTAATTGCCGGCCGCTGCGACGGTGCCGGGGCTCCGAGCCGCCCATGCGGGCGCGGCGCGTTCGATGCGACGCACTAGGCATGCGCCGCGTCCCGGAACGATCGCCACGATTGATGCCGATAGTCATACAGCTGGCAGGTCCGAATGCAACGCAAGTAGTGGGACACCGTGAACGGCGTACTCGTGAAACGGGCGCCGATTTGGCGCAGGTGTTGTTGCGCTGCTTTAAGGTTGTAGAGGGGTATGTGAGAATTGAGATGATGGGCGGGGTGTTCCATGATGTGATGTAAAAAGGCGCCCAATGGCGGAGGCATAACCATGTGGATCGTCGACGATATTTGCGCCATGTGTTGCTGCCAATCGCGTTTGTCTTCATACCACGGGACATCAGGATGGGTGTGATGCAGATAGACGATCAATCCCACGGCCCAATTCCACAACACGAACGGCACGATGAAGGCAGCCAACAAGACAGGCCAAAACGCCCTCTGATGGTGCTGCGTATACACAAAGATCGAACCAACCCAGGCCAGTGCCATCACGGTCACGAGCAATGAGTCCCAATTGAATTCCGCGCGCCGCGATGGTATGTGGCGGCGGTTCGGAAAGTACAGATGCTTCCACCAAATTTCCACCAAATAGTACATCGCTGGTCCGAGTGCGCCACGATACACACGTTCGATCGCGCGGCGCCAGCGCGGCAAGGCGAGATATTCCTCGGGTTGCTTCGGCTGCCAGACGAAATCTCGACCGCGCAAATTGTTGAAACCATGATGTCCGATGTTGTGACCGGCGCGCCATAGCGAATACGGGGTCAGCGACACCAGAAAGGCGATGCGCCCGGCGAGATCATTCAATGGCCGACTGCTCGTCAGGGCCTGATGGCAAGCGTCGTGTCCAATGAGAAACAAGCGCACGATCGCGGCCAAGGTCACCAACATGCCCACTATTTGCAGCCACCCACTGGTCGCGGTGATGGCCAGAAATTGCCCAACCACGAATAGACTCAAATCGATCGCCAACAGCATCAGCGCGTAGGCGTTGCGCTTGCGGCCGAACGGCTCCAAAGCGTTGCGCATGGCAGTAGCTGACAATCGGCCGGTCGCCGTCTGCGATGCGGCATCCGATTTGCGTTCCCGCAGCGCGACAGAGCCGGGAAGACGTTGTGTGCTCGAATCAACCATCCGTTGGGGGGAATTCATCAAGCTTCCTTACATGCCGAGTATCGCCCGAGGGACGAGGCAGATTTTACGTGGGCACGATGTGGCTGGCGTTCCATGCCCGCGGAGCTCGCATTTGCCACACGTCAGGTATATCAGACTAACGTGAATTCCGTATCTGAAAACTGATACATGTCATTATTCGTATTGGCAGCGTTGCAGCCGCAGGCGTTTGCCTGCATCTGCACGCCTCTGCGAGAAGTTCAGGTACCGCCAAACCGGTAGCCAACGCCGACGCCGAACAAGAACGGGTCGATGCGGACGGTCGAGATCCTAGTTCCCCCAGGCAAGTCCACATCGGAACCCAGCTTGAACCATTTGACGTCGGCATTCAGATACCAGTGAGCCTGGATCTTGTAATCGAATCCCGTCTGCAACGCAGGCCCCACGCTGGTGGAATTGAGCTTCAGCGGACTGACTCCAGGAACTGCCAGATTCACATCCGAAATAATCGTGATATTAATACCCGCCCCCACATACGGCTGGAAATCTTGGCCCGGTAGAAAATCGTATTTCGCGGTCAGAACCGGCGGTAAATGCTTGAAAGTACCAATGGGCGTACCACTTACGCTCACGTTCTGAGTCTGCGGATACGTGAGCACCAATTCCGTCGACCAGTTGGGGGTGAAGAAGTACTCGAAATCCACATCCGGCAGCCACTTGCCGTTGATGTGAATTGCATTCTCCGGCGCGAGACCCGGTATTGCATCCGACTTGTTTGCGGGGTCCAAATACACGGCTCGCAAGCGTACTTCCCAAGGGCCGTCATCGGCGCGGGCGGAACTGGGCGCGATTGCCGCGCTCAGCGCTGATAACACCAGTGCGCTAAACAAGGTCAGTTTCATAAGTCTCCTTCCCAAGTATTGAACTAAAAAAACTAGAATTTTAAATCGCCAGCACTCATGGGTTCTGGTGCAACGGGGCCATCGGGTAAAAGCCGCGGTATTGCGCGGGTACTGAATGACGAAGCCGATCGGTCACGACCGATCTACCGCAAGCAGGCGTTCGACGCCGACATCATCGAACGGTACGTGCGTTGGTACATCACGCATCGGCTGTCTTATCGCTATCTGGTGGAGATAATCCCCTTCTGATTCGTTGCGCCACAGGCAATCGCTCCTATTCAGCGTGTCGATGCTCGGGCTGAATGGGGTCGTATCGCTGACCGCGCAGCAGCGCCAGTGGGGACTACCAATACGTAGCGACGTTATGCGACGGATCGCTCAATATCTTGGCGGCCCAGGCCAAGCCCCACGCCCGGCTCGCCCGCCATGAGTTGTTGTGCTTGCATCACCACGCTCAGTTTTCTCCTTTGGCTCGAAATGTCAAACGCTTTAAAGGCGAAAAACTGCGATAAATCAATATTCAAAGACTGCGCGCCACGACCGTCGGCAACGCTCAGTGTTCGAATTCCGCTTCGATACGCGCGGCGAAGTAGCGGCGAAGTGGATGCCTTCCACGCAAAGGCTCTGGCGCTTGGCGGCGCCGACGAGGGCGCTCCCGGTTATCGTGCCCCAAAGGAGTTTTACTTCTCTTACTTCCGCGACCTCGACGGCAACAAGCTTTGCGTCTACTGCATGGCCTGAAAAGGGCGTCGTGTGGTTGCTTTACCGATAAAGCCGATCGAAAATCGCTCTGTTCGGCGTTCGATCGGCGATTGGGGAAAAGAAGCCAGTGCGCACAAACGTCGCGAGCAGTCGGCACGCATAGCCCTGCTTGCACTTGTTCTCGTGCGGGCAATCCCGGCACGGATGAATCTCAACAAAACCGGGGGCGGCCCCGGAGCGTTTGCGATAACCGGGCCGATCAGGCGTCATGCGATCCTCGCGTATTGGTGACGCGCGACTGTAGCCCTTGCGTGGCGTGGGCGCCACTCGATGTGTGCGAAGCCGGCCAAGAAGGAAAGACTGCGCGATCCCAATGCGTGGGTCAAAAGCTCTCGTGCCCCTCAAACTTTATCCGTAAGGCAACTGGGATCGATCCGTCCGCCCACTGGGCCGGCAAAAGGCAGCGGATCATTAGGACTGCATATTCGATAACGCCCAGAGCAATCCGCTGAGTGTCACAAAGGACGCCGACGTGGTGATTAGTAACGCTGCTGCGCTAGTATCGCCCGCCTGATATGCCTGAGCCAGGATCGGGTAGACCCCGAACATGGGCATAGCAGCGCTGAGTACCGCTGCCAGGCGCAGCGATGGGATCATTGCGGGTCCGCCGATCAGCGGGAGGCTCTGTGCGGCCAGAAGCACCGCTATCGGGTGGAGAATAAGCTTTCCGATGGCGATGGGTGCGACTCTCCTACCCACGCCGGTCACCGGCACGCCAACCAATGTCCCACCGATAACAATCAAAGATACGGCTCCGCTGGACGCCGCGAAAAGCGAAACGGTGCGCACAACCGGCTCGGGCAACTTCGTTCCCAGTAAGGAAATTCCGATTCCCGCAGCGACAGCGAGAATGAGTGGATTGCGAGCAAGAGCGCGAATGGATCTACCAATCACCCGGTAGTCCCGTGGGCCCTGATCGCGCCCGTGCTCAGCCAGGGCGAGTAGCAGAGGGAGCGCAACGATATTCTCGACGATTACGTTGAGCGCCAGCGCCATTCCAGCTACGGGTGCAACGACCAACAAGAGGACCGGATACCCGACGAACGCGCTGTTCGAACACATCATCCCCATCGACAAAAAGGCGGTATCGGTCTGGTGCAGCCGCATAACGCGGCGGCCCCAAAGCCACCCGATACCAAGCACTGCGAGTGATCCGATTGAATAGACAAGCAGATAGGCGCCGTTCAAATTCTCGCCGATCGGGCGCTGCGCCATTGCTTTGAACAGCAATGCCGGAAGAGCGATGTAAATCACATACTTCCCAAGTGCCCGCATATCGGCCACGTTGAACATACCGAGTCGTGTCATCACGTATCCGAATGCAATTGCAACGTATATCGGCCCAGTAATTGCCAGAATTTTCAGCATAGTCAATCGCACTCCCGTCTCGACACCCTACCACTGTCGGATTGGCTGTAACCGTTCCTCCAAACGGCGCCGATCCTACGCCGCGGACCACTGGAACGTTATTTCGATTACAGTTTACCCACTCGATTACGGCTTACCGATGATGGTGTTCCTTCGGTCTTTCACTGACTCGTGCCCAGGTGGTTTGGAGGGGAAATTCGCCAAAAAAATAGGACTTTCGCTGAATTAGCCGGGCGATACAACACGCGAGTGTAGGGGTCCATTAGGTAAGATGGCCGGCCGAATAACAAGAAGGAATCGGCAGCATGGCTTATTCTCCGCACGGCTCGCGGATTGTCTACCCGAGTTTGCCAGAGACATTGACCGAGGACGATCTAGCGCGGTTATCTACGGTCGGCGGCACTGCTGGATTGTCTTGAAGGTTGGCGACTTTGGCATATTACGCCTGCCATAGATTCTGGCCGCCCTGCGACTGCGTTTCCACTGCGTCGCTTCGCACTCCTGCTCCGCTAGCGGACCAGCCCGGACTCCCGTCCGGGCGCTCGCCACATTGTTGCTCGCCCTTGTGGCAAACCGGCATTCAGGCTCGCCACTGGCTCTTAGCCGCCGTTGCCATCGCTTCCCTCCCAGCCAACATCTTTTCACCGTAACGCATGAGCATGCGCGTGTCTTTCCAGCGACCCGACTGCATCTGCCTTCCCACATCCGCTGCAATCGACCCACAACCTTGGCCTGGCGGTCGTCGGTGCTATCATTCGGCGGTAACTTCGCGGAGCAACACATGATCGCTCACACTACCTTGTCAATCAGCGACTATCCAAAATCAAAAGCTTTCTATTCGGACGTGCTCGCCACGCTTGGCTATCGCAACAACATGGAGTACGGCGAGTCCGCAGGCTTCAATGATGGCAAGAACACCGATTTCTGGATCAGCAAGGCAACGTCCGTGGTGCCCACGCACCTGGCCTTTGAGGCGCGCAGCCGCAAGCAGGTCGAGGCCTTTCACAAGGCTGGTATGGCCGCAGGCGCCAAGGACAACGGCGGCCCTGGCTATCGTGACTACTGGCCCGGTTACTATGCCGCTTTCCTACTGGATCCGGATGGCAATAACATTGAAGCGGTTTGGTACGACTACAGCAAAGTGAAGTGATTCGCAGGCGCGGCCTCGCCTGAAACTTTCTAAACGAAGGGTCACTTAGCATTTGACTCAGCGATTTCAGCTCTTTATCGGAGAACGATTCTAACGAATCTCGGCGCAAGCGTTCGCAAGGCAGTACGTAAAACTACGAATACCAGGATAAGGTCTCGATCTTGTAAAAAGCTTCATGCTCATGCATTCAAAGCCTGTCCTAGTTCGCGCCAACAGCGATGGTATGCGTAGACTTGGGCCCGGCGCTGTCGTGCTTCTCTTGATGGTGCTCGCTGCCTGCTCGGGCTCGAACGGCTCACCCGGCCTCGATACGGGCTCGATCGCCGGCACGGTCGTGGATGCGAGCGGAGCCCCGGTCGCGGGCGCCTCGGTCAGCACCGACCCGACGAGCGCCACCACGCAGACCGGCACTACCGGGACCTTCACACTCAGTTCGATTCCCATCGGCGCCTACACCGTGTCGGCTTCGAAGACCGGCTTTCAGAGCGCACAACTGACGGCGGTCGGAGTCGCGGCAGGCGCGACCAATCAGGTGACGATTACACTCGCGCCATCGCCTAATGCACCCGGCTCGATCGCCGGCACCGTGCTCGGCCGCGTGGGAACCGCCCAGCCCTCCAGCCCTGTCGCGGGCGCCATGGTCTGCCCCGAATCATCAACCGCCGTGCTTCCTTGCACGACGTCGCAGAGCGATGGCACTTTCGTATTGGCGGGGGTCGCCCCGGGGCCGGTATACCTCACCGCCACCGCGGCGGGCTTTTTAACCGGCGAGACCACGACCGCGGTGATCGTCGCACCCGACGGCTCGGCCACAGGCGTTTCGATTACGCTCTCCGGTTCACCGAGTGCAACCGCCACCTACGTCGGCGCCGCCCGCTGCATCACCTGTCACACACTGTTCGATACCGCGCTCACGGCCGCCTGGCAGCATTCGGCACATGCGATCACGGTCGATCACACCCTGAATCAGCTTGACCTCAATGGTTGGCCGGCCGCGCCCGCCACGTGTGTCGCGGCGAACATCGTCAACTCGCAGGTGCAGGCCACCGAACCCGTGAGCGGCCAGCAGGAGAACGTGCTGCTGGTTCGCTGGGCCGCGAACTGTCCGGGCGAGCCCCAGTTCTCGATGGCCTTTGATGCCAATGGAAACGGCCAAGTTGACCCCGGCGAAACCGTGATCCCCGTGCAGGGAACTCAAGGCGGCATCGCGACGGACGGCGGCCAGTGCGGTCAGGGCGGCCTGCTGCCGCTCACCGCCTACAATCAGAATGCTATACCCGCGCTCGTGCCCATACCCTGCAGCGCGAACTTCTTGGGCACCGGCGCGACCCCCGCCCAGGGCTACTGGCAGCAGGAATATCTCGTCAACATCGGCCCCGGTGCGGCCAAGCCCGCCTGGGTCACTTGGGATACGACGGGCACACCGCAGGACATGCTGGCGCTGCCGCTCGCCTGGAATCAGCGCGCCCAGTACTGGGCCAATGCACCGGACTACAACCCGACGCAAGGCGGCACCTTCGCGAAGGTCTGCGCCGGTTGCCATGACACCGGACCGAGTCTTGCCGTGGATGCCAATGCCAACGTGACGAGCTATGTCGCGGGCTCGCAGAACATCGCCTGCGAGCGCTGTCATGGGCCGGGCTCCGATCACGTGGCGAACCTCAATGCCAAGTCGATCATCAATCCCGCGTATATCACCGCGCAGGCACAGAACGAGATGTGCGGCCAGTGCCACTCGAACGCGATTGCCTCCACGCAGCCGGCCGGCGCCTTCGACTTCCCCTGGAACAACCAGGTCAGCATGGGCGGCGGCAACTTCATCCCAGGCGTGGACCAACTTGCCAATTTCGCTCTGCTGCCGCTCTACGGGGATCCGACGAACTACTGGCCCGGCGGCGTGTTCCCGAACCTCGACCACATGACATTCATCGATGTGACCGCGAGCGTCCACAACACGAATCCGTATCAAAAAGTGACCTGCATGAACTGCCACGACCCTCATGGCGTGCAAGGCGGTCCGTACCAGTTTGCGCGCAGCAACACGACCGGCGATCAGTACACGTTCCAGACCAACGCGGCTGTGCTGCGCAATGATGTGCTATGCCTCGCCTGTCACGCCACGCATGACGATTTCTCAGCGGTCGCCCTCTCAGATGTCGCGAACTACCACGTGTCGCAGGGCGGCGCCGCACAGAAGAACGGTGCCGCGTATTCTCCATCCTCCACCGATCAGTCGGCCTCCGACACCGTGGTCGCCAACGCCGTCAACGCCCACATGCAGGCGCAAGCGGGAATGCCCGCCTACTTCGATCCGACGGGCAGCATCAACGGCCAGCCGGTCGGGCGCTGCTCTTCCTGTCACATGATGAAGACCGCCTGGACTTCGAACTTTCTTTTCTCCGGGCCCGATGCGAATGGCAAGACGGCCGACGTGAGCGGCGATGTGAGTTCGCACAGCTTCCAGGTTGCCGATGTGCAAGCGGCTGCGTTGAGTGTGCCGGGCGCGACGATGTGGCAGCAGATCATGCCGAACGCCTGCGGCTCCTGCCACGTGCAGTACCGGTTTGGGCTGTAACAGATCCGGTCACCGGGGAGTGTGATCGGGTAGAGGGTGAGCGAGTACCGCCTACCGGCCCGCGCGTCGCGCGGCGGCAGCTCCTGAGCCGGTTGAGCCTCGTCCGCAGCGGGTGCTATAGGAACCAAATGGAGTTTTACGTCGGG
>Ga0209517_10008761_pt1 | contig 11767 bp, 11 predicted proteins | sample PeaSoiMetSII2010_FD_187695 | JGI IMG/M metagenome (GOLD analysis project Ga0209517, IMG submission 187695) | Peat soil microbial communities from Weissenstadt, Germany - SII-2010 (SPAdes) (version 2) | ecosystem: Environmental > Terrestrial > Soil > Wetlands > Peat | place: Germany...
CACCGCGAGGTTGGTCAGACTCACGTTGCCGCGCTGACGGGGAAGACTGGACTCGATGCGGTTGTACTGCGCCTCGGTAATCTCCATAAATGGAGAATACCACGAATTTCTATTTAGTGTTAACACTCCCTAGGGCCTAAATCCCGATCTCGGGGTCGAACCCTTTCGGCAGCGGGGTGGGCTTGCGCTTCGGCTTAGGCGTGTGTAGGTGGGGAAGTAACAGCTTCAATACTTCTGGGGGTGCCTCGCGTCGCTGGCGCTCATACTCTCGCTGTGCCAGCTGCTCCAATTCATCGTTCATGCGGTCCTCCGGTCGGCGGTACTGCTCCAATTTTTTCCGCCGCTTGCCCGTGGCGTTCATCCATGCGTCCTCTACGCTATCGAACTGCCCGAGGTACGCGAGCACTTTCTGCCGTGGCTTGCCGCCTCGCCAGACGGACTTGACTAAGTAGTGCCGGTCTTTCCCGCCTATCTTCTTTTTCCTTATGAACATCCCTGTCCTCTTAGGCACTATGTTAGGCACTATAAATCCACACCAGTCGTAAGGCACTAGGTTAGGCACTATGCGTCCTCCTTTTGCTTACGCGGGGCTTTCTGTTATCCCTGCCAGCGTCCGATGCCTGACCATGTGCATTCCAAGCAGCGCATCGCGCTTCCGTAGCTGTATCTCAGGTCGGGATGCACGTCCTCGATGGCGGTGTAGACGGCTTGCATGAGTTCGAAGCCGCCCGTCGCGTTGAGAGCCTCGCCCAAGCGGTGAAGCTGGTCTTCTGCTGCATTGCGGCGCTTAGCGGAATGCTTAAAGTTACCGTTGGGCTTCACGTCGTAGGCAATCTTCATGTACTCGGCGGCGGACTCGATGATCGGACGGACATCCTCTGGATAGGTTTCCAGAGGCGTCGGCTTGCGTTCCCGCACCCGCTTCGCTTCTTGGTGCATAAACTTCAGCATTTCCTCACCACTGCCAAAGCTGCGAAATTCAAAACTCATAAATGCCTCTCCTCAGAGCACTACGATTGTTGGTACTGGCACAGCAGTACCGGGATACGTGACGGAAACCGCCGCTGGATGCTGGCGTATATTCATAAGTGTGTACTTGTCGGCAATGGCTTTCGCCCATGCCCGTTCACGCTGTTGGTCGAACTTGTACTCAGGCGCAATCTGTTCCAGTGCCGCCCCCATCCAGCCGTTGCAGAATGGTGCCGAGGCTATTTGGCGCATCCCTTTCACCACTCCCGTGTTGGCGTCAATGAGATAGAAGAGGACAAATGGAGCTGTGTCCGTGTAGGGCATGCTTTTCTTGGCATCTTGCAAAAGCAGGCGGGCGGCTTCTCCCATGCCGTCGAGGTTGACGTTATAGGAGCCGTCATATCCCAGCATCGCGTCTCCGAATTCAACCGCAAGCCAGCACATGCCGTTTTCATGGACCACAGTGAGCGTGACCTTGTCGTTTTCGAAGGCACGAACTTCATCCTTCGTGAGGTTGGGAACTACAAGGTATACCTGCGGCTGTGCCGATGACAGCGTTACTACTCCTCCCAATCGGCGTCCGGCTTCGAGTATTCCTTGATCGGGGAATCTCATGCCTCGGGTGATGACTCGCGGTATCCAACCTTCCTTCTCTTGCGCCTTGGCAATTCTGTTACGTTTCGCTTGTCCCATACTGTGCTTCTCCTTTTGTTTTGTGACTTACTGCACCACTTTCCTTCTGTTCAAAACTCGATTAACCGCTGACTGAGGAATTCTGAGCACACGGTAGCGCCGCGCCCGCTTGCTCGTGGTAGGGCTCCCCATGTCAACCACGCCCGGCTCGTGCTCAAAGCGACGAATGACGGTCCAGCGGCTCAGCTTGAGCAGTCCTGCCAATTCGTCAACGGTGTAATAGGTCTCGGTCATCCAACTATCCTCGGGATTTGACCGGGGGCTATTGACGCTGATATGTCCTGCCAACCTTTGCTCGGATCATAAATTTCAATTCGTTCCCAATCTTTGCCGAGAACGGGGCGGGTCGTGCCCCACCAATCGAAGGGATTACTGCCCAACCCTCGGGCGCCGTGCTCAAGCGCCCGCTGCATCTGAGCATCCATCCGCACAAGGCGCGGAAGCTGAGTCCAAGGTCGTAATAGTGATCGCCTGACGCCTATGCGATAAACGTCGCGATTGTATTTTGAGTAATCGTCAATAGAGTGAAGTTCGATGGTCTGGTCGCCAATCTCAAGACCGCGATAAGATGCGGGCTCCCAATCGTCGCGCTGCGAAAACAGCAATGACTTGGCGTCCGCATAGATTTGGTCGTAACTCTGCTGATCGTTACGTATTATCGCCAGCACCAGCGCGTCGTTATGACAAGTGAAGCCGGGAACCATGTATGGTGGGAGAAGCGCACCTGACTTGACGATCTCCTCAATATGTTGCGAGTAGGTGTAGTGCCAAACGATTTGGCGGTGCCGACTCACAGCACGTACCCCGCATCCCGGCTGTGTTTCTGCGGGCGCAGACCCCAGACGCCAAAATTTCCGCGCACGCGACGTGCGGGAAGCTGACGGATCACTTTCAGTTGGAGGGCGATTTTCCAGCGCGGATCAAGCGAGCGGACGCATGCATCGCGCAGAACACGAGCGACGGGCAGGTCCGCGACGTTGTGGACTGCGACGCATTTCACCAGCGCGACGGTGACGCACTCAGGGGCACCCGAGCACACGACCACGCGCTGCCCGACTGCGAGCAGTTTGCGGTTCCTCAGTTCAAGGGTTTTGGTGCCCGATGCTATGAGTGACGCATAGGGCTGACGGACGGTGATTGCGATTTGCGGCATAATAACTCTTTCGAGTCGTCTCCCGGTCCGGTCGGGTAGGTGAGGCCTATTGGGTGGACAAGAAATTGGACGGTGCGCTTGTCGGCGACTCTTTCCGTGTGGTGCCGAATAATCCGGCCGATGGACCGCTCATATACGCCGTGCTCGCTTCCAGTTTGGCTCGTGACTTTCTCAGCGGCTCTGCATACGGTTCCGTTGTCGACCATGCAAGCCTTGAACAGCTGCGAAGTTTTCGGATGCCGCAATTTACGCCAATTGGTCGATCGAAAATAACTGAGACGGTCACAAAAGCATTCGTTGCACGCGAGCAAGCTTATGAGCTCCTGGACACGGCTCAGCAGGCGCTACTGCAGACTTGCGGGCTTCCGCCGCTGATCGTCTACGAAGGAGCAGCTAGCAGAGGAGATGTAACCAAAGTTATGGTGGAAAGCACCGAGCTGACCCAAGCGACGCCAGGTGGCTGTGAATTTCGTCTTGAGGCTCACTTTTACAACCCTATCGCCCGCTCTGCTGTCGCTACCATTCGGAAATGCCAATCCAAGAATAGTACTGTTGGCGAGTTGACGCACGATGTCATCATGGGTGGGCGCTTTAAGCGGAATTACGTCGAAGCGGATTTCGGGACGCGCTTCTTATCCGGCAAGAATATTGGTCAAATTCGCCCTACTGACCTCAAATACCTTTCGAATACCGAAACCGAAGGCCTCGATGATTTGCTCCTCAAGAAGGGGTGGACTCTGCTTACCTGTTCGGGAACCATAGGTCGGACGGCCATATCTGTTGACTTCACTTCAAACCGTCTACTACATAGAGGTCAGAGAGCATCCGGCGATAGCCATAGACGTAAGCCTTTCCGTCAGGCGTGGGCAGAATGGGGCCGACGTACTCCACCCCCGCGGGATCGGGAGGCATGAGTTGCTTCCAGAGTGTCCGCTGACCGGTATCGATATTCAAACGGTAGACTTTGGCGGGGAGTTCGCTGGGGAGGTAGACGTAAATGACATTGGCATCCGTGCTCCAGCCAACTGGCACTTCTCCATCGGCTAAACCTCGAATCGGGCGAGGTTCGCCGGCGGGAATAGGGTACAGGTAGCCCTTGCCATCCGGACCGACGGCCGCGACGGCTTGACCATCCGACGACAGCGAAAACGTGAGTGAGTCAGTTCCCTCAGGAGTAATGGGCTGCGGACTTCCTCCGTCCAGGTCTTGCACGTAAGAGCCGCGCACCGTGGCCGGCTTCGCTACCAGACAATAGAAAGCGCTTGCCGTCGGGAAACCACGCCGCGCGCGCAGTATTGATCTGACTCAGCGCACCATGGGGGAGGGCTCTCGACTCCCCGGCCTTCGTCGGCAGGAGAAAAAGATCCGTGAGTTCATCCGGGCGCGTGCACAGAACCCATTTCCCATCTGGCGACAAGGCCAACGCCGAACCATCGCCAAGACGGACCGCGGGCGAACCATCTGTTCTTCTCAAGTAAACCGCATAGCTGGGCCCGCCAGCCTCTCCTTGTTCGACGAACAGAAGGGATTTGCCGTCCACGGAAATGTCCGCCGGATAGGACCAGTCCAGCCAGGTAAAGTCCCGCTCCGGTTGCGCGCCAGGAGCCAGCACGGTCATCCCGCGACGCCAATTGTCACGGGTCAGCAGCACGGGGCCGCCGTGCCCTATGTCCTGAAGCGTTAAATCTCCGGGCACGCGCACAACCATCCGCTCCTGCCCCGAAAGGTTGACGGCCCACAAAGCACGATCAATCCCCACCTGGACCGCTGTGAACCATACCTCATCACCGCGCACAGACCAAGCCAGACCCATCGCGCCTCCAGTCTGCACCCTGGAAAGCATTCGCTCTTTTCCTGCAACATCCACGAGGGCAACTGCACCGATGGTATCGCCTTGCAAGGGGTGGTCCACGAATGCAATGGAGTCGCCTCTGGGGGAGAACCTTGGATTGCTGATCCAACCACCGGTCTCGTAAAGAACCTTCCCGATGGGGTATTCCAGGCGATTGCGGCCCCCCACCTCGCGCACCACGGCCAGAGCTGTGCCATCGGGCGACCAATCAGCCCATTGGACGTTGTCCAGGACCTCGCGTGGAGCTCCACCCACCAACGGCACTCGTGCAAGCGTGCCGGTATGGGACATCGACTTAGCCTGCCTGCTATTGAGCAGCACGGCGATCTCTCCGGTAGGCGAGACCGCTAGGATCTCGGCGTCAGCAAGCCCCAGTGAGCGCGACTCTGGACTTTCCGGGCGTGTGGTGAAAATCTCAACCGGTGTGCCCTCCCAAGCGGCGCTGTAAATGACGGTTTGCCCGTCGGGAGCGAGTCTTGCGGTGCGAATTGTGCCCCGACGAAAGGTGAGCAGGTGATATAGGGGCGATGGCGACTTCGCGGTGTGCTGGCCGAGGAAAAAGGTGGCTGTCGCCAGGGCCAGCATTCCGAAAATCACTGCCGCAGTGACCCACTTGCGACGACTCGTTGTAAGTAAACCAGCGACCTTGCCATCGCCTTCACCCGGTTGCGGCGCTGCGGCCGGACCGACTGTGGAAGCAGTGATCGCGCCCGTCGCGCGTGCAGAATCCAACATGCGCTTCAGGCGTTTCAGATCGTTACGCGTTTCCGCAGCGGTCTGGTAGCGCATGTCCAGATCTTTATCGAGTGCCTTGTCGATAATCTCCTCCAGCCTGGCAGGCACTCCCGGGTTTAACTTGGACGGCGCCAGTGGGGCTCGTTCCAGGATGGCGTTGAAAATCACCGCGGAGGTGCTGCCATCGAACGCTCTCTGCCCGGTAGCCATCTCGTAGAGCACGAGACCAAACGAAAACACATCCGTGCGCGCGTCGAGGTTTTCGCCGCGAGCCTGCTCGGGCGACATGTAGGCCACCGTACCGACGGCCGAGCCTGGACTGGTTAACTGGTCTTCGGAAATAGCTGTGGCTGTTGCCTCCACCTGCTTGCGGCTTTCCCCCAGCTTGGCCAGCCCGAAATCCAGTACCTTGATCTGGCCCCGCTGGGTCAAGAAGATGTTGGCGGGCTTGATGTCGCGATGGATGATGCCTTTGGCATGGGCCGCATCCAGCGCGTCGGCAATCTGGATGCCCAGTTCCAACACCTGATCCACTTTCAGAGCCTTGCCCTCGATGCGGTGCTTGAGCGTCTTACCTTCGAGCAGCTCCATAGCGATGAACGCCTGCCCGTCCTGCTCGCCAATGTCGTGAATCGTACAGATGTTCGGGTGGTTCAGTGCGGACGCGGCTTGGGCCTCGCGCTGGAAGCGGGCCAGCGCCTGCGGGTCACGAGCAACGTCTGGCGGCAGGAACTTGAGAGCGACAAAACGATGTAGCCGCGCGTCTTCGGCCTTGTAAACCACGCCCATGCCGCCGCCACCGAGTTTTTCGACAATGCGGTAATGCGATATGGTCTGGCCGATCATTAAGAAGATATGCGGATTTCGGGTCGCTTCATCTTACGGACGCGGCATCCGCGAGTCAACGAATGGCGGCTCTGGCCCGAGCGTGTCGAACCCGGAAAACTTGCTTTGGGAGGGGGAAACGTGGAAGCGGCGAGATAACTCCCGGTTTGTCGGCAAACCTTCCCTTGGGATTACTTCACGTTTGCCCGTCATCCAGGAGGAAAACGTCACCTATGCAAAGCTGCACTTCTGGGGCACTCCGATTAGGACTCTCTATGCGCCGGTGGCTGGCCGGGGTATGATCTTGCTCGGGTAGTGGACCCTTCTGGATGGGCTCAGCCGCATCGCCGGCGGATCGCATTTTTCGCTTCGGACAGTTTGAATTGTCGGAGGGCGAGGGTGAGTTGCGCAAGAACGGCGTTCGGATTAAGTTGCAAGAGCAGCCCTTTCAAGTGCTTGTCGAGTTGCTGGCGAACGCCGGCAAAGTCGTAACACGGGAACATCTTCAGCAGAAGCTGTGGCCCGCTGACACCTTTGTTGACTTCGATGTGGGATTGAATACTGCCATCCGGAAGATTCGCCACGCGCTGGGCGACGACGCCGACCATCCGCACTATATCGAGACCGCGGCCAAGCGCGGTTACCGGTTCCTGGCACCGGTGAACAAAACCACAAGCGCGCCGGGGTTGGTCTCAGAGAATGCGGCGCCACCGGAGCCGGTCAGTGACCCTGTAGGCACGCAGCCGGAAACCGTAGGCAGCGAATGCGCACCCGCATCAGAAAAGTATCGCCGCTGGTACCTCATACTTACCGCACTCGCTGTCGTTGCTCTGGCTGCGGGAGCACTGTGGCGTGTCAAGCGGGGTGTCCCACATCCGGTCGTCGAGAAGCGAATTACAGCCAATTCTACGGAAGCGCCCATCCGCGCGGCGGTAGTCTCTCCGGATGGCAAATACGTCGTCTATGCTGACTCCACAGGTGTATATCTGCGCCAGATCGACGGCGGCGAAACCCGTCCGTTGCTCTTACCGAAGAATTTCAGGGCTTCTCCAAGCGGCTGGTTTCCAGATAGTACTCATCTTCTGGTCACGTCGCGCTTCAGATCGGAACAGAAAGCCTCGATCTGGAAGGTTTCCATCCTTGGCGGCACTCGGCAGATGCTTGTCGATGACGCGGAGGATGGCTCCGTCTCCCCCGACGGATCGCAGATCGCGTTCTTCCGTCGCACATTTGGAAGACCGTTCGGTTTCAAGGAAAACCGTGCGCTGGGTTACAGCGTCAGCGAGTTATGGCTTATGGCGTCGAGTGGAGAGAATCCGCATCGGTTTGTGGGGCCAAAGGACTCGATCGAACCGGGGTCTGTGGGCGTCGAAGTATTGGCGGTGAGTTGGGCCCCCGGCGGTCGACGGATTGCCTACATCGAGCGGCGCATCATTGCTACCACTCCTGCCGGGGATTTGTATTCGTTGCAGACCCGTGATTCAACCGGTGGAGAATCGCAATTGATCTTGAGCGACCATCGGATTGCTGCCGCCGATCTCTGCTGGGCGCCGGATGGAAGGCTCCTTTACGCACTGCGGACAGACCCGAAGAACGAAAGCGACTACGGAGTATGGGCGATTCAAGTTGATCCGGTTACGGGGAAGGCAAAAGGCGAACCTGAGCCGGTTAGCGAGGGATTGGGGTGGATCGGAAGCCTTAGCGTCACAGCTGATGGAAAGCGCCTTGTCTTGTGGAGAGGAAATACGCAGTCTCAGGTTTTTGTCAGCGAGTTCGACAAAGGCACGTACCATTTGACGACGCCTCGTCGCCTGACCATGGACGAGAATGAAAATGGACCTACGGCTTGGATGCCGGACAGCAAGTCGGTTCTGTTTCTCTCGGACCGGAGCGGCCCTTGGAAGTTGTTCAGACAGCGGATCGATCAGCCTAACGCTGAGGTGGTGGTCGAGGGCCGGAACATCGAAACTGCCCTGCCGCGCCTGAGCGCAGACGGGTCGCAGATATTGTTTGTGGATGTGCCCAGGCCTGATGACCCATCCGTTCCGATTCGTCTGATGAGTATGCCTCTGTCCGGAGGGGTGCCTCGACTGGTGCTCCAGGACCGTGGGATCGCCAATTTTCTTTGCGCAAGGACACCCTCGACGATCTGTGTTTTCAGTAAAGTTCTCGGAACGACCAGCAGTTTCATCACTTTTGATACAGAGCGGGGTAAGGGCCGTGAGATTGCCAGGTTCGACGGCTGGCCCAACTGGGGCCTCTCTCCTGATGGTTCCCAGCTAACGGTAGTGACTGACGACCATCAGGGCAGGCTCCAATTCATTTCCCTGGAAACGGGAGCGAGGCGCGACATGGTCGTCAAAGGCTGGTCTGTGCTGAAGGGAGTCGACTGGACGGCCCAAGGGCGGAGCGTCCTGATTGGCAGCGTCACGCCTAGCGGCGCATCCGTCATCCTGGACGTGGACCTGGACGGAAACGCGCACGTCCTCCTGGAGACTGGCCCCCACGCTCAAGTGTTGTGGGCGATCCCATCTCCCGATGGACGCTATGCAGCGTTGAATGTGCTCACCGGCGAGAACAACGTTTGGATGGTTGAGAACTTCTGAACAGCCTTCTCATGTAAATCGAGTGCCGCATTGTCGATGCGACGAAACGGGCGCCCAGGGAGCGCCCGTTTCAACATCACCGTGCGGTGTGATTCTAGTGTGAGCCTTTGCTGGCGCTGGCGAGAATGGTTGTGGACTGGACCTTTTCCCCGCTCCTGGACAACTCACGGGCGAGCTTGCCGCTCCGCAGGTCGCGACGTACATTGCTTCCCTGCTCCCAGACCTGGGTCAGAAAGTATTCATTCGCAATGCGATGGAAAACCAGCTTCGTCTGCATCGACTCTGCTGAGGTGGGGGAAGGGATTGCAGGGATCATCGCCACTCTCCGGCCGTCCACGCTTTGCACTTTAATCATGTTGTATGGAGGCAGAGTGGAAATGGTGTAGTCGCCCGCCGGCAGATTGCTATTTTCGACGGTGAACGCAAAAGGAATGGTTGCCGTCAAGAGTGGCCGTTCTTGGGCCTGCACATAGACGGAGACAGCGGCCAGCAGCAGAGCGCTGGCGATCAAGATGCGTGCGTTTTTCATGAGAGTTTCTCCTTTGCAAAGTGCCGGTGAATCCGGCTGACAGGTCACACATTGCGCTGGGCTAGCCGGGCGCACAATGTTCTGCGTCTGGATTGCATCTGTGCTCTCTCTGTTCTGCTAAGTGGCTGAAACTAAGGAGACAAGTCCAGCTTCCTGTGCTGCCAGCCGACCCAAAAGACAGAGAGGGCCGGGCTCTCTCTAGCAGCCAAAGCTTGGATCGGGGCTTGCGCTATTAATCTTGGAAGTGGCCGCACTCGGCATTTCGACTCGAGCTATTACGCGATAGCTCCAGGGTTGTCGGCAACCCTTCCCCTACCGGGTAACGGAAGGTTTGCTCGTGATCCAGGAGGAATCCGCGGCAGGCGGGCACCGCTGTGCCGCCACCCTGTTGGGAGCGGGCGAATCGGGCGAATAATCGCTGCCGTTTTTGAAGTCAAAAGGAAATTCCTTCTCGTATACTTCACGGTAAAACCTTGCCACCGCTGCATCGGAGGAATGATGGAGTATCTACTTGTCCTGAACGATTCACCATACGGAAGTCAGCGTACCTACAACGCACTCCGCTTGGCCGGCGCGCTGGCGAAGAGCGCAACCGGGGAAGTCTCCATTTTCTTGTTGGGCGACGGGGTGGTCAGCGGATTGCGGATGCAATCCCCGGCAGATGCGTCCTATAACGTTCAGGAAATGCTGCGGCTTTTGGCTGCACAAGGAGTCTCAATCGGTGCCTGCCGCACTTGTTTGGAGGCGCGTGGGATTGATGATGCCTCGCTCGTCGCTGGCATCAACCGCCGCACCTTGGACGACCTTCGCAATTGGACAGAGGAAGCAACGAAGGTGTTAGTGTTCTGATCGACCAGTCGCAGTCTGCGCGCCCCAAGACATCAAACATGCACAATTCCCCGCTCCGACTCCCACTCTGACACCTTGGACGCCGTGCTGTCGGATGAACAGGCGTGAAAAAATAAAGTCCCTTCCTTGAGCGCGTACATACCGGGCGGATTGTCGGCCAACCGGAAGTTATCCAGAAACGTTAGAGCTGTATCGGAAGCGAACCGCCGCGACGGTTTCGGTCGGCTTGGACCTCAGAGTTCGCTTTCGATACAGCCGTTTGAAGGGAGCCGCTTTGTTCGCGACGGGCGCTATGGGATTTCAATCGATTTCGGTTTGGAAGTTGTTGAAAAGAGAAACACTTGTGGGGCGACCTTCAAATAGAGGTTCATCGAATCTGACCATCAAGCCCAGGCTCACGATCGCCTCATCGTAACCCGAGACAGACCATTCTGCAACAGACTGACTCCCAATCTCGAATCTCCGATGTCGCTTCCTTCGGGCACGCGACAGCGTCCGCCGCAAAGCGGCTTCGTTGTGTGCTGGGCATGCTCAGTAACTTGGAGGTGAAAGTCCTCTGGCCGACCTGATGGAGGTGAAGGCCTAGTGATGATGCAAGGGCTACTGCCGCGAGGCGGGGTCCGAAGGAAGCATAGAACAAACGTGCGAGCTGATGGACAAAAACCGAATAGAAGGCGCCCGTACCGGACGAGTGGGCAACGTACCGCGAAGTCCATAATCCATCAAGGTGCGAAGCGTAGATTCGGCGGTTGTGCACGGAAGGTGATTGAGCTTACCCCAGGAGATCTGCTCCGTGTCGCTTCGGCGACTGAGGCGGCTGAGAGGCGGTCTGACCGCGGAGCAGAAGTCAGCATAGGGCATAGTAGATCATGTCGTCGGCGAGGCTAGTGAGGCACTCCGAAAACCGAAAGGTGGAGAAACAGATAGGCCGAGTCGGGAACGGGGATCGAAGGCCCGAACGAGAAGGAGCGGTGAGTAGGCCATGAGTCTCAGAGACGATAAGCAGCAGAACATCCAGATGGAACTGGACTTCTCATCTGCGCTGACGGGTGCAGCCCGAAGTGTCGCAGGAGAAGAGATTGAATCGCCGATGGTGACGAATGAACCCGAAAACCCAGCTAGAACTAATCGATTGATGGAGGAAGTATGTGAGCGAGAGAACCTGAAGGAGGCACTGCGACAGGTTAAGGGTAATAAAGGTAGCGCGGGAATGGACGGAGTCACCGTCGATCAACTCACCGACTACCTGAAACAGCACTGGCCAGTGATCCGAGAACAACTGCTGAATGGAACCTACGAACCAAAGCCGGTGAGGAGGGTGGAAATCCCCAAACCGGACGGCGGGGTGCGAAAGCTTGGTATCCCAACGGTGCTGGATCGGTTTATCCAGCAAGCGGTGATGCAGGTTCTGCAGCGGCGGTGGGATCGGACTTTCTCCGAACACAGCTATGGTTTTCGACCGGGACGGTCAGCTCATCAAGCGGTAGCTCAGGCGCAGCAATACATCGCCGTGGGCTACAGCTGGGTGGTCGATCTCGATTTGGAAAAGTTTTTCG
>Ga0209517_10008762_pt1 | contig 11765 bp, 2 predicted proteins | sample PeaSoiMetSII2010_FD_187695 | JGI IMG/M metagenome (GOLD analysis project Ga0209517, IMG submission 187695) | Peat soil microbial communities from Weissenstadt, Germany - SII-2010 (SPAdes) (version 2) | ecosystem: Environmental > Terrestrial > Soil > Wetlands > Peat | place: Germany: Weissenstadt...
CATCCTCGCCGGCACGAACCAACTGGCGCCCAACGTGGATACGGCCTGGAGTATCAGTTCCCTGACCTTCAGCAATAACGCCGGCCCGTTCACGCTGAGTGGCAGCGCCCTCACCATCGGCGCCGGTGGGCTCGCCAATGATAGCGCAGTTTCTCAAACCCTGAGCAACACCATCGTCACTTCCGCCGCCCAGAGTCTAAACGCCGCCTCGAACAATCTTGTTTTTGCGGGCGCGATCACCTTCGCCAGCTCAAATGTGCTGACGGTGACCGGCGGGTCCAATGTTCTCATCAGCGGTCCCATCAGCGGCGCAGGCGCGCTCACTAAAACCGGCACGGGAACGCTCACTCTCACGGCGGCCAATACTTATTCGGGCCTCACCACGGTCAGTGCGGGCGTCCTGAACGTCGAGAACAACAGCGCGCTGAGCGACACCAACGCGGGAACCGTGGTCGCCAGCGGCGCAGCTTTGCAATTGCAAGGAGGAATCGCAATCGCTAACGAGCCTTTGACGCTCAGCGGGAGCGGGATCGGCGGCAGTGGCGCGCTAAGGAACATCAGCGGCAGCAATTCCTGGGATGGGCCCATTACTCTGGCGGCGGCCTCTACCTTCGATGCGGATGCTGGAACCCTTTACCTGGGAGGTCCGATTGCCAATGCGGCTTACACCGCTACCTTTACGAATGTCGGCGCCATCCTGCTTTATGGTGCGCTCGGAGGCGGGGCGGGTGGACTCACAAAAAACGGAGTCGGAACGCTCCAGTTGGACGCCCCGAACACCTATACGGGCGCGACCACCGTGAATGGCGGCATACTGCAGTTCGGCGCCCTCGGAAGTCTGACCAACGCGTCCGCCGTTACGATCAACTCAGGTGCTACGTTGGATTTGAACAACGTAAACGAAGCCATCGGGGCTCTGGCCGGCGCAGGCAATGTCACCTTAGGCGCGGCAACCCTGACCGTGAGTAATTCCGCCGCGGCAACTTTTTCCGGTGTCATGAGCGGTACGGGCGCTTTGGTCAAACTCGGCGCCGGGACGCTGACACTCAGCGGCGTGAACACCTTCAGCGGCGGCGCTACGATCAACGCCGGTGCCATCAGTGTCAAAGCCGACAACGATCTGGGCGCCAGCGGCGGCCCAGTCACGCTTAATGGGGGGACGCTGACGGCCAGCGCCGCTTTCAACTCGGCGCGCCGCATTACGCTCGGCTCTAACGGCGGCACGTTGAGCCTCTCCGGGAACGTGACCCTTTCCAACACCATCAGCGGCCCGGGGGCGTTGACCAAACTGGGCAGCAAAACCCTGACGCTGCTGGGCACGAACACGTACTTGGGCGGCACGACCAACAGCGCGGGAACGGTGAGCATCAGCTCGGACGCACAGCTCGGCGATCCCGGCGGCGTGCTCACCATCGGTGCGGCCACTTTGTCCACGAGCGGGTCCTTCACCTCGGCGCGCAACGTCTCTTTGAACACCGGCACCGCCACGTTCACCATTGGCACGGGTGTCACCAACACGCTCAACGGCATCATCAGCGGCCCAGGCGCCTTGACCAAAAAGGGCACGGGAGTCCTCCTCTTAGGAGGCAGCAACACTTATACGAACACCACCACCGTTAGCGCGGGCACGCTGCGGATGGGCGCCAACAATGCGCTCTCGGCGCTCACGCCGGTGAACATTACCGCCAGCAGCGCGACGCTCGACCTGAACAGTTACAACCTGACCATCGGTTCCCTGGCCTCCTCGGCGGCGGGAAAAGTCACCTTCGGCAGCGGCTCTCTTACTGCCGGTGGCAATAACACTTCGACTAAGGTTTCGGCGGTCATGAGCGGCAGTGGCAGCTTCATGAAGACGGGGACCGGCACCTTGACGCTGAGCGGGAACAGCACGTACACCAACACGACCAGCATCGCTGCTGGCACTTTGCAGATTAGCGCCAACCAATGCATCCCAAGTGCTTCCCCCCTGGTGGTGAGCAATGGCGCTGTTTTCAACTTGACTAACTTCAATGCCACCGTCGCCTCGCTTTCGGGCGCAGGCAGCGTGACGCTGGGCAGCGGCACCCTGACGGCGGGAAACACCAGCACCACGGTTTTTTCCGGCGTGATCAGCGGCACCGGCGGCTTGGTTAAAATCGGCGCCGGAACGCAGACCTTTAGCGGAACCAACACGTTCAGCGGAACCACCAGCGTCAATGTAGGCTCCCTCCAGGTCAACGGGAATTCCGCCAGCAGCCCGGTCGTCATCGCCTCCGCTGCCACCTTGTCAGGCGTGGGCACGGTGGGCGCCGTGACTGTCAACACGGGCGGCACCAATGCGCCCGGAGCGGCTGGCCCGGGCACGTTGACGAGCGGCTCACAAACCTGGGCCAGCGGTGGCAATTACCTCTGGGCTTTGAACGGTCCCACCGGCACTCAAGGCGGCAATCCTGGGTGGGCCTGGATGAACATTTCAGGAGCGCTCACCATCAACGCCACCGCGGGCGCCAGGTTCGTCATCAAGGTGGTTTCCCTCAATTTGAGTAATGCGCTGGGGCTGGTGAGCGGCTTCAACAACACCGCCACCTACGTCTGGACCATTGCGAGCGCCAGTGGCGGAATCACGGGATTTAGTCCCTCGGTGTTTACCATCGACACTTCGGCGTTTCAAAACCCGTTGGGCGCCGGGTCTTTCTACCTATCTCAAGTGGGCAACAATCTGAACCTGATTTTCACCCCCGCATCTCAACCCTCTGTCCAAGGCGCGCAGAGCGGCACTCTGACCAGCGCCGGCAACGGCACCAACACCGTCACGATCAATGCGATCAATCCGTCGAACTCTTTCCTCATCTTCAACACCCGCCACAATAGCAGCTTGCCAGGAGACTCGATGGTTCGTGGCCGCATTACCTCTTCCAACTCACTGCAGTTTGTTCAGGTCACTACCGGCACTTCGCCCATCAACATTCAATGGTACGTGATTCAATACACCACCGGGGTCAGCGTCCAATCGGGCGAGGTTAGCCAAACCAACACCGTCATTGACGTGCCTTTGGCGCCCCTGGGCGCCCTCAACCAGGCCTTCGTCACTTGGTCCAAGACCCCGGATCCTTCGGAGACGGGCTTTTCCGACAGCGACCCGGTCGTGGCACAGATTACCAGCACGACCAACTTGGAATTTCGCGTCGGCGGCGCTCCCTCGTCCGCGCCCATCATTTCCTGGCAGGTGATCCAGTTCTCCAATCCAGCCAGCATCTACGTTCAAAGCGGGTCTGTCACCAATTTGACCGGCACCAACACCGTGGCTACCGCGACGTTGAGCGCGGCGGTGAACACCAACAGCACTTTTATTCTGACTGGCTATCGAACCTCGGGCTCGGGCACCGCTATCGGGGCGCGCATGATCAGGGCGCTACTGGCTAGCCCAACCACGCTTTCGTTCGACCGAAGCATTTCGGGAGCGCCCGACAACATCGCCGAAATTTTTTGGCAGGCAGTCCAACTCAACGACGGTTCGGTCGTGCAGCAGGGCACGGTCAACTTCACCAACGGCCTGGCGGAAACTAATGTCACTTTGCTGCCCCTGGACACCAATCGCGCGGCGGCCTTTGCCTCGGTGCAACCTGTCGGCGGACAGAACACGGGGCGCTCCCCTTCCACCGGCACGACCCTGGGGGTAGGCTCAGCGACCCTGGCGCTAACTTCCGGCACGCAACTGACCTTGGACCGGAATGGCACGGCCGACCAGTGCGACGTCGGCTGGCAAGTCACGGGGTTTGGCCCGTCGAGCCTCCTCGCGCCCGCCACCGGCGGCTCGGCCATTTCCGCCGACACGACCGCAGGGGCTTATACGAGTTTGACCGGACCGGCTTATACCGAATTGGAAAGTGGGAACACCGGTGTGGGCACTATCATCCTCGCGGCGCCGCCAGGGTTTGTTTTTGCCACGAACACCCCTCAGCCTTCGGTACTGATCACCCGCGTAACCGGAAGCGGTGCGAACTCCCTGAACGTTAACGGCGTTGCCAGCGGCACAGCCGTGGCCATGACCTCCGTAAAGACCACCAACCTGGTGTTCACAGTCACCTCCCCTAGCAGCGGCGGCGTGACCTGCTCTTTGACCTGGCAAAACCTCCGCGTGCGCCCGTCAGCCGGGACGCCGCTGGCCAGCGGCAGCCTGCTTGATTCGGGCACCGCCACCGTCCAGGGCTTTACCACCAACGCAACAAGCTGGGGCTTTCTTGCCGAAGTGGTCGGGGCGGCCAGCGAGCTGGCGATTTCTACTGCTCCCTCCTCCACGGCAGTTGCCGGCGTGCCACTCGCTCAGCAACCGGTAATTCAAATTGAGGACCAATTCGGCAATTTGCGGAGCGGGGATGATGCCACGGTGGTCACAGTGACCAACACCGGCACGGGCGTTCTTCAGGGTATCACCACCGCCACCGCCGCCGGCGGCCAAGCTACGTTCAGCGGGCTAACCTACCTGGTTGCCGAAACCATCACCATGGCCTTCAGCGCGCCCGGGTTGACCACCGCTAAATCGGGCAACATCGTCATCAGCCCGGGACCAGCGGACCAGTTGGCGATCCAAAATCAGCCGTCCGCGAGCGCCACGGCGGGGGTCGCTTTTCCTCAACAACCGGTGATTCAGGTTCAGGACGAGTTTGGCAATCTATGCGGCGCAGACAACTCGACCGTAATCACGGCTTCCCTGGACCAAGGATCGGGCACCCTGCTGGGGACGCTAACGGCCACCGACGTGCACGGCGTGGCGACTTTCACGAACCTTAATTACCAGGTTGCCGAAACGATCACGATCGATTTCACCTCCGGCAGCCTCGATCCACAAACCTCTCAGAGTATTCAGGTCAATCCCGGAGCCGCCACTCAACTCGTCATCCAAACTCAGCCTTCTCCGGCCGCAACGGCAGGCACGCCTTTCGCGCAACAGCCCGCCATTCAAATCCTGGACCAGTTCGGAAATCTGCGCACTTCGGATAACTCTACGGTCGTCACTGCTTCGCGCGATGCCGGCAGCGGCTCTGGTGTGCTACAGGGCACCTTGACCGCGACCAGCGCCAATGGGGTGGCTGCGTTTGCAAACCTGGCGCACGATGTGGCGGGCACCATCAGCCTCGATTTCAACAGCGGGACCTTGACCGGCGCAACCTCGAGCAGCATCCTTATTCTTCCGGGCGGGGCGGCCGCCCTGGCCTTCTCCACCCAACCAGGCTCGGCAACCGTCGGTTCCCCTTTTGGCGTCCAGCCGGTGGTGGTCACGCAGGATGCCTACGGCAACAATTCCAGTTCGGGCCTGAGCTCTAGCCTCCCTGTGGCGATGGCGCTCAGTTCCGGCACCGGCCTCCTGCAAGGCGCGACCAACCAGAATATCGGGTTTGCGGCAGGGAATGGAACTGTCGCGTTCACCGGTTTGCGCATTGACTCGGCCGGCAGCAAACAATTGACCGCCCAGGCGAGCGGGCTGGCCAGCGCTAAGAGCACAGCCTTCACCGTAAGCCCCGGCCCGCAGACGATCACCTTCGGACCATTGTCCGGAGTAAATTATGGCGCTCCTCCGTTTAGTTTGAACGCGAGCGCCTCTTCGGGTTTGCCCATCACCTTTAGCATTATTTCCGGACCCGCCACCATCTCCGGCAGCAACTTGACCGTCACGGGCGCGGGAACGGTCACGGTGGCGGCCGCACAGCCGGGCGGCGCTGACTACCTCGCCGCGACGTCAGTCAACCAGTCCTTTGTAGTGACGCAGGCGGTTCTGATCGTCCAGGCGGACAGCAAGACAAGAGTTTTCGGCGCCACCAACCCAGTGCTAACCGCTAGCTATAGTGGTTTCGTCAATGGGGATAACTCGAATGCGTTGACCGGCAGCCCAAGCCTGAGCACGACGGCGACGCTCGCCAGCACGGTAGCTGGCAGCCCGTATCCGATTGCGGTCACCAATGGAACGCTGAGCGCCAGCAATTATGCCTTCAGCTTCGTCGAAGGCCAACTGGCCGTTACCCCGGCCGCTACCACCAACGTGGTTTCTTCCTCGGCCAATCCGTCCCCGGACGGCTCGAATGTCACCTTTACGAGCACTGAGACGCCCCTTGCGCCCGGTAGTGGCACGCCCAGCGGCACCGTACAGTTTCTCGTGGATGGCGCTCCGCTGGGTTCGCCGGTTGCGCTCGCCGGCGGCGTCGCTAGCACCACCACGGCTTCACTGGCACACGGCACACATGTCATCGGCGCCTGCTACGCCGGGGATGGCAATTTCTTCGGCAGCACCAACAATCTGAATCCCAACCAAAGCATCAACACGGCGCCCACCGCCGGGAACGTCAGCCTTTGGCGCGGGCTAACCTGTGGCGTTAAGGCGCGGATCACGACTTTCTTGGCGAACGACAGCGATCCTGACGGCGACATCCTGACGTTCGTTTCCGCCAGCCCGACGAGCACTGCCGGAGGGACGGTGGTTGTCAGCAACAACTGGATTTTTTATACGCCCCCGCCGGGATATACCCACTCGGATAGCTTCTCCTATGTAATCTCTGATACCGGTGGACTCCAGGCAACCGGCTCCGTCTCGGTCGCGGTCACGAATGACCTCGGCCAATCACAAAATATCGTTGCCGTGGAAGATTTGGGCGGCGGCACATCGCTCATCGAGTTTCAAGGGATAGTGGCACGGAACTACACGATCCAATTCACGACCAACCTCACGTCACCCGCCTGGCAGTCGCTGGGCACGGCATCGGCCGATGCTTCCGGTGGTTTCGAGTTCACCGACGCACCGGCGACGGGCTCCCCCGCCAGATTCTACCGTTCAACCGATCCCTGATTTATGCAGACAAAATCCACCAAAACCAACCCATCGATTTTCGACCTCGTTAACGCGCAGAGGCGGGCCGAAAGCAATTTGCTGCGCAGCAATCCTCCAAACAAAGCATCTATGAACAAACTAAGAATGATCCTACTGGTGCTCTTGGGGGCAGCCGCACCGCTGCTCATTCAAGCGCAGACTACTGAAACCTATACGTTTACCACCAACCGGCTAGTGCCTGACGGCAACACCTCCGGCCTAAGCGAGGTGCACAGCCTAAATTCCGCCATCGGAACCATCGGCTCCGTGACCGTCGCGCTCAAAATCACCGGCGAGTTCAACGGCGACCTCTACGGTTACCTGCGCCACGCCAGCGGCTTCACCGTGTTGCTCAACCGACCCGGCAAAACCGCCACCAACCTATTCGGTTATGCCGACAGCGGCTTGGATGTGATCTTCCAGACCGGCGCCGCCAATGGCGATATCCACGTCTATCAGAGCCTCGTGACGCCCGCGCCCGGCTTGCCGCTCACCGGCGCCTGGCAGCCGGACGGTCGCGACGTGGATCCGACCAACGTTACCGACACCTCCGTCCAATCCACCTCGCTGACCAACTTCAATGGCCTGAACGCCGCCGGCCAATGGACCCTCTACCTGGCCGACCTCAACTCGGGCGGCACCAACCTGCTTACCGAATGGTCCTTGAACATAACCGGCGCGGCTTATCCGGCGCTGAGCTGGGCGAATCCCGCCGACATCGTTTATGGCACGGCCTTAGGCGGCTCGCAATTGAACGCCACCGCCACCTACAACTCGACTAACGTGCCTGGAACCTTCAGCTATACCCCGCCTCTAGGCGCAGTGTTGAACGCGGGACAAGGCCAAACCCTTACCGTCACCTTTACGCCATCGGACACCAACAGCTTCCTGCCGATCAGCGCCCAGGTCACGTTGAACGTTGATCCGGCTCCGCTGACGATTACCGCCAACGACGCCAGTACGGTTTATGGCGCGGCACTGCCTGCCTTGACCGCCAGTTATAGCGGGTTCGTCAACGGAGACACGGCCGCCAGCCTTACCTCGCCGGTGAGCCTCAGTACAACGGCCGCGACAGCGAGCCCGGTAGGGACCTACGCGATCACGGCCAGCGGCGCGGCTGATGCCAACTACACGATTACGGAGGTCAACGGCACCCTGAGCGTGACTCCAGCCCCGCTGACCATTACCGCCGACAACCAGAGCAAAGTCTATGGGGCGGCCTTGCCTACCCTGACGGCCAGTTACAGCGGCTTCGTCAACGGCGATACCGCGGCCAGCTTCACCTCGCCCGTAACTCTGGCAACCACAGCTACCGCCGCTAGCCCGGTGGGCACGTACACCATAACTCCCAGCGGAGCGGCCGACGCCAATTATACCATCACCGAAGTCAATGGAACGTTAAGCGTCACTCCTGCTTCTTTGACCATTGCAGCCGACAACAAGAGCAAGACTTACGGCGCCGCCCTGCCGGTCTTTACCGCGACTTATAGCGGCTTCGTCAACGGCGATACCGTGGCCAGCCTCACCTCGCCGGTAATACTCGGAACGGCGGCTACGGTCACCAGTCCGGTAGGCACTTATCCAATCACGGCTACCGGAGCGGCCGACGCCAATTACACGATTACCGAACTTGGCGGCACTCTCACCATCGTGCAGTCGCTCACCACGGGCGCAATCGCCTCCTCAGCCAATCCAGCGCTGCCTGGCTCAACTGTGACCTTCACCCTGGCCGTTAGCCCCGTGGCGCCGGGCGCCGGCATGGCCAGCGGAACAGTGAACTTCCGCATCGACGGCAGCATCGCGGGCTCCGGAGCATTGTCGGGTGGGGTGGCCTCGTTTGGCCTGACCACTCTCACCCATGGTTCGCACACGGTGCTCGCTGAATATGCAGGCGACCTCAACTTCATCGGCGTCACCAATTCGCTGACGCCTCCTCAAATCATCAACACGCCTCCAGTCGCCGGCAGTCTGACGATCCAGCGATACCCGACCGGAGGCGTGAAAGTACGCCTCCCGACGCTGCTGGCAAATGCCAGCGACGCCGACGGCGACACACTCAATATCGCCGTCAGCTCGGGAACCGCGAACGGCGGCACGATTACCGTGAGCAGCGGCTGGGTCTTCTACACTCCGGCGGCAGGGTACACCAACGCCGATGCGTTTAGCTACACCGTCACCGACGGATGGGGCGGCAGCGCCACAGGCGCCGTTACCGTTGCGATCGAAGTGGACAACGCACCGGGTCAAAACTTGACCATCACCTCGCAGGGCCCGAATACGTTCCTCCTCGATGGAAGTGGTATTCCCGGCCGGACCTACCGCTTGCAGTCCACCGACGCCAGCGATCCGGCCAACTGGCAAGATATTCCTGGCGCCAGCGTGACCGCCGACGCCGAGGGCGCGTTCCAATTCATCGACACGACCGCGTGGGCAACACCTCTCTACCGATCGGTATTCCCATAGCGCAGTCAATCGCGCGGAGCTTCCCGTGGTCTTAATGCGGGAAGCTCCGCCTCCAACTCATGCAAAGGCCTAAAGCCATTATCTTATCCACCCTCCTGGGAGCGGCACCCTTGCTCCTCCACGGCCAGATCACCGAGTCCTACACCTTCACCACGAATCGGCTCGTGCCGGATGGGAATGCAGCGGGCCTAAGCGACGCGCGTAACCTCAACTCCGCCATTAGCACCATCGCCTCGGTGACCGTGCGGCTCAAAGTCACCGGGGAGTTTAACGGCGACCTCTATGGCTATGTGCGTCACGCCAGCGGCTTTACCGTGTTGCTCAACCGCCCCGGCAAAACGGCAGCCAACCCCTTCGGCTACGCCGATAGCGGTTTCGATGTTTCGTTCCAAACCGGCCCGGAGGATGTGGATGTGCACATCTATCAAAGTGTCACCACGCCCGCGCCCGGCCTACCACTCACCGGCACCTGGCAGCCGGACGGTCGCGACGTGGATCCGACCAACGTTACCGGCACCTCCGTCCAATCTACTTCGCTAACCAACTTTAATGGCCTGAACGCCGACGGCCAATGGACCCTCTACCTGGCTGACCTCAACTCGGGCGGCAGCAACCTGCTTACCGAATGGTCTCTGAACATTGCCGGCGCGGCTTATCCCACGCTGACCTGGTCGAACCCCACCGACATCGTTTACGGTGCCGCCTTGGGCGGCCCGCAATTGAACGCCACCGCGACCTACAACTCCACCAACGTACCGGGAACCTTCAGTTATAATCCGCCGCTGGGCACGGTGTTGAACGCGGGCCAAGGCCAGACTCTTGCCGTCACGTTCACGCCCTCGGATACCAACAGTTTCATGCCGATAACCGCCCAGGTCACGTTGAACGTTGATCCGGCGCCGCTTACGATCACGGCCAATGACACTAACAAAGTCTATGGCGCGGCCCTGCCCACTTTCACCGCCAGCTACAGCGGTTTCGTCGATGGCGATGTGGCGGCCAGCCTCACCTCGCCCGTGACGCTGAGCACCACAGCCACGGCCAGCAGCCCGCTGGGCAGTTACCCGATTGTGCCCAGCGGCGCGGCTGACGCCAATTACACCATTAGGGAAGTCAACGGCACACTGACGATTTACACCATTAACCAGCCGCCAGTGCTCGCCGCTATCACAAACGTAATGATCCCGCCGGGCACCGAGCTGCGGGTCTTGGTCGAAGCCTCGGATCCCCATGGCTACCAGCTCACGTTCAGTCTTGATCCCGGAGCTCCCGCGGGCGCTGTGATCACCAATCTCGTGCGACGTCTCCCCTTTCCGTCCACGAACACACTCGTAATTTGGGACATCACACGGGCCGAAGCTTCAACCACGAATTTGTTCACCGTTCGAGTCACAAACGACGGTCAACCGCCAATGAGTACGACTCAGAGCTTCGTTGTCATGGTCCAGGATTACCTCGAGTTGAGCGTAGGGTCCACCAACGTTCAAACTGGCCAAAGCGCCGGCGTGCCTGTTTATCTGTCCTCGAGCGATGGTGTAACGAATCTGGAGTTCGTACTCCAATGGCCGGATGGCTACCTCACAAATGGCGCCCTGACCGTTATCGCGCCAGCCATTGCTTCTGGTTCCATGCAGGACCAGATTACTAACCTGCTGATCACGCTGCAGACTGCACCCGGGCAGACATTGCAAGGCACCCAGCAAGTCGCGCAGTTGAGTTTTTCGGCGCTTTCCAATTCACCTTCGGCCTTTGTCCAATTGCCCCTCCAGAGTGTCACGGCAACCAAGCCGGATGCCTCTCCCTACACTAACTACCTCATGCACGCGGGCACTGTGGCAGTCGTCCGAGATCGTCCCTTGCTCTTGCCGTCCGTTTCGTCGAATCAGGAATGGGTGTTGACTGTCTTTGGAAGGCTCGGCGCCGCTTACCAAGTGCAGGGCTCGACCAACCCGGCGAAACCCGGCACCTGGCAGCCAGTCCTCAACTACACCCAGACCAACGGCGCGATGTCCTTCGATTTGGAATCCGGCTATCCTAAAAGCTTCTACCGCGTATTGCAGCCCTGAGGGGCGCCAGAGCCTGCGCGGGAGACATCCCGGGTTAGTCGTTGCGCTTGCACGAGAGGTTCAGGCACAGAAAGTGCTTCCCTCAATGCGGGTTCTTTTCAACCGCCGGTCGGCGGTCAGTGCGGGCGCGTGCAGCCGGTCGCAATCGGCTGCACCGTTCTCGCTTTCTTTGTTCGGTGGTCAACGCGGATTGCAGCGTCATTTGATTTGCGAAAGACGGGCTCCGCATAAGGGAGCTCTGGCCATCTGGCTGCTGTTCGGCATTGAACCTGCTGCTCTCAATGAGCGGCACTAAGGGGTTTGTGCCAAAATATGTTCAGGTTTCAAGGCGCAATTCTAACCACCTGCGCGTTTGGCTATGCTGTGGCGGCCGGACTCGCGAAGCGTCTGGAGTGCGT
>Ga0209517_10008763_pt1 | contig 11765 bp, 16 predicted proteins | sample PeaSoiMetSII2010_FD_187695 | JGI IMG/M metagenome (GOLD analysis project Ga0209517, IMG submission 187695) | Peat soil microbial communities from Weissenstadt, Germany - SII-2010 (SPAdes) (version 2) | ecosystem: Environmental > Terrestrial > Soil > Wetlands > Peat | place: Germany...
CCAGCGACATTCGTGGGAGAACGCCTTGACGCGGTTGGGCAGTGTCGGCTTGTTAGGGGTGCTTCGGCTGCGTGATCGTCCGCGTTGCGGGCGATCACTTCGCTCAGCATGACAGGGAGAGGGAGTGCGGGCGCGGGCGAGAAAACCCTGTCGAGCTTTGCTCGACTGCACGCGCGAGGACCCTTCGGCTCCGCTCAGGGCAGGCTGCGCGCGCCTACATTCCGCAATTGAGGGCGGGTGGCCCGCCCCTTAACGCGAGGTGATTGACGCAGTGCCCGCCCCTTGCAACACCGGCAAGGAGCGGGGCACCCGCAACCCAATCCACACCCGATAACAACCTTGGGACCGGTGAACCAAAGAGCGTCAAAACGTGACTTCTGCGGTGGCACGACGCGGGCACAAAATTAGAACTGGGTGCCCCGCTCCTTGCCGCTTTTGCAAGGGGCGGGTTTGTGGGTCAAGCCGGCTGTCGCATGTTCATCTGAAGAATGTCGGTCTCGTTGACGCGGACCAGGCCCTCCTCGCGGTAGTGGTGGTAACGGAAGCTGCTCCAAGGCCACTGTTCCGGCTCTTCGACCAATCCGCGTTTGACCGGATTGAAATGCATGTAACGCAGCTTCTCGATGCGCTTGTGCTCGGTATAGACGTTGAAATCGTAGAAGCGCGGCTGCCAGATCGGCATGGGCTTCGCGCGCTTCGCGGGATCGTGCCATCGGCGCCTTGGAACCACTCGCTGCGCGTACGTCTGTTTCACGCTTTGCATGGCGGTTGAGGGATCGCCCACTTGAGGTTCTGTCATGAGCAAGTGAAAGTGTTCGGGCATGACTACGTATCCGAGGACGACAAACCGATGTTCCTTCCGCACCTGCTCGAGAATCTTCAGAAACAGATCGCGACGTGACGGGCAGTCGAGCCAAGGTCTCCGTTTGTAGCAACTACAGGTGATGAAGTGGAGGTCGCCGGCGCCGTAGTATCGCTTGAGGCCCTGAGGCATGGGGTGATGTTAGGGATGGTTTCTCGGAAAAGATGTGATGGATGAACACGTCGGTGCTTTCCGCGAAAGCCCGCCCCTTGCAAAACCGGCAAGGAGCGGGGCACCCGTCGTGAGGGCGGGTCGAAGCTTAGGGCTTTAGTGTCACATGGGTCTTCGTGCCTTCTCTTACCATGAATGCCTCGCCTGTGCGCGTGTTGAAAATGTAGGCATCGAGGTTTGCGCGTTCCTTTGATTGTTGAATGATCCAATCCTGCTCCTGTGGTTTTTCTTGGGCCATGACGCTGTGCATGGGCCGGAGGCTTCCAACCATTACACCAAGCAGAAACGTCAGGGCGCAGATTGCCATCGTTGATCGGTTCATAGTCTCTCCTTTCGTCAAGAGGATAACGGAACTCCACGGACGGACGGGGACGATTCTTGATGTCCAATTAGGCTGAGCGGCACGGCTGAAGCCGTGCCCTTCCACGGTGCTTCCCGCAGCTTTACACGGGCGCGGATATGAAAGACCATTCACCACGTAGACACGGAGAAGATCAACGGCGGCGGACAGGAGTGTCCGCCCCACACGGGCTGAGTAGGGTGCGAGAAAACCCTGTCGAGCTTCGCTCGACTGCACGCGCGGGGACGCGCGCGCCTACATTTATACGTTGCATCCGCAGTGGGGGCACTTGCGTGGTTGGCGGAGTTGGTGCCAGGCTTCGCGGTAGGGGCCGTATTGGCCTTGGCCGCGGTAGTAGTTTTTGGAAATGCGGGGACAGACGGGAGTGACCCCAATTCCTCGAATGTCGGCCCCACACGAGATGGCGCTCGCCTATCTCCCCGGTTCGGAAACCACGACGAACTTCACACCCAGGGCGTGCAGGACGGAATTGATGGTTTCGAAGCGCGGGTGCGCGCCGGCACTCAGGGCTTTGTAGAGGCTCTCCCGGCCAAGGCCTGCTTCTTTGGCGATCTGCGCCATGCCGCGGGCTTTGGCCACGTCGCCGAGCGCGGCCACGAACACGTCGGGGTTGGGGTCTTCGGCAGCCGCCGACAAATATTCGGCAATGACCGCGTCGTTATCGAGATATGCCGCTGGGTCGAATGCTTTGTAGGTGGTTTTCTTCTTCATTGTTTCGCCCTCTTGAGTTCGCGAGCCATGGTTTTCGCTTTCTGAATGTCTTTCGCCTGCGATGCCTTCCCGCCGCCAATCAGCAAAACGTAAACGGTAGAGCCGGTTCGCGTGTAATAGACCCGATAGCCTCCGCCGACATGAATCCGCATCTCCGAAACGCCTTCACCGACGGGTTCGCAATCGCCGAAGTTTCCGAAAGTCGCGCTGCGCAGGCGCGCCAGGATTCTGGCCTTGGCTTTCTGATCGGCCAGGTTGGATAGCCAGGCGTCGAAATCGGACGACCGGACGAAGGTGTTCACGCTCTTTCATTGTATCCGAGTGGATACGGTTGTGCAAGGCCGGTTGAGAGCGGCGGACGAGGGCGTCCGCCCCACGCGTCAAAACCTTTCGCCGCGGATTTTCGCAGATCAACGCGGATTGACGAATCAAATGCTGCTTCTGGGGTGTGAGGAGTAAAATAACGCCATGAGTCCGGAAGTTTCTGAGCTTCTAAAACGGGCGCTCGCGCTGCCTACGGACGAGCGGGCAGCCTTGGCCGGGTGCCCCACACAATCGCGTTCTTTGCGAATGTGTGGGTGCTGCCTGCGCCACTTCACCCGCGGATTCGGATAATATCTCTCGGGCAAATGGTCCGAGTACCGAGCCGTGTAGTGTGAGTGTGATCTCGACGTGGTCTGATCGCGGCTAAAACCATTCACCACGGAGACACGGAGTCACGGAGAAGATCAATGGCGGCGGACAGGAGTGTCCGCCCCACACGAGTTGGTGCTTGGGGCGGCAGTCGGGTGGCTCCCGGCAAGTTGCATAGGTCCTTCGCTTCGCTCAGGATGACAATGCGTGGGTGGTGAGTTGGGGGGAAACCAGAGCCGTGTGCTCCACGTACTCGCGTTCTTTGCGAATGTGTGGGTGCTGACTGCGCCACTTCACTCCGGATTAGGATAATATCTCTCGGGCAAATGGTCCGAGTGCCGAGACGCGTAGTGTGAATGTGATCTCGAGGCAGGCTGGTCGCGTTTAAAACCATTCACCACGGAGACACGGAGTCACGGAGAAGGTCAAAAGCGACGGACAAGAGTGTCCGTCCCACACGGGCAAAACCTTTCGCCGCGGATTTACGCGGATCAACGCGGATCTGGAGACCTCATCACCACGAAGGACAAGTCAAAAGCGGCGGACAGGAGTGTCCGCCCCACACGGGTGGTGCCCAGGCCGGCAGTCGTTGAGCGCGCGGCAAAATGCATAGGTCCTTCGCTTCGCTCAGGATGACAAGTTCGTTGGGGGCTTAGACGTTGCACCCACAGTTGAGGCACGTGCGGGGGGCGCGGAGTTGGTGCCAGGCTTCGCGGTAGGGGCCGTATTGGCCTTGCCCTCGGTAGTAGTTTTTGGGACTGAAGAGCAAGCTGGTGCGGGATTGGATTAGGGCTAGGGGGAGGATGAACCAGGAGTCCTCGGGAATGATGTAGGCGACCAGGAAATCGACCTCGTTGGGGAGATAGGGGACGGCTTTGCCCATGGTGCGGCGATGGGCGTTGACGTGATAGAGGCCGGCGAGGATGTGGGTGGAGGATTTGACCTGGATGCGCCAGAGGGCTTGGCCGCCGTCGAGGATGAAGTCGTAGCGTTCGCTGTCGCCGAAAGGTTGACAGACGGGGAAGCCGAGGGCGATGGCTTTGTGGGCGAAGGCGATTTCGGCGAGTTCTCCGCGACGCTTGGTGTTGAGTTCGCGCTGGCGAGGGGTTTGTGCGCCTTGGCAGGAGTTGGTCCGCCGGGGCGACTTCTTCATAGAAAAAGGGACACAAGTTTCGGCTTGTGTCCCTATATATCTAGGATAGCAAATCCGGAGGGTAAGTGAGACACGGATTTCAGGATTATTTCTGCCAGCGAATCATGGAGTTGCGAGAAAAGCTAGCGGTTAAGGTACTTGACAGAAATTTGCACAGGGGAGGACGCGGGGTGGACCGAAATGGGACAGAGGCATGGACTTGAAATGGAAGCGCCCGTAACATTGCGGCATGAAAAAAGCGGCGAAACGTAAGGCAGTTCCGAAGACGGTTGATGAATACGTTGCCGGCGTCCCGGAACCGGCGCGCAGCAACTTGAACAAGATGCGCGCGGCGATTCGGTCGGCTGTACCCGCCGAGGCCACCGAGACCATCAGCTATCGAATTCCGGCGTTCAAGTACAAAGGCGTGCTGGTGTGGTTCGCCGCGTTCTCCCAGCACTGTAGCCTGTTCCCCACGGCCTCGGTGATCGAAGCGTTCAAGAATGAACTTAAGGGCTTCTCGACATCGAAAGGGACCATCCATTTCCCTATGGACAAACCATTGCCGACTGCCCTGATTAAGAAACTGGTGAAGGCGCGGGTCGCGGAGATTGAAAGCAAGAAACCGCGCTGAAGACGGTTGGTTGCGGCCCGTTCGTCAATGGGGATCGCTTCGAGTTTGCGACTGTGTATGGGTTTGTTCCAGACGCTGAAGCCGTTGCTCGAGCATTTTCACGCTACTTGCAATTGCATTGAGCGCAATTGCGAGCACAATGAATAAGCCGGCCACACTCAAGTAGATTCTGCTCACAGCCAAATTGACGGAACCGCGAGTGGGATCATCGTATAGCACGTAAAACAGCCATAAAAGCACGAAAGTAAGAGCTGTTCCTCGAATGATTCGAGAAGCGACAAACGGGGAGGAAGGTTTTTGGCGGTCGTCCATGGGACGAAGGATAACCGAAAACTGGTACACGGGGAAGCGCGAAACTCACCTTGTGATGAAAGAGTCACTCGGGCCGGTGATAGGGATCACAGCAGAACATCGGCTAGCCAGCTAGATTGAAACGTACATTCTTACCGGGGAGCTATGTCATGGCCTACGTAATTACCGATCAATGCATCAAAGATGAACTCTGCGTCGATGTCTGTCCCACAGATTGCATCCACCCCAAGAAGGACGAGCCTGGCTTCGAAGCCGCCACCCAGCTTTATGTCGATCCGGACGGCTGCATTGATTGCGGCGCCTGCGTGCCGGTGTGCACCTCGGACTCAATCCATGCGGTGGAGGATCTGCCGGAAGAGCAGCAGTCGTTCATTGATGTGAACATGAGGTACTACGCGAACTAGCTGTCGCCGCCCGCGCCTAACTTTTTCTTCAAGTCGCGCGCGATCTGCTGGCCGTGGAAGCGTCCATTCTCAATGAAGATTTCGCTCGTGCGTGAGCCGGCGACAATCACTCCCGCGACGTAGATTCCCGGCACATTGCTCTCCAGGGTTTCGGGATCGCACACCGGCTGGCACTGCTCCACCGAAAGCTCGATGCCCATGGAGCGCAGGAAGTCGTAATCAGGATGGTAGCCGGTGAGGGCGAAGACGAAATCGTTTTTCAGGTTGACCATGCCTTCGGGGGTGTGGACCAGGACATAATCGGCGCCGATTTCTTTCACCGTGCTGCTGAAGTAGGCCTTGATTTCGCCATTGCGAATGCGGTTTTCGATGTCGGGCAAGATCCAATACTTCACATGATTGTGCAGCTTCTGCCCGCGATGCACCAGGGTCACACGCGCCCCGTGCCGGTATAACTCCAGGGCGGCGATGGCCGCTGAATTCTTCCCCCCAATGATCAGAATGTCGAGATCAAAATAAGGGTGCGGCTCCCGGTAGTAGTGAAAGACCTTGGAGAGATCTTCGCCAGGAATCTGCAACAGGTTGGCGAGATCGTAGTATCCGGTGGCCACGATGAGTTTGCGGGTGTGATAGTCGTAAATTCTGCCTTGACGATCGGTAGTGGTGACCTGGAACTCGCCGTCGCGCCCATTCACCGTCTTGACCCACTGATACTGCGCGATGGGCAGATGATAATGCTCGGCCACCTTGCGGTAATACTCCAGCGCCTCCTGCCGCGTGGGCTTCTGGTGAGCACTGGGGAACGGGATGTCGCCGATCTCCAGCAACTCCGGAGTGGTGAAGAAGGTCATGTTGGCGGGATAGTTGAAAAGGGAGTTGACCAGACATCCCTTGTCGATGATCACCACCTTGAAGCCGGCTCTCTGCGCCTCGATGCCGCAAGCCAGACCGGTGGGGCCGGCGCCGATGACCAGCACGTCCACGCGAGTGTTGGGGCGGGCGTCGAACTGGGCCCGCGGCAGGGTGTCTGGAATCTCGATCGTGTTGGACATTTGCCTCGTCATCGGTTTGCCATCGAGGCGTGAATTCTGAACCGGAAAGCACTCTCCTCTCCGCAGAAATCACTCGCTCTTTTGAAGCTAACGATTCTAGCACGCGACGGATAACACTCCGCAGAGCCATCGCGGATAGAGCCGTCGCAGGACTTGGGTCCGGGAGTAACGAGCCAGCCACAAGGCGGAGCCGGGCGTAATCTCACGCCGCTGGTCTCCACTAAGTTGGGCCGCCATCCGGCTTGCCTGTAACGACAAAAAGAGTTACAATTAGTTTAAAGCGGGAATGAAATACGAATGGGACGAGGCGAAGAATCGTAAGAATCTCGGCCAGCATGGCCTCAGCTTTGAGGATGCCGAGCAAGTGTTCTCCGGGCCTTGCGTCACCTTCGAAGACGACCGTTTTGCTTACGGCGAAGAACGGTTCGTCACCTTGGGCTTGCTGGCTGGGCGTCTGGTCGTCATAGCCCATGCGCCGCGCGATGAGGCAACGCGCATCATTTCCATGAGAAAGGGAAACCGGCGTGAACAAGAAATCTACAAAAAGCGACTTGGCAAGGATTGACCGCATGAGGGACGCCGACATCGACTATTCGGACATTCCTCCGTTGGACAAAACGTTTCTCAAGAAGGCAACCACGGCATGGCCCCCGGCCAAGAAGCAACTGACGATTCGTCTCGATGCCGACGTGCTCGATTGGCTCAAGAGGCACGGCAAGGGCTACCAGACACGCATTAACCGCATTCTGCGCGTGGTCATGGAGAGTCAGCCGCGACGGTCGGCCCATCAATAAGACTGCCGCCAGACGGAGGAATAAAGCAAAGGACGGCACTACGCTTAATCATGCACGGCACGAGGACCTCGACAGGATGAACGAGAGAAAGAAGGCTTTGAGGCTTAGTCATTCTCGAGCCTCGAATGCTTTGACCTCGGCCTCCATCTTAAGAAACCTGCCGAACCCGTCGAGGCCTGGAAAAAGTGTGGCGCGATTGATGTTCATGGCTCGAAGTCTCTTCAAAATGTCCATTCGAAGTTCGTTAACGACCTCGAGTTTTCTGATGACGGGGTGTTCGGGCGGGTTGTGGATCATCATACTCATGACCATCTGGTTGAAACTCGCCTCATGAACGAGCTTACAAAGGGCCACTCCCTGTTGCGCGACCATTCGTTCCGACGCCACCAGCGGATCTATCCTTACTATGGCGGGAGCCGCCCCTGGGCCAAGGCGCCGATTGATCCAAGCGGCCCTAGCCCTCCTATCGTCAGGCATCTCCGAATCAGGAGCGTCTGAAATCCCCAGATTCGAGTCATGTCGGATGAGCACGCGCCGCCCTTCCGACTCAAGCCAATCCAAGTCAATTGCCCAGACAGCCGACATCCTCCCGGCTGGCACTTCGCCTTCCCCGCCGCGAGCATCTTCCTCCACGGCAAAATACATTGCCACGTACGGGGACAGAGTCCAGTCCAGCAGCCTTGTAGGAACGCCGTGATGCTGCATTAGCATGAACCAGCTACCCAGATCGTTCTCGTCCGGAACATAGCGGAGGAATTCACGAGCTTGTTGCTGAAATCTGTAGAGTAGCTCTCGCCCGACCTCCTCGCGATTCAAATGGAAGTACCCTGTCGTGGCGTTCACTTTCACAGCAAGGTCAAGAGACGTGTGCAGCAACCAACTGGCCTCTCGCTGTCCCCTAAAGCACCACGCTCCATTGAGACCGTTTGACCATTCTAGAAAAGCCGCCCACGATGCCGCATGATCGGTCAAGACGAAATGATCGAAAGGCGCATCTCCCAGATACTGCTCCGCGCGAGGACTTTGTTTCCAGGCGTTGACGAACGTTTCAAATTGTTGATGCCAATCGGGCGGTTCGGGCATGCGCGCCTCTAGTAGATTGTACGAGCCGATTTCACCCTTCGCTTATATTAGGCCTTAAAAAGCGCCTCTGCTGGAGCGTACTTGCCACTTGCGCGCAGTGAACCTTTGCCATGGGAAAACCTGACTATTGCGAACTCAGCCCCGCGAACACTGGCATTTTGCCCGAAACCATGGAATGATAATGGCCGGGAGGTCGCCATGGCAGCACCAGATAAAGTTGACTGGTCGGAATGCCCACTAGTCGAAGTCAAGCCGGGAGTGCAAAGTGGCGCTCCTGTGCTGCGCGGCACCCGGATGCCGGCCAACGCGATTGTCGATAACTTCGACTATGGCATGAGCCCCGCCGAAATCGCCGAGCAGTTCGAATTACCGCCCGATCCCGTCAGCGCGATTTTGGCGTACGCACAGAGCCATCGCGTTGCGCATCCTGTTTGACAAGAGCGTTCCCGTCGGCGTACGTCGCCTAGGCGAAGGAGCCTTGATTCGACTTCGCGGGTTCAGGCCCGGGCTTCTTCGGCAGGATTGAGAGGCACGATGCGTGCAACGCGTTCCATGACCTTTTTGTTTTGCGCGGACTTTTTCAGGTCGTAGGTGGCCTGTAACCGCATCCATACTTCCGGTGAGCCGCCAAACAGGCGGGCGAGTTTCAGGCACATGACAGCGGACAGGGGTTTGCGCCCTCCCAAAATGCCGTGCAGCATCTGCCGGGACACTCCGAGGGCTTGGGCCGCAGCCGTCACGGACAGACCGACTGAGGGCAGAATGTCTTCTCTGATAATTTCGCCCGGATGAATGGGCGGCAATCCGTTCTTTCTCTTCATAACTCGGTCCCTAATGGTAGTCTTCAAAATCCACCTCCAAAGCGTTTTCGCCCAACCAGCCGAAGGTGATGCGGTAGTTTCCGGTTACACGCACCGACCAGCGTTTCGGGCTGCCATGCAGCCGATGGAAGCGAAATCCTGCGATGTTCATGTCTCCGGACGACCTGCCACTTCAAGCAATTGCAGGATGCGCACGCACTTCCCGATCTGACTAGCTCCGATGCGCCGCGTCTTGCCGGTGAGGTAAAGCTCTTCGATCCCTTTATTCCGGAAGCTGGCAATCACGGGTTTCAGTGTAATGCGACTGGTTTACAGTGTCAACCACATAGTTGCCTGGTCGCCTGTGCGTGGCCGCCCGCCGTATAATAATTTGGTTCCTCATACTCGCGCCGGGCCTAGCCGCTCTGCGCTCCGGTCCGACGCGCAGGAGTCGTCATGTCAACTCTTACCGCAAACGCTACCCCGACCCAGGTGAAGACCCGCACCGAATCCGACAGCATGGGAAAGATCGAAGTCCCGGCCAACGTTTACTGGGGCGCGCAGACCCAGCGCTCGCTGCTGCACTTCGACATTGGCCGCGACGTCATGCCGCCAGAGCTGATTCGCGCCTTTGGCATTCTGAAGAAGGCCTGCGCTCTGGTGAACCAGGACCTCGGCAAGCTTCCCTCCGATAAAGCCAATCTCATCGTGCAAGCCGCCGACGAAGTCATTTCCGGCAAACTCAACGACCAGTTCCCGCTTCGCATCTGGCAGACCGGCAGCGGCACCCAGACCAACATGAACGTCAACGAGGTCATCTCCAATCGCGCCATTGAAATTGCCGGCGGGGAGATGGGATCGAAGAAGCCGATCCATCCCAATGACGACGTCAACATGTCGCAATCATCGAACGACACTTTTCCCGCGGCAATGCATATTGCCGCGGCCGAACGCGTGAAGAATGCGCTGATTCCAGCCGTTAAGAGCGTTCATGACGCCATTGCTGCCAAGGCAAAGGAATTTCACGATGTCGTCAAAATCGGCCGTACGCATTTGCAGGACGCCGTTCCCCTGACCTTCGGCCAAGAATTCGGCGGATGGGCCAGTCTGCTGGAACGCGACATCCAGCGCCTGGAGCAAGTCTTGGGCGGGTTATACGATCTGGCGATTGGCGGAACCGCGGTCGGTACCGGCTTAAACGCGCATCCGGAATTTGCCGAACGTGCCGCCAAGAAGATCGCCGAACTGACCGGACTTCCCTTCCGCTCCCATGGCAATAAGTTTGCCGCGCTCTCGGCCCACGATGAGATTGTCTTCGCCCAAGGGGCGATGGAAACTCTGGCAGCGTCATTCATGAAAATCTCGAATGACATTCGCTGGCTGGCTTCGGGCCCGCGCTGCGGTTTGGGTGAAATCTCCATCCCGGAAAACGAGCCTGGATCTTCGATCATGCCGGGCAAAGTCAATCCCACGCAGTGCGAAGCCATGACCATGGTCTGTGTGCAGGTTCACGGCGCAACGGCTGCGGTGGGATTCGCCGGCTCCCAGGGCAACTTCGAGCTCAACGTTTTCAAGCCAGTCATTATTTATAACTTCCTGCATTCGGTCACGCTGATCACCGATGCCTGCCATGGATACGTCGAATACATGATCAAGGGCATAGAAGTTGATCGGGCGAAAGTTGACTGGTACGTGAAGAACTCGCTGATGCTGGTGACCGCGCTGGCGCCCAAAGTCGGCTACGACAAAGCCGCGCAGATCGCCCACACCGCGCATGCTGACCACAGCAGTCTCCGCGAAGCCGCGCTCAAGCTGGGACACCTCACGGCTGAAGAGTTTGATCTGTTGATGAAGCCGGAGAGGATGACGAGGCCGTAGAGGCCGGTTTTTTCGCTTTTCCTCGCTTTTGTTATGCTCCTCGCATGAAGGCACTACAGCTCCCCTTGGCCCTTGTCCTTCTGCTTGGCTGTTTCTCCGCCACTGCCGTGTCCCAGCGCGCGGACGCGGTCGAGAAAAAGTTGATGCGAAGAGCCCATGATGTGGAGTATGCGGTTATTCCCTTGATGTATTGGGGAGCCCACGGTCGTGAGCCGGAAAAGGCGGCGGTTGTCGGCACAGGCTTCCTCATCAACGAGCAGGGTTACTTCATAACTGCGGCGCATGTGCTCGCGGTCTACGAACCCAACTCCGGACAGCTCACCGCAACCATTCGCCAGAAGGACGGAAATAGTAGTGGACGCCGGTTCGACGTAATTGAGAAAGACGACAGTCGAGACCTGGCTTTGTGCAAGATCAAGGGTTTCACTCCGCACTTCCCCAAAGCCATGGTCGCCGACCATCCGGATGCACAAACACCATTCGCGAGTGTGCGGGTCTCAGATGCAGCGGTTCAAGCAGGTCAGTTTGTAGTCTTGGCCGGATTTCCACTTGGTTCCTGGAACCCCACAATTCAACTCGGTACGGTGGCGGCTATCAGGACGATAAGCCCGGGCGCCGGGCGGGTTCCCGCCGGGCAGCGAGAGCTTTTGCAGATAAGCGTCTCTGGAAATAAGGGAAACAGCGGATCACCCGTGATCTCTCTCGACAGCGGCAAAGTAGTCGGCGTGGTCGTTCAAGAAATAACCGCGCCTCTGTATTCCAACTTCGAGGCATCCTTGCCATTTGGCCAGAGTTCAGGAATCATGCTTGCGGTGCCTGCGCCTTGGATATTGGAGCTTCTGACAAAGCACAACGTAAAGAGTGTCAGCAAGGGACCTTCGTGACCTTGTACTCGCGTTGCAATGAATGGAAGTATATGGAGCTTGTATCCCAATGCC
>Ga0209517_10008764_pt1 | contig 11763 bp, 11 predicted proteins | sample PeaSoiMetSII2010_FD_187695 | JGI IMG/M metagenome (GOLD analysis project Ga0209517, IMG submission 187695) | Peat soil microbial communities from Weissenstadt, Germany - SII-2010 (SPAdes) (version 2) | ecosystem: Environmental > Terrestrial > Soil > Wetlands > Peat | place: Germany...
CATGATCTACCCGGAGCTGCAGCAAAATCTTTATTATGTTCCAACCACTACGGAACAAACCGACACGACACAACAGATGCGATTCCCGAACGTCGATCAAATCCTGACCGCCGCGCCTTCCGCCGATCAGGTTGCCCCTGCAATCCAACAAATCGGTTCCTTACTGCGGCAGCGGCACCGCCTTCGCAATACCGATCCGGATGATTTCAACGTTCGCGACATGACCGAGATTACAAAGACAATGAGTTCGACCGCAGAGATGATGACCAAACTGCTCCTTTGCGTGGCAATGATCTCGCTGGTGGTTGGCGGTATCGGCATAATGAACATTATGCTCGTCTCAGTCACCGAACGAACCCGCGAGATCGGGTTGCGTATGGCGGTCGGCGCGGAGCCGGGTGACATTTTGCGCCATTTTTTGACCGAGGCCGTCATATTGTGCCTGCTGGGCGGGACGATGGGCATCATTATAGGGCGCGGCAGTTCATACGTGGTGTCTATGGTGTTGCGCTGGCCGACGGCGGTTTCGGTGGGGGCGATCCTCGCCGCAGTGCTCGTTTCGGCCAGTGTCGGAATCGCCTTTGGCTTTTACCCGGCCTATAAAGCCTCCCGGCTCGATCCCATCGAGGCGCTTCGCTATGAGTAGGGCAAAAGTGACGAAAACAATCCGGCGGCTGCATTCCCTCCCGGTCCTGTTCGCGGTTTCCGGTTGGATTGTATTGGTGACAAGCGGCTGCATGGTCGGACCCGATTATCACTTGCCGCATCCTGATGCGCCCTCCGGCTGGGCCGGCGTGACGGAAACGGCGACGAACCATCCGTCAGTGCCGACTGCGCAGCCGGCCGAACTGACACAATGGTGGAAACGGTTCGATGATCCTGTGTTGACTCAGTTGGTCGAGGATGCCCTGAAAACGAACCTCGACCTGCAACTTGCCGTGGCTGTTCTGCGACAGGCTCGTGCCGCACGCGGCATCGCCGTTGCAGCTTTGTGGCCCTCGCTCACCGCTTCCGCCGAATATCAGCGGGAAACCGCCATCTTACTCACAAAGGCTACGGCGGGCCAGGCTCAAAATCTCTATCAGGCGGGCTTCGATGCAGCGTGGGAGATCGACCTGTTCGGCGGGCAGCGCCGCAACGTGGAATCGGCCAACGCCAATGTCCACGCCTCAACTGAAGGCGTCAGCCTCGCTCAGGTCACCCTCGCCGCCGAAGTAGCACTCAACTATGTTCAACTCCGCGGTTATCAACAGCAAATACTAGTCGCGCAAAAGAATCTGAAATCCATGCAAGACACGGCGCTAATCACACGCCAGAAAGCGAAAGCAGGGTTTAACTGCGACCTGGACATCGCCAACGCCGATGCAAATGTCGCAACGACCGAGGCGACGATTCCCGTGTTCGAGACTTCCGCGAAGCAGTCGATCTACGCGTTGAGCGTGCTGCTGGCCAGACCTCCGGCCGACCTGCTCGAACGGTTGACGCCAACGGACAACATCCCCGGCGTACCGCCGCAGATTCCCGCCGGCCTGCCCTCTGACCTGTTGCGCCGCCGTCCCGACATCCGCCAGGCTGAGGCGCAACTGCACGCCGCCACGGCCCAGATCGGGGTTGCCACAGCGGACCTGTTCCCAAAGTTTTCTCTGACCGGCACGATGAGCTGGCAGACCAACCTGCTCAATGCCTGGTGGTCTGCTGCAACCCACACGTATTCCTTCGGCCCGTCAGTGAGCTGGCCTATTTTCCAGGGCGGAGCGATCGTATCGAATATCCGAGTGCAGGAAGCGTTGACCGATCAAGCCTTCATCACTTACCGCAAAACCGTGTTAGGCGCATTCCAGGATGTGGAAAATGCGCTGGTTGCATTTACCAAGGAACAGGAACACTACAAGTCTCTCAAAGACTCCGTTGCCGCTAACACTATCGCCGTTGACCTGTCGTTGAAACTCTACAAGGAGGGGCTGCTTGAATTCATTAACGTTCTCGTCGCCGAGCGCTCGCTCTTCGCCGCCGAAAACGCGCTGGTGCAGAGCAACTGCAACATCGCCACCGATCTAATCGCCCTCTACAAAGCTTTGGGAGGCGGCTGGGAAATCAATCCTGCCAATGAGAAGACACTGACTTCTGCGACTGCGGCAGCTGAAGCTGCGGATGGGGTTGCGGCAAAGTAGCATCGAAGTTAGGCCCTGTGTGCAAGGGATTAATCTTCCCTGGGGGGCCCCTGCCCGTGCTCGCATGGGCGCAAAAATTCCAGCTCTTCTGCCAGTGCCGGCCTCACCAGCACTACATTTACGCGGTAATAGAGATCTTTCCCCGCCAGGGGATGATTGTAGTCGAGCGTAATGTTTGAATCGGTTTTTTCCTTGATAAGATAGCTGTACTGTGCCCCGGTCGCCTTGTTTTTGGCTACCGCCCACCTGCCGGGCTCCAGATCGCGGCCCGGGGGAAATTCGTAAAGATCCATGGTATGCACGAGGCTTTCGTCATACTCGCCAAAGCCGTCACTGGCAGAAATCGTCAGTTCTTTTTGCGCCCCCTGCTCAAGACCGATGAGTCCCTTTTCCAGGGCCGCGAGAATCTGGCCGTAACCTACAATGAAATTCATCGAGGCCGGCGTATTTTCTCCTTTTACCAACGAACCGTCATTGAGACGCAGACTGTATTCTATGACAACAAAGCTGTCTTTGGCTATTTGCATCGTTACCTCAAGAATTGTCCAGAAAATTGGGGCAGTATAAGTCGTATAAGGCTTATGTGGTTTCACCGCCCAGTTGTTGGGCTTTCCGAACCTGTTCGTCGGCCTCCTGGTCTTTGCCCAATGCGCGAAGGGCGACCGCCAGGTTGATGTGGGCCGAAGCAAACGAGCTGTCGGCCTCGATCATTTTCACCGAAAGTTCGGCGGAGGCTTCCGGCTGCCCTGCCTCAAGATATGCTGCGGCAAGCAGTTGGTAGGCCTTTTGGGAGCCGGGCATGAGTTCGAGTGCTCTTTTGCCGTGCGCGATGGCTTTGTCCGGCTCGCCGGCTCGAATGTAGCCAAAGGCGAGATTGCTGTGAGCGGGTCCCAGGTCCGGATTTATTTCAAGGGCTTTCATGTTGGCCTCGATGCTTTTTGCCGGCTCGACCTCAGCATAAAGACCGCCCAGGTTTACATAAGCCTGGGCCAGATCCGGTTCGCACTCGAGGGCCTGCTTGAATTCGGAAATGGCCTCAGCAATGAGACCCTTGTGAGTGTAGGCCAGTCCCAAATTGTAGTGCATAGTTGCAGAGTTGGGTTCGAAGGCAAGTCGTTCCTTCAAAAACTTGATATAAAGGTTAAGTTTGGCGTCTGTGTTATTGGGGGTATTTGCCATTGTGTTTTCTCTTTCTATGGAGTATATAGGCAAAATTCGAGTAAAAAGAGGCGGAAAGCCTTTAAACTCCGGGTTTTCTCCGCTGAGGGGCGCAGTCCGGATGCCTTTTTCCTGCCTCGTGCAGAGTGGAAAACAAGGTATTTTAACTCATCGGCTATTCGTTGGAAAGCTCTTAGCTGCTCAAATACCTTTGACCGCCGGCGCCTATTTCGCTCAATGCTTTGATAGTGCTGAAATATCGGGATTTTTTTATTGACAAAGTATTACCACGGAGTTAACTGGCGCGGTGCGTTAATTCTTGCGGGCCTTCAGGCTCGGGCAAGTTTCGACCTTAAGCGGGGGTTTATAAGGTTATCCCCTCTTTATATTCAAAGCTAACGCCACAGGAGAAAAACGAATGAGCGAAGATGCCAAACAAAAAATTATGGACTATGTAAAGCAGCAGAAAAAGAGCAAACTTTATTTCAACGACCTTTGCAAGGCCGTTCCCGAAATCAAGATGATGGCGGCAAAGAAGTTCGTAAACGAACTGGTCAGCGAAGGGAAACTCAAGTACTGGTCGAGCGGCAGCACGACCATGTACATGCTTCCCAGTGAAGGCGATGTAGCAAAAGAAGAAAAGGGAATGAACTAAACCCTCCTTCCCCTAACCTGCCGATGAGTCATTCCCATTGGGTATTTGCACGAAGACCGGAACTTGAGATATTCAAGAGAAGTACAAATACACACTGTGAAAGGGAGGTGAAAAGAGGTAACGGATCGATTCCGTGGCAAATCATGTACGAGTGAAAGTTAAAGGGAAACACTAACGGAGGTAAACGAATGGCACTGAAACATGCAACCCCTATGCTTGACGAGCTCGATAAAGGCCCATGGCCGAGCTTCGTAAGTGATGTGAAGAGAATGGCGGCCAAAGGCAACCGCATGTGCGAGGATTGGCTGGGCCTGATGGAGATGTCCTACAAGGACAAGGAAGGCCACTGGAAACACGGCGGTATCGTCGGGGTCCTCGGATACGGCGGAGGGGTTATCGGCCGCTACTGCGACCGGCCCGACCTTTTCCCCAGCGTTGCGCATTTTCATACCATACGCGTCAACCAGCCTGCGAGCAAGTATTACGACACGGCAGTTTTGCGCAAGCTTTGCGATCTGTGGGAAGCGCACGGCAGCGGGCTGACCAACATGCACGGTTCAACGGGAGACATCGTTTTGCTGGGTACGACTACCGACCAGCTCGAGCCTATTTTCTACGAACTGACGCATGACTTCCAAATGGACCTCGGCGGATCGGGCTCGAACATGAGGACCCCCGAGAGTTGCCTGGGGATGTCCCGCTGCGAATGGTCCTGCATCAACACTCAGGACATCATTTACGACATTACGCAGGAATTCCAGGACGCTCTCCACAGGCCGATGTTCCCTTACAAGTTCAAGTTCAAGGCATCCGGCTGTCCGATGGACTGCGTTTCGGCTATCGCGCGTTCCGACTGCTCGATTATCGGGACTTGGCGCGACCAGGTCCGCATCGACCAGGCGGCGGTCAATGCCTATGTGGGCGGTGAGCTTGTCCCCCATGGCGGAGCCGGCGGCAAGCGAAAGGGCTTCGACATCAAGACCGAAGTAATCGACCTTTGCCCCACCCAGTGCATGGAATATGACGGCAAATCGCTCAAGATCTACGACGAAGACTGCGTTCGCTGCATGCACTGTATTCGTGTAATGCCGCGGGCTCTTCGGCCGGGTCTTGACAAGGGAGCAACGATCCTGGTGGGCGCCAAAGCACCCATTCTCGACGGTGCACAGCTTTCGAGCGTTGTTATTCCGTTTATCAAAATGGAGTCGCCCTACACCGAGTTCAAGGGCTTCGTCGAAAAAATGTGGGATTGGTGGATGGAGGAAGGCAAGAACCGTGAACGCCTTGGTGAGACCATTCAGCGCCTCAGTCTGCGCGAATTTCTCAAGGTGTGCGAGCTTGAACCCGATCCACGCATGGTGAATACCCCGAGGTTCAATCCCTACATTTTCTACGATCCGGCGGCAGTTCCCGGTGGCTGGGAGCATGATGGCGCTGCGTTCCGTCAACGGCATCAAGCTTAGGAGGTCTAAAAGATGGCTTTTGATCCGAACAATCTCATGAAAGATCGCATTACCGATATTGGTCCCCCAAGATATGACAAGCACTTCCCGCCCGTTATCAAAGAGAATTTCGGTAAGTGGAAATACCACGAAATCCTGGAGCCGGGCGTTTTAATGCACGTCTCTGAATCCGGGGCGGAAGTCTACTCGGTCCGCATTGGTTCAGCCCGTCTTATCAGCGTCGATTACATCCGTGAAGTATGCAATATGGCCGATAAGTACTGCGCCGGATACCTGCGCTGGACAACCAGAAACAACATCGAGTTTCTGGTAAGCGACAAGAGCAAGCTTCAGCCGCTGCTGGCCGATTTGCGCAGCCAAGGCAACTGGTTTCCCGTCGGCGGGACTGGAAACTGCATCACCAATATCGTCCATACCCAGGGTTGGGCTCACTGCCACACCCCGGCCATAGACGCCTCCGGCGTCGTCAAAGCTGTAATGGACGAGCTTTACGATTATTTCGGAAGCCATAAGCTGCCCGCGCAGATTCGCATAGCCCTGGCGTGCTGCCTAAACATGTGCGGGGCTGTTCACTGTTCCGATATCGCCATTCTTGGGGTTCACAGAAAACCCCCCTTCGTCGAGCATGACCGTGTCCAGAACGTGTGTGAAATTCCTCTGGTAATCGCTGCATGCCCGACGGCTGCAATCAAGCCCAAAAAGGTCGGCGAGCTCAAGAGTATCGAAATCAACAACGACCGGTGCATGTTTTGCGGAAACTGCTACACCATGTGCCCTGCCCTGCCCCTTGCGGACGGTGAGGGTGACGGGATCGCCATTTGGGTGGGCGGCAAGGTTTCCAACGTTATATCGGCCCCGATGTTCTCGAAGCTGGCCGTTCCCTTTATCCCAAACGAGCCGCCCAGGTGGCCCACCACGGTTAAGACGATCAAGACGATCGTCGAGGCTTACGCTGATGGCGCCCGCCGTTACGAGCGAATCGGCGAGTGGATAAAAAGGATCGGCTGGGAGCGTTTCTTCGAGAAAACCGGCCTGGAGTTCGGCCATGAGCACATTGACGACTACCGTCTGGCCATGACTACCTGGAGGACGACGACCCAGTTCAAGTTTTAGTAAAATTTAGGTCATATAAGTCTCGTTGGACTTATATGACCTAATTCTTGTTTGGATGAAATATGGAAGTTAACCGACCGCGCCTGATTGTGGCGGCTTTGCGAGGGGGCGCCGGAAAAACGCTTATCTCCGTGGGGCTTAGCGCCGCATGGAAGCGCCATCTTGGATTGCGTATCGTCGCCTTCAAGAAGGGGCCCGATTATATTGACGCGGGCTGGTTGAGCGCGGCTTCGGGCGGTCCCTGCTACAATCTTGACCCGTTTCTCATGAGCCCCGAGCAGATCCTGCGCTCATTTGTCATGCGCTCCGCAAGAGCAGACGGGAGCCTGATTGAAGGAAACCGAGGTCTCTACGACGGAGTTGACGCAAACGGCAGCTATTCGACTGCCGAGCTTGCAAAACTTCTAAGGTGCCCGGTTGTGCTGGTTTTGGACGCAACAAAGGTGACGCGCACGGCCGCCGCGATGGTGCTGGGATGCCAGAGGCTTGATGCCGACGTGAACATCGCCGGAGTCATTTTGAACCAGGTGGCTGGAAAGCGCCATGAGCAGGTGCTCAGAGAATCAATCGAGCAGTGGTGCGGGGTCCCGGTCTTGGGTGTGGTCCCAAGGCAAACACGCAATTTCTTTCCCGAGCGCCATCTCGGACTGGTTCCGCCCGAAGAAGCCCAAGACAGCCTGGAAGCCCTCTCGGTTGCTGCGGCTAAAATGAGTGAGCACCTCGATCTCGATGCGCTCTGGAAATTGGCGGCTGCGGCCCCTGCTCTGGGTTGCCCTATGCCAACTGCGGCGCCTGTGATTAGCCGTGGTTCGGTTAGGATTGGTATAATCCGGGATTCCGCATTCCAGTTTTACTACCCGGAGAATTTCGAAGCGCTCGAAGAACGAGGCGCATCTCTTGTCTGGATTTCCAGCCTGGAGAATGAGGCTTTGCCTGAGGTCGATGCGCTCTACATTGGCGGGGGATTTCCGGAAACCCATCTGGAGAAGCTTGCCGCCAATGAGGTTTTTCGCGATTCAGTCAAATCAGCCGTGGAGGCCGGCCTGCCGGTCTATGCCGAATGCGGCGGCCTGATGTTTTTGTGTCGTGGAATTCGTCATCAGGAAAAACTCTATCCGATGGTGGGTGTGTTTCCATTCGAGATAATTCTTGGGACAAAACCGCAGGGGCACGGCTATACGGTTATGGAGTGCGTCAATCCTAATCCGTTTTACCCGAAAGGAACGATTCTTCGGGGACATGAATTCCATTATTCGAGAATTGCCGGCCGGCTCGACCCCGGCTCCTTCCCCTTCGTCTTCAGGCTGAATAAGGGGCACGGAATCGTGGCGGGCTGGGACGGCATATGCTATAAGAACGTCCTTGCGGGCTACTCGCATTTGCACGCGGCCGGAAACGAGCTTTGGGCCGATGCAATGATAGCCGCCGCGGGATCATATAAGAGGCTTAAAACATCAATTTCTGGTGATTGCGGGTTGGACCGGGTCCGGCCCGAATCTCAGAGCATCCCCACGGGTTATTGAAGGAGGTACTTAATGAGCCAGATTGAATTTAAAGGCAAGACTTTTGAGGTGGACGAAGACGGCTTCATTGCCAGCTTCGACACATGGTGCCCGGAGTGGGTCGATTACGTAAAGTCTTCCGAGGGTATCAACGATCTCACCGATGAGCACTGGCAGGTGATTCACGTGCTCCAGGATTACTACAGGAAGCATGGGATCGCTCCTATGGTCCGGATCCTCACCAAGGTCACCGGCTACAAGCTCAAGTACATCTATGAGCTGTTTCCATCGGGACCGGGCAAGGGCGCATGCAAAATGGCCGGACTGCCCAAACCGACCGGCTGCGTTTAGATCGAGCTACGGATGGATGGTTCGGCTGAAGTTGAGCAGCGGCATGGATTGAGGAACGAAGCGTGGTGGATGTTCTGAAAACCGGGCCCCAGTCTGCTGATACCGGTTAAATTCCGGCATCTTGCAGCTGTTGGCTGCGGGCCATCCTGCTTCGATCCTGGCTTGCCTGTGTCCGCTTGACACGAGTCCTTTGACGCGAATCAGCGAACGCTCCGTGGTTCACCCACGCACTACGCCAGCGGGGAGCGGGGAAAAACGAGATAAGGGGACAGCGAGAGATGGAGACATCTCCCCGTCTCCGAGAAATTCCCTGCTCCCTGCTGCCCCCGGTTTCACCCATTGCCCCATCAGCCGCTCATCATTTTTTCTTTTCACACTGACAAAAGCAGTGTAAAAGAATTTTGGCAAAGTTTTGCATTTTTATTCACGCATGGGCTGCTCTCGGCTGTGCATGGCATTGGCGCCCCCGTGCCGAGGCGGTTTGTGGCCCCCCACATGCGGGATGTATTTTGTTGCTATTTCCGGCTTGACTTTAGGTTTGGATGGGGATACGAAAAGGCCTGTCAGTTAAGCGGAAGCAACGGGATTGATAACAATTCCTGAAGCGGTTCTGCCCGAATTTTCTAAACTCTAGTGGAGGAAAAAATGAGCTTCAAAGTAACGATTGACAAGGACAAGTGCACTGGCGACGCCGAATGTGTAGATGTATGCCCCGTCGATGTATACGAGCTTGTAGACGGCAAGGCCGAACCGGTGAATGAGGATGAGTGCCTGGGCTGCGAAAGCTGTGTGGAAGTCTGCGAACAGGGCGCAATCACAGTGGAAGAAGTCTAGTTTGCCCTCGCCACTGGACCGGGTTCCATCCACAAACAAGCCGCTTGACTCGATTGGAGCAAGCGGCTTTATTGTTGGCTCACGGCAAGAACTCGACAAACGCTATAGCGTCCGGGGCAGGCGCCGGCAGGTATTGTCCCGGCGTTATGAAAATCATGCAAAAAAGCCCACGCGTTTGCCGTGGGCTTTTTCCATGATTCAAACTTTGCGTGGGAACTACTCTTATTCTTTTGCACCCGGATGGCATCCGGCGCAGGTGGTAGGGGCCTTGGTGTCCGGTTTTTCCGCCTTCATCTTCTTGTGGCAGGGCTGACAATTTGTGTGAAATGCGGTCTTGAGGTTAAGTTTCTTCTGATCCGGGGGAAGTTTCATCTCGCCCTGGATAGTCGCTTCGGTGTGGCATTTCTCGCATTTTTCGACCTTGTCGCCTTCTTTCCACGTATTAACGCCATCTTTTTTGATATGATGGCACTGGTCACAGGCAACCTTGTATTCCTGCGAATGCTTCTTGTGGCTGAACTGCACGGGCGTCTTGGTCATTGATGGCCAAATCGCCGGTTTAAGGGTGATTGTCTCGGGCGCCTGCTGGGCGGCCAACGCCAGCAACGCCGCTGAGAAGATGAATACAGCCGCAATGGCCAAACACGAGACTAACCTTCCTTTTTTCATTCCGGGCTCTCCTCCTTTTGTTCTTGCCTTGCCAGCTAAATGTCACAAAACAGCTCGTAAACCAAAGTACACGAAGAAAAATCCAGTCAAGCCAACGGGCATCCTAGTGAAATTTTTCCCTTAACGCAAGCAAATTTGTAACGGCGGCAAATTCGTCGACAGCAGTTCTAGGAGAGCAGAAAACGGATATGCGATGGGCGCGTGAAACACCAAAAGCTTGCCGTTATGAGGCCGTGAGGCGCCGGCGCAAGGACACGGCGATATTCGATTGCACGACACGGCAAAATGATTAAAGTCAACTCGAATCGTTGCGAAGCCATTTGCGCCGCTTTGGCCGCTTTATTGCAAATTAACGAGCCCCGCGGAGGGCCATCATGCAATTTCAGAAGCTCTATTTTAAGAACGCGGATGGAAAACGGCTCGCCGCTCGCCTGGACCTGCCGCTCGACGAGAAGCCAACCGCTTTTGCCGTCTTTGCCCATTGTTTCACCTGCACCAAGAACTTCAATGCCGTCGTGAACATTAACCGGGCGCTGGCGCTCCATGGGATAGCAGTGCTGAGGTTCGATTTTACAGGCCTTGGTGAAAGTGAGGGGGATTTTTCCGAAACAAGTTTCTCGACCAACGTGACGGACCTCATTGCGGCTGCCGACTTTTTAAAAGACGCCTATGAGCCCCCAAGGCTCCTCATCGGTCATTCGCTGGGCGGGGCGGCAGTGATTCAGGCTGCCCAGGGGATACCTTCGGCCGAGGCGGTTTCCACTATTGCCGCACCCGCCGAACTCAAGGGTCTGCTCCGCTGCATCGATGGCCCCCCGCTTGAGGAGCTCGAAAAAGACGGCGAGACTAAAATCAATATTTCCGGAAGAGACTTCAAGATAAAGACGCAGTTTCTGAACGATCTGAAGCAGGACAACATGGCGGAGGCAATAGGCGCGCTTAGAAAACCTCTTTTGATCTTCCATTCTCCGGTAGACCGGATCGTATCGATTGATCAGGCTGCGAAGATCTTTACTGCGGCGCGGCACCCGAAGAGTTTCATTTCGCTCGACAAGGCCGATCACCTGCTCGCCAACCGCGAAGATTCCCTCTACGTCGGCTCGGTGCTGGCGGCCTGGGCATCTAAATATCTAAAGATTTCAGAGACAAAATATATTCAGCCTGAGCTATCCGATAACCGAATCGTAGCCCGTACGGGCATGGCCGGCTTTCGGACTGAGATTATCGCCAACGGACACAGCCTGATCGCCGATGAACCGATCTCGGCGGGAGGGGCCAATAGCGGGCCGACTCCCTACGACCTGCTGGTATCGGCCCTTGGCGCCTGCACGGGGATGACTATCAGAATGTATGCGGACCGCAAGAAATTGCCTCTGGACTCCATTATCGTAAGACTAAGGCACGATAAAATCTATGCTGAAGACTGCCAGGATTGCGAAGACCCGAAGAGCAAAATAGATTTCATCGAAAGGGAGATCGAGCTGAATGGGGACCTTGACGAGCCCACTCGGCAAAAAATCCTCCAGATCGCCAACCGGTGTCCCGTTCACAAGACGCTCGAATCACGGAGCCGGATCGCCTCAAAACTGAAAGGATAACATCGCGGAGCGGGGAGATTGCTGACAGCTCATCCCGTGCCACGGCGTGATTAACTTATAAAAAGAGAGTATAAAGAGGAGAATCTCATGAAATTACCTCTGGAAATCAGCGCGCGCGACGTGCGCATCAACGGTGAAACCGAAGAGCTCATTCGGGACAAAGCCTTAAAACTCGACAGGTTCTACGACCAGATAATCGGGTGCCGGGTGAAAGTGGATGTGCCTCACCGCAGCCAGCGAAGCGGAATA
>Ga0209517_10008767_pt1 | contig 11757 bp, 8 predicted proteins | sample PeaSoiMetSII2010_FD_187695 | JGI IMG/M metagenome (GOLD analysis project Ga0209517, IMG submission 187695) | Peat soil microbial communities from Weissenstadt, Germany - SII-2010 (SPAdes) (version 2) | ecosystem: Environmental > Terrestrial > Soil > Wetlands > Peat | place: Germany: Weissenstadt...
ACGAGCCTGGGCGATTCGCGGCCGGGACAGGATCCGAGGAAATGGTGTGTCGGCATTGCGGTGGACACTGACGGCGGCAAGTTCTATTGGACGCAGGAGGCTGGTCAGGACGCGGGTTTGGGTCGAATTGTTCGTGCCAACATCCAAGTTCCGCAAGGTCAGTCGGCGGAGAACCGCAGGGACATTGAGCTTCTTTATGACCGTCTTCCGGAGCCGATCGATCTGGACCTCGATCCGGTTCATCGGACGCTGTATTGGACTGACCGCGGGGACCCGCCGCGTGGCAACACGGTGAACCGTGCACCCATGGACCCGGATGCGGGAAATGGCAAGGAGCCTGAGATTCTCTTCAGCCATTTGATGGAAGGCATCGGCCTGGCTTTGGACCGAAAGGGCGGCCGAATGTTCATTACCGACTTCGGTGGTTCGGTCTACAGCGCAAATCTCGATGGGTCGAACCGGAGGACGCTGCTATTTGCTCAGGGAAACCTCACCGGTATTGCATATGTGGAGGTGCAGTCCGCAGACCAGAGCCGAGCCTCCCGAGTGATAGGAGAGAAGACAAATATGGAAGACAACACGTTAGTTCAATCGAGCTTTACGGCGACCCTCAACGCACCAATTGAAAAAGTAGATATTCCTTCATGGTGCTTTGGCCTGTCGGAATCGGAATACCAATCCTGCTCCCCGGCTCATGTGTCTGCCGGCGCAACAATGGCGCCGGATGGTCGGCGTATGTCCATCAACGTTGAAGTTCTCGGCGGAAGCCCCATGGTACAGCATTACGTTGAGGAGATTGCTGAACCGCATCACTTGCGGCTGGTTTCAACCTCAGATGTTTTTACTCCAACCGGCAGGATAAAAGTGGGCGTGATCTGGGACTTGAGTGTGAAGAAGATCGATGGCAACACTTGCGAGTTTACCAACGCAGTGCACAGCACCTTCACGCCGGAGCTACTGGACGCTCTCGCCAAGCAGGGCATTCCGCGGGATGTTTTCCAAACCGCCCGTAGGCCGATTTCAGAGGCGCACAACCGGCAGGAGACACCTCTGTTCCCCAAAAGTATTGAGCTCCATGCCTTGAAGAACAACAATCCCGCTGATGTCGCAAGTTTCGCGGCACTCACATAGCAGGCGACGATGTTGAAGCAAATCGATCTCGAGAAACGGAACACAGCAGGCAGGAAAAACATGGCAAATCTAAAGTTCGACAAAGAGACCACGACACTTCTCCTCATCGATCCCTACAACAACTTCATTTCCGAGGGCGGCAAACTATGGGATCGCATTAAAACCGTTGCCGAGGCGAATGGTTGCATCACTCACATTTTGCAGTTGCTGACCGCAGCGCGAACTACGGGGATGAGGGTTTTTTATGCGATGCATCATCGGTACCGTCCCGGCGACTACGAGACCTGGAAGTACGCCACGCCAATTCAGAAAGCGGCTTGGTCACGAAAGACGTTTGAATATGGAACTTGGGGCGGCGAGTTTCGCGCCGAGTTTGCCCCACAACCGGGAGACATCGTGGCCCACGAGCATTGGTGCTCTAGTGGCTTTGCCAACACCGATCTGGATTTGCAACTCAAAAGGCATGGCATCCAAAGGCTCATTGTCACCGGTCTTGTCGCGCATACATGCGTCGAATCGACCGTACGGCAGGCCGTCGAACTCGGATACGACGTCACCGTGGTGAAGGACGCGACTGCGGATTACTCCGAGGAATTCATGCACGCCGTTCTCGTCACCAATCTTCCAAACTACGCGAGCGCTATTGTGAGCACGGACGAAGTTATCAACTCGATCTCTTCGCTCAAATCCTTGGAAATGAACGCGCAGTAAGCAAGAGTGTCATTCGAGAGGAGGATAAGATGAGTCAGACAGGTACCAGCATCTCCCAGCAAAAGGTCGAACCGGTTGTTGCGAAAATAGACATGAAGCTTGAGGTTGTCGTGATACCCGTATCGGACATCGACCGCGCCAAAGAGTTCTACGCGAGACTAGGATGGCGGTTCGATGCCGACTTCCGATTCCCCGATGGATATCGGAGCATCCAGTTCACGCCGCCCAGTTCCGGGTGCTCGGTGCATTTCGGGACGAACCAAACCTCGGCGCCACCTAGGGGGTACCTAATTGTCTCCGATATTGTGGTCGCTCGGAATGCGCTGGTCGCTCGCGGTATCAAGGTGGGTGAGTTCTTCCACGTTGGTGAAAGCGGCGCGTCCGCCGGTCTGGACCCCGAGCGTCGCAGCTACAGATCCCGGGCCTCGTTCGATGATCCTGACGGTAACACCTGGATTCTGCAGGAGGTCACGGCACGGCTTCCTGGGCTCGTTGACCCTGGTGCGACTTCGTTCGGCTCGGCAAGTGACCTGGCCAGCGCAATGCGACGTGCGGCTGCAGCCCACGACGAGCATGAGAAGCGCATCGGACAAAAGGACGCAAACTGGCCAGACTGGTATGCCGCGTACATGGTGGCGGAGGCAAGCGGGGCGAAGCTGCCGAAGTAACCGACCCGATCGACTCGCTCGACTTAGTTTCAAGCCTAAGGAGGCTGCAACTACCCACTGATCAATGCATGAGCGTCTATTGCAAGCGGACGCACTTTGAAAGCCGATCGGAGGAATTATGAGCACCGCCACCGGGTCCTCTCTCCCGCAACGCGAACCGCAACTTCTCGGCCAAACCGTCGTTGTAATCGGCGGTAGCGCCGGCATCGGCCTCGAAACCGCTCGACTGGCCCGTGATGGGGGAGCGAAGCTCGTCCTCGCCGCCCGCAATCCTGAGGCCCTTCAGCGCGCAGCGAACGAGCTTGGCGCACAGCACAGCGCGGCCTTTGACGCTACCGACTTCGCTCAACTGGAGCGCTTCTTTAACGAGCTGCCGGCTCGGATTGATCACATTCTTCTCACCGGTCCCGGTCCTTACTATGCGACCTTGGCCGAATTCGACTTTGACAAGGGGCGCCGAGACGTGGAGGCCCATCTTTTCCTGCCGATGCAGGTGGCTCGCATGGCGAGGAAAAAGGTTCGTGCGGGAGGAACGCTGCTCTTCATGGGCGGCACCGGTGGCCGCCACACCGCACCAGGAATGGCGCTGATCGGCGCTCTCACGGCCGCAATGCCGGCGTTAACGAGAAACCTGGCACTAGAGATCGCGCCGGTTCGCGTCAACCTCATCGCTGCTGGGTTTGTCGACACATCATTGTCGGCATCTCTTCTCGGCGATCAGCTTGATGCCCGCCGCAAGCAACTCCGCAATACGCTGCCGATCGGGCGCGTCGTTGGCCCGGCCGACATAGCCGCGCTCGCCGTGCACATTATGACCAACGCAGCCCTTACAGGCGGCACTTACGACATCGACGGCGGGCAACAACTTGTCGCCGGTTAGGCGGAGAAAGCTGCACGATCGTGCTTGGCGGCAACGCGGTGCGAGCAATGCCTCCGTGCACATGCCAAATGGTGCTCGACACTGAAGACGGGGAATAGATCAAGGAGATCGACGCATGACAGCAAAACCTCGACCTGAGGACTACGATCTCGTCATTCTTGGCAGCGGTGCTGGCGCCAAGCTGCTTGCCTGGACCTTCGCCTCGCGTGGGCAACGTGTAGCGGCCATCGAGCGGAAATACGTCGGAGGCGCCTGTCCCAACATTGCCTGCCTTCCCAGCAAGAACGTCATTCACACCGCGCAGGCGGCCCACTACGTGCGCAACAGCCAGGATTTTGGCATCGCCGCCGGGGGATTTACCGTGAACATGCCAGCCGTCCGCGATCGCAAGCGCCGCATGGTGCAGGGCCTGGTCGATACGCACCTCGACCTTTACCATCAGAGCGGTGCAGAGCTGATCATGGCTTCGGGCCGCTTCGTCGGGCCTCGCCTGCTTGAAGCCACGCTCCCCGACGGCACCAAACGCCTGCTCCGCGGAACCAACGTCGTCATCGGCACCGGCACTCACGCCGCCGCAGACAATACTCCCGGCTTGCAGGAGTCGCAACCGCTCACCCACGTGGAAGCTCTGGAACTCGACGTCGTCCCCGAGCATCTGGTCGTGCTCGGCGGGGGCTACGTTGGCTTGGAGTTCGCGCAGGCAATGCGGCGCTTCGGCAGTCGCGTCACCGTTGTCGATCGCAACGATCGTGTGCTGCATCGCGATGATGGCGACGTCAGCGAAGGTCTCCGGAGGCTTTTCGAAGACGAGGGAATTCATCTTGCCCTGAACGCAACCGTGCAGCGCGTTTCGGGAAAGTCCGGCCAATCGGTCCGCCTCACGCTGCTGAATGACGGCGAGGCGCGGGCCATCGAAGGCTCGCATCTGCTGGTCACCGGCACACGCATCCCGAACACTAAAGATATTGGTCTGGAACTTGCAGAGGTGGAACTGACTGACCGTGGCTACATCAAGGTGAACGAGCGACTTGAGACCACCGCAGCCGGCGTCTGGGCGGTGAGCGAAGTCGCCGGTAGTTCGCACTTCGCCCACATCAGTGAGGATGATTTCCGCGTCGTTCGCGACAACATCCTCGGCGGCAATCATGTCACCACTGGAAGGCAGGTGCCGTTTTGCCTTTTCACCGACCCGGAGTCCGCACGCATTGGGTTGAGCGAAACCGAAGCCAGGCAGCGCGGAATCGCCTACCTGCTGTTCAAAGTCCCCATGGCCGCGGTTCTGCGCGCCCGCAGCCTGATGGAAACCCGCGGATTTCTCAAGTGCCTCGTGCAGCGCGACAGGGACCGTATTCTCGGCTTCTCCGCCTTTGGTGTCGGCGCAGGCGAGATCATGGGGGCCGTTCAGATCGCGATGCTCGGCAACCTGCCCTACACCGCATTGCGCGAAGCCATCCTTGCACACCCTACAATCACCGAAGGCCTGGGCGCGCTGCTCTCCGCTACGCCGTCGTAGCCTTTCGTCGAACACCCCACCGAAGGTCGTAAATAAGCACGAAGTAAATCACGGCGTTGTCTTTACCCATTACGCACCTTCAGAACCGCAAGTGCTGTATTCCAGGTCGGGAGTCTTCGAAACGTGTGAGAGTGCGACGGTAGCTCCATCGGTGGCGAAATTCTGTGGGGACGGTTCACGGCCCCGCCACTTGGCCGGTCGGGCGACTCACTCCGAAGGGCCATACTCGGAATCAATATTAAGGAATGGCCTCGACCAAGCTGAACGAAGGGGGAACCAAAATGAGCACGACGAAATCATCCGAAGGACTGAGTCGTCACCACCGCCGCTTTCCTAAATATGCCACCAGCATTCATGCCACCCATGGTGCGCGCTCTGCGGTCTGGATACGTCGCGTTCTAAGCGCGGCTCTAACCTGCGGGATCGTCATTGCAATCTGCTGCGACATTTACTTACTTATGGCGTTTTCCTTCGTGAACAAACCGGAAGCCGAAGCGCAATTGATCGGAGCCCTCGATCCCATAGATCCGGTGGTTCTGAATGCGAGCACCTAAGAATCGCATACTGCGCTTGGTGACGAGGGCTCCACCGCGGCCTCCCGCATTCGATTCATGCGAAAGAAAGACACCCACAATACACGCCAAATAGACAAGTCCTAACATGGCGTAGAAAGCTAAGGAAGACCGGAACAGTCATAGACAGGGGGTAACGAAGCAGCGGTCGTGGCCGAACTCGAAAGCTTTCGCCAGGGCCGCCACTCACGTTACCAGGCACTCGTCGGGAGGTTTGCCAGATGCCATGTGTTAAACAATGCAGGGGTTAGAAGCCAGGAGCTATAGCCGAAAAGCCTATCTATCAATTCCAGCCCGCCGCTTCGAGAGGTGAACTGCGGTGTAGCGTAGGCTGTGAATTTGGGCGTCTTGAGCCTCAGCATCCTCGGGCAAGGCAGCGTCAGTTTCATAGGTGTTCAACGCGAGTCGGCAGGAATGGCCACATACTCGATCTGCGAACTGGCCTCGAACTCGGTCTGGGAAATGAACGTTGCACCGCCTTCTGGCTAGTAGCCACACTCATTCTTCTGAGGGAACCCCCCGGGTTGGTGTAAGAAGGGCGGCGCGGTTCCCATAGAACCGCACCTGTTCGGTGCCGTCCCTCGCCGGCCCGTTCAAGTGGATCCTCAGTGATCGGCGTAGTGCCACAGAATGAACGCCGGGCTTCATTTCGGCGGTTGGGGTTTGGAGGGCTTTACGTGCCTTCTGGGCTATTAATCCGAAGTCCCTTGCCTCGGCGTCACTCACCAATTGCTCAAGGTGCAGACGGCCAGTTTCACGGTTACCGCTTTGCAGTTCAATTTCAGCCAGCACCAACCTTGCTTTCATGTGAAGACTACCCTGGTCCATCTCTAGCGTTTCGGTGCACGCGCGACGCGCTTCCCGCAGCGCGGTGCCGAAGTGTCCGGCTGCGGCATATAGCCGGGCGTGTGCGAAACGCATAGCCGGAAGGTGTTCGCCCCCGCCTAAGAGCGGGTTCAGGGGTGCGATCCTGCCATATTCCTGAAGTGCTGTCTGACTCTCCGCAAACCTTCCCTGGGCGGCAAGAATCTCAGCCAGGTAGGCGGTCGCGATGGCGATGCTGCCAGCGTCGCGAGCCTGCCGATGGTCTTCCAAGGCCAGTCGCATGGTTCGCTCGGCTTCTGCCAACTTGCCGTGCTCCATCTGGACGAGTGCGAGGGTTCCGCGCACTTGGCCACGCACGTATATTTCGCCAACCGACGTTAGAATCACAATGGCGTCGTTTGCGTATTGTTCGGCCTGTTCGAGCTTCCCTTCCCACTTCAAAACTATTGCAAGTTCATTCAGTTGCAGAGCTTCTCGATCCCTTTCTCCGATCTCACGGTAGATCTCCAAGGACTGTTCAAGGTCCAGCTTCGCCGTCGGTAGATCGCCCCGGACCGTCGCGTTAATGCCCAGATCCATCAAACGACCGGCGATTCTGCTACGATCATTCACCTCTCGGCTGAGCTGCAACGACTGTTCATACAACGCCTTTGCTTCCTTGTGGCGATAGGCGATAGCGTCAGCGATCAGGCTCAGCGTATACGCTTCCTCTTGTTTGTTACCGATCCGGCGGAACAGCGCAAGCGCAGCTTCACAAAGCTTCCGCCCCTCAGCCGGTCCGACCTGGTACGTCTGGATTACACCCAACCCGGATAACGCGCGGCCTAGATTACCCTCGTCGCCGATCTCCTTGCTAATGGTGATCGCTTCCGCGTAAGACTCCTTAGATCGTTGCGGCTCGCCCTGCTGCCATCGCAGCCTGCCTTCATCGATGAGAATTCGTGCGAGGGCGCCGCGATCGCCGGCGGACGCAAACTTCTCCTTGGCCTCACCCCAGATCGCGAGCGCGTCGGCGAAGTTGCCCAACGCACGCAGGGCCTCACCCTCGACCATTTCAGCGCGCGCCACCAGCAGCCAAGCCCCATCTCGGCGGCCCTTGGCCACAGCCTTCGTAGCCGCGTCCCGCTGACGACGAAAGTCGGAAATCGAGGCAGCGGCCTCGGCTTCCGCCAGATCGATTCTGGGATCTTCGCCGGAAGGTGCAGAAAGTTGGCGCAAGCGGCGAATCGTCTCCAGGGCCGTCAGCGGGCGGCTGGCTGCGGTTTCCGCGCGGGCCAGGCGCAAGCCATACTCGACGTTGTCAGGGTAAAGGACGAACAGGCTACGATAAACATCGATGGCTTTATCCCAATCGTAGCTAGTTTCGCGGAACTGTCCTTCGACCAGTAGCTTTTCCTGTGATGGAAGATTCCGAGAAAGCTCGAAGGCTGCCTTAGCTTCCGCTCTGGCGCTGCCGCTGTACCCCAGGGTGTCCCAAGCGGTAGCTAAAGCAGCGTGCGAGAGAGCATGTTGGGGCTCGATGGCAACAGCCCTCTCGAGCAACACGCGTGCCTCCACGGCATCAAACCGTTGCAGCCTCGCGATCCCATCGGCATAGAATCGCTCTGCCTCCGGGTTAGAGGGCAGCGATTCGCGTACCACCGCCACTCCGGCCGACGAAAGCGATTCGAGGCCAAGGCCTCGTCGTAATACCGCCGCGCCCTGGGAGGCAAGATCGAATAGCTCGGCGGCCTTCCCCGTAGCGCTAACGGCGTTCAGAATTTGGCCGGAACGCGCGTCTTGAAGCCGCAGATCGAGTCGAAGAGTGCTTCCGGCGCCGCTGCCAGATCTTGCGTACGAACCGGAAACCACGAGATCTGTTCCGAGATTATTCCGGACTCTGACCAGAACATCGGGGCCCATGCGGTCGGGCTCCGTTAATCCCAACTCGACCCGCATACGGGCCACGTTCTCCTCGGGTATCGCGCGCAATTTGCCGCCGGCAGAAAGGTCGGTGGTCAGCCACTCCGTAAGTGCCGTGGCGAGCCAGGCGTCGGCTGGATTGCCCGAAAGATTTCGAAAACCAATAACTGCGATGGACTCCCGGTTTCCGGTCCCCGCTGAAAGCGTGGTGGTGGATCGGGTGCTCAAGACTTTGCGAGCCGTCCCTGAACGTGCAACCGAAAACCACCAGGGTAGTGCCAGGAGGATGCCAAGGGCGACCACAACGCCGACGCGCCAATAGTCCCTTATCCGAAAATCCGAAAACCAGCCCAAGCTAAGTCCACGGTCAGACACCTTGGCCTCTACGCCATTGGGGAGTATCCCAGGCGATGCGGTCTCGCGAGAGCCCACGGCCACCGCAGGATGGCTAGCGGCATTCTCGCAGCTCTCGACAACCTCCTGGGCGCTCTGGAGGCGCATAGCGGGATCTGTGCTGAGGCAACGCATAATCGACTGCTCAAATCTGGCATCGAGATCCGGCAGGTAAATCCGCGGGGATGGAGGTGGTTGCTTGATGCGCAGAAACGCTCCCGCCAAGGGGGCGTCGTCGGGAAAGGGCCGTCGGCCGGTGACCAGTTCATAAATGACCAGGCCCAGAGCATAGACATCGGTCGCCGGCGTGGCTTCGCGTCCTTCCAACTGCTCGGGGGCCATATAGGCGAGCGTACCCAGGAGCTGGCCGGGGGCGGTGATTGAGCGGACGAAACTCTCGCTTCCGAGAGTGGTGTCGGCTTTGGGGCGGGCCAGGCCAAAGTCGGTTACGACCGCGCGCGTGGGGCATTCAGGAGCGCCATGTTCCACGAGCAGGACATTTGAGGGCTTGAAATCGCGGTGGATGACGCCCGCATTGTGCGCGGCCTGAAGGGCCGCCGCGATCTGGCGGATGAGGGGCAAGGAGTCCTCAAGTCTCATTCGGCCTTCGCGTCTCAGCCGATTGGCCAGCGAGTCCCCTTCCAGCAGTTCCATCGTGAAGAACACGCGATCAGGGCTGCCGCCTTCCGGTTGGCGGTGCCGCGCGATGTCGAACATGCGGCAGACATTGGGATGCGTCACACGCCTGGCGAGCTGGATCTCTTGCTTGAATCGGGCAAGGGCCGAGGAGTCCGAGGAAATTTCGGGCCGGAGGGTCTTTAAGGCCACACGCGAGGCAAGTTCCAGGTCCCTGGCTTCGTACACCTCCCCCCATCCCGCCCGCCCCGATAAGCCGGACAATCCGGAAGCGCCACGAGATAATTTCGCCCCCCGAGAAAAGGGTCGGCGCGGCGCCCGATGGCGGGGGCGCGGAGGGCCGCAGCGCATCGCCAAGCGACCCGTCAAGAAGACTGTCCCTGCGCTGGTGATGTACGAGGAGCGCTTCAACCTCTCGCCGTAAAGCGTCGTCCTCTCCGCAGACTTTAGCCAGGAAGGAAAGGCGGCGTTCGGGCAGGAGCTCGACCGCCGCTTCCATCAGGTCCTTAATGCGCTCCCATCGTCGTTGATCCATCGGTTTTTTTCAGCGCGTCATTTCTTGAAGGAGCCAGGCGCGAGCCGTGGTCCACTCGCGCTTGACCGTCCTTGGTGATACCTCCAGGAGCCCTGCAATTTCTTCGATATTCAGGCCGCCAAAGAACTTCATTTCCACGATCCGGCTCTGGCGCTCGTCCTGACGGGCCAAACGTTCCAGGGCTTCATCAAGAGCGAGCATTTCTACCGACTTTTCCCCGGAAAATACGAACTCCTCCTCTAAGGGAAGTCGCTCAAAGTCCCTGCCGCGCTTCAGCGCCTGATGGCGGCGAGCATGTTGGACCAGAATCTGTCGCATAAGCCGTGCGGCGACAGCGAAGAAATGGGCGCAGTCCTGCCAGGGAGGTTGATTTCCTCCTGCCAACCGTACGAAGGCTTCGTGGACGAGGGCAGTGGGCTGGAGGGTGTGATCAGACCGCTCGCGCTTTAAGCAGCCGGAGGCCAGCCGCCGAAGCTCTGCGTAAACGAGCGAAACCAATTGAGATTCAGCAGCGTGATCACCTTGCCGGAATCGGATCAGGAGTGCAGTGACGTCCCCTCTTGATTCCCTCACCCTGGGTTCCCCCTGGACTCGGCCCGCGTGCCCTCCTCGGTGCGACAACTGTTACCATTTTGAGGAATGATAATTCCTGTAATCATAGTGTACTACTTCGGACCGCCGACCGACTAGTCCCGAATCCGCTAATAACGGTGTGTTAAATAGCCGGACGGCGCGCTATCCCCACAATCGCGCTTTGCCGACAAAGGTAGGACAAGCCCCACGCCAAGATTAGCCGGGCGGAGGGCGCGTGGCATTGCGACTCGACATCGCCATCGGGCTCTATCGACGAGTTTAAGCCCACTCGTAGGGGGGGATACCGAGAGCGCAATTTATTTTGGCCCTTTTTGCCCGTGTTTTGCACATTCCTAAACAGGGAAGGCTCAAACAAACAGACGGAACGTAACCAGGTCGCGGCAACGCTCGACTGAATCCTATGCGGCGCAATGACGCGAGGGCGTGCCACGCACTTGGTTCGGTCGACATTCCGAACCCACGCCAAAGGCGTCCGGGCGGAGTGGCAACCAAGCGATGGGACGTGTCGAGACACAGAAGGAGTAGGGCCGGCGCTCGAACGCGCAGAGCGAGGCCGATTGGGATAAACGTAGAAGTGGGAAACAAACGATGAATAGGCGACAGTCAGTGCGACTCAGTATCCTGGTTGTGATTCTTGCTTTAGTTAGGACCTCGACGTTCGGTCAAGATAATCCCAACGCCATGGCCTCACACGTGGCGAAGAAGGCTATGACAAACCCCTCGATCACACCGGAGCAGCAGGCGCGGGTCGCCAAGCACTTTGGCGAGCTGCCTTTGGCGTTTGAGGTCAACCAGGGGCAAACAGGCAAGTCCGTTAAATTCCTGAGCCGCCTATCGAACTCGACACTCTATCTGACCAGCCATGAAGCCTTGATTGACGTCGTCAAGCTTGATGGCGAGAAAAACGAGAAGGGGCCGCTTTCAAGACACGATGGTCGGAAGGTCCCCGAGCCGAAGATTTCGCACTCCACCCTTCACCTCCGCCTGGACGGGGCAAGCGAGCACGCCGAAGTCCTTGGCGAAGACGAGTTGCCCGGCAAGACAAACTACTTCATAGGCAACGACCCCACGAAGTGGCACAATAATATCCCCACCTACAGAAAGGTCCGCTATCACAACGTGTATCCGGGTGTAGACGTTGTGTACTACGGCAACCAGGACGGCCGCCTTGAGCACGACTTCATCGTCAAGGCGGGCGCCGACCCGCGCAGCATCGCACTCTCCTTCGACAAAAACCTGAAGGCGCACGTCGACGCCGGCGGCGACTTAGCCTCACCTTCGCAGTTCCGCACATTTGTGAGGGAAAGTTGACCTCCCTATCGGTCTAACCTCTTATCCATCAAAGCTGGCTTTTCAGAAGGCCGTTGTAGTGCCGACCTACCCTCTTTACAAATGCT
>Ga0209517_10008768_pt1 | contig 11756 bp, 10 predicted proteins | sample PeaSoiMetSII2010_FD_187695 | JGI IMG/M metagenome (GOLD analysis project Ga0209517, IMG submission 187695) | Peat soil microbial communities from Weissenstadt, Germany - SII-2010 (SPAdes) (version 2) | ecosystem: Environmental > Terrestrial > Soil > Wetlands > Peat | place: Germany...
ACGGCATCACCAAGATGGCGGAGTCGCGGCAGGTTGCGCTGTACGAGCCGGTGTGAAAGCGGCTCTTAGCTATTGGCTTTTAGCTCTTGGCTTACCCGTGAGTGAGTCGTAAGCCAAAAGCCAAGAGCTAACAGCAGGGCCCTTCCTACTTCTTGTCCGCCACCAGTGTTCCCGCCGACGCGAAGTCTTCCTTGGAGACCTCGACGATGGCGATGGAAACAGCTTCGCGCCTGGCTCCGCACTCCTGCTCCAGAGCATCGGTGACCCGCGTGGCCAGCTTCCGCTTCTGCTCGAGCGTGCGACCCTTCAGCATGGTGATTTGTACGTGAGGCATAAAAACTCGCTTTTGGCTTTTGGCTCTTGGCTTGGGACTTGGCTTGGCACAATGTGAGCCAAGAGCTAAGAGCCAAAAGCCAAGAACGCTTTTATCTCGCCAGTTCGTATCCCGCAAAGAAATAACTCAGCTCAAAGCGGGCTGTGTCCTCCGCGTCCGAGCCGTGGATGGCGTTGTTCTCGATGTTGCTCGCCCACTTCTTGCGGATGGTGCCTTCCTTGGCGTTGGCCGGATTGGTGGCGCCCATCAGCTCGCGCAGGTCGGCGATGGCGTTCTCTTTCTCCAGCGCCAGCACCATCATCGGCCCGCTCGACATGAAGTTGGTCAGAGAATCGAAGAACGGCTTGCCGGCGTGGACGGCATAGAAGCCCTCGGCCTGCGCCTTGTTGATCTCCAGCATCTTGGCGCCGATGATGCGGAACCCGTTCTTCTCCAGCATGGAAATGATGTCGCCGGTGGCGCCCGGTTTTTTCATGGCGTCCGGCTTGATGATGGAAAAAGTGCGTTGCAGTGTCTTCATAAGAACAGTTGTCAGTGGTCAGTTGTCAGTTGTCAGTTGTCAGTTGCTAAAGATTGCCCGACAACTGGCAACTGGCAACTAGGCCTTAGCGTGCGCGCCCATGGCCGCCACTACGGTCTCGCCGATCGCAGCCGGCGATTTTGCCACGCGGATGCCCGCAGCCTCGAGCGCATGAATTTTCTCCGCCGCCGTGCCGTGCCCGCCGGAGATGATGGCGCCGGCATGTCCCATGCGGCGTCCCGGAGGCGCCGTCTGCCCGGCGATGAACGATACCACCGGCTTGCTGACGTGCTTGCGGATGTATTCCGCGGCCGTCTCTTCGGCGTTGCCGCCAATCTCGCCGATCATCACGATGGCCTCGGTCTGCGGGTCCTTCTCGAACAACTCCAGGGCATCGACGAAATTCGTCCCGATGATGGGGTCGCCGCCGATGCCGATGGCGGTGGACTGCCCGATGCCGCGCAGCGTCAACTGGTGCACCGCTTCGTAAGTCAGCGTGCCGGAGCGGGAGACGATCCCGACGCTGCCCTCGCGGTGGATGTGCCCGGGCATGATGCCGATCTTGCATTTGCCGGGCGAGATGATGCCCGGGCAGTTGGGGCCGATCAGGCGCGAGCGGCGCGTCTGCAGGAACTCCCATACCCGCACCATGTCGAGCGTGGGTATGCCTTCGGTGATGCAGACGATGAGTTCCACTTCGGCGTCGGCCGCTTCCATGATGGCGTCGGCGGCGAACGGAGGCGGGACAAAGATCACCGTGGCGTCCGCCAGCGTCTTGTCCACGGCTTCCTGCACCGTGTTGAAGATGGGCCAGCCCTGGTGGGTGGTGCCGCCCTTGCCCGGGGTCACGCCACCGACGATCTTGGTGCCGTATTCCGCGCAGGCGTTGGCGTGGAACGTGCCCTCGCGGCCAGTCAGGCCCTGCACCAGCACGCGCGTGGATTTATCGATGAGTACGCTCATAACACCTCAATTGGTGCGCCTTTGGCTTTTGGCTATTAGCTTTTGGCCAAAAGCCAAGAGCCAAAAGCTAAGAGCCAGCAGTTCTACCGTCCCGCCGCCGCGACCACCTTCTCCGCCGCGTCCTTCATGGTCTCAGCCACGATGCAATTTAGCCCTGACTTCTTCAGGATCTCCCGCCCCTGCTCGACGTTCGTGCCTTCGAGACGCAGGACGATGGGCAGGCTGATGTTGGTCTGTTTGGCGGCCTGGACCACGCCCTGCGCCAGCGTGTCCACCCGCAGGATGCCGCCGAAGATGTTGATCAGCACCGCGCGCACGTTCTTGTCGCTGAGCAGGATCTCGAAGGCGTGCGTGACCTGCTCGGCATTGGCGCCGCCACCTACGTCGAGGAAGTTGGCGGGCGCGCCGCCGGCGTACTTGATGATGTCCATGGTCGACATGGCGAGACCGGCGCCGTTGACCATGCAGCCGACGTTGCCGTCCAGTTTGATGTAGTTCAGGCCGTACTTCGAGGCTTCGACCTCGAGTGGATCTTCCTCGCTTTTGTCGCGCAGCTCGGTCAGGTCTTTGTGGCGGAACAGAGCGTTGTCGTCGAAGTTGATTTTGGCGTCGAGCGCGAACAGGCGGCCATCCTTGGTGGTGATGAAGGGGTTGATCTCGGCCAGCGACGAGTCCGTCACCTCGAACGCGAGGTAGAGCGCGGTCATCAGATGCACCGCCGGGTTGATCTGCTCGGGCTTGAGCCCCAGCCCGAAGGCCAGCTTGCGCGCCTGAAAGGATTCCAAGCCCATGCCCGGCGTGATGTACTCCTTCAGGATGGCATCCGGATTCTGGGCCGCCACCTGCTCGATCTCCATGCCGCCGCTGGCTGAGGCCATGAACACTGGCCGCGCTTCCGTGCGGTCGATCACGATGCCCAGGTAGAGCTCGCGCTCGATGGGCAGCGTTTCCTCGACCAGCAGGCAATGCACTTCCTTGCCCTCGGGGCCGGTCTGGTGCGTCACCAGCTTGATGCCCAGCATGCGGGCGGCGATCTCGCCGGCTTCTTCAGCGGAGTTGGCGATCTTCACTCCGCCACCCTTGCCGCGGCCGCCGGCATGGATCTGCGCCTTCACCACCACCGCCGCCGCGCCTGCGCCGAGCAGGTTCTTGGCCACGGTTTCGGCCGCCTCGCGGGTGGTCACCATCTCGCCGCGCGGAACCGCGACCCCATACTTCGCCAGGATTGCTTTCGCTTGGTACTCGTGAATTTTCATGATCGTGGTATCAGGACAGCATGTCTTCTCGGTGAGCTTCTTTTTCGTGACAGCAAACTATCGATTCTACAAAACAGGAGAGCGATGAGCAATTGGCAATTAGCTTTTCGCTGTTGGCTTCTAGCTACTGGTCTCTAGCCAGAGGCTTATCAATCGCCCGATGACCCGATCTCCCGATCCGCTCTGTGGCACAATAAGCCGCCCCATGATCCTCGACGCGCTGCACAAGATCGCCAACCACCGCCAGTCGCTCTCGCGCGAGGAAGCGCGTGCCGTGATGGAAGAGGTGTTGCGCGGCGAAGCTACCGACGCACAGATCGCGGCGCTGCTGGTTGGGCTGCACATGAAGGGCGAAACGGTGGAGGAGATCGTGGGCTTCGCTGAAGCCATCCGCGCGGCCGCCACGCCCCTGCCGACTGTGCGCGACAGCCTGGTGGACGTCAGCGGCACCGGCCGCGAGGCTCTGGTGGATACTTGCGGCACAGGCGGCGATGCCAGCGGCACGTTCAACATTTCCACGGCAACCGCGCTGACGGTGGCGGGAGCCGGCGTGCGCGTTGCGAAACACGGCAACCGCGGCGTGAGCTCAAAGTGTGGCTCGGCGGATGTCATGGAGGCGCTGGGGGTGAACATCGGCCTGCCGCCAGCGCGCGTGGCCGCATGCCTGGATGAGGTCGGCATCGCGTTCCTGTTCGCGCCCTTGATGCACTCGGCCACCAAGTACGTGCAGCCGGCCCGCCGCGAATTGCGCCTGCGCACCGTCTTCAACCTGCTCGGCCCGCTGACCAATCCGGCGCGGACCTCGGCGCAGGTGGTGGGCGTTTATTCGGAAGATCTGGTCGAGAAGCTGGCCGAAGCGCTGGCGCTTTTGGGATTGCGCAGGGCGCTGGTCGTCCACGGGGCCGACGGGTTGGACGAGATCACCATTACCGGCCCGACACGAGTGGCCGAGGTCCGCGACGGGCAGGTGCGGACGTATGAAGTCACGCCCGAGGAATTCGGCATTGAGCGCGCCAGCCTGGACAGCATTGCGGGCGGGGATGCCGCCACCAACGCAGGAATGATCCGCGACATTCTTCGCGGGAACAAATCGGCGCGGCGAGACGTTGTCCTGCTGAACGCGGCCGCCACGCTGGTGGCCGCGGGCAAGGTAGATAGCATCGGCGAGGGCATCCCGCTGGCGGCTCACTCGCTCGATTCCGCCGCTGCTGAGGACAGGCTGGAAGCACTCGTGCGCTTCACGAATGCGCACGGGTAGCGATTCACCGCCGAGTCGGAACGTTTCCAATTACCTCGGTGCGCTCGGCGTCTCGGCGGCAGAACTTGGTCTAAGCCACCGTCACCTTCTGCAGCCATTGCGCCACCTGCACGTTCCACTTCAACTCCTTGTCCATGGTGTCGCGGAGCTGGGCCGAGGCGTCGGGATCGCCGTGCACCAGGAACGTGGTCCGCGGCTGCTTCTTGAACGTCCGCAGCCATTCCAGCAACTCGGGAGTGTCGGCGTGATCGGAGAACTGTTCGAGCGCGGCCACCTGCGCGCGCACCTGGACGTCCTCGCCAAAGATCTTCACCGTCGGCGCACCGCTCTTGATGATGGCGCCGCGCGTGCCCTGCGCCTGGAATCCGATGAATAGCACCAGATTCTTGGGATCGGGCAGGCGCAGCATCAGGTGGTGCAGGACGCGTCCGCCGTTGGCCATGCCGCTGGACGAGACGATGATCACGGGGGAGCGCGCGTCGTTGATCTTCTTGGAGTCGTCCACGCTGCTGTCGAAGGAGAATCCCGGCCAGGTGATCGGCGAGCCGTACTGCGCAATCATTCGTTTCGTGTCGTCGCTGAATTCTTCGGTGTGCTTCAGGAAGATCTCGACTGCCTGGATGGCCATGGGGCTGTCGGTGTGCACGGGCACGCGCGGGATCTGTCCTGATTCCATCAACTCTTTCAGCATGAAGAGGAATTTCTGCGTGCGTTCGACGGCGAAGCACGGCACAACCACGGATCCGCCGCGCTTGACCGTATCGCTCACCAGCTTGGCCAATTGCGGCCGCGGATCATCGTGCGGATGCTCGCGATTGCCATAGGTGGATTCCATCACCAGCAAGTCGGCGCTCTCGCCCTCCTGCGGCCCGGAGTAAACAACCTTGCCCGGCGCAATGGCGCTGTCGCGCACGCGGCCGATGTCACCGGTGAACAGCAGTTGCCGCGTGCCTCCGTTGATGCTGGCCGTGATCTCCACCATGCACGCGCCCAAAATATGCGCCGAATGCACGAAGCGGAACGAGAGTTCGGGGCAGAGCTGTTTGGTCTCGCCGAAATCCACGGTCTGGAGGCGCGCGAGGCTCTGCTGCGCCTGTTTCATGGTGTAGAGCGGCAGCGCCGGCTGGTGCTTCGAGGTCTGGTGCTTGTTGTGGAACGCGGCGTCTTCTTCCTGCAGGTGGCCGGAATCGGGCAGTAGGATGCCGCACAGGTCAACCGTCGCAGGCGTGGCGTAGATGGGCCCGGTGAATCCTTCCTTCACCAGGCGCGGGATCCAGCCGGAGTGGTCCAGGTGCGCATGAGTAAGGATGACGGCGTCAATCTCGCGGGCCGGCACCGGCGTGTCCTGCCAGTTGCGCTCCCGCCATTCCTTCGGACCTTGAAAGAGTCCGCAGTCGATCAGGACCTGAAAGCCGTCGTTACCGGTGGGATTGCTGGAAGTGTTGATCAGGTGCTTGGAGCCGGTGACGGTGCCGGCTGCGCCCAGGAATTGTATGTACACGCGCATCCTCCAGGAAACGGCCATTGTAATGGCCTAATCCACCCCAGACGGCGCTGCTGGGTGGAGCAGGCCTTCAGGCCTGCACCAATCAGGGATTTAAGGCAGCAGGCTTTAGCCTCTGAGGTCTATGGTTGGAGTCAACTTACGCTGTCCCTCAGCGGCTAAAGCCGCATCTCTGTGCAGCATCCCGAATGCAGGGCTAAAGCCCTGCTCCACCCGTTCCGCAGAACAACAACACCGGCGGCGCTACTGCGGACTCTCCGGCGTCTTGATCTCCGCCGAGTTGTTGTTCATGTCGGATTCCGGCACGCTGCCGTCGTTCACCACTGCCTGCCGCGGCACGACCGGAATCGGGATGCGGACCGCAGCTTTCTCGTGAGCGTGGATTTCCAGCCGTTTGTGTTCTTCGCCTTCGGTGGCTCGCACCGCGACCGGGACCTCCGCCCCGGCGCCGCCGGAGTTCTCCACCGTCACCGTGACCGACCAGTCTTCCGGGATGAGCTTCCGCGGGTACACCTCCGTGACGTGGAACTCCGGCAGGCCGCGGTCGCGGTACACCCAGTCGTCAAAGAACCATTCCAGGTCACGATGAAACTGCTCGGCCAGCAGGCGCTGGAAGTAGGAAGGCTCTTTGTCCTGATCGGGGCGGTAGGCGCGGATGGCGTGCTCCAGCGCGTCGTCACCGACCATGTCGCGCAGCATCCACAATACGAACATCGCCTTGGTACGGAAGAAGACCTCGTCGGTGGCGCCGGCCAGCGGCTGGCCATGGGGCGGCGGACCCGAGGCCTTGCCCGCCGCCACAGGCAGGAATTCCTTTTCGGCCTCTTGCAAGGGCGGGAGTCGCTCGTCCATGTAGGCCAGCGCCGCCTTGCGGCCGTCCTGCTGTTCGCGTTCAAGCGCCTGGGCGAAGTGTGCCACCCCCTCGTCCATCCACAAGCGCGGCGACTGGAACGAGGCATGAGCCAACTGGTGCGCCAGCACCACCTGGATGTCTTTTTCTGCTCCACTCACAAGAGGCGTGAAGAATACACTCCCGCTTTCAAAGGGATACATGTCCTTGTTGGGCAGCTCCACGATCTGCACCGGCCGTTTTCGCAGTCCGAACCATTGTGTGATAAAGGGCGCGACCGCTTCTCCCGCTGCCGCCCAGGTGCGAGCGTAGGACTCGTGGCCGGCGATGTATTGGATCGCCGTGGGCGGTTGGTTGAGAGCGCGGTAGGGGCCGAGGACGAAGCTGGGGACAGCCATCCCGATCGGCTCGTATTGCAACACCCGGCAGTTCAGCCCGGCCGGTTGCATAACGGGGGCTGTACTTTGTCCATTGGCGGCCAGTTGCGACTCGCCCGGCCAGCAAATAGAAAGGTACATCGTGGAACGGCTCTGCCGCTCCTGCCAGGCTCTGACAGAATCGAACACCTGGTTCCCTTCGCTCAGGCTGGCGGCCTCGGTCGAGATCGGGTACCAAGCCACGAAACCGATGCCGCGCAACCCGGTGAAGGATTCGCTGATCTGGTCCCACTCGCTGTGGGCGGCCCTGTGGGCAGGGACACCGATGCGGGTCAAGCGCGTGCTGTCCTGCGGAATCTTCCCGCTGTATGCGATCTCGAGCTCCACCGTCCCCTGCGGCGGAACTGGCTTCGGCAGGGTGAGAATGGCCTCGCTCAAACCACCGCTGTGATCGATGTCGGAGGTGTACGTCTGCGCCAGGTACTGAACCGTCTTGCCCGCGACCGTGATCGTGCTCCACTGTAGCGTAGACGAGATCTGCAACACCGGATTGCGCTGCGGCTGCGCGGTGTCGTTGCGCAAGGCGATCTTGCCGCTGGCTTCGAGGGATTGGCTCTCGGGCGTGACCTTGATTTGCAGATCGTAGTCGGTGACGGTGAAGGCCTGGCGGTCAAGCGCCCGAGCCGACTGAAAACCACAGAGAACACATAGGACGCAGAGGAGTCTCTTCATCGCTTCGCGCTCTCTGCGCTGTGGTGAGCCCGGCGCTGGCGCGCAACCTCATACATCACCACCCCGGCGGCCACCGAGACGTTCAGCGACGGCACCTCGCCCAGCACGGGGATTCGGACGAGAAAGTCGCAGCGGCTGCGCACATGCTCATGCATCCCCTTGCCCTCGGCGCCCAGGACGAGGGCGCAATCCATCCGGTAGTCCACGGTGTCATAGGCCTGGGTGCCGCGCTCGTCGAGGCCGACGATCCACAGATTCTGCGACTTCATCTCTTCCAGGCTGCGCGCCAGGTTGGTGACCCGCGCAATGGGCACGTGCTCGGAAGCGCCTGCGGAGACCTTGGCGACGGTTCCGGTGACGCCCACGGCGCGCCGCTCCGGAAGGACAATGCCGTCGGCTCCGGCGGCGTCGGCGGTGCGGATGATCGCTCCCAGGTTCTGCGGATCTTCCACGCCATCCAGCACCACCAGGAACGAGCGCTCACCACGCTTGTTCGCCAGCAGATCGTCGAGATCGCGGTACTTCTTCTGCGAGGTGACGGCGACCACGCCCTGGTGGGCGGGGGTGCGCGCCAGCCGGTCCAGTTGCTCGCGGGGAACGAAGCGAACAGGAACGCCGCTGGTGCGGCAATCGTCGATGATGCGCTGTATCTTTTGATCGTGGCGCTCGCGGGCCACGCCCACATACTCAAAGGCGCACCCCCGCGATTTCAGGGCTTCGCCGACCGCGTGGATGCCGTAGATGACGTCCATTGCCTCCTGAAGTTTACGTGGGTCAGCGTTTTGTTGCCACGAACCCGGCGTTGGGTGACGGCAAAGGCATGCGTCCATAGGCGCGCAGCACGCGCACGGCGAAGCCCGCGCCGCGGAGTTCGGCAGCAATGTCGGAGCTTCGGTAGAGACGCAGCCGATGTGTCTCTTGACTCCTCCGGTAGAACTTCCCAACTTGGCGGAAGCTGGTCATGCGGCGAATCAGGAGATCGCGGCCGGGCTCGGCTTCGAAGAGGATGGCCCAATCCTTGCCCTTCGCATACGCGCGGCGAGCAGCTTGCCCAGGTTCAGCGATGTCGAAGATGAAAACGCCACCCGGCCGAATCGCCTCGTGCACGCGCCGGAAGAAGCTCGCCAGCGCGCGCCGGCTGTTCCGCCGGTCAAAGGTGTAGTTGAAGCACTCCCCAATGGCGGTGACGGCATCGCAGGGCGGCAGCTTCGCACTGAGAAAGGACGCGTTGATGAACCGGGCCGCGGGCGCGCGCTTCCGCGCCAACTCGATCATCGCGCGAGAGATGTCGATGCCCACGACGTCGTAGCCGGGGCGTGTGAGTTCCGCCGCCCAGATTCCGCTGCCGCAACCCAGATCGACGACCAGTCCCCGGCGGATACCAGCGCGCCGCAAGATGGCCAGCAGTCCCGGTGCAGCCTTGCGGGCGAAGTCGCCGAAGCCGACGTCGTGGATATAGGCCAGATCGGAGTCGTAAGCCGGCATATCGGTGGCCCAGAGAAAACCACCCGGCGGAGAAGATGTCAAGGCCGCGTCGTCGGCATCGGCTCGGAAGTGCTTGAAATATAGTCAGTTGCCCGCTCCAGGCTGCAATGAGATGGCCACTTGCCCGGCCTGTTCACTCCGGGGGTACCTGCCTGTTCGTGCATTGTGGGCCATTACCAGCCGACTTATAATCGAAGCGCTCTGGACGACGTCTCCGTCAGGTTTTGGGGGTTAGGTGTGCGGGCATTGGTATGCCCGCGTGGTCACCTATGCAACGACACCTGCTTTTCCTGATGGTTCTAGCCACTGTAGCGCCGCAAACATTCGCCCAGAGTGGCGGCATCGTGCCGCTGCGCGACGAGCAGGGGCGGACCATCTACGTCGATGCACCTGTCTCCCATCCTGCCTCCAATTCCTCCCAAACCCCTAGACGTGCTTCCGTGCTGGTGTACTGGAGCCGGGTGGAACACCGGTGGAAGCCGGTTCCTCCGCCCACACCCTCGGCGATGAAAGCGGCGCAATCGGCCGCCGCCGAGGTTGGCCAGTATGTGGCCGCGGCCCCGTCCAACCCGGTGATGAATACCGCCGCAAACGAGGCCACCCCCGACAACCGCGAAATCCTGCGGGGACGGGCGATGACCTCGCGCGAACTGGACAGCATCATTGAACAAGCCGCACAGCGCCATGACGTGGACCCGAACCTGGTGCGTTCGTTGATCAAAGTGGAATCGAACTTCAACACGCACGCGGTCTCGCCCAAGGGCGCCATGGGGCTGATGCAGTTGATGCCGGGCACGGCCCGCACGCTGAATGTCAGCAATCCCTTCGATCCGCAGCAGAACGTGGACGCAGGAGTGCGGCACTTGAAGCATCTGCTCCAGGACTACAACGGCGATGTGAAGCTGTCGCTGGCGGCGTACAACGCCGGCGCCGGCGCGGTAGCGCGCTCCAAGGGCGTCCCGCGGAATGCCGAGACCCGCAGCTACGTCAAGCGGATCACGGCGCTGTACGCGGGCGATCCCGGAAAACTGCTGACTGGGCCGGTAGCCGACCCGATCCACGTTTTCCGCGATGCCAATGGCGTGCTGACCATCACCAATACGGATTAGTCTGATCAGCCGGCGAGGGAGCCTCGAAACGAAGGTGGTAGGGTAACGGGAAACAACAGCGTGGTAGGAAAAGCTCTAACCCAGGGTGTGCTTCGTCTGGTCTTGACGCTGGCGGTTGCGCTGGCTCTGGCCCAGCCTGCGCTCGCCATCAGCACGGCGCAAAAGCGCCAGGTCGCCGCCTCCCAGTTCGAGACCGCCGAGCGCCTGCGGGAATCGCTCAACGGGCGTCCGGCAGGCGAGCGCACCCGGCGCGAATACCAGCGCGTGATCGACGCCTACCGCCGCGTGTATTTCACCTCGCCCGTCTCCAGCAAAGCCGACGCCAGCGTGGCCGCCGTAGCCGAGCTGCTGGCGGAGATGGGCCGCGCCCTGGGCAATCCCAAGGTTTCCCAGGCCGCGATCACGCAGTACGAGTTCCTGCGCCGCGAGTATCCCGGCAGCCGACGTCGGGTTGAGGCCCTCTTGACCATCGGGCAGATCTACCGCAATGACCTGGAGGACAACGAGCACGCCAAGGCCACCTTCGAGGAGTTCCTGAAGCGCTATCCGCGCAGCCGTCTGGCTGACGACGCCCGCGACGCGCTGCGAGAGATCGAAACCGAAAAAACCAGCGCCAAGCCGGCCAGGAAGGTCAAGGAAGGCGACGTCCGGCCGGTCGCCGATGCTGACCCAGGAAAGCCGGCAGCCCGGCTGCCCCTGGTTACGGGCATCCGACAGTGGTCTACGCCGGATTACACTCGGGTCGCCATCGACCTGGAAAAGCAGGTCCAGTACCAGGCCGGGCGCGTCCCCGATCCCGACCGCGTCTTTTTCGACCTTTATGACACTCGGCTCGCGCCCGAGCTGGTGGGCAAGAGCTTCGACGTTGATAACGGCTTCCTGCACAAGATCCGCGTGGCGCAGTACAAGCGCGGACTGACCCGCGTGGTGCTGGAACTGGACGAGGTCGTCGAGTATTCAGCTTTCTTCCTCCCCAATCCGGACCGGCTCATCATCGACATCCATGGCAAGCAGCCGGCCACGACTACGGCAAAGGTGGGAAACGACCCACCCTTGGCAAAACCGGCCAAGGGTGGGGCACCCGCGGCTGCGGGTGGGGTGCCCGCCACGGTCAGCTCAAAATCCGAAATCCCCGCTGTCAAGGCACGCGCTGCGGCGAAGCCGGCGGCCAGCAACGACCCGAACGCTGCCGCCTCCTGGCCACAGGTGGCAACTTCGAAGGAAGCAGGCACCATGGAGACGGCCACCCTGAGCGAACCGGAGATCAAGGCCACCTCCAAGCCGACCACTTCGCCCACCTTCCAGGCGGTCTCGCCACGTTCGGCGCGCGGCAAGGCGCGGGAGAAGCCGGCGAGCCTCGCCAACCAC
>Ga0209517_10008770_pt1 | contig 11754 bp, 9 predicted proteins | sample PeaSoiMetSII2010_FD_187695 | JGI IMG/M metagenome (GOLD analysis project Ga0209517, IMG submission 187695) | Peat soil microbial communities from Weissenstadt, Germany - SII-2010 (SPAdes) (version 2) | ecosystem: Environmental > Terrestrial > Soil > Wetlands > Peat | place: Germany: Weissenstadt...
CTGCCGCGCGAGGAGGCGATTGCGCAGATCAAGAAGGCCATCTACAAGACGTATGGCAAGCGCGGCGAGGCGGTGGTCGAGAAGAACTACGCGGCCGTGGATGCGGCGCTGGCGCACCTGGAAAAGGTTGAGCTGCCTTCGGCGGCAACTTCCGAATTCGATCTGATCCCGTCGATCTCGTCGAAGGCGCCTGCGTTTGTGAGCAACGTGCTGGAGAAGATTGCCGCGGGCCATGGCGATCTGCTTCCGGTGAGCGCGATTCCGGCTGGCGGCGCGTTCCCCACGGGAACAGCCCAGTGGGAGAAGCGGAACATTGCCCAATTCATTCCCGTGTGGGACAAGGACCTGTGCATCCAGTGCGGCAAGTGCGTGATGGTTTGTCCGCACGCTGTGATTCGCGCCAAGGTTTACTCGCCTGAACTTGCGGATCCGCCGCGGCGGACGCCGGCGACTCTGCAGTGGGCCAAGCCGAAGTGGAAGGGCATGGAGCAGGACCGCTATACGCTGCAGGTGGCTCCGGAAGACTGCACGGGCTGCGCGGTGTGCGTGGAAGTCTGCCCGGTGAAGAACAAGAGCGACGCCAGCAAGAAGGCTATCAACATGGCTCCGCAGGCGCCGCTGCGCGAGGCCGAGCGGGAGAACTGGGAGTTCTTCCTTGGGCTGCCTGAAGTGGACCGCTCGAAGCTGTCGCACGGACAGGTGAAGGACCTGCAACTGCTGCAGCCGCTCTTTGAGTTCTCCGGCGCGTGCGCCGGCTGCGGCGAGACAGCTTACATCAAGCTGCTGACGCAACTGTTCGGCGACCGGCTGTACATTGCCAACGCCACGGGCTGCTCGTCGATCTATGGCGGCAACCTGCCGACGACGCCGTACACCAGCAACGCCGCGGGACGCGGACCGACGTGGGCCAACTCGCTGTTCGAAGACAATGCCGAGTTCGGCTTCGGCATGAGGACGGCTCTGGACCAGCAGAAGGAGTTTGCCGAGCTGCTGGTGAACAGGCTCGCGGGCGAGATTGGCGTCGAGCCGGTTGCGGAGCTGCTGCACGCATCGCAGAAGACCGAACCGGAGATCAATGCGCAGCGGAAGAGGGTTGAGGCGCTGCGCGAGCGGCTGGCGGGCAACGCGAGCTCCGACGCGCGCAACCTGCTGGCCATTGCCGATGCGCTGGTGCGCAAGAGCGTGTGGATCCTGGGCGGCGACGGATGGGCATTCGACATCGGCTTCGGCGGACTGGACCACGTGCTGGGCTCGGGCAAGAACGTAAACGTGCTGGTGCTCGACACGGAGGTTTACTCGAACACCGGCGGGCAGATGTCGAAGGCCACGCCGCGGGGCGCGGTGGCCAAATTTGCCGCCGCGGGCAAGCCCAACAGCAGGAAAGACCTGGCCATGGAAGCGGTGAGCTACGGCTACGTGTATGTGGCGCAGGTGGCGCTGGGAGGCAACGACAGCCACGTGGTGAAGGCCTTTCAGGAGGCCGAGGCGCACGACGGGCCGTCGCTCATCATCGCCTACTCGAGCTGCATTGCGCACGGCTACGACCTGGTGCACGGGCTGGAGCAACAAAAACTTGCTGTCCAGTCGGGCTACTGGCCACTGATGCGCTACAACCCGGCGTTGCGCGAGACGGGCAAGAATCCCTTCCAGCTTGATTCGAAGGCGCCGTCGATCCGGTTGAAGGAGTACAGCTATCGCGAAGCGCGCTACACGATGCTGGCGCGCAGCAATCCGGAGCTGGCGGCTGAGCTGCTGAAGGAAGCGCAGGACGATGTGGAGCGCCAGTGGCGCGTCTACTCGGCTCGGGCCTCGATGCCGGGCCGCGGAGAGACGCCGCACATTGCGCCGGAAGAGAAGGAAGAAGAGAAGCAGGCGACCGTGGCCGCCGGGGGTGCGGAATGATCGATTTTGCAACGCAGTATCTTGGATTGAAACTGAAAGGGCCGATCGTGGTGTCGTCCACGCCGCTGTCGGAGTCGGTCGACAACGTTCGCCGCATGGAAGACGCGGGCGCATCAGCCATTGTGCTTACGTCTCTCTTCGAGGAGCAACTGGCGCTGGAGTCGAAGGCGCTGGACGAGGACCTTTCGCGGGGCACAGAGTCGTTTGCCGAGTCGCTCGGCTACCTGCCGGAGATGGACGACTACCGCATGACGCAGGAGGTTTACCTGGACCACCTGCGCCGGGCCAAGGCGGCGGTGGAGATTCCCATCATGGCCAGCCTGAATGGGGCCACGAAGGGCGGCTGGGTGCGGTACGCGAAGGATATGGAGCTAGCCGGCGCGGATGCGATCGAGCTGAACACCTACGCGCTGGCGACGGACAAGAGCCAGACCTCGGCGGAACTGGAATCGCAGTTGCTGGAACTGGTGGCTGCGGTGACCAGCGCGGTGAAGGTCCCGGTGGCAGTGAAGCTGTCGCAGTCGTTCACCAGCATTCCGCATCTGGTGGCGCGGCTTGAGGAAGTGGGCGCGCGGGGCGTGGTGCTGTTCAACCGCTTCTATCAGCCGGACTTCGACATCGAGACGCTGGAGGTGCGGCCCACTTTGCACTTCTCCACGCCTTCGGAACTGCTGCCGCGGCTGCATTGGGCGGCGATTCTCTACGGCCATCTGAAGATCGACCTGGCCATCTCCGGCGGCGTTCACTCGGCCGAGGATGTGCTGAAGGGGATCATGGCCGGGGCGGGCGTGACGATGATGTGTTCGTCGCTGCACATTCACGGCATCGAGCACATCGGCCGGGTGCTGGCGGACCTGCAGTACTGGCTGGAGAAGCGCGAGTATGCGTCGCTCGAGGAGACGCGCGGCTGCCTGAGCCGGCGGTCTGTCCCCGACACCTCGCCCTACGACCGCGGCAACTACATCAAGACGCTGAGCTCGTACAGTCTGCGGCAGACGGTGGCGGCGTTCTAGAGCGGCCAACGGGAAAATTATTTGAAGACAACGGCGGGCGCAATGATGCGGCCGCCGTTGTTGTTTGTGAAGGGGTTGGATTCAGGTGGGGTCGGTTGGCAGATGCGCGCCCAATGGCTATGATGCGGTGTGAGCTGGATGGTGCTCGCGATTAAGTCCTATTTGATCTTTGGCGGATGAAGGGAAGAGATGATGATGCGCAGGCAGGCATTTTTCGGATTGGTTTTGTGTGCGGCTTTTGCAGCAGGCGGCGTGTGCGCGGCACAGGCGCCAGCAAAGTATGAACCGACGATCCAGTCGCTCGACCGGCATCCGCTGCCGGACTGGTATGCGGGGGCAAAGCTGGGGATCTTCATTCACTGGGGACTCTACTCGGTGCCAGGGTGGGCGCCACTGAACCATCCGGATCACGATTTTTCTTCGAACGATTACATCAAGTACGACCCGTATGCGGAATGGTATTTGAACACGGTGCGCATCCCTGGATCTCCGACCGAGGCCTACGACCGCGAACACTATGGGCCACATCACGATTACTACCAGTTTGCGGAAACCTTCAACAAAGAGAGCAAGAAGTGGAATCCGGATGAGTGGGCGCGTGTTTTCCGCGAGGCGGGCGCGAAGTACGTGGTGCTGACCAGCAAGCATCACGAGGGGTTCACGCTGTGGCCGAGCACGACGCCGAATCCGAGCCCGACGCTGCCGATGAACGCGCGGCATGCCGAGCGGGACATTGTGGGCGATCTGACTGCGGCGGTGACCAAACAGGGATTGCGCATGGGGCTTTACTACTCGGGCGGGTACGACTGGACGTTCAATACCGGACCGATCGAGGTGAACACGGATTATGAGGCGGTGAAGCCGGAGAGCGAGGCTTATGGCAAGTACGCCAATGCGCAGATCCATGAGCTGATTGCGCGGTATCACCCGTCGGTGCTTTGGAACGACATTGACTGGCCGAAGACGGGCAAGGCGCTGCAGGTCGAGGCCGACTACTACAACGCCGTGCCGGATGGAGTGATCGACGACCGATTCGGCGTGGCGCACTCTGACTTTACTTCGCCGGAGTACGAGAAGCTGGACAAGATCAGCGCGAAAAAATGGGAGGAGTGCCGCGGGCTGGGCCGTTCGTTCGGCTACAACCGCGCCGAGGGCGAGGCGGAGACGATTGCGCCGGGCGAGCTGATTGCCCTGCTGGTGGACATTGTGAGCAAGAACGGCAACCTGCTGCTTGACGTGGGCCCGGAGGCGGATGGGACCATTCCGCCCGTGCAGATGGAGCGGCTGAAGGCGCTGGGCGCGTGGCTGAAGCAGAACGGTGAGGCGATCTACGACACGACGCCGTGGACCCAGGCGACGGGCAAGAGCGTGGAGGGAGACGATCTGCGGTTCACGCGCAAAGGAGATGACCTGTTTGTGACTGTGCTGGGGACGCCAAAGGCCCAGACAGTAACGATTCCGGATGTTCCCGCGAAGCAGGGTGTGCCGATTACGCAGCTGGGCAATGAGGCGATGGAACTCGGAGCGAAAGTTCCGCCAGATGGTATGCGCATTGTATTGCGTGGGCCGTTGATGGGCGACTACGCGTACTCGTTCAAACTGGCTGGTTACCTGCGCTAGTCCTGCTCGCGCAACAACCGGAGCATTGTGCGTTCGACAAGACTGCAGGCTTGTGGGATGGCGTCGAGGACGGGCTCGCTGAACTCTTCCCCTAGTTCGGTTGAGCCGGCGCCGATGGTCAGCAGGAACGCGCTGCGGGGAAGGGAATTATAGAGCTCGCGGGCAAGGGCGAGGAGTTCGGGCGCGCCCTGGTGATGCGTGGCCAGGCCCTGCGCGGGGGCGGATGGCTGCACTCCGACGATCGCTACCGATCCCGGAGTTGATGCGACGGAGCAGTCGATGAAGAGGAGGGCCTCTGCGCCCGCGATCTCTTCGGCCAGGTCGGGGGTCCATTGCTGGCGGGCAATGACGCGGACTTCGGGATTGTTGCCGAACTTGTCTTCAGCCCACTGAGCGAGCCACGGCCCGATGCCGTCATCCGAGCGCAGGGTGTTGCCGCAGGCGAGGATGAGACATCGTGTCCGATGGAAATGCACCAAGCTTGCCTCGCGTAGGCTAGTAAATGTCAAGGTCTGCTGGGATGCGCATGCTGGTGGAAATATCTTCCAGCCTGAGTCCTGCCTGAAGAGCGACAAGCTGCCGCAATGCAGTCATTACACCGCGCTCGGTAGAACTGCCACGCTTCATTGCGAATGCCGCGTAGTTCTTTGCCAGCATCACTTTGGCTAATTCTCCGACTGTCTCACATTCTGTAGGGAGGGCCCGAGCTAAAGGAAGCAGCGCACGTAGCGTAAGAAGGAACAAGACGAACAAGACAATGACGCCCCATAAGAGATTTTGCATGCTCATTCGGAGGCCGAAATGCGTCCCAATTGCGATCAGAAGAGATGCGGGCAGTAGCAAAGCGAGCCCAAAAACCCACCCAGGCCAGCCTAAACTTGGCAGCTTCAACTCAAGGCGTTCTTCGAGCAAGCGCCAACGACTTCGACGGGAAATCCATGGCAAAAGCCCACGGAGTGATGTGGCTGGATGGATTGCCGCCCGCAGGAAGCCAAACTGCTCCGTAATTGCTTGTCGGAGTCTGAAGAAAGCGACGGCGGATAGGCATGCCTTTTCATCAGGGTAATTCGCTAGCGCAGAAATCCTGTCCGCGAGGTCGCCAACAGAGATTCCTGCCAACTCATAGTAGTCTCCGAGATCGACTCCAAACGACTCCTCAACTGCGGCAAACAAATCCCAAGTGTCTTCGCCAATCTCATTTGAGCCGGGTTTCTGGTCCGCGTCGAGTAGGGTCATGGCATCCTCACTCGCCAAGTTTGATGGCTGCAATTATAGCTGAGAATCAACCGCAGATCCTTCGACTCCCTGCGCTGCGCTTCGGTCGCTCAGGATGACAGAGTAACGATAAAGGGTGCAAGCCGATGCTTGCACCCTTCGTTCTGACCGTTGGATTGAGTTGCCGGTTAGCGAATGAGCTGGTCGATCTGCTCGCCGTCGGCATTCAGGAGCGAGAGGACAAGCGGCATCTGGCCGAAGGCGTGGGAGGAGCAACTGAGGCACGGATCGAAGGTGCGAATGACTGCTTCGACGCGGTTGAGAACGCCCTCGGTAAATTTGCCGTCCTTCACGTAATGCTTCGCGGCTTGCAGAACACCCTTGTTCATGGCGTTGTTGTTCTGGCCGGTGGCGATGACGAGGTTGACCCAGGTGATGAGGCCGTTCTCGTCGACCTTGTAGTGGTGCATGAGCGTGCCGCGGGGGGCTTCGGCCTGGCCCGCGCCCTCGAGGCGGTTCACGCCCGCAATCGCACGGACGTGCTTGTCGAGGATGTGCGGGTCAGACAGAATCTGCTCGATCTTCTCGATGCCGTAGAGGATGTCGATGAGCCGCGCGTGGTGGTAGTAGAACGAGCTCTGCACAGGGCCGAGGGCGAGCTGCTTGAACTCGGCGAGTTCGATGTCCGCGAGGGGAGTGCCCATGGACAGGGCGATGTTGAGACGGGCGAGCGGGCCAACGCGGAAGCTGCCGTTGGGATAGCCGAGGGGCTTGTAGTAGGCGAACTTGGTGTAGGAGTAAGGCTCGACGGCTTCGCCGATGACCTCACTGAAGCGAGCCGCGGTGATGCCGTCCTCGATGATATGGCCGCCAGGGCCGATGAGGCGGAGAGCACCGTCGGTAAACTCGATGGACTCGTCTTCGTTGATGAGACCGAGGTAGTTAGTGGGGAAGTTGGCGAAGACCTCGATCTCCGGGCGGAAGCGGTCGGCAATCTGCTTGTAAGCGGCGAGGGCCAGCTTGATGCCGGCGTAGGCCTCGGGAATCATGGCCAGGATTTCGTCGCGCTTGGCGGGTTCGAGGGGCTCGGTGACGCCGCCGGGGACGACCCATCCGGGATGGATGCGCTTTTTGCCGAGCAACTCGATGATTTGCTGGCCGAAACGGCGCAGGCCGATGCCGGCGCGGCCGAGTTCCGGCCTGGCGGCAACTACGCCGAAGATGTGGCGTGTTTTGGGATCGGACTCCATGCCCAGCAGCAGGTCGGGCGAGGAGAGATAGAAAAAGCTGAGCGCGTGGGACTGGATCATCTGGGCGAGGTTCAGCATGTGCCGCAGTTGCGCGGCGGTGTGCGGAATGCGGATGGACATGATGGCTTCGCAGGCCTTGGCCGAGGCGACCAGGTGCGAGACCGGGCAGATGCCGCAGATGCGCGCCATGAGGCTGGGCATCTCGTAGAAGGGACGGCCTTCGGCGAACTTCTCAAAGCCGCGCACCTGCGTGACGTGGAAGTGCGCGTCTTCGACATCACCCTCTCCGTTGAGCTGGATGGTGATCTTGCCGTGGCCTTCGAGGCGTGTGACGGGATCGATGGTAATAGTTTGGCTCATGGTGCAACCTCCGGATCTGTTAAGAAGCCTCCGATCAGGCTCCAATGCATCTGCCGACATTCCCTCGAGGGCTAAAGCCCGAGCTGATTGTTGCGGCATGTACGACGCGGTTAAATTCGCGCCCTTTCAAGACGGCTACTTACTCCGGGCTTCGTTAAGCTCCAAAACGGGTGAGGGCTGGAATGTCCAGCGGTGCACCGGTTGCCAGCGCGGTGAGCGCTGTGTGGAATGTGTCGGCCGAGGGCGGGCAGCCGGGGAGGAATACGTCCACTTTGACGAACTCGTGGATGGGCCGGACGATTCGAAGCAGTTGGGGAACGACGACGCAGGGAATCTGCTGCTGCGCCGAGGCGTTCTCGATGTAAGCGCGGTTGAGGATGGCTTCAGGGCCGATGGGATTGCGCATGGAGGGCACGTTGCCGGTAATGGCGCAGTCGCCCATGGCGACGAGCAGTTTGGAGTGGGCGCGAATCTTCTTAATCTTCTTCTCGTCGTCCACCGAGGCCACGGCGCCCTCGACCAGGGCGATGTCCACGTCGTCGGGGAAGTCCTTGGTGTCGACGATGGGGCTGTAGACGACATCGACGAGTTCGGCCAGTTCGAGCAGCCGTTCGTCCATGTCGAGGAAAGACATGTGACAGCCGGAGCATCCGTCGAGCCACACAGTCGCCAGTTTCAATTTGGTCATTGCGCTTCCCTCATCAGATTCAGGTAAGGCAGAAAGTCTGGATACTTGGGGTGGTCGGAGCCGACCTTGCTTTTGTCGAACAGAGCTCCGGTGGGGCACACCTGCACGCATTTCCCGCAGCGGGTACAAGCGGATTCACCCCAGGGCTGGTTGAGATCGGAGATGATGAGCGAGTCGATGCCGCGGCCCATGACATCCCAGATATGAGCGCCTTCGATCTCCGCGCAGACCCGGACACAGCGCGTGCAGAGGATGCAGCGATTGTGGTCGAGCGTGAACCGTTCGTGCGAGGCATCGACGGGCAATGCAGGGTTGCGGTAGGGCAACGAGACGTGGGTGACGCCCTGCTGCTGGCCAAGAGTCTGCAGCTCGCAGTGGCCGTTGGAGACGCAGACCGAACAGATGTGATTGCGCTCGGCGAAGAGCAGCTCCAGGATGGTGCGGCGGTGCTTCTGGAGCCGTGGGGTGACAGTGGTGACCTCCATGCCTTCGAAGACGGTGGTCACGCATGCGGGAAAGAGCTTGTTGTTGCCTTTGATCTCCACCACGCACAAGCGGCATGCGCCAACATCGCTGAGACCGTCGAGATGACAGAGGGTAGGAATCTCGATGTTGTGTTCGCGCGCTACTTCAAGGATGGTCTGACCGGCGCGGGCGCTGACTTCCTGCTCATCGATGATAAGTGTTTTGACGTCGACGCTAGGGCTCATGCCAACACCTCCAACTCAGAAGCGGCGGCGGGGGCTTGCATGTTGCAGACGCCGGCCGGACAACGCTTGTGCACAATGTGATCGATGTACTCGTTCTTGAAGTACTTCAGCGTGCTCAGGACGGGGTTGGGCGCGGTCATGCCGAGGCCGCAGAGGCTGGTTTCCTTGACCGTGGCGCAGAGATCCACGAGCAGGTCCAGGTCCTCCATGGCGCCGCGGCCGTCGCAGATGCGGGTGAGGATTGCATGCATCTGGGCTGTGCCGGCGCGGCAGGGAATGCACTTGCCGCAGGACTCGGTCATGCAAAACTCGATGAAGAAGCGGGCGACGTTGACCATGCAGGAGGTGTCGTCCATGACGATCATGCCGCCGGAGCCCATCATGGCGCCTTCGCGGACGAGGGCGTCGTAGGAGACGCCGATGTCGAGCATTTCGGCGGGGAGGCAGCCGCCGGAGGGACCGCCGGTCTGGACGGCCTTGAAGGTGTGGCCGTCGGGAACGCCGCCGCCGATGCCCTCGATGATCTGGCGCAGCTTGATGCCCATGGGCACCTCGACGAGGCCGGTGTTGGTGATCTTGCCGGTGAGGGCGAAGACCTTGGTGCCCTTGCTGCGTTCCGAACCCATGGAGGCGAACCACTTGCCGCCGTTGCGGATGATGGGGGCGATGTTGGCAAAGGTTTCAACGTTGTTGATGAGCGTGGGCTTGCCCCACAGACCGCTGACCGCGGGATACGGCGGGCGGGGCTTGGGCTGTCCGCGCTTGCCTTCGATGGAGGCGATGAGGGCCGTCTCTTCGCCGCAGACAAAGGCGCCGGCGCCGAGGCGAATTTCAACGTCGAAGCTGAAAGGCGTGTTGCAGATATTGTTGCCGAGCAGGCCGCGGCGGCGCGCGTCGCGCAGGCAGTTGGTGAAGCGCGAGACGGCCAGCGGGTACTCCGCGCGCACGTAGACGTAGCCTTTGCTGGCGCCCACGGCGTAAGCGGCAATGGCCATGCCTTCGAGCACGCGCTGTGGATCGCTTTCGAGAACGCTGCGATCCATGAAGGCTCCGGGGTCGCCCTCGTCGCCGTTGCAGATGACGTATTTGAGGTCGCCACCAGCCTTGGCCACGGTGCCCCACTTGAGGCCGGTGGGATAGCCGCCGCCGCCGCGGCCCCTCAGGCCGCTGATGGTGATCTGCTGGATCACGTCGTTGGGGGCCATCTCAGTGAGTGCCTTGACGAGGGCCTGGTAGCCGTCGCGGGCGATGTAGTCGTCGATCTTTTCCGGATCGATGTGGCCGGAGTTCTCCAGCACCACGTGCACCTGCTGCTCGAAGTGCTCGCGCAGGTCGCACTGCAGCTCCGCTACGGGTGCGCCGCCCAGGCTGGCAGCAATGGCGTCGGCATGGCTTGCATTGCAGTGCTGATAAAGAGTCTCATCCGGGTCCACCAGGACCAGCGGGCCGGCGGCGCACAGTCCCATGCAGCCGGTGCGGCGGACGAAGGCGTTCTTGCCCTGCGCGGCGACGGCCTTGGCCAGCGCATCCTTCAACTGGTCGGAGTGCTGGCTCAGGCAACCGGTGCCCATGCAGACATTGATCTCGTTGTCGAACTTCGCGTATTCGGCGCGGGTGGATTCAGCTATCTGATCGAGCTCTTCGATGGTCATTCAACGGCCCACCTTTCCAGTTGTTCCAGCATCTGCGCACTGGTCATCTGGCCGACCAGTTCGCCGTCGGTAAGGACCACCGGCGCACGGCCGCAGGCGCCGACGCAGCGCGCGGTCATCAGGCTGATGTTGCCGTCCTTGGTGGTCTGCCCTTGCGGAATCTTGAGGTGCTTTTCGGCTTCGGCGACCAGCTTGTCGGTGCCCTTGATGTAGCAGGCCGTGCCGGTGCAGATGGTCATGGTGTGCTTGCCCGGCGGCTTGAGGCTGAAGTGGTGGTAGAAAGTGGCCACTCCATAGGCCTGGCTGAGCGGCACGCGCAGGGAACGGGCCACAAAACGGATGGCGTCGTCGTCCAGGTAGCCGAAAGAAGACTGCACGGTGTGGAGGGTTTCAATCAACGCGTGGCGGGCAAACCCATTCTTGCGCATGGTGCCGTTCACGATCTTCCAACGTTTGTCGTCGCTGGGCAGCGGCGGAGGGGTGAAAGCTGGCACGAGTTCCTCCCGGATGCAGACATTCAGGACGCAATGCGATTGTGCTTTCGCGTCCAGTCGTTTGTCTAGCTTTGTTGTACGCGGGGTGGGCGGAGCAGGCCGTGACAGGTATCACGATTGCGGGATGCTTTACCGTAATGTGAGACGATGTTCCATGTTCGCGCCGCACTAAAAACTATGTGCAGGAAGATCAAGGATTTGAAGGAGGCGATGGGGATATCCGGAAAAAGCTCCGTGACTCGTATCACATCGCGAGACGCGAATCGGAATTCATAATCTGAGTGAGGCAGTTTTGTCTTTTCGGCATTTTTTAACGACAACTGCGCAGGCCGCGTCCTGCCCTTCCAGCAAGAACGGAGAATGTTATGCATGTTCACTCACTCGCTGAACTGAATGCCCTGGTTGCCCGCGTGGAGAAGGCGCAGAGGGAGTTTGCCGCATTTACGCAGGAGCAGGTGGACCGTATCTTTGCGCACGCGGCGCTGGCCGCCGCCGGCGAGCGCATTCCACTGGCGCAGATGGCCGTGGAAGAGACGGGCATGGGCGTTGTGGAAGACAAGGTGATCAAGAACCACTTTGCTTCCGAGTATATCTTCAACAAATACAAGGACGAAAAGACCTGCGGCGTGCTCAGCGAAGACGAAGAGGCGGGGGTGATGACGGTGGCCGAGCCGATGGGCGTCATCTGCGGCATCGTTCCTGTTACCAATCCCACCTCGACGGCCATCTTCAAGGCGCTGATCTCGCTCAAGACCCGCAACGGCATTGTTTTCAGCCCGCATCCCCGTGCCCGGCGCTCCACCTGCGAGGCAGCACGGATTGTTCTGGAGGCCGCGGTGGCGGCGGGCGC
>Ga0209517_10008771_pt1 | contig 11754 bp, 13 predicted proteins | sample PeaSoiMetSII2010_FD_187695 | JGI IMG/M metagenome (GOLD analysis project Ga0209517, IMG submission 187695) | Peat soil microbial communities from Weissenstadt, Germany - SII-2010 (SPAdes) (version 2) | ecosystem: Environmental > Terrestrial > Soil > Wetlands > Peat | place: Germany...
AACCTGTCACAACTCTGAATTCTGGTTTTACAATAACTCCTTTTATTGCAATACTTGATGAATTGCCAACAATTGTGCCAAATTCTGAAATTGAATCAGTCTTGAGAATGCCACTTTTTACACTTCTTAAAACAATTGAAGATGACAAAGATCCTTCCCACAAATCTATTCTAGAGATGTATACTTTCAAATTCAAAGATCATTTGATTTGGGGAGCATCGGCAAGAATGCTAAAACAGATACTTGCCAAGATATCGTAGTAGTTTACCTGATATTTCTGAGATTCATTTAAAAAGAGGTTGAAATGTCAAATTTTTATGGCTGCCCGTAAGTCAACTCCAAGAAAGAACAGACTGATGAAAAAAGTGAAACAGAATTCATCTGTACCAGCTTGGATTATAGTTAGGACAAAGCGTAGAGTGCGAACCAATCCTAAGAAGAGACAATGGCGCAGAACTGATGTGAGTGTGGGATAGTTGTCTACTGAATCATTAGAGAGAATTTACACTATTAATCTTGGAAAAGTACTCTTGTCTCCAAACAACCAGAGGGCAAAGAGAGCAATCAACATGATTCGTGAATTTGCAACAAAACACATGAAGTCTGAAAATATCAAAATCGAAGAAGAAGTAAGCCATTTGGTTTGGGCCCGCGGTATTAGACATCCTCCAAGAAAGATTAGAGTCAAGATTACAAAAGATGATGGTAACGTTATAGTTTCAAAGTATCAAGAAGAAAAGACAGTAGACGAGACATCAAAGAAGGGTGATAAGAAATCTGAAGGCAAGTCAAAGAAGGGTGATAAGAAATCTAAAGGTAAGTCAAAGAAGAGTGATGAGAAATCTAAAGGCACACCAAAGAAAGATGAAAAGAAAGTAGTAGAAGAAAAGAAGACAGAAGAGAAACCCGCAAAAGAAGAAACCAAAACAGTGGAGACTCCAAAGAAAGTAGAAGAAAAGAAAACAGATGAGACTCCAAAGAAAGTAGAAGAAAAAAAGAGTACTGAATCTAAACCTGCAAAGAAATCAAAGAAAGAATAAACTTCTAAAAAACTAACTTTATTCTATTTGTAATAAATTAAAAATAATTTTAAATCTATTCTATTTGATCTAAGTTAAGATCAATCTTTACACTTGCATCTGGCTCATCCCAATCAAGAACATTTTCTTTTGGTATGAAACCAAGTGGGTCGTATCTGTCAAAGCGTGTTTCACCTTCAATTGAAGTAAGTAGAACAACTTTGGAATTTTCACCTGCGGTGACTGACATGCTAACTCTAGTACTGTCATTTCCGAAAATTCCGCTTATTGTATTTACCATTGAATTTAGAATTCCTATTGGAACCTTGTTTCCGCCTACTACATACATTAGAGTTTTCTTGATGCTGTTTGCTGATACATCTTCGTATAGCATCTTGATTGAATCTCTAAGGGATGTCTCTATATCTGAGATGTCTTTACTGGTTGAAAGTATGCTTGTTTGAAGTGGCAATGATGAGTTCTTTAGAGTGGATATTACGTGCGCTAGAGCCGAATTTGTTATGACATTGCATGCATCTGGAGTAAGGTCTGGATTACTCTCAAGTAATGCATCATTGTCTATTATTACAGTGCAATCAGAATTTGCCTTTAGTCTCTTTAGGGAAACTCCTGAGAAGAATATTCTATCTTTTTCAAACTTGAATGGCATGATTCCAAATGAAAGTATGCTTTTTCCTAACTCTTTGCCAATTTGAGATACTACTGGAGCCAGAGCAGCGCCTGATTTTCCTGCTAAATTGGCAATAATCATTATAGTGGAATATCCGTTTATCTTGGCCTCCATGGAACCTCTTGCACCAAATGAGACACCTCTTATGAGATATGCCGATGGATTTAGGACTGGACTTGTGTTGATCAGTATTTTTGAAGCATCATGATTTAGATCTCTTGCGTCATGGCTTACCAGAAGGCAGTCATAGCCAAGTTTTTCCTTGATATTGATAGCAAGTTTACATCCTGCGCCGCCTAACCCTACAACTAAAACTGGTTCTTTCATTTGAAATTCCATAACTCTCCTCTTGCTTACAAAATTGATTAAAAAACTTTGTTGCTTAGTTTTGATCCAAGATCGGATCTAAAATATTTAGCTCACTAAAACGCCTTGAAGGCCATTTGGCATAGCTTTTGTTATCTTGACCTTGATCTTCTCACCAAGTTTGACTTTGTTATCCGTAACCACTTGCTTGTATGCAAAATTTCTTCCCTTTGTAATGCCATCTGATATCTCATCAAACAAGACTTGTCCTTCCCAACCAATCCATTCTTCATTTCTCTCTTGAGATATATTTTTTGCAAGGTCAAAAACTATCTTGCTTCTGCGTTTGACTTCTGATACCTCGATCTGTTCCATTTGAGACGCCTTGGTACCAGACCTTGCACTATATCTTGAAAGGTTTACAATATCTGGCCTAGTTTCATTTATCAAATCAACAGTTTTGATAAAGTCTTCCTCTGTCTCAGTAGGAAAACCCACTATGATATCGGTAGCTATGGTAAACTTGTCGTATAGGTTCCTAAATGCATAATCTACTTCTCGAAATATCTTGGAAGTGTGTAGCCTTTTCATCTCTTTTAGAACTTTGTCGCTACCACTCTGAACTGGCATGTGCAAAAACTTGAAGATTTTGTCGCTTGCAAAACTTTCCAAAAGTTTGTCCTTTATGCGTGGAAGGTACATTGGATTCATCATTCCAACTCTGACCATAAAATTATGCTCTATTTCAGATACTCTCTGTACTAGTTCAGGCAGGCTTGATCCTATATCAAAACCGTAACATCCATTGTCTGTTGAAGTTAGCCATACTTCTACACATCCATCTTCTATCTCATGTTTTACTTGTCTTACAATGTCTCCTAGTCGGTAGCTTTGTAACTCTCCTTTGGCTAATTTTGTTTGGCAAAATGTACACTCGCTCATACAACCACCTGCTATCTCTATAATTCCTACAGCTGGGTTTAGTCTGACCTTTGGAAGCCCAATCTTGGTAACATCTGTGTCGGTGATCTCTATTCTTCTTGTTCCCTTCAATGTGGAATTGATCACATCCAGGGTCTTTCCCAAAGAATTTGGTCCAAGTAAACTTGCTTTTGGGCTAAATTTCTCTACAGTGACTTGTTCTGCTTTAGGAAGGCAGCCTGCAACAACAAGCGGTCTTGATTTTAAACTCTTTATTCTGTGAACCATTTTATGTGCAGTTACATCTTTGACAGAGCAAGTAACAATAACACTCAGGTCGGAATTTTTTTCATTTTCTGCAAGAGTATGTCCTCCATTTACAATAAGACCTGATATCATCTCCGAATCAGCAAAACTTGCAGAGCAGCCATACGCCTCTACCCAGATCTTTGCCATTGTTTATCCTAGTAACGCCTTTACTTCTTTCTCGGTCAACAATCCCTTTGAGATAACAAGTTGTCTGATTGTTTTTCCTGTCTTTAGTGATTCTTTGAAGAGGTCTGCAGATACTTGATATCCAATCTTTGGAGTTAGAAGCGTTACTATGACTGGACTATTTTCTATGTATTGACTAAGCTTTTTCTTGTTTGCAGTCAATCCATCTACTAAATTCTTTGAGAATATTGGAACAAAATTTCTTAGCATGTCCATAGAATCTAGAACTGACTTTAACATTACCGGGAGCATTACATTGAGTTCAAACTGGCCTGCTTGTGCAGCAAGTGCCACTGTAGAATCTTTTCCAATTATGTCAAAGCATATCATGTTCATACATTCAGCAAGTGATGGATTGACTTTGCCTGGCATGATTGAAGACCCAGCATGAACTGCAGGAATTCCAATTTCGGATAGACCTGCAACTGGTCCTGATGCCATTAATCTTATATCGTTTGAGATTCGTCCAAGTTCTAGTGCAAGATTTCTAAGAGTAGATGAAACCTTGACAACTGCAAATCTACTTTCAAGTCCAAATTGCATATCTGGTTCTGGTTTGAGTGGAAGCTTTGATATTTTTCCAAGCTCTGATATTGCCAAGACTCTGTATCCCTTTGGAGTGTTTGCTCCAGAGCCTACAGCTGTTCCTCCTAATGCAACGTATCCCAATTCTTTTTTTGCTTCAAAGATTGCATCGCGTGCTTTTGCAATTGCAGTAGCATATGCGGCAAATTCACTTCCGAGAGTTACAGGAAGTGCGTCCATCAAATGGGTTCTTCCAATTTTTTGATAACTTGAAAACTCCTTTGCTTTTTTTATCAATATCTTTACAAGATCATCGATAGCTGGGATGACTTGATTTACATCAAACAAAATTGCAACATGCATGGCAGTTGGGAAAGTATCATTACTAGACTGGGACATGTTTACATGATCATTTGGATGAATAACTTCATAATTTCCTTTCTTCTTTCCAATACTCTCTAATGCAATGTTTGCAATTACTTCATTCGTATTCATATTAAATGCAGTTCCAGCACCAGAGTTGATTGCCTCTACAACAAATTGATCAAGATGTTTTCCTGTCAAAACTTGATCACAGGCCTTGATGATTGCATTGCCTCTTTTTTTATCTAGTACCTTTACTTTCATATTTGCAACAGCAGCTGATCTTTTGATCATAACAAATGCCATGATGAGATATGGATGAGATCTCTGACCAGTGACATGGTACTGTTTGATGGCTCTAGCTGTAAAAGCTCCATAATATGCATCAATTGGAATTTCTACTTTGCCTAAAGAATCAGAATCTGTTCTAAACTTCACGCCAAAACTAAAATTAATTTTCCTAATATGCATTCGCATTTGTAAGTTATCAAATAGGGAAAACCTGTGAATTTCCTACGAAAATCCCCAATAAGTTAATATATTTAGATTTAAACATTCGAAACGATGAACAGACGATACAGTATGATGTCTATTGCCGCAGTAGTGGCAGTAGCAGGATTATTGTTCGCAAGCACATATTCACAGACTCAGATGACTGCATCTAGTCAGAGCGTACCTAGTGTATCAACACAGGTCTCTACAAAGGCAGTCGATGACATGGGCGGTATCCAATTACAAATGCCAAGTGCATTTGCACAGATACCGTTGGACCAAGTTGATACTATGGTCGCACAAGGACGTCACCTAGTAGATGTACAGCTAGTAGCTCAAAGTACTAGCTTGCCTATTATGGGAGGCGGAACCTATTATGCACTGACCTTTAACGGTCAAGTTCCAGGACCAATTGTAAGAGCAACTCAAGGCGATATTGTCAGAGTAACTCTTACAGTTCCATCAACTGAATCAACAGGACACTCTATAGATATGCACGCAGGTCAACTTAGTGCAACAAACTTTGGAGCTGTTAAAGTTGGTCACAATTCCACCTATGCATACATAGCTGAGGTACCTGGTGCATTCAAGTATCACTGTGAAGGAGTCAATCTTGGTGCAATGGATCAACATGTGTTATCCGGCATGTACGGAGTAACAATCGTTGACCCATTGAATGGATACAATCCATTGATAGTAGATCACACTGATGTCCAAAATGGCAAAGTTGTAATCGTACATCAAAGATATGAAGCTGCAGCAAAAGAATTTGTGTTACAGTACAATCAATTGTACTTGAACGCAGATGGCAGCTACAACCAGCAAGCAATGTTCCTTCATAATACAACACAAACTGTTGTAAATGGTATGGCATTTGGTTACACACCTAACGCAGATATTAACAAGCTGATAAAAGGTGATCCAACCAAGAATGTCTTCCCAGTGCAACCTTGGAATGCCGATAGTTTGAAACAATATCAAGGACATCCATTATTTGTTGATCTTGGTACTCACTACAGACTCTTTGTAGTAAATCAAGGTAACATGCCAGTATTCTTCCACATTGTTGGTAGTATGCTAGCTCGTGTAACACAAGGAAACCATGTCGAAGCTCAAGGAAGTCAAACTTGGTTGATTGGTGGCTCACAGGATGCAATTGTTGATGTTGTCTTTAACAGTCCAGGTGCATATGTTGCAGTCAATCATGACTATGCAGCAATCTTTACAGGTGCGGCTACAGTATTTGTCGCAGGCGACCCGTTCAATTTAGGATATGGTCCAGGTGACATGCCAAACCCATCTGACGCAGTACCTCCATTGGGTATGAACTCTATTGCACAAAAGCAAGTAGTTCACTGTGAATGTACTGATGCAAGAGCTGCAGAAATTGCGACATCCATTAGCGGGTAAATCCCCATCTTTTCTCTTTTTGTTTTTCTAATTCACACAATGATTATATTCTGTACTTGATGGTCTCATTTCATGTCCATGAATCAATCTGTTTTGATATGTGATCAAGTAGCTCCCATTCTAAATGAAATTTTACAAAAAAATGGTTTGAAAATTACATACGAGCCAGAAATAACACCAGATCAAATCAAAGAAAAAATCTCTAGTTTTGATATTATTGTAGTTAGAAGTAGAACAAAGATTACCAAAGAAATGATCGATTGTGCTACTCAATGTAAAATAATTGCACGTGTGGGAGTAGGTCTTGATAATATTGATGTTGATGCGGCCAAGGCAAAAAATATTCGAGTCATAAATGCAGTAGAGGGAGCAATGAATGCTGTAGCAGAGCTTGTTTTAGGATTGATGCTTTCTATGGCAAGAGAAATTCCAAGAGCAGACCGAGAGATACGAAATGGCAAATGGCTCAAAAAAGAACTCATGGGAATTGAATTATCTGGAAAATATCTTGGAATTGTTGGTCTAGGAAACATAGGGAAAAGACTTGCAAAACTTGCAAGAGGATTGAACATGAATATCATTGGTTTTGACGTTATGCCAATTGCCGATGATTTTGCACGTGATGTGGGATTGATCAAAGCAGATATTGATACACTAATCTCAAGTGCAGATTTCATTTCATTTCATGTTCCACTAACTGATGATACTCATCATCTAGTTAATGCCAAAAGACTTTCTATGATGAAAAAGACTGCATATATCATTAACACATCTCGGGGCGAAATCATTGATGAGGACGCATTGTATAACGCACTTAAAGAGGGAAATCTTGCAGGTGCTGCATTGGATGTATTTGAAAAGGAACCTGCAGTTGGCAACAAACTTACAACACTTTCAAACGTAGTATGTACACCGCATATGGGGGCACAGACAAAAGAAGCTCAGACCCTTGCGGCAAATGTTATAGGAGAAAAAATAATAATGATTCTTCGTGGAGTTATCTAGTTCGACTCGTTTAACTTGTCTTCCTATCGCTTCTGTTTTTGATAATATCTTTTGTTTCTGTAACTGCTAACACTATTGTAGACCTAGAAATAAAACATCTATTTGAAAATAACCTATATTACAATAATTCCTTTCTGAATCAAGTATTGTATGCTCAAACCAAATTCATTGTCTGATGTGTAATCATCTGACCATAAATTTGCACTATTCTTGAACCACTGTGGGATGTGCACCTGATTTGTTTGATTATTATAGTTTGTACCATTGATGATGTTGTCATTTATTAATTCATGAATTAGTCCTGCGTAGTCTTTATCAGTTGGAGATCCTTGTTGCCATGTCTTGACCAAAGTTTTGAATTCATTTGGTATGGCAATTTTGCCAGAATCTATTAGGTCAAAAGAAACAGTTGCATTGTCCTCTCCGTATCTTGCATTGATTTGATACATTCCTGGACTAAAAGTTGTCTTGTAAAAAGGAAATGGTGCAATCTTTGTGTAATTCAGTGTACTTATTGGTATGTTGATTGGTGAACTTGATCTGCCCAAATTATCCACTATTTGTATTATGATATCATTTCCAGTCAATTCTGAAACTTGAAAATTTATAGAAAGAAAATCGCTGTATTCATAAACCTGTTTGCTGGTTGATATCTCAAGAGATGCAACTGCAGAACTCTGCTGTAAACCAATGGATAGTACTACAACCATAGTTAGTATGAGAATATTTCTAGACCAACTCATAGAAAATAACAAAAATCAATTTCATAAATAGTCTTCCTTGAAACTAGAACTAGTTTACTGACTATGGCACGCCTGATTTTCTAACAGAATATAAAGGGTAAATCTGTAGTGCCGAGTATGCCTAGTATCCAAGATCAGATCTGGATAAAAATGTGGAAAGAAAATTCTCCAGAGCTTAGAGCCAAGGCTGTAGAATGGAGAAAACAAAATGCACTAGTACGTATTGATAGGCCAAGTAGGATCCAAAGGGCTAGAAGACTAGGATACAAAGCAAAGCAAGGTATTGTTGTAGTCAGAATGCGTGTGGGTAAAGGTAACATGCGCAAGAAAAGGCCAGTTGCAGGAAGAAGACCAAAACACCTTGGTGTACTTAGAATAAAACCAGCGCTTAGTATGCAACGAGTTGCAGAACGTAGAGTGCTGGAGAGATTTCCTAACATGAATTTACTTGGTTCATACTATCTTCATCAAGACGGTTTGTATCTTTGGTACGAAATAATTCTTGCAGATGTATCACACCCAAGAATTGTAAAAGACAAAGAGATACGTGGTAAACTAGCTACTTTGAAAAATTGAGAACTCAAATTTTCTTATCGTGTATATTGTTAATGGGTTTGTTACCAGTACCAGCTTATGCACAACTAATCCCTGCCCCTGAAGGTCTTAATCATCCTGGGATAAAGTGGGACTGGCAAATTAATGCAGGAAATTATACATTTGATGTGAGTACAGTCTCAAACTATGATATGAAAAATGTTACTTTTAACGAAATCAACAAGGAATTAATTTTTACTGGTAATAGTACTCACGATGGAAATATTGCTGAAATTGAAATACCACATAATTTGATTGGGGGAACTCTGACCGTATCTCAAAATGAAAAACCAATTTCCGTGATAGTAATTCCAGGTACGAACAGCTCTACTATGATGCTCAAATTTAATCAGACTGGTTTGACTAAAACAAGTGTTGTAGGAACCACATATCTTCCAGAATTCTCAAGTATTGCTCCTCTCGTAATGGTATTATCAATTGTAATGGTTCTATTTACGACAAGACTGAGAAAACTCTAAAACCCATTGTTATAGTCTTCCCACATGTTTGCTCTTGTGGTAAGTTTATTCATTTGATAAAATATTCCACCTACAATACCTGCCTGATAGAATGCATATAGGTAAACTTGTGAATGTGAAGGATCTGTATGACTAAAAGTTAATGCAAGCATGGAGAAGAAGATGTATGTTCCAACAAATGTGAATAATTTACTAAATATTCCTTCCATTCCAACAATTCTTTTTGTTGCAGCCGCCATTATCGTTATGCTTGATACAATTAGAAATGTCAATCCTCCATTTGTTTGAATGAATTCTGTTGCCCATGGAATCAAACCGTCACTAAGAATTGATTTGTGTGATGGTTGCGCACCCCCGTGAAGTGCAAAAGAGACCGAAGTAAAGATTGCACCCATCATGAACAAAAATAAGAATCCTTTGAAGAAGGCACGTTTTAGAGGACTTCGGGATTCGGAAGGTTGCATTACTCTGTCAGTCATTTTAAGACCATACAGAAGGCCTATTCCAAAAGAAGGGGCAAACATTAAATCGATAATTAATGGAGTCTGTTTTGTAATTTTATCGATATCTGGTCCAAATGTCAGATATACTACAAGTGCCAATACTGCTGCTCCTACAAATATTCCGATATCTATTGAACTCCTATTCTTTCTAATTTCAAATAGATCTACTCCCCACTCATCCAATCTGATATTCCTTTTTAAAAAATGGATTAAAGAAAGAAATCCAAAGGATTTTGCCTATTTTATCAACTCATTTTGCCTTTTATCTGAGGCTTGGGTGTATTCGCGTATGAAAATGGGTTTTGTAATAACGGGTATTGGGATCATCACTTTGATTTTCGGTATTATTTTCTATTTACAAGGAAATTCTTTAGTTGGCCCTACTTCCTCGTTTATGTATTCAAATCCGAAATGGATTGTTAACGGACAATGGATTGCCGTCAGCGGGGTATTGATCCTAGCAGCTGGTCTTGGAATCAGCTTACGATGCCCAAGGTCATAGTTGATCTAACCTTGGATAACTGACGAATTTTTTTTGTAATCATGTGGTCCATCTGGGCTTCTGTGTCGGTCTCAGCTTCCACTACAATGTCGTAATCTCCGTATACTACTCTTGCATCCTTTACTTTGTCTATTTTCTTCAATTTTTCAACAATTTCGTTTTCGGCACCAAGATCGCAACCGATCAAAACGTATGCTTTTTCCATATTGTATTACATTAAAACAAGCTTAAATCCTTTTCATGGATCTAGTCACAATTCTTGTTAAATTATGTCACTGGTTCTTTTTTTTTGCAATTTTTCTTATAAGGCAGTTCAGATAATGAGCATGGAATTAAATGGCGGCTCTTGGAAATATCATTATGGGTCTATTTGGAAGGTCAAAACAAAATGATGCCACAGTTGAACAGATGAGAATATTGCTTGATAACTTTCAATTTGCTGATCTTCAATCTTTTTGTATTAATATCCTGGGGGAAAATCCAGCAATTGATAAAGAACATCTGTCCAGCATAGAGATACTTGATTTCATCTGGGACAAGTATCATAAGGGAAAAATACAGTTTTCACAGCTAAAAGATTTTGCACTAAAACATAATATTGTAACGGAAAACTTTTTTGAATAAAATACTAAATTCTCATGTCCAATGTTTTTAGAATATTTGTCTTAAGATCATATACTCTTATGAGGTGATTATTGGTATCAGCAATGTACAATTTGCCTTCATGATACTCTACATCACTTGGTTCGTAAAGTTCTAGGGCGTCACAATTTGGGTCATCTAATTTACAAATTCCACCCATTCCATATCTTCCGATTATTGTTGAAACCTAGAATCCTGCAGAAACTGGATCTGACGGCTTCATTATTTCACGTAATAGAATGGTTGCATATGAGCCTCTTGAAAGCGTAAAATCAACATATGGTTCGTTTATTACAAAATCATCGCATCGCATTGTAACTTGTCTAAATCCTCCCTCTTCACTTGCTTCTTGCATCTCTTTTACAAAAAAATCTTTTGGGGTTATTTGTTGCTCTACAAGTATTTGAGATATAAAACTATCAAATCTATTCTTTTTTGAATATGAATATCCTACAAGTGGTATTGTTAATCTTTGTTGAGGATCATTTTGATATCTTCCAAGATTGTCGTCTTTATCAAAACAAACATCACCTAGTTGTGCTTGTAATAGATTTTCACCAACCTCGTATGACATTGACACCGTTTGATTAAACACAAATGATTGAAATGCTTCCACAAAAAATCTCCGCAATTGTATTGGTATTGCACGTAATGCTCTAAGTGCATCTCCATGGTTTATCATTTCGTCCAAGACAATTCTTTCAATATCCATCTGTGGTGGAACCTCGTTGAATGTTTTTGAATAATTTGATTTATCCTTGAGCCTTTCTCGTATCTTGTTATTATGCGGTAAATCATATTCTGAGGTGTATGACAGTAAAATCTCTACGGCGTATTCAAAATTTTTCTGCAAGATGGCCTTTCCTATTAGATGTGATACTGGTCTTCTACTTCCAAATCTCTGATAGCCAAAAAAGTTTAGAATCTTGTCTTGTTCACTGAACTGGGAGATCTTTGAAAAGTCTGCATCCTCTATCTTTATCTTGAAATGATTTCCAATCATGTCTTTTTTTGTTAGAGGCTTTTGTAGTAGGCCGATTTTCTCAAGGGTATACCTGTTTGTG
>Ga0209517_10008772_pt1 | contig 11751 bp, 7 predicted proteins | sample PeaSoiMetSII2010_FD_187695 | JGI IMG/M metagenome (GOLD analysis project Ga0209517, IMG submission 187695) | Peat soil microbial communities from Weissenstadt, Germany - SII-2010 (SPAdes) (version 2) | ecosystem: Environmental > Terrestrial > Soil > Wetlands > Peat | place: Germany: Weissenstadt...
CGGCACCATCGGCGGCGGCTGCGTTGAGGCCGAGGTGTGGCAGGCGGCGCGCGAGGTCATGGAATCGGAGCGGCCGCGGACCCTGACGTTCGATCTGAACCAAGATCCGAAGTACGACACCGGCCTCGTTTGCGGCGGAAGGCTGGAGATTTTCATCGAGCCGGTTTTGCCTCCAGCAGAGCTTTATATTTTCGGCGCAGGTCACGTAGCAGCAAGCCTTTGCAAAGTTGCTATAATCGCCGGATTCGACGTCACTGTGATCGATGATCGCGAAGCCTATGCGAACCGCGAGCGCTTTCCCGGCGCGCAGCAAGTGATCGCGGAAGATTTCGACAAAGCCGCGGCGCAGCTCGCGCCAACCGAAGCTTCGTATATCGTAATCGTCACCCGCGGGCACCGTGACGATATGCGAATGCTGCGCTGGGCGGTGCAGACTCCGGCGCGCTACATCGGAATGATTGGGTCGAAGCGGAAGACGATCACCATCTTCAAACAATTGCAGGAGGAAGGTCTGCCCGCGCATTTGTTTGACCGAGTTCATGCCCCAGTCGGGCTGGATATCGGGGCAATCACGCCGGAAGAGATTGCCGTTTCGATCACGGCGGAGTTGATCGCCAAACGGCGAAAAGTCGAGCGCGACCTGCCACACATGAGCTGGTTCCATCGGCGCGAGCGCGAGTCCGAGGTCGAGCCAAAACCTTGACCGCCGAGACGCAGAGTGCGCCGAGAACTGCTAATCCGGATCGCTGCGGCCGCAGGCGGCTGCCGAGCTTCTCCACCCCGTCAAGCCAACCCCGGGCTTGCCGGGGGCCCCGGTGCGCTCGGCCTGGACGGGCGAGGGCGCCCGTCCCCACACGAACTTACTTTACGCATTTCTCGGCGCACTCGGCGTCTCGGCGGTTATGATTTCGCCATGCCGAAGGAAATCGAAATTAAGTTTCGAATTGAGAATCCGCGCGCACTAACTCGGGCGCTCAAGCATGCGGGCTTCAAGCAGTTTACGCGCTCCACCCACGAAATGAATTCACTCTACGACTTGCCCGGCCAGAAGCTGCGCCAGCGAGGTGAACTGCTGCGGCTGCGCAAGTATGGAGAAGCCTGGGTGCTGACCCACAAGGCAAAAGGCAAGACTGGCCGCCATAAAATGCGGGTGGAGCTGGAAACGCGCGTCGAAAACGGCGAGCAGATGGACGCTGTTCTGCGCGCGCTTGGGTTCGCGCCCACATTCCGCTATGAAAAGTATCGCGCCGAGTGGAGCGACGGCACGGGCCACGTGGTGCTGGATAAGACTCCCATCGGGAACTTCGGCGAAATCGAAGGGCCGCCCCGGTGGATTGACCGCACGGCGCGCGCACTACGTATCGCGCCCGCACACTACATCACACTAACGTACGCGGAGTTGTTCTTCTCCTGGAAACGTGCGACCCGCAGCAAGGCCACCGAGATGACGTTTCGGGCGGTGGGCGCCCAGAAACCTTAAAGACGGCGTACGCGACGGCGATTGACCCAGGACAGGCAACTCCTCCGGTCGGCACCCGAGAACCCGACTCACCATCAAGCCTTGGCCGATTCGTCAGGCGGAACGCGCCAGATGCTCGCGCCCTTCTGCCTGCTTTTCGCGCTCGTAGCTCTCATGTCCGAGCGTCGCAAAATAGACGGCTTGATCGAAGAACTGGTCGAGCAGACGCAAGAGTTCGAAGCCCCCCAGGATTTCCAGAGGCTTTTCGCGCATGCCTTCCAGCTCCAGGAAGTCCCAGAGATTCTCTTCCGTCATCATGAGCGCCCAACAGAGGGCGCTCATCGTGACTCCCTGCTCGGCGCGGCGGCGGCCGAGAGGTTTGTACACGCGCTCGATATCGTCGTCGGTTTTGGTCAGCAGCCAATCGCTGAGATTTCGATAAATCTCGCGCGCCCGCTCGCGGATCTCCTGCGGCGGAACTTTTCGCAGGCCAGCCGCCCGATTGGAGCGTTCCAGTTTGTGCAGAAGGCTTTCGGCTAGTTCTTCGGAGTGCGACTCAATGAGACGAACAAGACGCAGAGCGATCATAGGGAACCTCCTCGCTACTGCCGTATCTATTTTACGCCCGCGCTCTGGGCCTGGACGCGACCACGGCTTACTCCAGGTACGTGTCAGCGGCAGGTCCTGTGGTCAGGCCCCGCAACACTTCTTGTATTTCTTGCCGCTTCCACAAGGACAAGGATCGTTGCGCCCAACCTTGGCCCCCGAGCGCACCACTTGCTGGACTTGCATGTCGCCAGATCCGGCCATGCGCGCCTGTTCCAGTTCCTTTTTCTTCTTGCGCTGGAAGGCTTCTTCGATGTCGTCGACGGAGGTGGCGACCTGCCGCGGTGGGCGTCCGTTGCCGCCTCGACCGCCGGTGATGACCGAAGGTACGCTGGTTTCCGGTCCCTCGCCGGAGGCTACTTCGGGTCCAGCACCCGGCCTCGTCCCCAAGTCCGGCGGACGTTCCATGATCTGCATCAGATACAGGTAGCGAACCGTCTCCTCCTGAAAGCGCTGCATCATCTCTTCGAACATGTCGTAGGACTCGCGCTTGTACTCGACCAGCGGATCGTGCTGTCCGTAGCCGCGCAGGTTGATGCCCTCTTTCAGGTGGTCCATCGAGAGCAGGTGATCTTTCCACTGCCCGTCGATCACGCTCAGCATGATCATGCGCTCGTGATAGCGCATGGCCTCGGCGCCAATCAGCTTCTCTTTCGCGTCATAGCGCTGTTTGAGTTTGTCGAAAATCGCATCGCCCAGTTCCTGGCGATTCATTTCTTCAGGCTTGAGGCCTTCGGCATAGATGTCGACGCCGAAGTGGGTGAAGATCGCGCTTTTCAGAGCTTTGAGGTCCCAGTTGGCGACGTGCTCTTTGGGCGGACAATGCCGTTCGAGCATGTCGCCGAGAATTCCGGAGACGTAGTCTTCGATGATGAGATCTTTCTGATCGAGCCCTTCCAGCAGGCGGCGGCGCAGGCCGTAAACCGCCGTGCGCTGTTTGTTCATCACGTCGTCATACTCAAGCAGATGCTTGCGGGCCTCGAAGTTCTGGCCTTCGACGGCTTTCTGCGCGGCTTCGATTCGGCGCGTGATCATGCGCGATTCGATGGGGACGCCTTCCTCCATGCCGAGGCGCTGCAGCAGATTCGAAACCCATTCCTTGGCAAAGATCCGCATCAGGTCGTCTTCAAGCGAAAGATAGAAGCGCGACGACCCGGGGTCGCCTTGGCGGCCAGCGCGTCCGCGGAGCTGATTGTCGATGCGGCGCGCTTCGTGGCGTTCGGTGCCGAAGATGTGTAGCCCGCCCGCCTCGATCACTTCGCGATGTTCCTGGTCGGTGTCCGCTTTGTAGCGGGTAAAAATCTCGTTCCACTGATCGGTCGGAACGCCGTATTCATTGCCCGCGTAGTACCAGACCGTGCGGTTGGGATCGTCGACCTCGGCCTCGATCTTGCCTTGTGCGGCGCGGATCGGCTGCGCAATTCCCTTCTTCACGCATTCCTGCTTGGCCATGAATTCGGGGTTGCCGCCCAGCAGAATGTCGGTGCCGCGGCCGGCCATGTTCGTAGCGATGGTGACCCTGCCTTTGCGTCCCGCCTGCGCCACTATTTCCGCTTCCCGCTCGTGGAACTTCGCATTCAATACAACGTGATCCTTCAACCCCTTCTTGTTCAGCAACTCGGAAAGGCGTTCCGATTTTTCAATCGACGTCGTACCGACCAGCACGGGCTGTCCGCTGTCGTGCAGCCTTTGAATTTCATCGGCAGCCGCGAAATATTTCTCTTTCTCCGTGCGGTAGACGATGTCCGGATTCTCTTGGCGCAGCAGCGTGCGATTGGTCGGAATGACGAGAACTTCGAGCCGGTAAATCTTGTCGAATTCCGGCGCTTCGGTTTCCGCCGTACCGGTCATGCCGGCCAGCTTTTTGTACATGCGGAAATAATTCTGGAAGGTGATGGTGGCGAGGGTTTGATTCTCGCGCTCGATCTTCACATTCTCCTTGGCTTCAATCGCCTGGTGCAGCCCGTCGGACCAGCGGCGGCCCGGCATCAGGCGGCCGGTGAATTCGTCCACGATCAGCACTTCGCCGTCTTTGACCACGTACTCGACGTCTTTCTTGTAGAGCGCGTGCGCTTTGACGGCGGTTTCCACGTGATGCTTCAGCGCCCAGTTTTCCGGGTCGGCGATGTTGCCGATCCCCAGCAGCTTCTCGACTTTTTCCCAGCCCACGTCGGTGACCGTGCAGTTGCGGTGCTTTTCGTCAACCACGAAGTCGCCGGTCATGATCTTGGGCTCGCCCGGCTGCGTGTCAACTTCTTCGCCCTTTTCGAGCTTGGGGATGATGCGATTCACTTTGTAATACTTGTCGGTGGACTCTTCGCTGGCGCCCGAAATGATGAGTGGCGTCCGGGCTTCGTCGATCAGGATGGAATCGACTTCGTCGACGATGGCGAAGTTGTGCACGCGCTGCACGCAATCGCGCAAGTCGAACTTCATGTTGTCGCGCAGATAGTCGAACCCGAATTCGTTGTTGGTGCCGTAGGTCACGTCGGCGGCGTAGGCGGCACGGCGCTCCGCGTCGTCGAGATCGTGGACGATCACGCCCACCGTCAGGCCGAGAAAGCTGTAGAGCTTGCCCATCCATTCGGAATCGCGCTTGGCCAGGTAGTCGTTGACCGTCACCACGTGCACGCCGCGTCCGCTGAGCGCGTTCAAGTACACCGGAAGCGTCGCGACCAGCGTTTTGCCTTCGCCGGTCTTCATCTCGGCGATCTTGCCTTCATGCAGAACCATGCCGCCGATCAACTGCACGTCGAAGTGCCGCATGTTGAGCACGCGCCGTCCGGCTTCGCGGACCACGGCAAACGCTTCCTCTAGCAGTTCGTCGAGGACGCCTTTGAGTGCCTCGTTGCGCTCGGTTTCGACTTCCCTCTGGCGGTCACTATCCTCCAGAGGAACATCTGGGCGATCGGGATCATCGCCGTACGGCTCGTCGGCGATGGAGTCGAGACGCTCCTGAATACGGGTGCGAAACTCCGCCGTCTTGGCGCGGAGCTGGTCGTCGGAGAGCTTCTGCATTTCCGGCTCGAGCGCGCTGATCGCCACGACCCGAGGCTGCAGGCGCTTGACCTCGCGCTCGTTCTTCGTCCCGAAAATCTTGCCCAGCAATGTGTTGATCAAAACGGAAACCCTTCGGAGGACACGCGTCCCAACTATCAGTAAAAGCCTAGCACATTAGATGCGGCGGGGATGGGGAAGGACGGACATCTCACAAATGCAGCGCCGGCGCCCCGCCGGCTGTCGTGGGGGCGTCCCGCCCCCGCCTAGCGGGAGCGGCTATCGGCGCTCATTCATCTCGTCGCGCGTGAATTTTCGGCCAGCATTCACATGCCGCAATCTCTCCATCATGGCCCGGTATTCTCGCGCCCTCTCCTGGCCCGCAGCTACTTCTCGTAGCCACTCGCGGAAGAGTTCGTCGAGCGTCGTGTTCCGACGGTGCGCTGATTCCTGGGCCAACTCGACATCAGCTCTGTCTGCACTGAACGTGATCTTCCTCATCACCATGAGATAACCCCAATGTGGATGACGGTTTCCTAGTTTTCCCCCGCCGTCTTTAGTATATTCACCTCGACCCATGCCCACCTTCTATCAGCGGTTCCAGGAATCGGCCCGGAAGTTCCCCGACAACATTGCCCTTGAGATTCAGCGGCAGCAGACGGTTGAGCGCGTCACCTTCGCGGAACTGACTCGCATGTCGGAGAGCGTGGCGAACTGGCTCTCGACCCAGGTTCCCCGGGACGCGCGCGTGGCGATTCTGGCGGCGAACCATCCGCGGTGGGTAGCGGCATATCTAGGGATCATCGCCGCCGGCCGAACCGCCGTTCCGCTCGACACCGCCTTCCACGCCGATCAGGTGAAGAAATTACTGATCGACAGCGGAGCTTTGCTGCTGTTCTGCGACGTCAAACATCTTTCTGTCGCGACGGAGGCGGTTGCGGAACTCAACCTGGGTTTGGTCATGACTTCGGCGGCGGCGGAGCGGGGCGGGACGACTCCGATAACTACGAATCCCACGACAAGTCCCACTCATCGCACAGAACGCGATGAGTGGGGCACCCAGGGTTTGACTCCGCCCGGCAAAGACCGGTTTGCCGGCGATCTCGATTCCATCTTTGCCACGGGTCCCGCCGGTTTTCAGCCCATCGTCCCCGCCGAAGACGACCTTGCCGCGCTGCTTTACACCTCGGGCACAACTGCCGATCCCAAGGGCGTCATGCTCACCCACGCCAACCTGATCGGCGAAGCAAACTCGGTGCTTGCGGTGATCAAGATTGGTCCTGAGGATGCGCTGCTGGGAATTCTCCCCATGTTTCACGTGCTCGCGCAGATGGCGAACCTGTTCCTGCCTCTGTTTAACGGCGCGCGCGTGGTCTACCTGGAAACGCTGAACACCACCGAGTTGCTGCGCGCTTTGCAGGAACGCGACATCACCGCGTTTTGCGTGGTGCCCCAGTTTTACTACCTGATTCACGAGAAGATTTTCAAAGAGCTGAACAAACACGGCCAGGTCACGCTGCGGCTGGTGCGCACGCTGATGGCGCTCAACCGCGGGCTCCGTCGAATCGGAATCAATGCTGGCAAACTTTTCTTCGGAAAGATTCACGCCACCTTCGGCTCGCGCATGCGCTATCTCGTAACCGGGGGTTCGAGATTTGATCCGGCCGTCGCCCGCGACTTTTACTCTTTTGGCATCGACGTTCTCAACGCCTACGGCCTTACGGAAAGCAGCGGCGGCGCATTCCTCAATCCTCCGGGGAAAGTTGTATTTGGCTCGGTCGGGCCGCCTCTTCCCGGTGTCGAAGCAAGAATTGTGGACCCGAAGCCGGTAGAGGATGGCGCGCCACCAGCGGGCGAGATTGCCATCCGCGGAGCGATCGTGATGAAGGGATACTGGAAACGCCCCGAGCCCACGGCGGAAGTGCTTCGCGACGGTTGGTTCTACACCGGCGACCTCGGCTACTTCGATTTCCACGGCAATCTTTTCATTACCGGACGGCGCAAGGAAGTGATCGTGCTCGCCAATGGAAAGAACGTGTATCCCGAAGAAATCGAGGTGCATTACCTCCATGCGCAGTACATCAAGGAGATTTGCGTGATGGCGCTGGAGGCGCGTCCGGGAGATCCAACGTCCGAGCGCTTGCACGCCGTGGTCGTTCCCAACTTCGAACGGCTGCGCGAGCGCAAGATCGTCAACGCAAAGGAAGCGATCCGCTTCGACATTGAAGCGCTCTCCCACAAGATCGCGTCCACCAAACGGCTGGGCAGTTATGACATCTGGCAGGAGGACCTGCCGCGCACGACCACGCGCAAACTAAAGCGCTTCCAGATTGAAAAGAAGGTTCGAGAGCTGCAACAAAGCGGCGGCGGCGATTCGCAGATTGGCGCCGGGAAGCCGGTAACCCCACTCACCGGCGACGAGCAACAATGGCTCGGGCGCGAGGACGTAAAGCGCGCCCTTGCCATCGTGCGGGAATCGTCGCGGGAATCTTTGCGAACTCCACTCGACGCGATTCGTCCCACCCACAATCTGGAACTCGATTTGGGACTTGATTCCATGCAGCGCATCGAATTGCTGACCGCCCTCGAGCAACAACTTGGCGGCGATGTACGGGAAGCGCAACTGGCGGAAATTTATTCCGTGCGCGACCTGGTCGATGCCGTACTCTCGAGTGCCAGCCGCGGCGAGGGCCAGGCCAACGCGGTCGCGCCGGCATGGTCCACTATTTTGAGCGAGCCGGTGACCGATCCCGAGGTCCTCGCACTGGCGGGCCACAACATTTTCGCGGAAGTCTTTTTCTTTCTGCTGGGGAAACTGATTTATCTTTTCGCGCTCGACCGCTTTCAGCTCAAAATGCGGGGCCTGGAAAATCTACCCGAAAAGGGCCCCTACCTGCTCTGCTCGAATCACCAGAGCTATATCGATCCGCTGGTGATGGTGGGGGCGCTTCCCTACCGCTTGTTTCGCGATACCTTTGCTGTCGGCACGAGCGACATTTTCGGCACCGGATTCATGCGGCGGCTGGCGCGATGGATTCGCGTGGCCGTTCTCGATCCGGACGCGAATCTCGTGCCCGCGATGCGCGCCGGAGCTTATGGCCTCAGCCAGGGACACATTCTGGTTCTCTATCCCGAGGGCGAACGCACCGACGACGGCAACCCGAGAGTATTCCGTAAGGGAGCGGCGATTCTCTCCATTCACGCGCAAGCCCCGATTGTCCCGGTCGCAATCGAGGGCTTCTACGAGGCTTGGCCGCGCCACCAGAGGTTTCCCAAGTTCACCGCTCTGCAAATGGTATTCGGCAAGCCGATTCAACCCCCGACGCTCGATCAGGCGAGCGAGGCCGCGTATGAACGGCTGACGTCCGAGTTGAAATCCAGAGTGGTGGCGATGTGGCAGGAATTGAGAGAAAAAGAGTTGAGAGAAAAGGAATTGCCGGGAAAACACGCGCCCGGGCCGCAATCCGATGCGGAATCGAATTCGAAATCTAATTCTTCGAAGAGTGCGGCGCTGGTTGAAGCGCTTTAAGTTTGCAACCCTGCGATTTTACGCGCCCGCGCCCTTGGCTTGCATGCCCATGGCTTTCGCGAAGGCATCCACAACTCCGCTGTGAAACCTTTTGCCCGATCCGGCAAGAATCTCCGCCTCGGCCTGGGCCGGCGACAGAGCCTTGCCGCCGGCGCCGCTGATCAATTTCTGATAAGCGTCGGCCACGGCCAAAATGTGCGCTTCGATCGGAACGTTGACGGACCGCGCTCCTTGCTCCTGCAAGATCTGTTGTGCGACGATGATCGGAATCACCTGCCGCAGCGAATTTCCGACGGCTTGGGTGCGCGCATCGGCCTTACGGGACTTGCGGAAGCTGGCGACGACTTCGTCGCGGCTCATATCGGCGGCCTTGTACAGAATGTCGTTGGTGATGCCGATTTTGCTCAGATCCCGCAGCAACACCGCCGACCGCAGCAGGTCGACGCGATCGGATCCCAGTCCCATCGCCTCTGCCGTTCTGGTCGAGGCCTCCACCAAACGCTGGTTTGCTCCTACGCCGAGTTTCTCGTTGGCCATGAAGTGTTGCAGCACCAGCAGCAACCCGCTGAAGCTTTCCCGGACGTCGGTGGTCATCGCCTCCTTGCGCTCATATAGAGTGCCCATCACGTACCCGACGACAATCAACACTCCCGCCCAGATGGCAAAGTTGAACATCCGCTCCCCCGGCAACGACAGCACGCGGTGCGCCGGCATCAGGTTGTTCAGGAAGTCAAGCAGCACGACCAGGAATACGCAGGCGAATGCGGTGAGAGTAGCGTGCCGGCGCCCGAAGTTGTAGGCCGAGTACAACGTCGGCAGAAAGTAAAAGCACAGCGCCATAGGCAGCGACTGGGCGAAGAATTGCACCAGCGCGGCAATCAGGAACAGCGATAACAGCAGGACGCTTTCCTTGGCAATTTTACTCATCGTCTATTTCCAACGTTCCGCTCGCCCGGCCTTCTGCGCTCGAGCTGAAAAGGCGCGATTATGAATCGCCGTTCGGGCAAGCAAGGATCCACCCCTACCATGTTGGAGCAACATCGCCTCCGCGCAAAGTTACCGGGGTAATGAGCTTGTTTGCAGAGGGATACGCCAGAAAATAATCGGGAGCGGGACTCAATCAAGTCACAAAGGAAACGCAGGCTTATCGCACAAAAATGCGGATCAGAAGGAAGGTGGCGGCCGCCATGGCCGCCGCGGCGGGAATGGTGATTAGCCACGCCCACACGATTCGCGCCGCCACGCCCCAACGCACGGCCGACAGCCGGTGGACCGCGCCCACGCCCACGATGGCTCCGGTAATGGTGTGGGTAGTGCTGACCGGGATTCCGGCCAGGGCAGTTGTGAACAGAGTGATGGCCCCGGCGCTCTCGGCGCAAAATCCGTCAACCGGTTTCAGCTTCGTGATCCTCTGCCCCATGGTGTGGACGATGCGCCAGCCTCCGAAGTATGTTCCCGCGGCGATGGCGGCATGCGCGGCGAGGATGATAGGCCAGTGCAGGCGTCCCCAGTTGCCGAGCATGTCTTGCTTGCTCATGAATCCGGCGGTGTAGAGAGCGCCGGCGACGATGCCCATGGTCTTTTGCGCATCGTTGCCGCCGTGTCCCAGGCTGTAGCAAGCGGCTGAGACCAGTTGCAGCTTGCGGAACCACTTGTCGACTTGCTGCGGCGCTTTGTGCTGTAGCAGCCAATACACGGCGGTCAGAAAGGTTAAGCCCAGAATCAATCCGATGACGGGCGCGACCACGATGAAGATCAGGGTCTTGTACCACCCGGCGGCGATGATCACTGAGGGAGCGGAACGCCAGCCGGCATGAAGCGCTTCATGCGTCATGGCGGCGCCCGCGTATCCACCCATCAAAGCGTGCGACGAGGATGTCGGCAGCCCCCACCACCAGGTCAGCAGATCCCAGACTATGGCGCCGAACAGCCCGGCCAGCACCACGTATTGATCCACCGCATCGAGCCGGATCATGCCGTGCCCGATCGTCTTGGCCACAGCCGTACCCAGAAAAAAAGCGGCCAGGAAGTTGAACGTCGCCGCCCACACCACCGCCAGTTTGGGAGAAAGAACGCGCGTCGAGACCACCGTAGCGATGCTGTTGGCGGCATCGTGAAAGCCATTAAGGAAGTCGAAAATCAGAGCGACGACAACGGTTATCGCGACCAGCAGGACGGCCGGGTTCACCTGGGTTCGCTCCTAGGGGACAGTGGCATCGGAATGGGGGTATCACCTTTGTGCAAGCGAGATTCGTATCCCTGTGAGTAGTGAGATTGGTATCAGGATATCGCTTCAGCGATACCGCAAATTCTTCGAAATCGAATGCCCCTTCAGGGGCCGAGCATCGTATCCCCCAACCTACGCGCTCTTCAGCACGATCGCTTCCAACACGTTGGCCGCATCTTCGGCCTTGTCGGTTGCGGTTTCGAGCACTTCATAGAGTTCTTTCATCTTGATCAACTGGATGGGATCTTTCTCGTATTCGAACAGCTCTCCAATCGCCTTGCGGCTGATTTGATCGGCTACATCCTCGAGCCGGTTGATTTCGTCGCAGTGCTGCATCACCTTGCCATTCTTCTCGAGCAGCGAAACGGCGCGCGCCAGTTCTTCGCTTTGCAACACGAGGATTCCCGCCAACTCCGCCGCCGCCGCCGTGGGCTGCGCGATTTTGTACATCACCAGGCGCGTCGCCGCCGTATTCATGTAGTCGAGAACGTCGTCCAGCGACGACGCCAGATGATGAATATCCTCGCGGTCGAAGGGCGTGATAAAGCTCTGGTTCAGCTTGGTCATGATGGCATGGATCGCCTTGTCGCCCCGATGCTCGATGGCCTGCATCTGTTCGACCCGGATTTTCAGGTCATGCGGATCCTCATGCGGATCCTCGAGAAGGTCGCGGAGCAGGCGCGCACCCTCATTCATGGCGCTAGAAAGCTCGGCAAATAACTCAAAAAATTTGGTCTCGCGCGGAATAAGACGGATCATGTCACCATTAGCTGGTCAAAGGTTGGGAACGGGCTACTATCTCACGTCAAGCGAGCAACGCGCAAGGAAACCGGTCACTCGCTCGTGTGGAGATGAGATCGTGTGGCCTGTGGTCAAGGTAATCCTGAGACTCGCCCTGGCTTCGCCGTCACTTCGCCCGCGGGTGCGTCTGGT
>Ga0209517_10008775_pt1 | contig 11748 bp, 8 predicted proteins | sample PeaSoiMetSII2010_FD_187695 | JGI IMG/M metagenome (GOLD analysis project Ga0209517, IMG submission 187695) | Peat soil microbial communities from Weissenstadt, Germany - SII-2010 (SPAdes) (version 2) | ecosystem: Environmental > Terrestrial > Soil > Wetlands > Peat | place: Germany: Weissenstadt...
GAAAAATCGTCACAGAATCACCCAGCCTGTTTGACCTGGGCGTCACCTTTGACGGGGACGCCGACCGTGCCCTGTTCTGCGATGCCTCCGGCCGCGTGGTCAATGGCGATGGCGTGCTGCTGGCCGCCGCCCGCGATCTGCACGCCCATGGAAAGTTGAAGGCCGATACCGTGGTCGCCACCACCATGTCGAACATGGGTCTCGAAATCGCGCTGAAGAAATCCGGCATCCGCATGCTGCGTGCCAACGTCGGCGACAAATATGTGCTGGAAGAAATGCTCAAAACTGGCGCCACTCTCGGCGGCGAACAATCCGGCCACGTCATCTTCCGTGACGGTGACTCGACGACCGGCGACGGCCTGCTCACCGCCCTGCGTCTCATGGATATTGTCGTCCGCAGCGGGAAGCCGTTGGCGCAGCTGATCGCAGATCTGAAAGTCTTTCCCCAGAAAATTCAGAACGTGCGCGTGCGCGAGAAAGTTCCGTTCACCCAAGTCCCCGCCGTGCAGGCGGCAATCGACACCGCCGCGCGCGACCTCGACGGCAACGGCCGCGTCGTCGTCCGCTACTCCGGAACAGAAGCTCTAGCGAGAGTCATGGTCGAAGCCGAATCAAAAGAAAAGATGGAAGCCCTGACATCCGCAATCGCCGTCGAAATTGAAAAAGCCCTGGGAGTGTAACAAGGGTTATGTGGGGACAGCCGCCTTCGGCTGTCCACCGGGCGCAGCCCGGCCTTCGGGTGTAGGTGCAGCCCGGACCTTTGGGTGGCGCAGCGCTTCAGCGCTGCGATATCGCCCCAGTCCTCAATCGGGCTTTTTAGCCCCTGGGTACTCTGCGCGATGTCCTCTCCTGCTGCACACTACCTCGCCTTCCGCCTCTTGCCCTTCGCCCGCACCGGCTCCTCCTCCACCACCGCAAACTGAATCTTCTTCTCCACCGGATCAATCCGGTCCACCAGCACCCGAATCTTCTGCCCCAAACTGTAGATCTTCCGCGACCGCTGTCCGATAATCTCCCGCGTATTCTCGTGATAGGTATAGCGGTCATCCGTCAAAGTATTCAGCGGCACCAGTCCCTCCACGAACAGGTCGGTAAGCTCCACGAAGAACCCAAACTTGGTGACGCTGGTGATGAGCCCCTCGAACTCCTCGCCCACGCGGTCCTGCATAAACTTAACTTTCTTTCCCTCCATCAACTCCCGCTCCGCATCGGCCGCCCGCCGCTCCGCCCGGCTCGACTCCTCCGCAATCTCGTGCAGTTCCTCAATCCCAATCGGCCCACCAAGAGATTCATGTGGCGCGGGCGCCCCCGCCCGCGTGTCGTCAGAAGCCACCCGACGCTTAGACCACGGCGATGCTTTCTCCTCGATCCGAGGGTGCCCCACCCTTGTCGCGTTCTTTGCGACAGGGTGGGGAAGTTGACTTTGGTTTTGACTCTGATGCCGCAGCACATCCTTCAACACCCGATGCACAATCAAATCCGGATACCTCCGGATCGGCGAAGTAAAGTGCGTATACGAAGTCGCCGCCAGCGCAAAATGTCCCAGATTCTCCTCCGAATACCGCGCCTGCTTCAGCGACCGCAGCATCAGGTAGCTCAGAATCCGCTCCTCCGGTTTCCCCGCAATCTTCTCCGTCAGCTTCTGATACATGCGCGGCGTGATGTGCACTTCCTTCGGCACCTCAATCTCGCGCGCCTGCTTGCCCGTCCCATAAGCCGCGCGCCGGTCCGTCTTCATCTGCACCCGATGAATCGGCAGCGCCCCCACGCCCAGCGAATATCCAAACGTCGCCGCAATCACTTCAAAGTCGTACACCCGTTTCGCGTCCGGCTTCTCGTGGATGCGATACAGCGACCCCACCCGCCTCCACTCCAGATCGTGCGCCACGCACTCGTTCGCCGAGAGCATGAACTCCTCGATCAGACGGTGCGCGATGTTGCGCTCCGACCGCGCAATGCTCTTCATCATCCCGAACTCGTCAAACTCGATCACCGGCTCCGGCAGATCGAAGTCAATCGATCCCCGCCGCTCCCGCTTGCGATTCAAAATCAGCGCCAGGTCGCGCATCAGCTCAAAGGTCGCCACCAGCGGCGCATAGCGCTCGCGCGCCGCGGCATCGCCCTCCAGCACCGCGTTCACCGCCGTATACGTCATGCGCTCCACTGACCGGATCACGCCCTCGCTCAACTCGTAGCCCACGATCTCGCCGCGATGATCCATCTCCATTACGCACGACAGCACCAGCCGTTCCACCTGCGGCCGCAAACTGCAAATGTCGGTCGAAAGTTCCAGCGGAAGCATGGGCACGGCGCGGTCGGGAAAATACACGCTGGTCCCGCGCAGCCGTGCTTCCTGATCCAGAGCCGATCCCGGCGTCACATACTGCGCCACATCGGCAATGTGCACCTGCAATTCAAAAGTGCCGTTCTCGAGCATGTGCACGTAGACAGCGTCATCAAAGTCGCGCGCCGTGTCCCCGTCAATCGTCACAATCGGCAGCCCTCGAAAATCGCGCCGCCGCTCCATTTCCCGCGCCGGGATGACCGCCAGCGCATTCTGCGCCTCTTCCAGCGCCGCCGCCGGAAAATGATGCGGCAAATGAAACTTGCGAATCGTGATCTCGACGTCGACGCCAAAATCATCCTCGCGCCCCAGAATCTCAATCACCCGCCCCCGCGGATTCTGCGTCGGCGAAGGCCAGTCGGTAATCTCCACATCCACCACCAGCCCCTCAAGATCGCCCCACTCCGCAGGCCGCATCACCTCATCCCCCAGAACGCGATCCACAGATTTCTTGCGTAGCGCCGGCGTCCCGCCGGCTGTCGCGGAGGCGTCTCGCCCGCGCTTCTGCGGCGCAACGACGGCATCCGTGCTCGGCCGCTCCTCCCCCGCCGGAATCACAATCTCCTGCGTAATCTTGCTGTCGATCGGCCGCACATACCCACCATGGCTCCCGTAATGAAAAATCCCGACCACCGTCGGATGCGCCCGCATGACCGGCCGCACAATGCGCCCCTCCGCGCGCCCATCGGGACGCACGTTGCTGATGTCGACCAGCACCAGGTCCCCGTGCATGGCATTGCCAATGAGATGCGGCGCGATGAAGATATCGCCTGTAAGCCGCGCCTTGAGCGCCGGACTCAGCGACTTGGCGTCCGGAATGACAAACCCGAATCCATCGCGATGCATCGTGAGCCGGCCCGCGACCAGATTCTTGTCGGCAGCGGCAGGCAGGGAATATCGATCAGACTCAACTTGAATAAGTGTCCCGCGCGCCATCATCTTCTGCAGCAGCGCATCCAGCTCACGGCGCTCGTCCCCGTGAAGCCCCAGTTCGCGCACCAGCTGCTTAAAGCCCGCAGCCCGCTTAGGCTGCCGCGCAATGTGTTTCAGGATTGTCGAATCAGAAAGCATAAGAGCTGTCAGCCATCAGCCCCTTCGCCATTCGGCTCAGAGTAGGCTAAGATCAGCTCTCAGCATAAATCATCCAAGAATGTTTCCCGACGCTTTGTCATCCTGAGCGAGGATTTTGCTTCGCGACCGCGAAGCAAAACCGCAGTCGAAGAGCCTGCCCTGAGCTTGCCGAAGGGATCCCTTGAATGACCGCGCGTCACCGGGTTCAGAAAGGAGTTCTTACGGCGCAGGCTGCCGAATGCGGCTAACCTACCAGCTATCCCCGCCCCCGCGCGGCGGCCACGCCCCCAGCGCCCGCCGCATCATCGCAATCTGCCCCACGTGGTAGCTGTTGTGTGCCACCATCTGCATGATCACGGCTTCGAGCGTGCCCGCAACATTTTTATCGCCCGCCTGCACACTCTCGATTTCGCGCTGCAGCTCTTGGGGAGAAGACTTTGCCAGCACCGCGAACTCGCCCAGCAAATCTGCCAGCCGCGTCCGCAACCGGTCCCACTCCCGCGCATCGGCCGGCGACGGTGCTGCCGGAAAACTCTCCGAACTGTGCTCCGGATAAGCCGGCCTCTCCCCGCGAATCCGCCGCACCTCATACTCCATCCAGTAATTAATGTGAAAGACGAGTTGCCCGACCGAATGCGGAAACCCCGCAACCGCCCGCGCTGCCAACTCCGCGGAAATATCCTCCACGCACGCCATCGGATCGGCGTGCGCCCCCTTGCCGCGAAGCAGTTCTGTCAGCGCTCGCTGGGACATGAAAGAAAATAAGCCCTGTCATCCTGAGCGAAGCGAAGGACCTATGCACTTCGCTGCCGCTGGCACACTGCAGGTTCTTCGCGTCGCTCAGAATGTCATCCAGATGGTCGGGCATTCATCCGCGTAGATCCGCGTAAATCCGCGGCGAAGAAGTGCCCCTTACCGCTCCCCAAAATACTTCTCCTCCAGAATCCTCCGATGATGCAGTTCATGCCCTGCGATGATGTAGGCCAGCGCCCGCACGCTCACTTCATTCTTATTGGCCACGCCCCGCCGCATCCACGCCGCCTCCTCCAGATTCCGCAGCAGGGTCAGCGTCGCTCGCCGCACGGCAATGTAGTCCTCAATAATCTCCGCCAGCGGCGCCCGCGCAAACGGACCATTCCTCACATAGTCGTCCTGCTCGAACCCCTCCATCGGCGTCCGATCGGCCCGCGCAATCCGCAGCGCACGATACGCAAAAACGCGCTCCGTGTCGCAGACGTGCCCCAGCACTTCCTTCGCGCTCCATTTCTCGGGCGCGTAGCGGAAATCTCCATCACTCTCGTCCCGCCCCGAGAGCAGCAGCATCGTCTGCCGCCGCTGCGCGTCCAGCGTTCCCAGAATGTCGGTCCCTGGGATCAACGAAATGTAGCGGTCATAATAAGGCGCATATTCGCCCGGCTCAGGCCGCGCGATCATAAATGTTGCTGGACTAACCACGGCTGGTTCTAACATGCTTTGCTCCCATCGGAAGGAATTCCGGACTCAGATATAGAAGGATTAGACGCCCCACCCCGGTTTCCGTTTTCGATAAATCTTCGATCTAGAAGGATAACGTCCCGCCCCTGTGGAAGGGTACGGTCCCGGCAGTTTTTTCCGGGAATCGTTACACGCACTGGGCAGAAAGTATGTAGCCCGAGCCCGCTGCCGCCGAGCCACCCCTTGCCTCGCCAACGTATCATCCCAGTTACTCTTGATTGAAAATAAAGGATTTTCCACAGGGCTCACTTTGAGACGCGGGAGTACAATTCGCTTTGGTCACGAAAGTGCGGCCAGTGACCCCTAATCCCAACTAGGAAAGGATCTTTTACCCCATGTGGAAGCCGACCAATCAGCCTCAAACTCCTGCACAGCCTGCCGTGCCGGAGCGCCCCACAACGTCTATGCCCAGCGCGCCCGCGATGTCCGCTGAACCCGTCGCTCCCCGGCCGGTAACCACTACCACCGCCGACCAGGCCACCATCGGCAAGTCCCTCGTCATCAAGGGTGAAGTCACCGGCTCCGAGTCGCTGTACATCGACGGCCGCGTCGAGGGTTCCATCAATCTGGCCGGCAACCGCGTCACCATCGGACGCAATGGAGTGGTCGCCGCCAACATCAACGCCCGTGAAATCGTAGTGCTCGGCAAAGTCCGCGGCAACCTCACCGCCAGCGATCGCGTCGACATTCGCAGCGACGGCTCGCTCACCGGCGACGTCATCGCCGCTCGCATCTCCATTGAAGACGGCGCCTTCTTCAAGGGCGGCATCGACATCCGCAAAGGCGGACAGCCCCAGCAGCAGAAGCCCAACGGCGAAGACAAAGCGGTCCCGGCCTCCGAGCCAGCCGCAGTCGGCGCCAGGGCCTAAGTCAGGCGCAAGAGAATTTTGGCGAATGAACCAGCGGCGTCCCACAAAGACGCGCGGGAGCAGTATTTGGGAAGGGCATGACTCGGGGAAGGGCACGATTTGGGAAGGGCGCGACTCGGGAAGGGCACGATTTGGGAAGGGCACGACTTTTAGTCGTGCCATAGATTCTGCCCACATTGCCCGGCTTTAGCCGCTGGGGGAAGACAGTTCTGGAAGATGGGCGTCCGCAAGGACGCCCGTCTTGCTTCGTAGCGCCGCCGCTCCCGCAGCCTTTGGGTGGCGCAGCGCTTTCAGCGCTGCGATAAAGTTCTGCCGTTATGCGGGCTTCAGCCTCCGAGGACAGCGGCAGGCGCACCCCGGCCGCGGTCTCGCCCAAACGTGCCCCTGCCTTGAAAGGGCGCGGCTTCAAGCCGCGCCACTCGCAGCCAATACATAGGCAGGCTTTAGCCCCTGAGGGCCTGGGTCTGCCTTCCCGACATATTTGTGGGGATGAGTTCAGGGTGACCTGGGCATCGAGCCTGTGGCGAACTATCCGAACTCGTGGTGAGCGCTATGGCGATATTACGCCAGTCATCAAACTCCCCGGCGCTGCGTGGTGTCTAATGTCGGTATGGTGCGACGCTGGAGCCTACTTCTGCTTGCCATTAATTCGTGCCTCGCATTGCTCCTGATCGGGGCCGAGGAATCGCGTGATTGGGAACAATATGACCACTGGCAATTGGAGGAACAGAGGTCCCAAAAAGCATTCAGTCCTGTGCTCTCGAAGGAGGCTCAGCAGGCGATGTCGGTGGACTATTGGCCCGATGCCCGAATCAGGACCTTCCACGCATTGAATCTTCCGATGTCGGTTTTGCTGGGCTGGTACTCGCATCCGTCATCGATCCAGACGAACTCCATTCTGGGGCCATCTCTTTTGCGTGCATGCCAGCGTCTATCTGTGAAAAGCAGGGTGGCAATGCTCGATGCAGTTCTATTGTTCGGGGTGTGCTTGCAGTGGTGGGTGGTTGGGTTATGGCTTGAACATCCTGCACCATTTGTTCGAGTGCTCAGAATCGTCGTTGTCACTATGACGGTGCTTGGATTGGTGATGACCTTGCTTTCCGTTCCGACGTCGGTCGGTGAGATTGCCGCAATCTACATCACTATCGGGGCTTTGTCTCTGTTGCTGATACTCGCGTGGGTGTTCTTGGCTGTGATCGGAACACTCTCCGTCGTCCTAAAAAGCGCGAGAACACTAAGGGCAACTTCTCAACTGTTGTAAGCAGGCCTTAGCACTCAGAACCATTACTCCACGAACATGCAATCCCCATACGAATAAAACCGATAGCGTTCGCGGACCGCGTGTTCGTACGCCCGCATCACGTTCTCTTTCCCACCCAGCGCGCACACCAGCATCAGCAACGTCGACTGCGGCAAATGAAAATTCGTCAACAGCGCCTGCACCACCTGAAACTTGTATCCGGGATAAATAAACAGATTAGCCTCACCCGATCCCGCCCGCACTTCGCCCGCGCCCTGCTGCGCCGCATATTCCAAAGTACGCACAGTCGTAGTGCCAACGGCAACAATCCGCCGCGATTCTCTCCGGGCCCGATTGATCTTCTCCGCCGCCTCGGCCGAAATCGAATATGCCTCCGAGTGCAGCTGATGTTCTTCCACCCGCTCCGTCCGCACCGGCTGAAAGGTTCCCAGCCCCACGTGCAGCGTGACCTCGGCCGTCTCAATCCCGCGATCCCGCATGCGCCCCAGAATCTCCGGAGTGAAATGCAGCCCCGCCGTCGGAGCCGCCACCGACCCCCGCTCCCGCGCATACACCGTCTGGTACCGCTCCCGATCGCCAGAAGAATCGCCACGCGTTATATAAGGCGGCAGCGGAATATGGCCGATCTTCTCCACGAGTGCGAAGAAGTCACTCGCGTGAGCGACCTCAGAATCGCCCTCAAGATGCTCATGTAGGGACAGCCGCCCTCGGCTGTCCGGCCGGGCAGAGCCCGGCAGTGCCGCCGCCACAAACCGAATCCGCCGCTCACCAAATTCACCCCGCGCAATCACCTCCGCCTGCAGCTCATCCTGCTCCCCAAAAAACAGCCGCTCCCCCATCCCGATCTTCCGCCCCGGCCGCACCAGGCATTCCCATTCATTCGGCTCCTGCAGCACTTGCCGCGTCAGCAGTACCTCAATCCTCCCCGCCACCCCCGGGTGCCCCACCCTTCTCGCGTTCTTTGCGAGAGAGCTTGCCCTGAGCTTGTCGAAGGGGTGGGGATTTTGATTCTCCGGGTGCCCTGAGCCTGTCGAAGAATGGGAATGTTGCACCCCACGCCGCCTCCCATAAAGCCGCGCCGGAAACACGCGCGTATTGTTGAACACCACCAAATCGCTAGGCCCCAGCAGCTCTGGAAACTCGCGAAACTGCCGATCCCCTAAAGCCCCCACTCGCTCCACATGCAGCAGACGCGACCCCGCCCGGTCCGTCAGCGGCTCCTGCGCAATCAACTCTTCCGGAAGTTCGTAATGGAAATCGGAGACCAGCACGCCCTCGATTATAGGGACAGACCGTTCGATACGGTTGCAGCAGTGCGACGCTTTCGGGGTGGCGCAGCCCTTCCAGCGCTGCGATCCAGCTTCGCTTTCACCAAAAGGGCTGTCCCCCGAGGCGCTTCAACCCGGCAGACTTCTCCACTACATCATTCCTGACTTTTTGTCTAAATTTGGATTGTCTCCTCCCTCCGCCTGCTGGTACTATGCGAAGGTCGAGCTGCGGCCTGCTTTTTATCATTCTCCCCAAGGGTAGCCATGCCTACGGAACGCAAACATAGGGAAGAAATCGTTCATTACGGACGCATGCTCCACGAGCACGGCTACGTCGCTGCCATGGACGGCAATCTCTCCGTTCGGCTCGATCACGACCGCATCCTTGTCACTCCCACCTGCGTCAGCAAAGGCGCCATGAAGGCGCCGGACATGGTCATTGTCGACCTCGACGGCCAGCAGGTTGCCGGCCGCCGCAACGTGACCAGCGAAATCGGCATGCACCTACTCATCTATCGCATGCGCCCCGATGTTCAGGCCATCGTGCACGCCCATCCTCCGACCGCCACCGGATTCGCCGCCGCCGGCATCCCCCTCACCGAGCCGCTGGTTTGCGAAGTTGTCATGGGCCTGGGATGCATTCCGCTGGCCCGCTACGGTACGCCCGGCACGTCGGAACTAGCCCAGACCCTCGAGCCCTACGTCCCCGCCTATGACGCCATCCTCATGTCGAACCACGGCGTCGTCACCTACGGCGACACCCTCGAGCACGCCTACATGAAGATGGAAACCGTCGAGCACTTTGCCCAGATCGCCCTGGTCACGCACCTGCTCGGCCGCCAGCAGCCCCTGAAGGAAGTAGAAATCGAAAAACTCCTCCTGGCCCGCACCAAATACTTCGGCGCAAAAATCGCCGCCGCAATGCCCCTGCCCCGCGCCCCCCAAAAAGTCAGCTAGCGCACCTGGAAAGCCCGCTTGATTTTCCCTCCGCGTCCTCTGTGGTGAAGATTTTCCTATTCCCCGCCAATCCGAACCCTCACCCCCGCCCGGAAATTAACCGGCAGCGCCGGATACCCCACCACCTCGTTATACCGCCGGTCCAGCGCGTTCTCCACGTTCGCATACAAAGTCACGCGCCGTCGCACCGCATACCATCCCCCCAGATCCGCCCGCACATACCCCGCCGCGTGATCAATCCCAAAGCCCAGAAAATCCGAGTCCGGGCGCCGTCCCACAAAACTTCCCGCAAGACTTCCTCCCCACCGCGTCCCCTGATACGACAACCACGCGGTCGCCGAATGCTTCGGCCGCCGCAACAACGGCTGCCCCGGGTTGTACAGCGAATTGATGGGCGCCGGATTATCCAGAATCTGCGTCGACGTGTACGTGTAAGCCGCGTTCAACAGCAGTCGCGGCCTGAGCTTCGCCTGCAGCCCTGCCTCAGCCCCGTGCGCCAGCGCCGAATTCACATTGCGGTATTCCCCCACAAAATTGATGGGGTCGACCTCCACGTAATTGATCTGATCGTGAAACAGATTGTTGAAGTACGTCGCGGTGAAAACATATTTCCTCTGCATTAAATCCTGCTGGATCCCCGCCTCAAACGCCCGCGTGTGCTCGGGCCGCAGACCCGGGTTCGGAATGTTGAATATGTCCGGGGGAATTCCATTGAACGTCTCCTCCAGCCGCGGCTCTTTGAACGCCGTGGCATAAGAAAAACGCAGCCGCGTTCCTGAAAAAGTCTCGTTCCCCCGCACGACCTGCCACATCAGCGCAACCCGTGGCACGCCGATGTTGCCGTACGCGCTGTTGTGTACGAAACGGCCGCCCACAATCGCCGACACCGTCTTCCACGTCACCTGCTGTTGCGCGTAGAGGTCATTGCTCAGCCGCTGGCCGTGATTTTGCGCCCCGAAGGCAAGATTCCCCACGAACCCGTTCTCGTTCTCCACGCGATACCCAAAAGTCGTATGCGCCCAGCTTCGTTCCGAATAGTCGCCTTGATACTCAAACCCTGCGCGATTAATGTGGTCCACTTCGTGAGACGCAGAGTCAAACACCCGGTTCGGATCTCCATTCAGGTTCAGTTCGTTGTAGCGATACACATAGTCGAATCCCGTGACGTGATGCTGCCATCCTGACGGCCCCGTCACCGCCAGTTCCACGCTGCCCAGCACATTGTTCAGCTGTGACCAGTCGCTTGGATCAGGCGGCTGCAGTGTTGCGCCGTTGAAATTCCACTCTCCCGCAACCCCCGTGTGGCTGTTCGAATGACGAACCCGCGCGCGCAGGGAAGCCCGGTCATTCAGCGCCACTCCCACATTCGCGCCCTCCAGCGAATCCGAATACCCGTTGTTGATGCCCGCGCCGTTGGTGTTGAGTTCGCTGCCGAACAGGTTGTAATCGAAGCGTCCCCGCGCCCCGGCCAGCGCCCCGTACCCTCTCGCCGTCCCGAAATTCCCCCCGTCCGCGCCCAACGACAACTCCGGCACCCGCGTGCTCCCCGCGCGCGTCCAAACCTGCACCACGCTGGTCATCGCGTCCGATCCATACAGCGTGCTCTGCGCTCCCCGCACAAACTCCATCCGGTCGGCCTGATCCAGCCGCAGCGTCCCGAAGTCAAATGTTCCCCCCGGCTCGTTGATCGTGACTCCATCCACAATCACTTTGTTGTACCGCGACTCTCCCCCGCGCACGAACAGCGACGTCAATCCTCCCCGCTGCCCCGCGTCGTTCACCACTGCACCCGGAAGAAACCGGATCGCATCGCTCGCCCCAATCGGCTGGATCGTCGTCAACTGCGCCGCACTGAGAGTGTCCACGTCCGCGCCTGCAGCCTCCCCGGCCACCGGCGTGCGCGTGCCACTCACCACCACGGTCTCCGAAGCCGTTGCCAGCCGCAGATTGACCGTTATCTCCGCGCGCGACGAAACCTCCACTATCTCCGCGGCAAAACCCGGCGCCAGCACCTGAATCTGGAACGCCCCCGCTTCCGGCATGCGAAACACGGCAACGCCCTCCGCCGACGTGCTCTGCGTCGCCAGCATTTTGCCGTCATTCCCGCCGATCAGCGACACCTGCGCCCCACCCACCGCCGCCGATTGCGGGTCCACCACTTTTACTTTGAGATCGGCCGCCGCAGCAGCCAGAGAAACCGAGAGGATCACTCCCAGAAGAACGCCACCGAATACGCGCATACCTTCCTCCTTTGCACGCGAAAGAGGTTGCAGTAGACGGATCGCGCCGGTCTCCTGGCTTCGCGAGTAAGGATGATGCGTTCCCATCCAGTCACGCCCGCGGCCTTCCCGGGACCTTGTCCCAGTGGCCGGTGGCAGTTTCCTCGCTTACAGTTGCGCGGCAGCGCGGGATTCTCACCCGCTTCCCTGTCTTCGCCGAGCGGCAAAGACGCGCGTTCCGAACGTCATTACAAAGATCAGAAAC
>Ga0209517_10008777_pt1 | contig 11746 bp, 10 predicted proteins | sample PeaSoiMetSII2010_FD_187695 | JGI IMG/M metagenome (GOLD analysis project Ga0209517, IMG submission 187695) | Peat soil microbial communities from Weissenstadt, Germany - SII-2010 (SPAdes) (version 2) | ecosystem: Environmental > Terrestrial > Soil > Wetlands > Peat | place: Germany...
CTCACCACCACAGGCTTCATCCTCGCGATGGATACCTACGGCCCGATCACCGACAACGCGCACGGAATTTTCGAGATGGCCGGAATCCATCAGGAGGAAGCCTCGCGCACGCTCTCCTGGATGGATGCGATCGGCAACACCACCAAGGCGCTGACCAAGGGCCTCGCGATCGCGACCGCGGTCCTCGCGGCGATCGCACTCTTCCGCTCGTTCATAGACGAGGCGCATCTGGGCGCGATCGGTGTGCAGATCAACATGCCGACCGTGTTCGTCGGGCTGATGATTGGCGGCGCGGTGCCGTTCCTGTTCAGCAGCTTCGCGATCAAGGCGGTGAGCCGCGCGGCCTACCAGGTGGTGGTCGAGGTGCGGCGCCAGTTCCGCGAGCATCCGGGGATCATGGAGTACAAGGAGAAGCCGGATTACGAGCGATGCGTCGATATCGTGACGGCGACCGCGCAGAAAGAGTTGCTCGGTCCCGGCATCCTCGCGGTCTTTGCGCCGCTGCTGGTCGGCTTCGGGCTTGGCGCGGGTGGTCTCGGCGGATTTCTTGGCGGCGCGATCCTAACCGGCCAGTTGATGGCCGTGTTCATGTCGAATGCGGGCGCCAACTGGGACAACGCGAAGAAAAAGATCGAAGACGGCTTCCTCGGCGGTAAGGGCACCGACGTTCATAAGGCCGCAGTGGTCGGAGACACCGTCGGCGATCCGTTCAAGGACACGGCCGGCCCGGCGCTCAACCCGATGATCAAGGTGATGAACCTCGTCGCGATTCTGGCGGCACCGTTCACGCCCGCCGCGATCACCGACGTGACGCTTGCGCGTGTGATCGTAGTCGTCCTATCGATCGTCCTGCTCGGCGTCGCCGTGGTCTTCTCCAAGCGCGGCTCGATCGCTGACGAGCCGGCGGTGAGTGCTACCGCCAAAGCCGCCGCGTAAAACCTAAAGAACCTAACCCCTAACCCCTTCCCGATACGGGAATGGGAACTGGATTCGCCACCAACTGATCGCCCCTCTCCGTTTCGGAGAGGGGGACGGGGGAGAGGTTCTTCTCGGAGGTGCGCCCATGGAAATCGCATGGATCGGGACCGGGATCATGGGTGCGCCGATGGCGCGGCGGCTGCTCGCCGCGGGCCATCGGGTGAAGGTCTACAGCCGCAGTCCCGAGAAAGCCCGCGCGCTCAATTCTGCCGGCGCTTCCGTATCCGCCGATCCCGCCGAGGCCGCCTCGGGCGCGCAAGCCGTGTTCATCATGGTGCCCGATACGCCCGACGTGCAGTCGGTCGCGGCCCGAATCGAGCCGGTGGCGCATCGCGGTCAACTCGTGATCGACATGAGCACCGTGTCTCCCGAGGCGGAGCGCGAGATCGCGCAGCGCTTTGCCGCGCGCGGCGCCGACTACCTCGATGCGCCCGTATCAGGTGGCGAGCCGGGCGCGATCGACGGCACGCTGACGATCATGGTGGGTGGTGCCGAGGCGGCATTCGCGCGCGCCCGGCCGGTGCTCGAGCATCTCGGCAAGCGCGTGACCTGGATGGGCCCGCCAGGCGCGGGCCAGATGACCAAGCTCTGCAATCAGATCGCCGTCACGCTGACGCTGGAAGCTGCGGCCGAGGCGCTCAAGTTTGCGGTCGCCGGAGGACTCGACGCCGCCAAAGTGCTCGAAGCGATCGGCGCCGGCGCCGCCGCTTCATGGCAGTTGAGCAACCTTGGACCCAAAATCCTCGCGCGCGATTATCGCCCCGGCTTCTTCGTCAAATTGATCCGCAAGGACCTGCGCCTGGTCGCCGAGGCGGCGCGCAAAAGCGGGCTCGCGCTGCCCGGTCTGGCGCTGATGACCTCGATGTTCAACGCGGCCGCGGCGATGGGCCACGACCTGGACGGCACGCAAGCGGTTGCCGCCGCTCTCGACAGCGTTGCCAACCTGAAGTAGTACGGGATCCAATCGCCCCGATCGAAATTCCCTCTGGAGGTTGCGCCCATGTCCACCGACCATTTGCTCACCGAACGCCGCGACGGCGTGCTTTATCTGACCATGAACCGGCCTGACAAGCTCAACGCGCTCAGCGACGCGATGAACACCGGGCTCGTTGGCGAGCTTACCAATGCCGCCACCGACAAGAACGTGGGATGCGTGGTGCTGACCGGCGCAGGACGCGGCTTCTGCTCGGGCGGCGATATCGGCGGCATGCGTGCGCGCAACGAAAGCGGCGGCGAGCCGATGACGATCGAGGACAGCGTCGCGCGCCTCCGCAGAGGAATGGAAGTATCGGCCCTGTTGCACGAGATTCCCAAGGTAACGATCGCGGCGGTCAACGGCGCCGCGGCCGGCGCCGGGCTGAGTATCGCGCTCGCGGCCGATATCCGGCTCGCGTCGGACGCCGCGCGCTTTGCCACCGCTTTTGCGCGGGTCGGATTCGGCGGCGACTACGGCGGCACCTACTTTCTCACTCAACTGGTAGGCACCGCCAAGGCGCGCGAGCTTTACTTCACCGCCGACATCGTCAACGCAGAAGAGGCGCTGCGGCTCGGGATCGCGAACCGCGTCTTTCCGGCGGCCTCGTTCAAGGATGAAGTCCACGCCTTCGCGAAGAAAATCGCAGCCGGTCCGCAAATCGCTTATCAATATATGAAGGCGAACCTGAACCAGGCGCTGCGCGCCGACATGCGGACACTGCTCGACCGCGAGGCGTGGGGCCAGAACCTGACCGGCCGCACGCAAGACCATCGCGAGGCCGTCAAGGCATTCCTCGAAAAACGCGAGCCGAAATTCGTCGGCCGCTGATAACGCGGAGCGACTTCTTCTCTACACCTCTCCCTGACCAGTCGCCACCGGCGCGGGGAGAGGTCGCCGAGCGCAGGAGCGCTCGCCGGGTGAGGGTACATCCGATGAACTTCGAATACATCCTTAACGATGCGCGCGACCATGTCGCGAAAATCACGCTCAACCGGCCGAAGACCTACAACGGCTACCACGAGCACCTGGTCAAGGAAGTGCTCGCGGCGATCGACCTCGCGCGCCAGGACGACGACATCCGCGTGCTGATAATCACCGGCACCGGCAAGGCCTTCTGCGCCGGCGGCGATATCAGCGGCTCGGCCGAGAGCCGCGGGCGCTTCGGCGGCCATCCGATGGGCCATCTGCTCGAGATGCGCGAGAACTTCCATCAACTGGTGCTGTCGCTCGACCGCTTCGACAAGCCCGTGATCGCCGCGATCAACGGCGCGGCGGTCGCCGGCGGACTCACGCTCGCGCTCTGCTGCGACTTCAGGATCGCCTCCGATCAGGCGCGCCTGGGCGACACGGCGCTCAAGTTCGGGCTCCTGCCCGACGAAGGCGGCGCGTACTTTTTCCCGCGCGTGATGGGGATGGATCGGGCGCTCAGGATGAGCCTGCTGTCCGAGGTCTACGATGCGAATCGGGCGCTGGAGCTGGGGCTCGTGACCGAAGTCGTGCCGCACGACACGCTCTACGATCGGGTGAACGAACTGGCGGCGCAGTTGGCGGCCGGCCCGCCGCTCGCGATCCGGATGGCGAAGCGGATGATGTACAAGCAGCGTGAGATGACGCTTGCCAACGCGCTCGAGGACGCCGCGCTTTCCGTGATGATCACCAATTCGTCGGAAGACGTGCGCGAGGGCACGCGCGCCTTCCGCGAAAAGCGCAAGCCGAACTTCAAGGGAAAGTGACTACCCTCACCCGGCGCGTGGCGAGCTGGCGCTCGCACGCGCCGACCTCTCCCTGGTCAGGTAGAGGTGAAGAAAGAGCCCGCTCGCTTCTCTGTCCGAACCGCGAAATGCTTCGTTACGAAAGTAGAAAGCGCACTGCCGATCTGCGCCTCTCCCTGACCAGGGAGAGGCCGGCGAGCGTCGCGCTCGCCGGGTGAGGGTACTTTCACTCGTCGAACATTTACGGCGCGGCGGGCGAAGGAGCCGGTGCGGCCGATGTTGCCGCAGCCGGAAGATCGAGCAGGCCGGCGCCGGTATGCGGGCCGATCGTGACTTGCCCCTGGTCCGTATCGGCGCCCTGCTGGTTGAGGAGCCTGGTTACCTCGTCGGAGGAGACGGCAGGCGTCATTCCTTCGCCGCGGCGGAACTTGTCGCGATCGTCGGGCGTCATCCCGAGCCAGATCTGGCTGGCCTGCGCGGAGTTGCCGCGATTGAGCGCGTCGAGAAACTGCTGCTGCGGCGTCGGACCGCCGCCGAACAGCGAGCATCCGGATACGGCGAGAATCAGTCCCACCGCGGCCGCGCGTCGAGTCATGCCACGACGAGCCATGGTTGGATCATCGACTTCGACCTGCGATGGTTCAAGTGGTAGTCAGGCAAGTGCGTAGTCAGGGAGGTTTCCGGCGATGCCGATGACGAAAGATAAAATCGACGAGTTGCTCACTCAGCCGAATGTCGCCGTGCTTGCGGTGACCGCGCCCGACGGCGCGCCGCACGCGGTCCCGACCTGGTACGAATACGACAAGGTCGAGGTGGTGTTCCATACGGCTCGGTCCGCTTTCAAGTATCGATGCCTCGAGCGCGATCCGCGCATCACGCTCTGCGTCGACACGAAGGTCGCGCCCTACAAAGCAGTGATTCTCAAAGGACGCGTCACGATGGAAGAACGCGTCGACAGCGCGCGGACGCTCCGGATGGCGATCGCGTACCTCGGCGAAAAGCTCGGCAGGGCGTACGCGAAATCGCTGGAAGGCGAAAAGGTCGTGATCGTGCGTTTCCGCCCCGAGCGCGTAATCTCCTGGGACTACGCCGAGGAGGCGCCCTGACCCGCGGCGCCGAGGAAAGTATCGTGGGCGAACGATTGAAGACCAACCTGGCGATGTGGAACGAGATTCACGCCAACTCGAAAGTTGTTCTCGATCAGGGCGAGCAAGCCGAAATCGTAGAGGGCTGACCAATGCTGAAGACGCGTATCTGCGACCTGCTCGGAATTGAGCTGCCGATCGTGTCGGCCGGTATGGGCGGCGTCGCGTTGTCCCGCCTCGCCGCAGCGGTGTCAGAGGCCGGGGGGCTCGGTACGATCGCGCTCGCCGGTTTCACACCCGACGCGATCCACGATGAGATCTCGGCTGCGCGCGGCCTGACCTCCAAGCCGATTGCCGTGAATCTGCTCGTGCCGTTCATCCTGCCGGGCGTTCTCGAAGCGGTGATGCGCGCGCCGGTCAACGCCATCACGCTTTTCTGGGGCGATCCCGCCGAATGGATACCGAAGGCGAAAGGCAGCCGCGCAAAGGTGATTTGGCAATGCGGATCGGCCGCCGAGGCGCAAGCCGCGGCGCGGGCCGGCGCCGATGCGATTATCGCGCAGGGCTTCGAGGCCGGAGGCCATGTGCGCGGCACCATCACGACGCTTGCGCTGATTCCCGAAGTTCGCGACGCGATCGGCGATCTTCCGATGCTCGCCGCCGGCGGCTTCGCCGACGGGCGGGGCTTGGCCGCGGCGCTCGCGCTCGGGGCGGACGGCGCGGTATTCGGCACCCGCTTTGTGGCGGCGGAAGAGACTGCGGCCCATCCGATCTACAAGGCCAGAGTAACGCAGGCCCACGCGGCAGACACGCTCCACACCACGCTCTACGACATCGGATGGCCCAACGCGCCCCATCGCGTGATCCGCACGGCGATGGTCGAGGAATGGGAGCGCGCGGGGCGGCCTGCAACCGGAAAAAGACCGGGCGAGGGACAGAAGATCGCCACGATGCGCGGGCGCGGCGTCGAAGTCGATCTTGTTCGCTACGCGGTGAGCACGCCGTCGAACTATGTCGAGGGCGAGATCGAGGCGCTGCCGTTCTACGCCGGCCAGTCGTGCACCCAGGTGCGCGACATCATGCCGGCCGCACAGATCGTGCGACGAATCGCGAGCGAGGCGCGCGAGGTGATCTCGGCGCGGCTGGCCCCGCTCGTCAATTGATCCGCAAGCCATCGGTTTCGCGTTCCGAAGCGGTCTGCGATAATCGCGTTTGTGCCAAAGTCCGTACCAGTCGAGACGATCTTCGAGGCGCTGGGCCGCGTGAAATATCCCGGCTATGCGGCCGATATCGTCACGCTGGGGATCGTCGAGGACCTCGCGCCGCTTCCCGATAACGGCGGCTTCGCGCTGACCATTCGGCAGGCGACCTCGCGCGACGAGGTGATACGCGAGCTTGCGGCCGCTATCCATCAGGAACTCAGCCACGGGCTTGGCCTCGACAACGTCGAGCTCAGGGTGCGCCGGCTGGAGCCCGAGCTCGGCGAGAAGACCGGCAAGGTAAGGCTCGAGGGCACGCGTTATATCGTGGCGGTCGCGAGCGGAAAAGGCGGCGTCGGCAAGTCCACTGTCGCCGCGAACCTGGCGGTCGCGCTCGCGGGCTTGGGCCTCAGCGTCGGCCTGCTCGACGCGGATATCTACGGACCGTCGATCCCGATGATGTTCGGCACCGCGGACGCCAGGCCGAGGTCGGCCGGCGGCCAGAACTTCCATCCGATTGAAAAGTACGGCCTGAAGCTGATCTCGATCGGCTTTTTCCTGGGCGAGAAGGCGCCGGTAATCTGGCGCGGCCCGATGGTGATGGGCGCGGTGCGCCAATTCCTCAAGGATACGCGGTGGGGAACGCAGGATTTCCTGGTCGTCGACTTGCCGCCCGGCACCGGCGACGCGCAGTTGACGCTGGCGCAGCAGGTCGCGGTCGACGGCGTCGTGATCGTCACTACGCCCCAGGATGTCGCGGTGCTCGACGCCGAGCGTGCCGTCAAGATGTTCCGCCAAGTGCATTGCCCGATCCTCGGCGTGGTCGAGAACATGAGCTACTTCGTCTGTCCCGACTGCGGCGAGCGCGACGAGCTGTTCGGAAGCGGCGGAGCCGATCGGATGGCCGCGGTCGAATCGGTGCCCGTTCTCGCGCGTATCCCGATTTACCCGGAGGTGCGCGAGGCCGGCGACGAGGGAATGCCGATCACGATCCGGAATCCCACGCATCCGGCCAGCAAGGCTTTCATGGAGCTGGCGAAGCAGGTCGTCGCTGCGATGCCTGAGTAGGTGCTTGAGTCGCCGGCGGCGCGCCGATATTCTCTCGCGCGGCTGGTCAAGTCTGAGCCCTCTCTCTGACCAGGGAGAGGGTTAGGGTGAGGGTTGTTTTGGACCTGATTGGTTCGGAGCTTTTGCGATGGCGACCGTCATAACGGAGGAATGCATCAACTGCGGCGCTTGCGAGCCTGAATGCCCCAACACGGCAATCTACGAGGGCGGCGCCAAATGGGAACTCGACGGCACGACGGCCGCTGCGATCAAGGAAGACATCTATTATATCGTTCCCGACAAATGCACCGAGTGCGTCGGGTTCTTCGATCAGGAACAATGCGCCGCGGTCTGCCCGGTCGATTGCTGCATCCCTGATCCGAAAATTCCGGAGACCGAAGACGTGCTGCTCGAGCGCGCCAAGAAGCTCCATCCCGAGCTGGAATTCAAGCCCGACTTCCCGTCGCGATTCCGGAAAGCGTGAGCTGATCCTTTTCTGAAGGCACCGGCGCGGAGGCCGGCGCTACAGAAGAGGGAGGGAGCGGCGCCACCTCTTTCTTTTTTTCGGTTTCTTTCTTCGTAGCGCCGGCCTCCGTGCCGGTGCCTTCGGGGGGAGTGGGGGGGGCAAATGACCGGCGGGACGCCGGTCCTACTTCAGAACCCTTATCGTGGTGCGAGCTTGCGCTGCTCTTCTTGCTTGCGCAACTCGACGCGGCGGATCTTGCCGCTCACGGTCTTGGGCAATTCGTCGATGAATTCGATCTCACGCGGATACTTGTACGGCGCGGTCACGCGCTTGACGTGTTCCTGCAGCTCGCGCTTGAGCGCCTCAGTTGGTTCGGCGCCGGGCTTCAGCTTCACGAAGGCCTTGCAGATCGCGCCGCGATCGGGGTCGGGGCTCGCGACCGCGGCCGATTCCATCACCGCCGGATGCTCGAGCAGGGCGCTCTCGACCTCGAACGGTCCGATTCGATAGCCCGCCGAGATGATCACGTCGTCAGCGCGGCCGACGAACCATAGGTAGCCGTCCGAATCGCGATACGCCTGGTCGCCGGTCAGGTAGTAGTTGCCGCGAAAGACCGCGGCAGTCTCCTCCGGGTTCTTCCAGTATTCGAGAAAGAGCGAGGGCGGCCGCTCCGGCTTGACGCGCAGGGCGATCTCGCCGACCTCGGTAGCTTTGGTCTCGTTCAGATTTTCGTCGATGACCCGCAGGTCGTGGCCAGGAAACGGCAGGCCCATCGAGCCCGGCTTGACCGCCATCCCGGGAACATTCGCGGCTAGAATGATGGTCTCGGTCTGGCCGTAGCCGTCATGGATCGTCAAGTTGTAGCGATCCTTCCACACTTCGATCACTTCAGGATTGAGCGGCTCGCCGGCGCCGGTGCAATGGCGTAGGTCGGGCAGCGGAAAGCCCGACAGATCCTGTTTGACCAGCATCCGGTACTCGGTGGGCGGCGCGCAGAAACTCGTGATCTGATAGCGCTGCATCAGCTCGAGTTCCTTACGCGGCTCGAAGCGGCCGTTGTACATGAAAGTCGTGACCCCGTTCATCCACGGTCCGAACAGCACGCCGTACGCCGCTTTGGCCCATCCGGTGTCGGAGGTGGTCCAGTGCCGGTCGGTTGGTTCGAGGCCGAGCCAGTTGAGCCCGGTGAAGCGATGGCTGTACGTGTAGGCGTGGCTGTGGAGGACGGCTTTGGGTTCGCGGGTCGTGCCGCTGGTGTAGTAGCAAATCGCCGGCTCGTCGGCGGCGGTGTGAGAGGCGGTGAAGCGCGGCGAGGCCTGAATAATCGCGTCGTTGAGGCTCTGCCATCCGGTGCGCGCCGTGCCGGCCAGCAAGAAATGCTCCAGCGACGGGCATTGGTTCTTGAGATCGCCGACCATCTCGGCCGCGGCCGGATGCGCGATTATCGCGCGGGCGCCGGAATGATTTGCGCGGTAGACCAGGTCCTTCTCACGCAGCATCGAGGTGCATGGGATCACCAGCGCGCCCAGCTTGAGTCCGGCGATATAGGCCGCCTGCCACATCGTAATCCGAGGCAGCGCGAGCAGGACCGGGTCGCGCCGGCGAATTCCGATCGCCGACAGCGCGTTGGCGATCCGGTTGGATTGATCGCTGAGATCGGCGAAGGTCAGGCGCGCGCGATTGCCCCGCTCGTCTTCCCATAACAGGGCAACGCGCGCGGGATCTTGCGCGTAGAGATCGATCATCTCGCCGAAGTTGAAATACTCCGGCGTCTCCCATTTGAAGTCGGCGCGCAGGCTCTCGTAGACCGAATCCATCACGATACTCTCACGACTCCAGTTGGCGCGCCGCGATGTGCGGCGCCGGATGCGGCTTCATGTGCGAACGTCGCGCCGCGGCGCGGATATATTTCATCGTCACGGGCGAGAGATCGCGGCGGTCGACCTTGACGTCGATTATGGCGAAGCTCTTGCTCGAATGCGCGGCTTCGAGCGCGCCGGTCAATTCGGCGATGGTGTGAGCCTCGAATCCCACGCCGCCCCAATCCTCAGCGAGCCGCGCATAACGCCACGGTGGCAGGTCGAGCAGGTCGGGGCGGTCGGCGATCGGCCTGAAGATTTCCCAGCCGCCGTTGTTGACCAGAATCACGATCGGATTCGCGCCGTACTTGCTCGAATGGGAAATCTCCGCCCCGGTCATCTGAAAGCCGCCGTCACCGCATAGTACCAGCGGCCGCAGCCCGTTGCCGATCTGCGCGCCGATCGCGGCGGGTACCGCGAAGCCCATCGAGGCGTAAAATCCCTGCGCCAGGTAAGTGCCGCCGTGCGGCACCCGCACGTCGAGTCCGCCGAACAGCATGTCGCCCGATTCCGCCACCACCATGTAACCGCGATGCGCCGCGAGGAACTCGTTTACCGTGCCGAGCAACGCGCTGACTTTCACCACGGCTCCGTCGCGTGAAACAGCCTCGCGCAGGTTGTCGGCATATTGCACGCGCTCGCGATGGGTCCGCAGCCGGGCGCGCATCAGCGCGCGCACGAAGTCGCGCACGCCGACATCGATATAGCTGTGGTACTTCACGTCCACGCGCCGATCGACGGCCCATACGGTCTTGCTCTGGATAATATGCGGCGGGCGGTTGCCGAAGTTCATGTCGGTCTTGAGGCAGCCGAGATTGAGCACGAAATCGGCCGCGTCCATCCGCTTGACGATCGGCGCGGGGCTGATCGGCCCGACGTGTACGCCCATGTACAGCGGATGGTCCATCGGAAAGGCGCCTTTGCCGAGCACGGTGGTCAGCACCGGCGCGCCCATCTTGTCGGCCAGTCCGACCAGATCGCGCGAGGCCTTGTAGCGATGGATTTCGATTCCTGCAATTACGACGGGCTTCGATGCCGCGTTGAACATCGCGGCGGTGTCGCGCGCGGCCTCCTCGACCTTGCGCGCATCGGATTCGTGGAAGTGGAGACGGCCGTCCCATTCGATGATTTCATCGGGCACTTCGATTTCGCGATCGACCATGTCGCGATGAATCTCGACGTAGCCGGGACGCTGCTCGGCCCATACCGCGCGCGTCACGTCGTGCAGATCGGCCGCCGCGCGCCTGGGATCGGTGAGCACGCGCGACGCGCAGGTGACTTCCTGGTAGATGCGATGCTGCGATTCGATCTCGCGGGCCTGATGATGGATCAGCGTGCCGAGCTTGCGTTCGTCCTCGCCGGGACCGCCCGAGAAGATCAGGAGCGGCACGCGCTCGGAGAACGAACCCGCGACCGGGTTGACCATATTGTGCCCGCCGGCGCCGTAGGTCACGCAGATCACGCCAATCTTGCCCGTCGCACGTGCGTAGCCGTCGGCGGCGAAGCCTACGCCCGGTTCGTGAGAGAAGGTGACGATCTCGAGCCGATGCTTGCGGCCGAGCGCGAAGAACAGGCGCAACGCGAGATCGCCGGGAATCCCGAAGACCCGGGTCACGCCGACCTTGCGCAGGTAGGCGACCAGGAAGTCGCCGAGCGTCATCCGAGCCTTCATTACGCGGCCTTTCGTCACGCTCCTCACCGCCATCGCCTAGGAAGGAGCGTAGCAGAAAATTGCGACGCCGGTGCGCAGGGAGGGAACGCAGGCTACCCTCACCCGCGCTCGCGATGCTCGCGCGACCTCTGCCTGGTCAGGGAGAGGTGTAAGACCGGACGCTCGCCATCTTGATCCATCCTCCTGTCGCGCGAGGTGTCAGATGCGACGCTCGCCGCTCTGAGTCCCTCTCCCTGACCAGGGAGAGGGCGCGCGGCGCGATCGAATTGTTCTGGAACCTTAAATCAGTTCGCGACGCGCGGGTGAGGGTTGCTACTGAGTCGCCGATGCTCCGATCGCCAGGATCGAGCGGACCTTCTTCGCGACGTCCTTCGCGCGGACGATATCGGTGATGATCGCGGCAGCGTCGGCGCCGGCGGCGAGCACCTCGCGCACGCGGGCTTCGGTGATGCCGCCGATTGCCACGATCGGTATCTTCACCGCGGCGCGGACTGCGCGCAGGTTCTTGAGCCCCTGGCCCTCGCGGGTGTGCTTGAGGCCGCCGGGATACATCGGGCCGAATCCGATGTAGTCGGCGCCGCCGGCTTCGGCTTCTCGCGCCTGGCGGACCGAGTGACTCGAAATTCCAATCAGCTTGCGCGCGCCCATCAGGCGCCGCGCCGCTTCCAGCGGCAGATCTTCCTGTCCGAGATGAACGCCGTCGGCGCCGGCCAGAATCGCGATATCGGCTCGGTCGTTCACGATAAAGATCG
>Ga0209517_10008778_pt1 | contig 11746 bp, 11 predicted proteins | sample PeaSoiMetSII2010_FD_187695 | JGI IMG/M metagenome (GOLD analysis project Ga0209517, IMG submission 187695) | Peat soil microbial communities from Weissenstadt, Germany - SII-2010 (SPAdes) (version 2) | ecosystem: Environmental > Terrestrial > Soil > Wetlands > Peat | place: Germany...
CTACGAAATCTTTCAACCCAAGAAGCTGTTGTTTACCAGGATCGATGAGACCGGCAGTTACGGCGCGATCGTCAGCGAAGCCGCGCGGCGCGGGCTGCCGGTTTCGTTCCTGACGACGGGTCAGCAGATTCCCGACGACCTGGAGCCGGCGACCAAGGTCCGGTTAGTGGAGCTGGCGATGGGACGGGCAGTTATGACAACGGTTCAAAGAACCGCGGGAGCAGCAGCATGAAAGGCGCAACGAAAATGGAACCAAGCCTAAGCCGGACCACGGCCGCCGGCGCAACCGGACGCGCGTATCAGGTCCAGGCGGAAGCCCTGTCGCCGGAGGAGCGCGAACGTCTCATCCTGGAACATCTTCCGCAAGTGCGCCTGATCGCGCGCCGGATTCACGACCGTCTGCCGGAGAGCGTCAGCCTGGACGATCTGGTTTCCACCGGCGTGTTGGGATTGATCGCGGCAGTGGATCGGTTCGACCCGTCGCAGAACGTCAAGTTGAAGACGTACGCCGAATACAAGATCCGCGGGGCGATTCTGGACAGCCTGCGCGGCCTGGATTGGGCGCCGCGCCAGCAGCGCAAGCGCGCCAAACAAATCGAAGCGGCGATCAACTCCGCCGAACAACGATTGCGTCGCTCGCCAACCGAGGAAGAGATCGCAGCCGAACTCGGTCAGACGATTGAGGAGTATCACGCCTGGCTGGTCGATGCGCGCGGGTTGAGCCTGGGAAGCCTGGAAGGCACCAACACCGACGACGAACAGCACGACGTTCTGAAATTCGTCTCCGACGACGAAGAGTCCTGGCCGTCCCGCGTGTTGGAGCGCAGCGAGCTTCAAAAGCTGCTGGCGGATGCAATTTCTAAAATGCCCGACATGGAAAAAACTGTGCTGAGCTTGTACTATCACGAAGAACTGACACTGCGCGAGATCTCGAAGATCGTGAACCTGCATGAGTCGCGCATTTCGCAGCTCAAAACGCAGGCGATTCTGCGATTGCGGTCCTACATGGAAAAGCGCTGGCCGACCACGCGGGGAGTGTAAACCAGGTGGATCCGGCGCGCACCAGCATTTTAAAGTGGCTGTTCGGCGAAATTGCGTCGCGAACGCAATCGGCCTTCGAAGGGATGACCGGCGAGCGTCCCATCGTGGAGACCAAAGGTGTGGACGCTCCCGAAGACGCGGCGCTGATGTGGCGTCAGGCGTTCACCGGGATTCCCGGCGCAATCTGGATGGTCGCGTCAGAAGCGGCTTCGAGCGCGGCCGGCGGCATGGTGCTACAGGCGGCGGGACTGAGCGAAACGGATCCGGCCAAGCTGAAAGCCGAATCCCAGGAGATCCTGAATCAGGCGCTCTCCGGCGCGGCGCTGGCGATGTCCGCCCGGCTGGGACGCGAGATTCAACGCGGCAATGGCGCGGAAGTGAACGCGATTCCCAGCGACGTCGAATGGGCGTCGATCGACGTGGAGCTTGGCGACACGCGAGCTCGTATCGTGGCGGGTTTGGAGGCGGCGCTGCTCGACGCACTCGAGGCGCCGGCCGCGGCTCCGGCAGCCCAAGTCGAGGCAGCGCCGGAAAAACCCAAGACCTTCGACCTGCTGCTGGATGTAGAGCTTCCGGTCAGCGTATCGTTCGGCCGAGCCCAGGTGGCCTTGAAAGATGTATTGAAGCTGACCACGGGCTCCATCGTGGAGCTGAACCGCAGTATCGGCGATCCGGTGGAAGTGATCGTGAACAACTGCGTAATCGCGCGCGGCGAGGTGGTGACGGTGGAAGGCAATTTCGGCGTCCGCATCGATGAAGTGGTCAGCCGTCAGGAACGTTTGCGAACGCTGGTTTAGCGGCATGCCCGCGTGGAGTCCGTGTGAAAACCGACGATTAACCGCTCCTTGCAGTCGCGGCTCGGGGTCGGCACCTCCACAGATCCGCAACTTATGCGAGCCGTGACCAAAGGGAGCGGTTAATATAGCGGGTTTTCACAAGGCTCGCCAGGGAGCGGTGGATGTCGCGGTTCCCATCGATTTTTAAGGAGGCGAAAATGGTTCACTCGTTAATCCCGTATGCTCTGCTTGCGACCGGCTTGGCGGCGGTCCTCGCTTTATTCTTGAGCCTGAAACGCGAAATGCACGCGAGCGCGACCCGCAGCCGCCGGCGATTCGAGGAACTCGCGGCGCGTGTGACGGAAGCCGATACCCGTCCGAGAGATCCGGTTTTCATCCCGGCGCCGGCAACGCCGCGATCCGGGCTGAATCTTAGCAAACGCGTGCAAGCCATGCGGATGCTGCGCCGGAATGAGGATGTTTCGCACATCGCCGCCGCCCTCGGCATAACGCGTAGCGAAGTGGAACTGCTGATTCGCGTGCAAGGCATCACCCGCGCGGCTGCCGGGAAAGCGATCGGAAAGGCCGCCAGTCAGAGCGACTCCTGAAGCGCGGTGCGGCCGATTTTGCCGGGCTGATGTAGAATAATGTTACCGTGCAGCCTGATACCGCCCTTAAGCTTGCGACCACGCAACTCAACCGCGTCCGAGAAGAAATTGGAAAGATCATTGTCGGCCAGCAGGAAGTGGTCGACGGCGTACTGATTTGCCTGCTCGCGGGCGGACATGTGCTGCTCGAAGGCGTGCCTGGCTTGGGTAAAACCACCCTCCTGCGCACGCTTGCGCGCGTGATGCACCTGAAGTACTCGCGCATCCAGTTCACTCCGGACCTGATGCCGGCCGACATCGTCGGCAGCATGATCATCGATACGGAGGGCGGCGCCAAGACTCTGCGCTTCCAGCCGGGGCCGATTTTCGCGCACCTGGTGCTGGCCGACGAAATCAACCGCGCGACGCCGAAGACGCAGTCCGCGCTGCTCGAAGCCATGCAGGAGCATACGGTTACCAGCGGCACCGCTACTCACGAGCTGGAACCGCCGTTTCTGGTCATGGCGACTCAGAATCCCATCGAGATGGAAGGAACGTATCCGCTTCCCGAGGCGCAGCTCGACCGGTTCCTGATGAAAATCCTGGTGAAATATCCTTCGCGCAGCGATCTGAACACCATCGTCGAGCGGACCATCCAGCGCGACGACATTCGCGTAGAGCCGGTGCTGGATCGCGAGGAAATTCTGGGGTTGCGCGACACCTGCCATCACGTTTTGGTCGCCCCGCACGTCCAGCAGCACGCCATCGATATGGTGATGGCGACGCAGCCCGGCACGTCGCAGGCGCACGAGCTGGCGAACAAGTTTGTCCGCTACGGCAGCTCTCCGCGCGGCGCTCAGGCGCTGGTGGAATGCGGACGCGTGCTGGCGTTGATGAAGGCGCGTTTGCACGTTTCCATCGAGGATATTGAAGTGGTGGCGCCGGCCGTGCTGCGGCATCGCATTATTTTGAATTTCGACGCGCACGCGGAAGGGCAGACCCCGGAGACGATCCTCAGCAAGATCATCCCGAGTATCGGCGCAGCGGTTCACTAAAGTGCCGGAAACGCTCATCGAGACCGCATTACTCGAAAAACTGGAGCGGCTGACGATTCACTGGCAGAAGTCGTTGCCCGGGCTGGTCGGCGGACATAACACGTCGCGTTTCGCAGGTCCCGGCCAGGAATTCCTGGATCATCGCAATTTCCACCACGGCGACGATCTGCGCGCCATCAACTGGCGAGTTTTCCTGCGCCTGGAAAAACTGTTCCTGAAGATGTTCCAACTGGAGCCGCGGATTCCGGTGCGGCTGCTGATCGATACCAGCCGGTCGATGGAAACGGGCGCGAAATCGAAGTTCGATTACGCCAGAAGGCTCGCCGCTGCAATGTGTTACGTGGGTCTGGTGAGGCTCGATTCCATCTGCCTGCAACCGTTTTCCAATAAGCTTGGCGATGCATTTGTCGCCAGCGGCGGGCGGCATCGTTTTCAACCGGCGGTGAATTTTCTGAGCGCACTCAAGCCGGGAGGCAAGACCAATTTTCTGGAAGCCGCGCGGGAATTCATTTCCAAGTATCCGCAGCGCGGATTGGTGATCGTCATTTCGGATTTTCTGGATGACGGCGATTGTGAGAAGCCGCTCCAGTACCTTTCCGATTTCGGCCACGAAATGATCCTGGTACAGGTCTGGTCGGCCGAGGACCGGGAGCCGCCGTGGGAAGGCGAGCTCGATCTGGAAGACGCGGAAACCGGCCAACATGTTGAGTTATCATTCGATAGCGACGCGCGCGCGATGTACACGTCAGCGTTTGACGAATACGCCCAGGAGCTGCGCCGGGTCGCCATGCGCAACAATGGCCGTTACGTAGCGCTGCCGACGGACGTCCCAGTGGATGAGGCGATTTTCGGTCCGCTGGTGCGGGCCGGTGCATTAGAGTAATGAATTTCCTGAATTTAGGCCTAGGTGAGTTGATTGGCCTCGCGGGAGCGATCTCCGCAGGCGTGGTCGCGTTGTATCTGCTCGACCGCTCGAAGCGCCGGCAACTGGTGGCGACGCTGCGATTCTGGACCGCGGCGGACGTTCGCACGGAATTGAAGCATCGTCGCCGCATCCAGCAGCCGTGGAGCCTGCTGCTTCAGATCCTGAGCATTCTGCTTCTTTTGCTCGCCGTCGCCGGACCGCGCTGGGGCTCCGACGACGAGTCCTTCCGCGATCACGTGGTGATTCTGGATACTTCGGCGTGGATGGGAGCGCGAACGCGGCAAGGAACGCTGCTCGACGATGCAAAAGCGTCGGCGCGTGCATATATAAGGTCGCTACCATCGCGCGACCGTGTGATGATTGTGCGGGCGGACGCTTTGGCCACGCCGGCGACTGCGTTCGAGTCGCACCGGCAGGCGCTTGACGATGCGATCCGGCAATCGCAGCCGGGGGCGTCGGCGCTGAACCTGGAACAGGCGCTCGAATTCGCACAGCGGGCACAGCGGCTGCAATCGCAACGGGCGGGAGAAATTGTTTTTGCCGGGGTGGGCCGCGTGCCCGAAAGCGATGCGGCGTTAACCTCGCTTCCTTCGAATCTGCGGGTGCTGGCCGTAAATTCAACCCAGGAAAACGTCGGATTGCGCAAGATCGGGCTGCGGCGCTCGCCGGCGTCGCCGGATACCTGGGATATCTTCGTCGCCGTAAAGAATTACGGAACGCGGCCGCGCGATATCGATCTCGCCCTGCAATTCGGCGGAGCGCCTGCGGGATCGAAGCAGATGACTTTGAAACCCGGAGCCGAAGAGCAGGCGACGTTCGCGTATCGCACCAAAGTCGCCGGATATCTGGAAGCCCGGATCACGCCGCACGATGCGTTTCCGCAGGACGATCGCGCAGTAATCGAGCTGCCGGCGCAGCAGGCGTTGCACGTCGTGGTTTATTCGGCAGAACCGCAGTCGCTGCGCGCGCTGATCGCCGCGAATCCGCAGGTGGACGCGACTTTTGAAGCTCCCGCGAAGTACGACGCCAACGTGAAGGCCGATATCGTGGTGCTCGATCGATTTGCTCCGCCGGTTCGCCCGCGCGCGGATTCCATCTGGATTGAGCCGCCATCGAATGGCTCGCCGATTCCGGTGCGGGCCAGCAAAACCGGGATGAAGCTGGAGCACTGGCGGCCGGAGACGGTGCTCGGCGCGGGCCTGCATACCAAGAACACGCAGGTGGATTCCGGCGAAATTTTCACCGCCGCGCCGAGCGACATTGTCGTGGCGGACGCTACCGATGGGCCGCTGATCGTCGCGCGGGCAGGATCGCCCAAAGTGGTGGTCATCGGGTTTCAGCCCATGCGGTCGTCGATGAAATACGAGCTGGCGACGCCGCTGTTGATGGCGAATATCATGCGCTGGATGGCTCCGGATACGTTTCGCCGATGGGATGTGCAGGCCGGGTCGGTGGGCACGGTCAGCGTCGCCATGGATAAAGGAACGGATCCGGCGAGCGTGCGCGTGCTCACGGAGAATCAGAAACCGCTGCCTTTCTCGATCGACGGCAATGCGCTGCGATTCTTTGCTGGTGCGCCTGGAACGGTTCGCGTGTTGACCGGCGATCGGGAAACGGTCTTTTCATTGACGCTGCCAGACGTCGGCGACACGGCATGGCGTCCGCCTCAAAGTGTTCGACGCGGAATTCCACGCGCATCGGCGGCCGGCGCTGTTCCCACCGACTGGTGGCCGTGGCTGGCGGTACTTGGCGGCCTGGGGTTGCTGATCGACTGGCTGTTATATGGACGCAGCCGGGCGTTTCGCTTGCGGGCTTCGAAGATGGCGGTCAAGGCGCAGTGGGCGGCGTGGAGGAAGGCGTCATGACCTTCGATCGCATGTGGGTGCTGGCGATCGCGTGGGTGCCTCTGGCCTGGATGGTATTCGAGTGGAGGCGCACGGCCCGCAGATCGGCGCTCATATTAAAAGCGCTGTCGCTGGCGGCGATTCTGATAGCGCTGGCCGAGCCCCGGCTGAACGTATCCGAGACCAAAGTCGCGGTTGCCGTGCTGGTGGATACATCCGCCAGCGTTTCTCAATCCGATCTGGAGCACGCATCGCAGCTCGCCGATGCGATCGCCAACCGGCGCGGGCGTCACTGGATGCGCGTGATTCCGTTTGCTCGCGCGACTCGGACGCTCGATCAAAACGAAGGACAGAAGCCGTGGAAGCTGCGTCCCACCGCCGGGGAAGCTGGCCGCGCGACCGACCTCGAATCGGCGATTCGCGAGGCTGCGGCGTCACTGCCGGCGGGGATGGTGCCGCGCATCGCGCTGATCTCGGATGGCAAGCAGAACAAAGGCAGCGTGGCGCGCGCGGCGTGGCAAGCGCAGCAACTGGGAATCCCCATCGACACGTTCGCGCTCAAAGGAAGGCCGGAGCCGGCGCTGCGCCTGGAATCGATCAGCCTGCCGACCATCGCATTCACGGGCGAACAGTTCCCCATCGACGTGGTGGTATCGACGCCCAAAGCGGAGCCGGCGGAAGTGGAGCTTTCCGCCGAAGGTCGCACGCTGGGGAAAACGCAGGTATCGTTAGTCGCGGGCGACAATCCCATCCGGCTGCACGCGAGCCTGAATACGCCCGGCGCGCTGGACCTGGCCATCGCGGTTCGCGCATCGGGAGAAGTTCGCTTCGATCAGGCCGTGATGCTGCGGCAACCGAAGGTCCTGTATGTCACTGCGGATTCGCCGGGAGTGAATTCGCACCTGACTGCGGCGCTCGCGGCGGCGCAATTCGACATCCAGCGCGCCACTGATTTTTCCGCGCCCAATCTCTCCGACTATCAGTTAGTCATCTTCGACAACTGGGACCTGGAAAACATTCCCGCAGCGCGCAAAGCCGACATCGAAAAGTACGTGAAGCAGGGCGGCGGAGTCCTGGTGATCGGCGGCGAGCGCAATATGTATCTGGAGGGCAAGGAAAAGGTCGAGGATGCGCTCGACCGGACGCTGCCGGCGAAGCTGGCGCCGCCGCGATCGCCCGAAGGCACCGCGGTGGTGCTGATCATCGACAAATCATCGTCGATGGAGGGCCGCAAAATGGAGCTGGCGCGGCTGGCGGCGATCGGCGTGGTGGATAATCTGCGTCCCATCGACATGGTGGGCGTGCTGATTTTCGACAATTCGTTCCAGTGGGCGGTCCCGATGCGCCGCGCCGAGGATCGCACGCTGATCAAGCGGCTGATCTCCGGAATCACGCCCGATGGCGGCACGCAGATTGCACCGGCGCTGAACGAAGCCTTCAAGCGCATCCTGCCATCGAACGCGACCTACAAGCACATCGTGCTGCTGACCGACGGAATTTCCGAAGAAGGCGACAGCATGGAGCTTTCTCGCGAGGCGCTGACCAAGCGCGTCACCATTTCGACCGTGGGCCTGGGTCAGGACGTGAACCGGGCATATCTCGAAAAGATCGCGCAGTTCGCCGGCGGCAAATCGTACTTCTTAAGCGAGCCCGCAGGCCTAGAACAGATCCTGCTGCGCGACGTGATGGAGCATACCGGCTCGACCGCGGTGGAAAAACCGGCGATGCAGCCGACCGTGCTGAAGCAAACCGAAATTCTGGACGGCGTCGGGATCGAAACCGCGCCGCCGCTCAAAGGCTACGTGAAGTTCATCGCGAAGCCGACGGCGGAAACGATTCTCGGCATCGATCGCGATCCGCTGCTGTCGCGCTGGCAGTATGGATTGGGACGGTCCGCGGTGTTCGCTTCGGATGCGAAGGCTCGCTGGGCGGCGGATTGGGTGACGTGGAAAGGCTACGACAAATTCTGGGCGAATCTGACGCGCGATCTGCTTCCGCACGCACAGGCGGGCGAAGCGACCGTGGAGTACGACAGCGCCAACGGCGACCTGGTGGTGGATTACCGGCTGGGCCGCGACGTGGAAGAGCCGGCGACTATTCCAGAGATTTTCGTGTTCGGCCCCGACAAGTTCGAGAAGCCGATCGCGGTGAAGAAGATCGCCGCGGGGACTTTCCGGGGCCGCTTGCAGATCGGAGCGCGGGAAGGTTTGTTCCGCGTCCGTCCGCTGGTGGATTCGCGCGCGTTTCCGGAAGCCGGTTTATATCGGCCCGAAGCCGAGCTGGCCGACTACGGATCGAACGATGCGCTGCTGAAGCAAGTGGCCGAGTTCACCGGCGGCCGCTTCGAGCCCGATCCTAAAGTGGTTTTCGATGCAGGCCAGCGCTCCATCGCATCTACCATGCAGTTATGGCCTGCGTTTCTGGTCCTGGCGATTCTGCTCAATCTGGCCGAGCTGGTGATGCGCAAGTGGAAGGGCGTCATGGGAGCGCGAGCTTCTTGAGATTCCGATAGACCAGCGCGAGCGGTAGACCCATTACATTGAAGTAGCAGCCCTCGATTCGATCCACGAATTTCGACGCCAGTCCCTGAATCGCGTAGGCGCCCGCTTTGTCCATCGGCTCGCCGCTGGCGACATAGTCCGCGATTTCCCGCGCGTCCAGTTCGAGAAAATGCACTCGCGTCGATTCCGCGCCGACGATCTCGCCGCGGGCATGTTTGAGGCAAATTCCGGTGACCACGCGGTGGGTCTTTCCGGAAAGCGCCTGTAGCATCTCGCTCGCATCGGCCGTATCGACGGGCTTTTCGAGCACGCGATCACCTAGCACCACCGTGGTATCGGCACCCAGGACGATCTCGTCGCGGCCCTCCCACGCCGCCTCTGCCTTGGCGCGCGCAAGGCGCATCACGTAGTCGATGGGAGGCTCGCCCGAGGCGCGAATTTCTTCCACGGGCCGCGACCGGACGTGGAACGTGAACCCGGCAATGGTGAGCAATTCGCGCCGGCGCGGCGACGCGGACGCTAAAATCAGTTGCGGCACTCATGCATGATACAATCGGAGTTCCCCCGGCACCAACCGCTGCGAATACCATGGAACGCGCCGGAAGAATTCTAGGAAAATTGAAGCTGTCGGCCGGTGTGGCCGATGTCGAGACTCGAGCTCGCGCGGCGTGGGCGCCGGCGGCCGGCAAGAAAATCGCGGAACACACGCGGGCCACGGCTTTGGTTCGCGATGCGCTGATCGTAGAAGTCGGGGATTACATCTGGCAGCGGCAACTGGCGTCGCTCGAGAAGCAGTTGATTGCAAATCTCGCCGAAGTGCTCGGTGAAAAGGTGATTGCGAGAATCGATTTTCGTCCCATGCCGCGGCGGCGTGCTCCGCAGCGCGCGGAAGCGGCCCGGCCCGACCGGGAACATGTCAACGATCCGGTGCTGGATCTGGTCTACCGGCAGTCAAAGAAGAACGCGTGAAGCTTACTGAACAAGAAGTGCGGCACGTTGCCGAACTGGCGGACCTGGCGCTGAGCGATGACGAGATCGCGCGCATGGCTCGGGATCTGGACGGCATTCTGACCCACATCGACAAACTGAACGAGCTGGATACCATCGGAGTCGAGCCGATGGCGCAGGTTTTGTACGAAGCCGGGGAAACGGCGACCCTGCGCGAGGATCGCGAACGGCCGACGCTTGGAACCACGATTGCGCTCGCGAATGCGCCGCTTTCAGGCAACGGATATTTCAAGGTGCCGAAGGTCATTGAGCGATGACGAGATGACGCGATGATGACCATCGACTCGATTCGTGCGAGTCTGACTTCGAAGCAAGTTTCGGCCGAAGAACTTACTCGCCAGGCGCTGGCTTATGCCGAGGCGGAAAATCCAAAAACCAACGCGTATCTGACCATGAGCCCGGAGCGCGCTTTGGCCGCTGCGATCGAGGTAGACAAGAGAATCGCCGCCGGAGAGGATCCGGGTCCGCTGGCTGGCGTTCCCATCGCGATCAAAGACGTGATCGTCACGCGCGGCGTGCGGACCACTTGCGGATCGCGGCTTTTGGCAAATTACATGCCGCCGTACGACGCGACCGCGGTGACCCGGATCGAGCAAGCCGGCGGAATCATTCTCGGAAAAACCAACTGCGACGAGTTCGCCATGGGATCGTCGAATGAAAATTCGGCATTCGGGCCGGTGCGAAACCCGGTGGCTCCGGATCGCGTGCCGGGCGGGTCCAGTGGAGGGTCGGCCGCGGTGGTCGCGCAAGGCACCGCGGTGTTGTCGCTCGGCTCCGATACCGGAGGGTCTGTGCGGCAGCCGGCATCGTTCTGCGGCGTGGTTGGGGTCACGCCGACGTATGGACGCGTGTCGCGATATGGACTGACGGCGTTCGCCAGCTCGCTCGATCACATCGGGCCATTTGCACGATCGGTGAAGGATGCGGCAACGTTACTGCGGGTGATCGCGGGCCGCGATGAGATGGACGCGACTTCGGCATTCGCTCCGGTTCCGGATTACGCGGCGTCGCTCGACGGCAAGGTTCGTGGGATGAAAATCGGGCTGCCACGCGAGTATTTCGAGAATCTGGAGAGCGAAACCGGGGATCTGATCCATCGCGCCGTGGAGGTGCTGAAAAAGCTCGGTTGCGAAATTAGGGAGATTCGTCTGCCGCATACCGAATACGCCATCGCGACGTACTACATCATCGCCACGGCGGAGGCGAGCTCGAATCTGGCACGGTATGACGGCGTTCGCTACACGTCGCGCGCGACGTCGTCGGAAACGCTGGGCGGAATGTATCGCAACACGCGCGGCGAAGGATTCGGCGCGGAATGCAAGCGGCGCATTATGCTGGGAACGTACGTGCTGAGTGCAGGCTACTACGACGCTTATTATCTGAAGGCTCAAAAAGTGCGCAACCTGATCGCGCGGGATCACGCCGCGGCGTTCGAACAAGTGGACGCGATCGTGGGTCCGGTGTCGCCGTTTCCGGCATTCAAACTGGGCGAAAAGGTGGACGATCCGCTGGCAATGTATCTTTCCGACATCTTCACCATCACCGGCGATCTGGCCGGCATCCCGTGCATGAGCGTTCCCTGCGGGACCACTTCGGATGGCTTGCCCGTGGGACTGCAAATTTTGACGCGCCATTTCGACGAAACCGCAATGTTTCGTGTTGCGGACGCCTATCAACGAGCATCTAACTGAATCGAGGAGAAAACGGAGAAACCAATGCCCTTCACACTGCCTGCACTACCCTACGCGGCTGACGCACTTGAACCGCACATCGACAAAATGACTATGGAAATCCATCACGGCAAGCATCATCAGGCCTATGTGACGAATCTCAACAAAGCGCTGGAATCGGCGCCGGAGCTGGCGGGAAAGAGCATCGAGGAGCTGCTGGCCAACAACTGCGCCATCGTGCCCGAAGCCATTCGAACCGCGGTGCGCAACAACGGCGGCGGTCACGCGAATCATTCGATGTTCTGGACCATCATGGGTCCGAGAAAAGGCGGAATGCCG
>Ga0209517_10008779_pt1 | contig 11745 bp, 6 predicted proteins | sample PeaSoiMetSII2010_FD_187695 | JGI IMG/M metagenome (GOLD analysis project Ga0209517, IMG submission 187695) | Peat soil microbial communities from Weissenstadt, Germany - SII-2010 (SPAdes) (version 2) | ecosystem: Environmental > Terrestrial > Soil > Wetlands > Peat | place: Germany: Weissenstadt...
GCCATTGGACGGAGAGTCACTAAAGAAGAAATGGCAACCATCAACATAGAGTCATCGCGCTTTCATGGGGAATGGAACTATGTCATCCATCCTCACTAGTTGTAAATGTTATTTATTGACGCGCCCTAACATTCCCCTAACTGAAGTACCCCTCCGGACGAAGAGTCTTATCGGCGTCTCCACCCTCCGCTCGCTTGCAACCAATGCCGAGCCATTACCGATGGAGTCAGAAAGCCTAGCTCCTGCTTTGCCTCCGCTCGAATCTCTTTCGTCTTTGGTCGATGCTCTGGTCCAATCGAGCCGCGGCGTCATCATGACGATGGGCAAAGGCGGCGTGGGCAAAACCACAATCGCAGCGGCCATCGCCACCGAATTGGCCGCGCGTGGGCTGCCGGTCCACTTGAGCACGACCGACCCGGCAGCCCATGTCGCTGGCACGGCCGGAGCCACTGGCTTTGAGGTCACCCGCATCGACCCGCAGGCTGAGACCAAAGCCTACATTGACCACGTGATGAGCACGGCGGGCAGAAAGCTTGATGCCAGCGCGCGTGCCATGCTGGAAGAGGATTTGCGTTCGCCTTGCACCGAAGAAATCGCTGTGTTTCGTGCCTTCGCCCGCATTGTGGCCCAGGGCCGGAACCGGTTCGTGGTCCTGGACACTGCCCCGACTGGACACACCCTTTTGCTGCTCGACGCTACCGAGGCTTACCACCGCGAAATTGCCCGCAAGGCCAGCGACATGCCGGAGGAAGTCGTCAACCTCTTGCCTCGGCTCCGCGACCCCAGCTTTACCCATGTCCTCATCGTAACACTACCTGAAGCCACGCCAGTCCACGAAGCTGCGGCACTCCAGGCCGACTTGCGCCGCGCTGAAATCGAGCCCTTCGCCTGGGTCATTAACCAGAGCTTCGTCGAAGCCCAGACCAACGATCCAGTCTTGCGCGCCCGCGGGTCAGCCGAGGTCCCCTTCATAGTTGAGGTGGCCGAAGAACACGCTTCGCGCACGGCCTTGGCTCGATGGGTTCCCGATGAGCCCATTGGTGCGGAGAAGCTGCAACAACTTTTTCACGAACCAGAACTCATTCGTACCAAGGATTGATATGACGACCTATGTTTACGAGGCAATTCAGCAGAAGCCCGGCGCGAAACCGCGCTACTTCGAGATCAAACAGAGCATGAACGACGCGCCGCTCACGAAACACCCCGGCACTGGCGAGCCCATTCGCCGCGTGGTCCTGGGCGGTTTCGGCACGCTAAGCTCTAAGGGTAGCGCCGATTCCGGTTCCTCGTGCGGCTGCAAACCTGGAAGCTGCTGCAGCTAGTGAGCAGCAGCGGGAGGGATACCCCATGAGCAATTCCGTGTCTGCCACCGCTGACCAACTGGCTCAGCCAGCGCCTAAACGCCTCGCCTTCTTCGAGCGTTACCTCACCATTTGGGTGTTGCTCTGCATGGTTGTAGGGGTCGCCTTTGGCAAACTTTTTCCGGAGCTCACCGGTACCCTCAGTAGATTGGAATTTGGGCAGGGATCACAGGTGAACGTCCCGATCGGCATCCTCCTCTGGCTGATGATTTACCCGATGATGCTGAAGGTGGACTTCGGTGCGATCGGCGGCATCGCCCGCAGACCGAAGGGCCTTCTGGTCACGCTATTTGTCAATTGGCTCATCAAACCCTTCAGCATGGCGCTGCTGGCCTGGCTTTTCATGCAGCACCTGTTCGCCGGGTGGATCGACCCCGAAACCGCGAGGAATTACACGGCCGGGCTCATCATCCTCGCGGCCGCGCCTTGCACCGCCATGGTTTTTGTCTGGTCCTACCTCACGGATGGTGACCCGGCCTACACCGTGGTCCAGGTCGCTGTCAACGACCTGATCATGCTCTTTGCCTTTGCGCCGATCGTCATGTTCCTGTGCGGCGTGGCCCACGTGGTTGTTCCGGCGAAAGTCCTTATCACCTCCGTCGTGGTGTTCATCGTCATCCCGCTGACCGCCGGCTGGCCTACGCGCACCGCCTTGCTAAAATCCCATGGCAAAGCCTGGTTCGAACAGAACTTCCTCACCAAATTTCACCCGGTGATGATCAGCGCCCTGCTGCTCACGCTGATGCTCATCTTCGCCTTCCAGTCCGACAACCTCACCAAACGCTGGATTGCCGTCCTGCTCATTGCCGTGCCGATAATAATCCAAGTCTATTTCAATTCCGGTTTGGCCTACCTGCTGATGCGCGTCCTACGAGTCGAACACAATGTCGCTTCCCCAGGCGCGCTGATTGGTGCCAGCAACTTCTTTGAACTTGCCGTCGCCGTGGCCATTACTCTCTTCGGCGCCAACTCTGGGGCCGCACTGGCGACCGTGGTCGGTGTGCTCGTGGAAGTCCCCATAATGCTTTCAGTCTGCAGCTTCTGCAATCGAACGCGCCATTGGTTTGATGAATCCAAGGCCGGCACCTAGTCTAGTCGACTTTCGGTGGCCGAGCGGCGCGCATGGAGTGACCGGCCTTCGTTGAGTTACGGCAAGGCGGGTAATTGCTCGCATCGGCAGTACGGCGATGATTTCTTTCGGCAGGACCAACGGGGCGACCTACACACTTTATTTCACCAACTCCGCCGGGCTTCGCCAGCCGGTGGCCGCTTGGCCTTTTTCCCCATCCACTGTGACAGGTGACGGAACCACCAAGCAGTTCGTTGATCCCATCACGAGCGCCAATCGCTTTTATCGCGTGGTTGCCCAGTAGCGCAGAGGGCAGAGGCCGGGCGCACGCGGAGTGCAGCCCATCGGTGCGGCGAGGGGGTAGGTGGCGAAGAATGGAGCGGGCTATTCATTGGGAACGTTGTTTGCTTCATGGAAGCCCGCGTTCGCGTTCGCGCATGCAGTGGGACCATGAACCTGGAGCGGATAAGTCGTTGGAAATCAAGAGCGTCCCTTTCAGTTCGGGGCGTGCAGCGGAGTGCGCGCCCTGCCACGGGCGGTACGGCGTGCGCGAGCGGCTCACGTGAAGCGTTGTTCCAGGTGGGCTGCGGGTCACAGTTCTTGATGAGACGCGCTTTCAGCGCTCGGGTGCTTTTTTGGGATATACGGGGAATTTAATGGCTGGGTTGGGGCCGAAAGGGGGAAGGGTTTCTGAGAGAAGCCTGTTGGCTGGGCTTGATTTGACGCCTCGTCGTTGCGGTTGGAACTGAGGCCAGTCCGCTTCGCGCCGGACTTCGCTCCGCTACGCCGGTGTCCCTTAACGCGAAGTCTGGCGGAAAATCCAGTCTCTCCCCCGCGTTGAGGTCAGTCGTTCGGACCTAAGCCTCTGGCCTTGAATCTGATTGATCAAGGCTTTCGAGTTTTTCTGCGATTCCAAAGATTGGCCGACGCCAAAGCATCAGCCCGTTTACCGAATATTTGGCCAACGGTTCGTGCAGTTCCGGCCAGTCTTCGGGTATCACCTGAACTTTCGGCCAATCTTTTCCGCTCAGTCACAGGGGTTTCGTGAGCGCGGTCCCGATTATGGCCAAAGAGCCACGGATTGATAAAGACTCAGCAGACGAGACACATCCTGGCGGCCTGCTATCCCATGACACTTAAGTCGTTCCGGGAAGTAGATTTTCCGCCATAACGTGCTGCGGCACACCGAGGACCTGCACCTGTTTACAGGCCTTGAAGCCGGAAGAATTCCCTGGGCTTGGAGAACGAGTTGGTCCAGGGACTGGTCGCGCCATTTACCGGGCTGTAGGGGCCGGTAATGTTCGTGGCCGAGAGGAGTTGATATCCGCTGGGCCAGCTCAGGACCAGCCCCGCCCCGTAACGAGCCGATTGCAGGGTCGGCTGCGCCGCCGATGCGGGCACCAGTTCAGCAGTCGAAAGCAGTTGCGCGCTATAGCTTCCGGGAGAATACCCGCCCGGATTGAGGAACGTGATTTGCCCCAGTTGCGACGCGGTGAGGCTTGAGGCATTAGTGCCGAAGAACAGGTGGGTGCTGCCCGAATTATTCCAGTTGGTGATGACGAGGACCGCGCCCGGCGTCCAGGCCTGCGCTGAGCTGCTCGCAAAATGAAGCTGCCTAGGCGTGGTCGTCCCGATGAAACCAATGGCTGCATTGGCCGAGAGCCGCACCTGTCCGCCCGAGCCGTCCTGCACCCCGATACCGATACGTCCGCCCAGATCGATTAACCCCGTGTTCGCGAACGTGCCGGCTTCGAGCAAGAGCGAGCCGCGCAAATAGATGCCGTCCACCCGCAGCGTCCCCGCAAGATCATAGGTACCGGTGATGGATAAGACGCCGTGGACGAGGTTTGTACCGCCGGATTGCGAAAACGTGCCGCTCACTCCAACACCCACATAGGGGCCTTCCAGGAACCCGCCCTGCAAAGAGTACTGGCCGCCTGCCATGGACAGCCCGCTGGAGAGCTCCGTTGCCGCATTGGCATAGTGGTCGATAACCGAGTTGTCCCCCATCGTGATGGTACCCACGTTTAGCGCTGTGCCGGGGCCCGTGGTGCCTTCCACCAGCAAAAGCGCCGGGTTGTTGCTCGAGTCACCACGAATGTCCAGACTGTTGGTGACAAAAAGGTTGTACGCAGTGACCTGAACGTGCGCGCTGTTGCTGATGCTCAACGAACCGGTTTCGACAGTTCCCGCCGTGAGTCCTCCTTGTCCCATGAAAACCAGGGCGCTTGAGTGGATATTGATACTTCCTGAGCGGAAGGTGCCCTCCGATAGAACGTTCCCGTTGTTGCCGGTCCAATCCACGGTTTGCATGTCCACCAGGCCGCCACCCTGGAAAAATGATCCCGAGATGGTGAGCAGGTTTCCCTGGGACAATCCACCATCTATGGTACCTCCGCCGGTGATATCGCCATAGTTTGTTCCACCCCATTGCAGAATTCCGCCCACGGTTCCTCCGATCGCGTAGAGTACGCCGGAAACGAGGGTATATCCGCCGTTGCGAGTATCGAGCTGTTGCACAGCGATGCTCCCGCCATCCTGGGTAAAGCTTCCGCGTGAGTTCGTTGTGCCTAACGTGAGATTGCCTAATGTCAGGTTCCCGTTCGTCGCATTCAGCGAACCGCCGCTGCTCACCGACACCGGCGCGTTCACCACGGTCTGGCCGCCCACCTGCGTGAAAGTGCCCCCGTTGATCAGCAACTGCCCGCCGGCGTTGCCGTCCACTTCAAAACTGCTGGAGAAATTGTTTATGGCCCCGTTCGTGCCGATGACGCAGTTGTTGAGCACCTTCAGCGGAGTGCCGAGCCCTGCGTAGTTCAGCAGGACCGTGCTCAGCGCGTTGGTCGGCGCGGACACGAACAGGTTGCTGACGATCATCGAATCCGGGAAATTGACGGGGGTCGATGAATCGATGGCGACGGCTTTCCAGCCGGAGTTGGTGATCAGCACCGACTGTGAGCTGTCCGGTAGCGCACCGAGCGACCAAGCCGAGGTGTCATCCCAGTTGCCGCTGCCGGAGTTGATCCAGCTATTTAGCGTCTGCGCCGGCGCGCACAAGGCTGCCCCCGCAACAACAAAAAATGAGACAATCATCGAATTCACGGTAATTCTTCTCTACCTGAAACATTTGCTGCCGGGCTAAGTTGCTCGCCTGATTCCTACCTCGCAATGGGGAGAATTACCCTTGGGCGGAGCGAAGATTCAAAGGACGCCGAATCGGCCCACGTGGTAGTAAAATCCTATTCATTCTGGCAAACGTGAGCGCAGCCGGTGTGCTTGAAAGATGCCTCCTGCCAAGAAAGTGTGGGTAGTTTCAAGAGCACATTAAAAATAATGAAGGACTGGTCAACCCGTGTGGGCTGAGACACTAGCCCTTCATGTATTCCATTACGCTCAAATCTATACTTAACGAAGTGCAGCCGATGAATGGGTTCGCCAGAACGGGACGAAAGTTCGGCCACTACTCCACCCTTCCGTCGCTTCTCAAAGTGCCAAAAGGCCGGAACCCAAAGTTTGGCCAGAGAATTTTGTGGACCAAAGTATGGCGGATTGGCCGAACATTGGGTTAAGGGACAGCCGGTCGGGCGCCTTTGGAAAAGAAGCTGGGCGGAGGACGAGGGTTGTTGCAGGCTGGCGCGCGACATGAGCATGGATAACGAACTACAGAAGCATTACGCATTACTTTTAGGCGTTGGCAGCCCTTGGGAGGTCAAGAACGTGGAACTCAGGCTGGCAGAAAAGCAGGTGGAGATTGAACTGGGCTGGCGATGGGGAGCCGCCGCCGAATGCCCGGAATGCAGACGAGAGTGTTCGATTCATGATTGCGCGCCGGAGCGAACCTGGCGGCACCTGGACACGATGCAGTTTATTACGTTGATTCGGGCACGCACGCCACGCTCGAACTGAAGGGTTGAACTCGAAAATCCAGAGCCTCAAATCCGCCGCTCGCGGGTTTCGCAACTTCCGAAACTACCGGATCCGAATCCTGTTCTTTTGCGGAAAGCTCAATCTCTACCCACTATAACACGTGAAGAATCCTTTTTTGGGGTCGGATCCCAGCCCCGAAAGCTTTCGGGGTGGGCTGGCATGAGACGGGCCGTTGGCCCTGGGGCCGCTGCCGCTGAAGGGGCAAAGGCGACCGGTCAGTCGCATCGCATCATTGAGCGTTCTAAGAGGGGCTGGTTTCGGGGACGAGACGTCCCCGCCCCACGGCCTATAGCGGCTTTGGCAAGATCACGGTTACTCTGCCCACCCGGCGAGCGAGGACCGGGCGGTTCCTGGCCATCTTTTTCTTGTCATCGTCTTGGGAGGTGTCAGTGCCGGCGACCTCCTGTTTGGCTTCCGTGGTGGAGGCCTGGGCGGCGGCCTGGCTGGTGCTGGTGGCGGCGGCGGTGGTGCCGAGGGTGGATTGGGCGGCCCCGCCGTTGGCGGACACATTCTGGCTCACCAAGCTGGCATTAATGGCGCCGGCCGAAGCCGTTACGCCTCCCACCCCAATCACCGTGCCTCCAATCGTGCCGCTGGCGCTCACGTTGGCCGTTCCACCAGCGAGTACCGTCGCGGTGATGTTCTGCGCCGCGACAATGGTCGAGCTTTGGCGAGACACAATCAGGCCTGAAATGTTTCCCTGGGCAGCGATATTAACCGTGCCGCCGATCACGCCGCCCTGGCCGAGATAGATATTGCCTGGAATGGCCGGAGAGCCCCCGGAGGCTGGCGTGCCCGCGATCAAAGTGATCGTGGGTCCCCCGGTGATATTCCCATCCAAGGCAAACTGGTCGATACCGCCGGTCGTGGAAATGATATTGCCTCTGGGAGTGTTCACCGTGATGTTGCCCGGCAGGGGCTTGTCGCTCCAGGAAAAACCTGCGGTCGGAGAGAGGGCAAGGATACCGCTGCCGTACGGGTATGGATCCTTGGGGTCACCGCCGATAAACCCAGCGATGAGTTGCCCGGTCTTGTTTTTATAGACGTCGGGGACGATCAAAACCGTGTTAGCGCCGTAGCCCGCGTCCACATTGCCGCGCGTGGAGGTGACCGAGACATCGCCTCCGTTAAAGGTGCCAATGCGGGAGTTACCGATACTAATATTGCCCGCGGCAACCACATTCACATCGCTATCCCCGGAGGTGTAGATGCCGAAACAGGGAGAACCATTCTGCATCGGGAGATTAAAGTGACCCTGGCTAAGCTGAATCTGGCCTCCGCTCTTTACGGACAGGTTACCACCAAAAACCGAAGCGATGGTGGAAGACACCAGGGTCAGGTCCCCAGCGACATTGACATTGACCGCCGCGCCTGATTCGAAGGGGGTAACTCCCGCCAGGTTCGAGTAGTCCCTGGTGTTTCCGTCACCGTTGCCCAGGCCGAAGGAGAGAATGCCTTCGCTGCTGCCCAAATCCATCGAGGCGGCGCTGATATTGAATTGGCCGGGACCCCCGACTTGAAAGCCCGGCGGGGGAGCGTTCCCCGTGGGCGCCGAAATCTGGCTCTCCGCGTACAGGGTTTGAATCACGGAGGCAGGAACGAAGCTGACCATCGTGGTGGCGAAATAGAACTTGTTGGGGTCCTGGCCGAGGGAAGTCTTGCCTGGAACGAGCACTGGGAGCCCGGTTCTCGGGTCTGCCTGAATGATCTCCAGGGGGCCGGTGAGAGCCGCGAGTTGAGAACTGGTCATCTGGCCATGAAAGGCCAATTGCTGCGACGCGGGATCGTAGAGAAAGCCTGGATTGGCGGACGGAGAGATCGGAAGAGGGGAACCAGATGAACTGGTGGGGAATAGCTTCAGGTTCGCCACATCGATCTGCAGAGTCGAGAGTTGTTCGTTGCCTGTAAGCACGAAAGAGGCAGTTTTGGCCGGATCGACTAACAGCGAAAAAATGGTGTCCCAGGCGGAAGACACCACCGAGTCCGCGCTGGTAATGGGCTGCTTCAAGTTTGCAAAAACGTAGGCCGGCGAATAGGAAATGCTGCCGGCCACATCGACAGACGTGACATCGCCCACGTGGAGGTTCTCGCCCACCAAGTTCGCATTGAAGGCGTTTCCGCCCACCGTCACCTGGGTTTGCTTGGTCGTGTAAAGCGTCACGTTCTCCATGTTGCCCGATATCGCAATGGTCACCGGGTCGGGGTTGTTGATCTCCAGCGGGGTGGGCGCAACATCGTTGATCCCGAAGATGCCGCCGAGCCCGACGCCGTTGTTTTCATTGTACTGACGGGCAGTGCTGGCGGACATCTCAAGCGCATTGCCATTGCCTTGGAAATTGCCGCCATTCTGAGTGGTGATATGCAAATCGGCATTGGGGGAAGGAAATAAGATTACATTCTGATCCAAAACGAATCCCCCGGAACCCGCCGTGACATCAAGTGTCGGAGGGAAAATGAGCGGAATGGAGGCACCTAGTGAAGGAGGAGTATTGGGCGCTCCGGCCCCGGTGATCTGGACGGAATTGCCCGCTAGCAAGGAGACGGAAGCCATCGGGTCGTAATCGAAATGATGATAACCCGGCAGCCTGGTAGTTCCCTTGTCATTGAAAAGCCCGTTGGGATCACGCACGTCTTGCAGATATATGCTGCCGTTGGGAGCGGAAACACTCCAGCTCCCCTTGACCAGGCTAAGGGCAAAGCCGCCGCTTGAGGTAGAGGCCCCGATGTTGCCATTTTCCGCAGTGATGCTGCCAACGCCATTGGCCAGGACGTAGTTGCCCGAAACGCTGCCACCGGCGACGATGGTAACATTTCCCGGCTCGACGCCAAAGGCCCCGCTCCCACCGTCATACTGGGCGTGAAGGTAGTTGTTCTGGAGTGGCAAGAAGCTCACGACGTTGCCACCGGCGGTGATGTTGACATTCCCCCCGCCCCCGGTGCTGATTCCGCCCAGATCTGCGAAGTTGACTCTGTAATAGGGCGCGGCGTTTAGCCCGAAAGTATAGCCATTGTAATTTCCACCCGTGAACACGCTACCGTACCTCGCGGTAACATTGATGCTTCCGCCGTTGAGCGTCCGAATGCCGTTCCAACTAACCCCGCTGCCTACAGAGCCGCTGTTCAGTGCATCAAAGGTAGATCCATTCAGAAGCGTGATATTGATCGGGTTTCCGCCATTTGCGAAATCGCTTCCTGCATTTACGACCACCTCGTTGGCCGCCGAAAAGTTAATGTTTCCGTTCAGAGTCTGGATATATGAATTTCCCAGTAAATAGATTCCATCGCTGCCCGACTGCCGACCCGCCGACGATGTCAATTGTGTTCCGGCTACCAAGTTAACGCTCCAACGGTTTTGAGTAGCGGGATTGCCGCTGGCGTCCGTGGTTGCATTGATGCCCGACCGGTTGTTGAAAATGATGCTGTTTCCGGCTGTGAGCGTCAAAGTGGCCGGGCCACCGGGATCGCTCAACGTCCAGACCGTGTCGAGCTGAATGTTGTTATCTGCCTGAAGGTTGATTTGGTAAAATCCCCCGCTCAGGACGGGCCTAAGCGTACGAAGATAGGAAGCGGTAATATCGATATTCAAAGGGTCAACGGTGAGCTCTCCGCCTTGAAATCCCTGCGCGGCGTGCCCATCAACAGTGGACAGAATGGCGGCCACGCTGCCACCAGAAATCTCCACCTGGCCGCCGTTGCCGCCCTGTGGTCCTCCAGCCACGCTGATGGTCGAACCGCTGGTGTCGGCAAAGACGTTCTCTCCGCGAATCCTCACGGAACCTCCGGAGCTATTCCCCCGCGAGCCGCCGGCAGCGGAGATGACAGAGCTTGCCCCCAGGTTCACAGAATCGCTGGCCAGAAGTTGAATGCTCCCGTTTATACTTTGGGCGGAATTGGCCTGGATCAGGCCCTGTTGGTTGACCACCTGGGCCTGGAGGGCAATGCTGCCGCCGTCGGCGATTAACTGACCATTATTATCGACCGAGCCTTCGGGAAGCGTAACCCTCGCGCTTAGGCCGCGCCCGTCGGGCCGCGTCGAAACCAGCACGGTCTTGCCCGCGTACAGGCCCAGCGTGCCACCCGGCGCGGTGATCGCGCCGTCGTTCTCGATGTCATCGGCGATGAGAAAAGCGGAGCCGCCATCGGTGAGAGTAATCCTGCCATAGTTGATGATTTTGGCAGTGGGCGGCGGTGCAGTGAAGGCCCAGGCGCCCCCGGCGAAGATATCGGGAGGGGGAATCGGGGCGGTAGTCATAATCAGGCCATGGGCTGAGATCAAGGCCTGCCCGCCAACATAAAAGCCGCTTTGGTTCTGCAGCACCACATAGCCGTTGGCGTTGAGGTTTCCGAGAATTTGGGAGGGATTGGCGTCGTGGATTTGGTTCCATACCAGGGAGGAGGAAGACGGTTGCACGAACCTGGTGGTCTCGCCGGGCGCGATATTGAAAGTGGACCAATTAATGTAGGTCCGATCAGAGGTATGAATGGTCAACTGTGGACCGGAAGTGGTAAAGGACGCTGTACCCTGAGTAACGGTAGCGCCCATGGGGTTGGCGCAGAGCGTGAGCTCGAAGGGGGCGCACAGTTGAACGGCGAGCGCGGCCACCAGCAGACGGTGCGTATCCAAAGCACGATTCAAAGGCCACGCCAACGACCTGCAGCGCACCAGCCCAGGGCAAGGCCCTGGCAACTGCGTTTTTTTTTGGCCTTTCCGCCCTGCAGGGCAGTTTTGGATGAGACGCGCTTTCAGCGCTGGGGTGTTTTTTTGGGGTCGGATCCCAGGGCTCCGCTGACTCCGCCCTGGGCTGGTATGAGACGGGCCGTTGGCCCTGGGGCTACTGCCGCCTGAAGGCGGCGTTCCGCGCTCAGGGGGAGCAGGAAGCCTCATTGCGCATTTTTCATTTTTCATTGGAAGTCCAGTTTCGTTTTGGCGCATGCCTTGGGACCATGAACCTGGGATTGAGCCGGATCTTCGCGGGGCTGCTGCGGGCCACAGGCCCTAGCTCCGCAGGAGGAGGCTTCATTGATCATTGAGCATTTGAGCATTTTTCATTTTTCATTGGCAGGCAGGCAGAACGCAGCCGCGTGGCTGGACCTCGCCGAGCGGTTCATGGGAAGCCCAGTTTCGCTTTTGCGTATGGCTTGGGACCATGAGCCTGGACGAGCGAACGGACCCCTCTTCCCTTCGGAAGGGGCGGGGGAGGAACGTCGCACGCGCGCGTCGGGGTTTGCCCGGTTCATGGGAAGCCCAGTTTCGCGTTCGCACATGCATTGGGACCATGAACCCGTGGTTGCGGCTGGGAGTGCTCACGCGAGGGTTGTTCGTGTGGCCCGCCGATTGGAAATCGGCGATACAGCAGGTTGAAAACCTGCGCTACGGGAGTCGGACCG